>SXGU01390848.1_pt1 | contig 27185 bp, 25 predicted proteins | sample 3174531 | NCBI WGS metagenome assembly SXGU01 (sample SAMN11356863, study PRJNA531348) | freshwater metagenome | isolation source: freshwater sample F1-140 | place: China: Fuxian Lake, Yuxi | collected 2017-12-25 | reverse complement strand
ATGCGCCCCTGCAGCACGTTGACGAACTGCGGCAGCTCGTCGAGCGAACTCTTGCGCAGGAAGCCGCCGAGCTTGGTCACGCGCTGGTCGTTGCGCGTCGCCTGGACGATCTTGTCGCCATCCTCGCAGACCGTCATCGAACGGAACTTGTAGACCAGGATTTCCTTGCCGTCGGCGCCGTAGCGGCGCTGCTTGAACAGCACCGGGCCCGGCGAGCCGCGCTTGACGCCGATGGCGATGGCCAGCATCAGCGGCGAGATCAGGGTCAGGATCAGCAGCGACAACACCACGTCGCTGACGCGCTTGATCACGCCATCCATGCCGGTGAAGGGCGTCTCGCAGACGGCCACCGCCGGCATGCCGTTGATGCTGGCGATGCGGCCCTGGATCAGGTCGGTGACGAACAAGTCGGGCACGAAGTAAATCGAGGCGGTGGTGTCGCGCAGGTCGTCGAGCAGCGCCATGATGCGCGGCTGGGTCGCCATCGGCAGCGTGACGTAGATCAGGTCAATGCGGTTTTCCTTGACGAAGGCCGCCAGCTCGCGCAGGTTGCCGATCAGGCCGCTGCCGACGGGGAGGTCGCCCAGCCGGTTCTTGTCGCGATCGTCGAAGAAGCCGACCAGCCGGGTGCCGAGAAACGGATCGCGACGAAGCTCGCGGCCGAGACGGATGCCGTGTTCGGTGGTGCCGGCGATCACCGCCGTGCGCTGGTTGCCCTGCATCGCCATGATGCGCGGCACCAGTGCCCGGGCGGTCAGGTGGGCGGCGGCCAGCGCCAGCGGCGCGGCGATGAACCACGCCTGGAGCACCGGCGCCGGGAAGGTCTTCAGGTAGCCGCTGGCATAGCCGAAGAACAGCAGGATGAACGCCAGCGCCAGCCAGTACAGCACCACGTCGCGGACCAGCTTTCCCGGCGTGTCCTGCAAGCGCGAAACGCCGGGAAAGGTCAGCGAGAAGACGATCAGCGCCAGCACGATATAGGGCGCGTCCAGCGGCTCGCGATGGGCGGCGGCGCTGATCAGCAGCGTGGCGACGATCACCACCGGGTCGAGCAGTATCTCGAGCAGCGAGGTGAGGCTGAGCTGGGACTTCAACAAGCGCTGCTGGCGATCGAGAACGGCAAGCATCGGGAGCGTGGGGAACGGGAAGCGGAACCCTGAACCATACCCGCCTAAGATTATCGGATCATGACAGCGAAAGTTCCAATGTCATGCGCCGTCCGTAGTCTTTCCGTAACACGCGGCGACTAGACTGAGGCCATGGATCCGCGACATTCCAGGCGCGCTCGTCGGCGCGGGCTGGCCATTCTCATCGTCATCGCCTGCATGGCCGGCGCGGCGGCGCGAGCGGATCGGGGCGATGTCGTCAATTTCAGCGTCGCCGCCAGCCAGACGCATGACGACAACGTGTTTCGCCTGACGCCGACGACCGATCCGCTGCAGGCCATCGGTTCGACGGAAAGGGACGACACCACCACCACCACCACGGTCGGCGTGACCGTCGACAAGACCATCGGCCGGCAGCGGCTGAAGCTCGACACGCAACTCAGCGCGGTTCGCTACCGGCGCTTTCGACTGCTCGACCACGAGCCGAACCAGATCGACGCCACGTGGCTGTGGCAATTCGGCAACCGCCTGCACGGCGAGCTCGGCAGTTCGCGCAAGCAGTCGATGTCGGGCTTCGGCGATTTCCGCACTCCCGTCAAGAACATCAAGACGCTCGAAACCAGGAGCGGCAGCATCTACCTTCAGTTCGGCGCCGACTGGGAAGGCTTCGTCGGCGCGGTCCGCGGCGTCAGCGAAAATTCCAACGCTGCGCAAATCACCGGCGACTCGCGCACCGAAACGAAGGAAACCGGGCTGCGCTTCGGTCCGGCCAGCGGCAACTGGCTGCGCTGGAAGCTGCGCCAGTCCGACGCGCGCTACCCCAACCAGCAATTCACGGCCGGCAGTCGCGTCGACAACAGCTATCTCCAGCGCGACATCGAAATGGAGGGAAGCTGGCAACTGACCGGCGCCAGCCGCGTCAGCGGAATGGTCGGCCAGAGCCGCCGCCGCCACGACGACGTGCCGGCGCGCGACTACAGCGGCCCCACCGGTCGCATCGCGTGGGATTGGCAGCCGACGGGCAAGTCCCTGCTGAATGTCACCGCGCGCCGCAGCCTGAGCGGCAACTCCGACGATGTCGCCAACTACGTGGTGACGCGCGGCCTCGTCGTGGCGCCGAGCTGGTACCCGACCGCCAAGACCAGCGTCCAGCTCTCGCTGGAACGAAGCCAGCGCGATTTCGGCGGCGATCCCGGTTTCATCCTGACCGCCGCGCCCAAGCGCGAGGACGACATTCGCGCAACGACCCTTTCCGCCAGCTATGCGCCGCATCGCGCCCTGTCGCTCAGCCTTTCCCTGCGCGACGAGAAGCGCGAGTCCAACATCGCCGGCCTGGCCTACAGGGACCGCACGACCTATCTCTCCGCGCAGTTTTCATTTTAGGGGGCTGAACGGACTATGCGCTCGATCGTACAGACTATGCCCTGATCCAGCCATTCACGAATCGCGGAAACATTGGTCGCGCAAACTGCCCGTACCCCACGTTTCAACCGACCCAAAGAGGAGCGTCACCATGTCCCGATTCAGAATGATTACCCGGATCGCCGCAATCGCCCTGATGGCGACCGCAGCGGGAGCCCAAGCCGATACCGTCGCCATCAGGTATGCCGGCAATGGCCCCGTGCTGGCCACCCATGTTTCCGTCAATGGCAACGACCTGCATGCCTACATCGGCAGCTACAACCTGGAGTTGCAGGGGCAGGGCGGTTCCTTCGCCGCATTCTGCGTCGACCCCTTCCAGACCAGCGTCGGCTCGTTTCAGCCCTACGAGCGGTCGCCGCTGACCACGGCGAACCTGCCGGCGGTTCAGGCGGTGCGTCTGGCCGATGTGCAAAGGCTGTTCGGCAACGCCTATGCCGGATCGCTTGCCAACAGCACCAAAGCCGCGGGTTTCCAGCTGGCGCTGTGGGAAGTCTGGCATGACGACAAGAGCCTGACCACGGGCAACATCATGGAGCTGACCAGCTCGCACGGCGGCATGGTGAGCGAAGCCAACACCCTGCTTTCCGCCCTTGCCAGTCCCACTGCGTGGCCGACGAACGGCATGTCCTACAGCATGACCTTCTATTCCAACGCGACCTATCAGGACTACATCGCGGTCGTGCCCGAACCGGAAACCCATGCCCTGCTGCTGGGTGGGCTGGCGCTGCTCGGCTTTGCCGCGAAACGCCGCAAGGCCGCTGCCTGACTTCCCTCACCCCCGAGAGGAGAGCTTGAGAGGCCGCCGCAAGCGCCCCTTTTTTTGGATGGCAACCATGTCCCACAGCGAACTGCATTCCGGCGACGACCTGCTGGCCCTGCGCACGCATATCGGTCGCATGGCGATGGTTTGCGGCGTAGACATCAGCCGCGACGAAAATGTCGGACGCATCCTGGCCGGCGACTTCGGCCAGTGTCCCGACCATGGGCGCGAAGCCGAGGTGCTGCGCGCGTTGCTGGTCCTGCTCTATCGGCTCGAAGCCAGCGTCAGCGAAGACATCGGCATCGACGGCCTGGTCAGCCTCTGGCAACAGCACAGCGCGCTGCTGGTTCAGCATGGCTTTCCGGCCGACAGCCAGCCCGTGCCGAACGGCGTCGGACCATGACCCGTGCGGACTACGTTGTCGCCGGCAGGCGCCCGACGTACCGCAACAATCGCCCGGCACAATGCCGCCATGCATCATGCGAACGCCGTCGCGAGCGACGCTGCATGCGGGTCGCCACGGCGATGTTTCGGAAATATGACAAGGCATATGAGTCAAACGGAGGGGGAGCACGCAACAGGCATGTAACAGCCGCCGACTAAGGTCGACGTTCTCCGGTCAGTCGTCGCATTTCGCAGACCTGTCCGCCTTGCCTTTTCCCAACCCGCCGCCCCAAGGATAGCCATGCCCACTTCGCCCGTTTCGCGTCATCTTGCCGCCACCTTTGCCGCAATCGGCATGCTCACCCTTGCCGGCTGCGGCGACGAGAAGAAAGCCGTCACCCAGGTCGCCGCCAAGGTGAACAAGGAAGAGATCTCGGTGCACCAGATCAACAACGTCCTCGGCCGCGCCGGCAACCTGCCGCCGGAGCAGATGAAGCTCGCCAGCCGCCAGGTGCTCGACCGCCTGGTGGACCAGGAACTGCTGGTGCAGAAGGCCACTGAAAAGAAACTCGACCGCGAACCAAAGACGATGCAGGCGATCGAGACCGCGCGCCGCGACATCCTGGCCCGCGCCTACATGGAAAGCACCGTCGCGACGCTGGCCAAGCCGACGCCCGCCGAAGTGGGCGAGTTCTATGCCAAGCGCCCCGAACTGTTCAGCGAGCGCCGCCTGTACAACCTTCAGGAAATAACCGCCGGCGGCAAGCCCGACGAACTTCTGCCCAGGCTGCAGGAACAGCTCGGCAAAGCCAAGAGCCTCGCCGAGATCGCGGCGTGGCTGAAGGGCCAGAACATCCCGTTCAACGGCAACGCCACCACCAAGGCCGCCGAGCAGTTGCCGCTCGAACTGCTGCCGCGTTTCCACCAGATGAAGGACGGCCAGATCGGCGTGGTGCCGTCAAAGGATGGCGTACTGATCGTGCAACTGATGGCCTCGCGCGCGGCGCCGCTCGACCAGGCCGCGGCGACGCCGTTCATCGAACAGTTCCTGATGAACCAGAAGAAGATCGAAACCTCGAACAAGGAACTCAAGCAGTTGCGCGACGTGGCCAAGATCGAATATCTCGGCGAGTTCGCCAAAACCGAAGCCGCCCCCGCGGCAGCGGCGGCGGCCAAGCCGGCCACGGCCGCCGCTTCGACCGCTGCTCCGGCCACTACCCCTGTCGCCGCTGCCGCGGCCGCCATCCCCAACGCCGCAACGCTGGAAAAAGGCATTGCGGGGCTCAAATAACCCAGTCAACAATGACCCGACCCCAATGTCCCCGCCCGCCGTTCTGCTAAAAATGCCGAAGCCGCCAAGTTCCAGCCCCGGGACCTTTCTCGACCGACTGCCCTACGGCGACATTCGGGGATTTTTCGCCATCCTCGAATCGGCGCTCAAGATCGAGCGGCATGCTGACTTGCTGGCGTGGCTGCAAGGCGACGACGTGCAAGCCTTTCTGCCGCACCATGTGCTGATCGCCGCCTGGGGAGACTTTTCCCTCGGCCTGATCTACTTCGACGTGGTGTCGCCGATGTCGGCACCGCGGACCGCGCAACTCGATGAAGGCTGCGCGCATCCGCTGCTCAATGTCTTGTTCGAGCGCTGGCTGGGCAACGGCCGTGCGCCGTGCGCGATGCCGATGGCCGCCGAACTGCTGGGCTTGCCGCCGGACAGCTCGGTGTCCGGCCCGTGGCGCGCGCTGGCGGATGCGGATACCGTGCTGGTGCATGGCATCAAGGACCAGCGCGGTCGCCATGACTGTCTCTACGTGCTGTTCGGCGCCGAGTCGCTGGCGGATGCGGCCGCGGCCGAAGCGCTTACGTTGCTGGTGCCCTATCTCGACGCGGCCCAGCGCCAGGTGGTGCACCTGCCCGAGCAATACCCGGCGGGCAGCCAGTCCGCCGAAGCGTGGTCGGGCGAGGGCGCCGACTCCGGCCTTTCGCTGCGCGAGCTCGAGATCATGGAATGGGTCGGCAAGGGCAAGACCAATCCCGAGATCGGCATGATCCTCAACATCAGCCCATTCACGGTGAAGAATCACCTGCAACGCATCTTCAAGAAGCTCGACGTGATGAACCGGGCGCAAGCCGTGGCCCAGTTCAAGCCATCGACCGACACCAGGCCGCGCTGACATGCCGGCCATGAACAGCCCGGTGTTCGCCCAAGGGGGCTATCGACCGGCGGATGCCGGCCACCTCTACCTGGACTACGAGCATCTGGGACCGGCATCGGGCTTTACCGACGAGATATTCGAGATCATCGACCGCATTCCGCTGTTCGAGGACATGACCCGCCAGGAAGTCGAATGCCTGTGCCGCTACATGGGGTGCTACGGCGCGCCGCGCAATGCCAGCCTGCTGCAGGAAGCCGAGGAAGGCCATTTCCTGCTGATCATCCTCACCGGCGGCGTCGACGTGATCAAGCGCACCCCGCAGGGAATCAGCATGGTCGCCGAGGTGGGCATCGGCGGCATGCTGGGCGAGATGTCCCTGATCGACGGCGCTTACCGCTATGCCTCCTGCGTCGCCACCCGGCCCACCGATTTCGCCGTGCTGACCCGCACCGCGCTCAACGACATCTTTGTCGATCATCCGCGACTCGGCAACAAGCTGCTGCTGTTGCTGCTGCAACTGATGACGCGCCGCCTGCGCGACACCAGCAATCGCCTGTTGCCGCACCTCGGCGGCATCACCGTGTGACATTCCGGTTACCGCGCTGACGCCGTTCGGCTCGGGTTCCAACGGACCCGTTGACAGGCCCTCCGCCGGTTTCGCGGCTAGTACAAAGTCATGACGATTGATGCGAGTGGGCTATTTCGCCGCGCACCCGAAGTCCCTAAGATTCGTCGCATGCCCCACCCCCTCCCGACCTACCCTTCCTAGGAAATAATCATGTCAACGTCGTTCCGTCTCAAAACCGTTCGCCTCGGCGCCGCGCTGGCCCTGGCGCTTGCCGCGCTGCCGGGCACGGCCTCCGCCGACACGTTCAATGCCGGGCTCAACCCGAGCATCGCAGAGTCCGTAATGCATGCCTCGGGCAGCTTCAGCGATTTCTTCACGTTCTCGCTCAACCCGGCCGGCAGCGTCGCCGCCCAGGGCGTTTCGCTCAACTTCGCTCCCTTCTTCAACATTTCCGGCGGCAGCTTCCAGCTGTACTCGGGCATCATGGGCGGCGGTAGCGCCGTCGGCGGCAGCACGGCGCTGAGCAACATCCCGGCGAGCTACGCCAACCTCGGTGCCGGCAATTACTACTTCAACGTCGCCGGCACCGCCAACGGCATGGCCGGCGGCGGCTACCTCTTCTCGATGGTGACCACCCCGGTGCCGGAACCCGACGCGCTGGCCCTGCTGCTGTCCGGGCTGGGCCTGATCGGCGTCATGATGCGTCGTCGCATCTCGTCGGCGGCCTGAACTACGTTTCTCCTGGAGACCGGGGCGGCCACGGCCGTCCCGGTCTATTTCAACAACGGGAACTCCATTCATGAAAATGCCAAAAATCCTCCGCCTGTCGCTCGCCGCCGCCATCCTCACCGCCGGCACCGGCTTCGCCGCCGCCGAGACCGTAATGCTGCACTATGCCGGCCCCGGCTCGACGCTGACTACCCAGGTTACGTTGCCGACGGGAACCCACAACTACATCGTCGGCAACTATCGGCTCGAACCCAGCGGCCCGGCCCAGTCCTTTCTGGCGTTCTGCGTAGACCCCTTCCAATGGGCGTCCGGCAGCGATAGGAGCTACGACAAGAGTTCGCTCGCCAGCTTCCTTTCCGGTTCAACGACCAAGCTGGCCGAAGTGACAGCCCTGTTCGGCCACGCCTACGCCGGCACGATCGGCAACGCCACCAAAGCGGCCGGCTTCCAGCTCGCGCTGTGGGAAGTCTTCAACGACAACCAGGATCTGTCGAGCGGTGTCGTGCGAACGACCGGCCTCACCAACAAAGGCGCGGCAGACGAAGCCGATCGCCTGCTCGATGCGCTGTCCGGCTGGACCAGCACTCCCGGCACGGCCTACCAACTGACCATGTACAGCAACGCCTCTCATCAGGACTTCCTCGCCGCCACGCCGGTGCCGGAACCGGAAACCGTCGCGCTGTTGCTGGGCGGCCTCGCCCTGCTCGGCGTCGCCACACGCCGCCGCGCAGGACGGCACGCCGCTTGATATTCCCATGTACTTGATCCGACGGCGACTTGCGTCGCCGTTTTTTTTTGAGCAGTCGCCGAAACCTTTTCCTGCAACCGCCACGTAACAAAGCGTCGTTACCATCGTTGGCTGTGTCGAACCGCCCACCCATGCTCCCGACAGCAACCGACCACTACCGCGACCGACCCCGACCGACGATGCCGAACCCACTCAAAGTCCTGCTGATCGCATTCAGCCTGCTACTGCCACAACTCGCCGACGCCGCCGACACCCGCGGCGATTATCGCCTCGGGCCGGGCGACGCCATCCGCATCGTGGTGTTCCAGAATCCCGATCTGACGCTGGATTCGCGCGTCACGGAGGGCGGCACCATCACCTACCCGCTGATCGGCGGCGTCGCCATCGGCGGCCTGACCATCGAGGCCGCCGAACAGAAGATCGCCGCCGCCCTCAAGGAAGGCGGCTTTGTCCAGCAACCGCAGGTCAACATCGTGCTGCAACTGGTGCGCGGCAACCAGGTCTCGGTGCTGGGGCAGGTCAATCGCCCCGGACGCTTCCCGCTCGAAACCTTCAACACCCGTATCTCCGAGATGCTCGCCATCGCCGGCGGCGCGGCGCAAACCGGCGCCGATGTCGTCATCCTCACCGGCACGCGCGACGGCAAGCCCATGCGCAAGGAGATCGACATACCGCGGCTGTTCCTTGACCAGAAATCAAACGAGGACATCGTAGTCGCCGGCGGCGACGTGATCTACGTCCACCGTGCGCCGATGTACTACATCTACGGTGAAACGCAGCGCCCCGGCTCCTTTCGCATCGAGCGCGAAATGACCGTGCGCCAGGCCCTGGCCCAGGGCGGCGGCCCCACCCAGCGCGGCGACCAGGATCGCCTGCGCCTGCATCGCCGCAACGCCGAAGGAAAGATCGAAATGCTGTCGCCCGAACTCGACGACCGGGTGCTGCCCGACGACATCATCTACGTGCGCGAGAGCTTCTTTTAAGGCCGCCCAATGAACCTGCAACAGTTTCTTCTGATCCTGCGCGCCCGCGCCCGCATCGCGCTTTACACCCTGCTCGCCACCGTCCTCACCACGCTGGTGGTCAGTCTGCTGCTGCCCAAGCAATACACCGCCGGCACCGCCGTGGTGATCGACGTCAAATCGCCCGATCCGATCATGGGCATGGTCCTGCCCGGCATGATCTCGCCCGGCTACATGGCGACCCAGGTGGACATCATCAACAGCGACCGCGTCGCCCAGCGCGTGGTCAAGCTGCTGCGCATGGACGAAAGCCCAACCATCCAGGAGCAATGGAAGGAAGACACCGAAGGCAAGGGCAACATCGTTGTCTGGCTGGCGAGCGCATTGCAAAAGAAGCTCGACGTCAAGCCCTCGCGCGAAAGCAACGTCATCAACATCAACTACACCGGCGCCGACCCGGCCTTCGCCGCCGCGCTCGCCAATGCCTTCGCCCAGGCCTTCATCGACGTCAGCCTCGACCTCAAGGTCGAACCGGCGCGGCAGAACGCGGCGTGGTTCGAAGGCCAGACCAGGCTCGTGCGCGACAAGCTCGAAGCCGCGCAGAAGGCCCTTTCCAGCTACCAGCAAAAGGCCGGCATCGTCGCCACCGACGAACGCTTCGACTTTGAAACCGCCAAGCTTAACGAACTCTCCACCCAGCTCACCATCGTTCAGGCGCAAACCTCGGACAGCCACAGCAAAACCAAATCCAGCGGTTCCGACACCCTGGCCGAGGTGATGCAGAACCCGCTTATCAACGGTCTAAAGTCCGACATCGCCCGCCTCGACGCCAGGCTGCAGGAAGGCAACATCAACCTCGGCAAGAACCACCCGCAAACCCAGCGCGTCGAATCCGAACTGGCATCCCTGCGCTCCAAGCTCGCCGCCGAAACCAAGGCCGTTTCCACCAGCCTCGGCACTTCCTACCAGGTCGGCAAGCAGAAGGAAAACGATCTTCGTCAAGCCATCGAGACCCAGAAAACCCGCCTGCTCGACCTGACCAGGCAGCGCGACGAAATCAGCGTCTTGAAGCGCGATGTCGAATCCGCCCAGCGCGCCTTCGAAGGCGTCAGCCAGCGCTCCGCGACAACGCGCCTCGAAAGCCTTTCGGTGCAGACCAACGCGGTGGTGCTCACCCCCGCATCGCCACCGATGGAGCATTCGAAGCCGAAAGTCATGCTCAATGTCCTCGTCTCCATCTTTCTCGGCACCTTGCTTGGCGTCGGCGCGGCGCTGATGCTCGAACTCGGCAACCGCAAAATCCGCTCGGCGCAGGATCTGGTCGATGCCATCGATCTGCCGCTGCTGGCCAGCGTCGCCTCCACCGAGCCGCCGCCGACGAAGCGCGAAGTGCTGCTCGGCTTCTTCTCGCGGCGCAAGCCGCCCCGGGTCGCGCTAGCCGCTACTGCCTGAACACCAGCCGGAACCCAACCATGAACCAGATGGAATCCCACCTCCACGGCAAGCCCGCCGCCACCGGTGCCGGGCGCTCGATAGGCGCGATCCTGATCGACATCGGCCGCCTTTCTCCCGAAAATGCCGAGCGCATCCTGCGGCAACAGAAGGAACAGGGTAAGCGCTTCGGCGACGCCGCCATCGAGCTGGGCCTGCTGACCGAAGACGACATTCGCTTCGCGCTCGCCAGCCAGTTCGACTATCCCTACCTGCCGGTCGGCGACAACAGCCTGAGCCACGAACTGGTCGCCGCCTACAAGCCCTTCAGCCCGGTGGTCGAGCAACTGCGCGCGCTGCGCAGCCAGCTCATGCTGCGCTGGTTCGACGCCGAGGTCGACCGCAAGGCGCTGGCCGTCGTCAGCCCCGGCACGGGCGAAGGCCGCAGCTTCATCGCCGCCAACCTGGCCATCGTCTTCTCGCAACTCGGCGAACGCACGCTGCTGATCGACGCCGACCTGCGCAAGCCGCGCCAGCATGAGCTGTTCAAGCTCGGCAATAACGCCGGCCTCTCCGGCCTGCTCGCCGGCCGCCCCAACGAATCCGCAGTCGTGCGGGTGCCCTCGCTGCTGGGCCTGTCCGTGCTGCCCGCCGGCGCCGTGCCGCCCAACCCGCAGGAACTGCTCGGCCGGGCCGGCTTTGTCGAAACCCTGTATTCGCTCGGCCGCGATTTCGACGTGGTCATCATCGACACGCCCGCCGCCGCCGAATACGCCGATGCCCAGACCATCGCCGTGCGCGCCGGCGCCGCCGTCATGCTCGCGCGCAAGAACCAGAGTTCCTTCCCCGACCTCGCCGCCCTGACGGGCAGCCTGCGGCAATCCGGCGCCACTCTGGTCGGCTCGATACTCAACGACGTCTGAGCGAAACGCTCAGACGCCCGACTTCCCATGGCCACCGAACCCCCAATGTCGTCGAGCCGCCGTCTCGCCAGCGCCGACTTTTTTTCCGAGCTGCTGACATGGGGCCCGATCGTTGCCGGCCTTGCATTTCTATATACGCCAAGTTTCGTCGATCTCTTCCGCGGCATCTGGAGTACCGACGAACAGGCGCATGGCCCCATCGTGCTTGGCGTTTCGTGTTGGCTGGCCTGGCGCAACTGGCCGGAGATGCAAGCCGCCGCGAGCAACAGCAAACCCAGTGCCTGGGGTTGGCCTGTTCTCGTCGTCGGCTTGCTGCTTTACATCATCGGTCGGTCGCAGGACATTCTCCTGTTCGAGATAGGCTCGGTAATCTGGGTACTGGCCGCCGTGGCGCTATTGCTGCTCGGGCCCCGTGCACTCAAGGCACAATGGTTTCCGCTGTTTTTCATGCTGTTCATGGTGCCGCTGCCGGGCCCGATAGTCGACGCTGTCACCATGCCGATGAAAATGGCCGTTTCGTATGCGGCGGACCAGATTCTCTTCGCTGCCGGCTACCCCATTGCACGCAGCGGCGTGATACTGCAAATAGGGCAATACAAACTGCTGGTGGCGGATGCCTGCGCCGGACTTCATACCCTCTTCACCCTCGAGGCCATGGGTCTGCTTTACCTGAACATGGTGCGCCACGACTCATGGTTTCGTAATGTGTTCCTGGCCGTCCTCATCATTCCGATCTCATTTGCTGCGAATGTGATTCGGGTGATGACCCTCACACTTATCACCTATTACTGGGGCGACGAGGCGGGGCAGGGTTTCCTGCATGGCTTTGCGGGAATGGTGCTGTTCCTGAGCGCCCTGTTGCTGATCATCGGGGTGGATTCGCTATTGCAGGCGACGGTCCATGTCCGTCGCAAGTTCAAGCCAAAGAACGCAATGCGCAGCGGCGTCTCTACTGACTGCGCCGGCGGGACGACCTCGCAATGATCGGATTCCGCAAGAGCCTGCTGGTGCTGGTCTTGATGGTGTCAGCGTCCGGCTTCGCCGTGGCGCTTCGCCCATCCCACAAGGTGGCTGATTCGCAGCCGGCGATCGACCTGGGAGCAATGATTCCCAAGCAGTTCGGCGACTGGCGAGAGGAGCCGCAGAATTTCGCGGCGGTGGTCAATCCACAGCAGCAGGAAGTGCTGAACAAGATATACAACCAGACCCTGTCACGCACCTACATAAATGCCCAAGGCTATCGGATCATGCTCTCGATCGCCTACGGTGGTGATCAAAGCGACGCAATGCAAGTGCACGCGCCCGAGGTCTGCTATCCCGCGCAGGGCTTCCAGTTGTTGAAGAAGGTGTCCGCGTCGATCCAGACCTCGTTCGGGCCGCTCAATGTCACTCGCGTCGATACGCAACTCGGCGCGCGCTGCGAGCCCGTAACCTACTGGACAACGGTGGGCGATCAGGTCGTGCGTGGTGGCATTCACAAAAAGCTGCTGGAAATGAATTACGGTCTTTCGGGCCGCATTCCGGATGGCCTGCTGTTCCGCGTATCGTCCATCGATCCCGAAATCTCAAGAGCCTACGATCTACAGGCGAATTTCAGCAACCAACTGCTTGGCGCAGTGACGCCCGAGCAGCGCCAACGCCTTGCAGGTTCCTTTGGCAAGACCTGATCCATGACCAGGACCGCACTCATCACCGGCATCACCGGCCAGATTCCAGATGGCATGCTGGTGCGCGTATCCAACATCAACAGCAACCATGAGCCGAGCTACAGAATGCACGAGGATTTCATCAAGGCGATGACCTCGGCGATTTCACCCGAGGCTGGCCAGCGCGCGGTCGGCGGGTAGCCGACGCGGTGACTCGGATGCGCTCCCTGTCAATTCCCCGACTGGATTTCGGCCTGCCCCGGTATCGTCAATCCGACAGTACTGGCGCGCTAACCCTGATCGGGGTGATCCTTGCTGCTGCCATCGGCGGACTCATTGTCGCTATTGGTGGCGCAAAGATCGGCATTGGACTCATTGGCGCCTTGATGGTTATCGCCTCGTTCTTCATACCACTGCATGTCACGTTCTGGGTACTGGTAATCGCCACATTCGTTCTCGTTGGCCCGATCCAGTATTTCGCGCGCATCGACAAGATTTTCTGGCTTTCTTATCTTGTCGGATTTCTGCTGCTTGCGCGAGCCATAGTCGCCGTCCTATTTGCGAGCTCTGGTATGCGTGCGAAGCGACGCAATATCACGGCAATCGAAGCCTTGGTGATTCTCGCCGCAGTTATTCTGCTCGCCAGTTCGGCGATGAACCTTTCGCCGATTCTGCAGATACTGCTTGCAGCGAAGGAGTACTTCTTTCTATGGGGTGCATGGTTTGTCCTCATTGGCGGGGTAGTCGGTGCGCGCAGTCTCGACCGATTTTGGGCGTGGATGCCATGGTTTCTTCTGCTGCAGTTTCCGGTCGTTGTCTATCAACACTTCTTCATCGCTAGCAACCGTGCAGGAGCTGCGTCCTGGGATGCTGTCGTCGGCTTGTTCGGTGGCGACCCTGAAGGCGGTGGAGCAAGTGGATCGATGGCGATGTGTGCAGTGATTGCCATTGCCTTCGCGATTACTCACTGGCGCCGCCGCCTCATGCCCGGATGGAAGGTGTTTATGACCGGGGTACTAGGCATGGCGACCATCATGCTCGCCGAAGTGAAGGTGGCGATCATCCTGATTCCGCTCGTCATATTCATGATATATGGCGCCGAAATCTTCAGGCGACCTCTGCGCAGTCTGGCAATGCTGTGTGCAGGCGTCATTGCCTCGGTTGCCGTTGTTGCGGTATATCAGATGCAATTCACGACAACCGCAACAAAGTCTGGACGCTCGCTCGACGCCTACGTTATCGATGCGATCGAGAAGAACACCCAGGTCGACTATGTTGATCCACTCACTTTTCAGATGGGCCGGATAGGGGCGCTGACCTTCTGGTGGAAGGAGCAGCGGGCGGAAGAGCCCCTACAACTAATCATCGGCAACGGTATCGGCGCGAGCCGAATGGGATTGTTCAAAGGTGAAGTTGCCCAGCGGTACGGATTCGATATCGAGCGTTCCTCAGCCGCAATCATGTTGTGGGATGCGGGAATACTCGGATTACTTGCGCTAGCGGGAGCCTTGTTCGCAGGCGCACGACGTGCCTTCCGCCTTGCCCGGCAGTCTGTGGTGGCTGACGAGGCTGCGGTATTGCAGGCACTTGGCGTCGGCCTGACCATCGTCCTGCTCACGCTACCTTACGGGCCGGACTTCATTCGCGTCCCGCAGTTCCAGCTGTTCGTCATTCTCATGCTTGCGCGAGTAACGATTTCGAGCAGCCCAACCTGCTCACGATTCAAGAGTCCGGTACCGACGAGCATCAAACCAAAGCGGGCATACAGCAGTTCCGGAGCGGGTCTGTGAACTCTCGTAAGCCTTTGTTGTCGATCGTCATCAAGACCCTCAACGAAGAGTTGAAGATCGGCAAGGCCATCGAATCGGCCTTGGCGGTAGAAGCCGAAATCGGCCGGGAGGTGGAAATCATTGTCGCCGACTCGGTATCGACCGACCGCACAGTCGCCATTGCCAGCGATTACCCGGTGTGGATCGTGCAGTTCGTCAACCCTGCCGAGCGCGGGTGCGGCGCCGGCGTGCAACTCGGGTATCAGCACAGCCACGGTGAGTTCGTCTATTTCCTTGACGGCGACATGGAAATTGCCCCTGGGTTCATGACGGCAGCGCTGGCGGAACTTGCCCGCAATCCAAAGCTCGGTGGCATCGGAGGAATTGTCGAAGATACCCGGATACAAAACGATGTAGACCGCATACGCGTAAACAACCGAACTGTCTCGACAGCAGGCTTTTCGAACTGGCTTGAAGGCGGCGGCCTCTACCGGAGAACGGCGCTCGATGCCGTCGGCCGCTATGCCGCCGACCGGAATCTGCGCGGCTTCGAGGAAGCGGAACTGGGCATGCGCATCCGGACCGCCGGCTGGCAGTTGATGCGTCTGCCGATAAAGGCCGTCGCCCACACGGGCCACAGCCTGGACACAATCTCGATTTTCTTGCGCCATTGGCGCAGCCGGCGCGCCATGTCGGCCGGCGTCCTGCTGCGCGGCGCCATCGGCCGTCGCTGGCTGGCTGAAGCCGTGCGCATGCTGATCCATCCGCTGGCAACGCTGGCGTGGTGGGTCGGCTTCCTGTTTCTCGCACTGACAGACGGCGCGATGCGCAGCCCGCTGCTTCTCGCCTGGGTGAGCGCAGGTGTGCTGGCTATATTCGGCCTTTTGCTGCGCAAACGCGACCTCCGCCACGTACTGGTGTCGGTATTCAGCTGGCACTATGGTTTTGCCGCCATCATCGTCGGGTTGCTCGAAAGCCGCATCGATCCGGAAACCCCGATCGAAAGCCGCATTCTCAGCGACAAGGCAGCCTGCAACGCATGACCCCGTGAATCCGGTTGCCATGACTCATCGAAACCACTATTCGCTAGCGCGAGCGAAGAGAAGCCTTCTTCATTTCGGCATCGGCAAGGCCGCATCGGCAGCACTTGGAATCGTCGTTCTCGTTCTTTCCGTACGCATCCTCCCCACTAGTGACTACGGCGCTTACGTGGCCCTGCTTGCTTTCCTCGAATTGTTCTACGTCGTTACCGGGTTCGGACTGTCTACCATCGCGCAGCGCTACGTCGCCGAGTTCCGCATGCGGTCCCACCCGGCGCACTTCCGCCGGTTTATCGGCGGCATCTTCGCCTTGCGTGCCTTGTTCGCATGCTTGGCATCCGCCATCGTGATTGTCGCGGCGCCTTATCTGCTCGAAATCTTCGAGCTTTCGCTCGATGACCGGACCCTGTGGCTGATCCCGGCACTGCTGGTGACCGGAAGCTGCACCCGCTATCTCGATGAGGTATTTCCGTCGCTACTGCTGCAGGCCTATACGCAGGGGCTTCTTTTCCTGAGTAACGCCATACGCGCGTCGGTGCTGGTCAGCATCGTGCTTTCCAGCGCTGCTTCGTTCGGCTTCATCGACATGCTGCTTCTCGAGCTCGGCGTATCGCTGGTTGCTGCCATCGCAGGAATCGCATTGCTCGCGCACTATCTAAGTACGGAATCGGGTGACAAGGGCCAGGCAGCCTACGAAAATCGCCGCATGTGGCCGGTCGCACTGCGTTTCTATCTGGTTCAGATGATAGGCCAGGCCTACGGTCCCAATGCGATCAAATTGCTGCTCTCCAAAATGCTCGGGCTAACGCAGACAGCGACATTCGGTTTTCTGCAAGCCATTGCCGACATGATCCGCAACTATCTGCCGGCATACCTGCTCGCCACATGGATCCGTCCGCTGATGGTGGCGCGCTATGTGGAGCGCCGCGACATGCAAGAAATCAGCACGATGGCCAACGTCGTGGTCAAGCTCAGCCTGCTCGGCGTCATGCCTTTTGCCGCCTTCTTCGCCACCCACGGCGACGCCTTCGCCGCCTGGATCAGCGCCGGCAAATACGGCAACGCAGCTTCGGTGCTGACGTTGCTGATGGCGCTCGTCGCCATGCAGAGCATGCACAACATCATGAGCATGGTCACCGTGACGGTCGAGCGGGCGGGCGCCAACGTCATCGCCACCATCGCCTGTTGCCTTTCCCTGCCGTTGGCCATCGGGCTAACCCCGATTTTCGGACTGGACGGCGTCGCCACCGCGATGGTACTGGCCGAATGCCTGTGGGTTGGCATCGTCTGGAGCTCGCTCAACCGGAACGGATATACAGTGCGCTTCGATCTCCGCGGCATCGTGCGCATCATCGCCACCGGCCTGACCGTCACCGCGCTGCTCCACGCGGTTAGTGGTGTTGGAATAGATGGCTGGTATCTGTTGCCGCTTCTCGCATTAACGGGTGCGGGCGCGCTTGCCGTCGCCGCACTGTTGAAACCGTTTACCGACGACGAACGGGCGATCATCGGCAAGCTGATCCCGCCACGGTTTGTCGTCTGGTAACGCGCCGAAACGGCAAAACACATGGATATCAAATCGATCGTCATGCGCATCTTCTCCGTCGCGCCGAAGAATTGGGAGAACGCCGCCAGGGCGCGCTACCGCGGGCTACGTGACCGCCTTGGCCTGTGGCGTGCCGGATGGCGCGACATCGGCTGGTATGCGCGGCAATCGGGAGTGTTCGACACGAAGCGCAAGGGCGTACTCCAGGCCCGCATCATCAAGACCTATCACGCACTTGAAAAAGGCCTCGCACTACCCGCGCCGCGCCCTGGATTCGGGCAGGTGGCCGCAGCGCAGCTTCTCGATGCGGCGCAAACCTATCTCGACCGCTTTGGTCCTGACCGAACGCTGCTTGCCGCTTCGGCGACACTCGACGAATACCTGCATTTCAATGCCGGCATAGGAGTCGCGCTGCCGGAAATCGAGCGCGGTGCGAGCCGCCTCCGCGAGGCGCTCCCGTCAGCCGGGACAAGCTGCCTCGGTGGAACGCTTGAGCTGACAAGGGAGGCGATCCATGGCGCCGGGAAGCTCGACCTGAGGAATTTCTTCCAGAGCCGATACAGCATCCGCCAGTTCTCGACCGAGCCGGTCGCAACGGCACTGATCGAGCAAGCCGTCAGGATGGCCCAGAAGGCCCCGTCAGTGTGCAATCGGGAGTCCGGTCGGGTCTACGTCGTCGGAGATCGCGAAAAAGCGCGGGCCTTGCTGCGCTACCAAAATGGCAATCGTGGTTTCGGCGATCAGGCAAACAAGCTGCTGGTGATCACCGCGCGGCTCGATTGCTTTCTGACGATCGATGAACGCTATCAGCACTGGATCGACGGCGGTCTGTTCGCCATGAGCGTGATCTACGCGCTGCATTCCCTCGGACTGGGAAGCTGCTGCCTGAACTGGAGCGTCGATCCGGCCATCGACCGTGCCTTCAAGGAAGCCGCAGGTATCGCAGACGACCAGTCGATCATCATGCTGCTGGCGGTCGGACATCTGCCGGCACGCCTGCGTGTCGCACGCAGCGAGCGACGCCCGCTCGACGATGTGCTCATCCATATCTGAGTGCCACCAACAGCCTCTTGAAACAACAAGAAATGACAGGAAACAGAAATGCGCATTTACATCACCGGACAGAACAACTTTGGCAACCGCGGTTGCGAAGCGCTGGTGCGCTCGACTGTGCAGGTGATTCGCGAACAACTGGGCGATGTCGAGTTTCTCGTGCCATCTTTGGATGCCGAACGCGACCAGAAGCAGTGGCCCGATGCCGCCGCCTCCGGCGTACGCTTCGTTTCGTCGCCGCCACTGCCCAGTCTGTTCGTCAACTGGAGCCGTGTATGTACCCGCCTACCCTTCCTGACCCACCTGCCATGGCCGCGCTATCGGCCGGATCCGGCGTTGTTGCGCGATTTCGAAAGCAGCGACATCGTTCTATCGATCGGCGGTGATTCCTACTCGCTTGATTACGATCATGCGTCGCTATTCTTCTATGCGGCTATCGGCGACCTTGCCTTGCGTCTTGGCAAGCCCGTAATCCTATGGGGCGCCTCGGTCGGCCCGTTTTCGGCGCTACCCGGCGTGGAAAAGCAGATTCTCGCGCACCTGCGGCGTTTCGCAGCGCTGACGATTCGCGAAAGTCACTCGATCCGCTACCTGCATGAGAAAGGGGCGGACGCGAATGTTATTCCAGTCGTGGACTCTGCTTTCGCAATGATGCCGCAACCCGTATCGCTCGAATCGTTCTGGCCGTCGGAAAGCGAGGGCGGCGTATTGGCCCTGAACCTGAGCCCGGTAGTTGAGCGCCTGCGCGCGCGCGCAGGCGAGGGAGCACTTCTGCTAACCGAAGCGGCGAAGTTCGTTCGCAGCGTGGTCGAAGAGCGAGGCATGTCGGTTCTCCTCCTGCCGCATGTGGATCCGCTCGATGGCAGCACGCGCAACAGCGATACCGCAGTCATGACGAAGATTCTCGCTGAATCCGGCGACTTGGGTGGGCGGGTCAAAATTGTGCCCGCGGGAATGAACGCGCCACAACTGAAATTCATTATTTCACGTTGTCGCTTCCTAATAGCTGCAAGAACACACGCAACAATTGCTGCATTCTCTACAGGTGTTCCGACTATATCTATAGCATATAGCGTCAAGGCTAAAGGTATCAACCGCGACCTGTTCGGCCACGAGCGCTATGTGCTTGATACCCGAGAAGTGTCATCACTCACTCTTTCATCAACACTATCAATGCTAGAAAGCGAAGAAGCTTCAATTCGGGAGTACTTTTCCAGCAACATCCCTGATTGGCGGCGTCGCTCAATCGTAGGGGCTTCGTTTCTAGGTAATTTGGATAATGAAGCCATCGACGCAGCAAGTAGCAGAGAATCAGCATGATTCTGCAAATTCATCATATTGCTCACTGGTTGTGGCAACGGAAAATTCCTCTGCTGCCATGGCTAATAAAAGTGTTTTTGCGCGTTGTATTTGGACTGGTGCTTCCCCCGTCTACCAAAGTTGGCCGTGGTGTTCTTTTTAGCTATCAAGGACTCGGCACCGTCATTCACAAGGAAAGTAAAATTTGTGACGGTGTCATCATCGCCACGGGAGTCACCATAGGAGGCCGCTCGGGAAAGATCGGGGCCCCAGTAATTGGAGAAGGTGCCCTGATAGGGACAGGAGCAAAAGTTCTTGGTCCCATTCGCATAGGGCAGTTCGCGTCTGTAGGCGCAAACGCAGTCGTACTTGAAGATGTTCCGCCATATGCAGTTGTTGTTGGTGTCCCTGCTAAGGTAGTAAGGATCTGCAAGCCGGAAGAGCGTCCGCGGTACGACAACTCCGTATAGAGCATGGCGACTTCATATCAGAGAGCCGTTGTCATGATCGGCACAGATTTCATCTCACCGGGTGGCATCACCGCAGTCGTGCGCAGCTATCGCGACGCAGGGCTATTCGAGCGCTGGCCGATCCGGTTCTTGCCCACCTATCGGCGGAACACGATGACGAACAAGGTGTGGACAGCCTCACTCGCGCTACTGCGTTTCTCCGGCTGGTTGATGCGGGCCCAGGTCGTCACCGTGCATGCACATACCGCTGCACGCGCAAGCTTCTGGAGAAAATCACTTTTCCTGATGCTTGGGCGCGCTTGCGGATGCAGCACCATCCTCCATCTTCACGACGGCTCCTTCCCGGCTTACTTCGAGGCCTGCGGTCCGGTTCGCCAGTGGCTGATATGCCATGTGCTGGCAAGCATGGACCGGGTAGTGGTCCTTACGCCGGGCTGGCTGGCGCGGATACGCGAAATTCAGCCGGACGCGCATTTCGCGGTCATTGCCAACCCGGTTTCTGCGTTGCGTATTCCACGTTGTCCGCAACCGTTGGAAATACTGTTTCTTGGCCGGCTTTGGCGGGAAAAGGGTGCTTACGACCTGATCGATGCGACGGCGATCTTGGTGCGCGAATTTCCCGATGTACGGGTCGTCTGCGCGGGAGACGGAGAGGTCGCGGCACTGCGCGCTCGCGCAAGCGCGCTCGGCATAGCACGCAATATCGATTTCCCTGGGTGGGTGGATGCCGGGGACAAGGATGCCTTGCTGGCGCGCGCGACCGTACTTGTTCTCCCCTCGTATTTTGAAGGATTGCCCATAGGCATTCTGGAGGCAATGATCAACGGCATTCCGGTCGTCGCTACGCGCGTTGGCGGCATACCCGACGCACTGGCGGATGACGCCGGCCTTATGGTTGAAGCAGGCGATGTCGCCGGTCTTGCCGAAGCGTTAGCCCGGGTGCTGCGCGAACCGGTACTGCAGACCAGCATGGGCGAAGCCGGAAAGCGCCGAGCCGAGAACCTGTATGCCTGCGATCAGGTTTTCGCCAGCATTGGCAGCATCTATCGGGAGTTTGGCGTGAAGCCGAACGAATCTGGCAGTGCGCCGGTGTTCGCAAACAAGGTCGAGGGCCGGCGGCAATGTGCGGACTAGTCGGGTTTTTGCGACCTCAGGGCTTCTGGAATGCCGCTGCGGGGACAGCGATTCTCGAGCGTATGGCGCAAACGATCGCCCATCGCGGCCCGGACGATCAAGGCACCTGGTTTTCGCCGCCCCAGGGCGTCGGCCTCGCCCATCGGCGACTGTCGATCCTGGATCTGACGCCTGGCGGACACCAGCCAATGACTTCAGCGTCGCAGCGACACGTCATCGTGTTCAACGGTGAAATTTACAATCACGCCGAGATACGCGCCGAGCTGGAAGCTCTGGGGCATCGGTTCCGTTCTTCCAGCGACACGGAGGTGCTTGTGGAGGCGATTGCAGAGTGGGGCGTAACGCTCACCTGCAGACGCCTCGTCGGGATGTTTGCCTTCGCGGTCTGGGACTGCGAAATGCAGACACTCTCGCTCGTCCGCGACCGCATCGGCAAAAAGCCGTTGTACCTCCTGCGCGACGACCATGGTTACGCCTTTGCATCGGAACTGAAGGCTTTCCGGGCGCTGCCGGGATTCTCGCCCCGCCTGGACAACGACGCGCTCGGCAAGTTCTTCCGCCACACCTACGTGCCGGATGACTGTTCGATTTTCGAGAACGTCAGCAAGATCATGCCGGGGCACGTTGCAGAGATCGATCGCGACGGAAAGTTGAGCACGGCGCCCTACTGGTCGCTGGCCGAAGTGGTACTCGCGGGTAGGGCGAACCGGATTCGCTCACTGCCGAATGCGGAGGAGGCGTTGCTTGGCCTCTTGCGCCAGGCAACGAACGAAAGGATGCTCGCCGATGTGCCACTCGGCGCGTTTCTTTCCGGCGGCATCGATTCCGGGCTGGTCGTATCGCTGATGCAGGAAAACAGCAAAAGCAGAATCAGAACCTTCTCGATCGGGTTTGCCGAGGCGACACATGACGAGGCGCCGGTGGCAAGAGCAGTTGCCCGCCACCTGGGTACCGATCACACCGAGTTGTACGTATCCGCTGCCGATGCACAGGATGTCGTACCGCTTCTGCCAGAAATCTTCGACGAGCCGTTTGCCGATGCGTCCCAGATCCCGACCTATCTTCTAGCCAAGCTGACGCGCGAACATGTGACGGTAGCGCTGACCGGTGACGGCGGCGATGAGTCGTTCGGCGGCTATGCTCGCTATCGAAGCGAGTACGGCCTTCTCGGCAACTGCTACCGATTGCCGGCGCCACTTCGCCATCTGCTTGCCGGCGGCATCACCCATATCCCCTCAGGTTTCTGGGATGCCGCTGCGAGCCTCGTTCCCCGGCACCGTCGCCCTCGATTTCTTTCATCGAAAGTTGGCAAGGTCGCGCGTGCATTGCGACTGGACGATCCTGCGCAACGTGGCCAGGGATTTCTCTCGTTCTGGGAGCCGGAGGAAATACTGCGGAACCCCATTCGTGATCGTCTTGACCCTTTCGCATGCCCTCGGGAATTGGTCGAGGATGCCTCGGAGGCAATGCAGTTCTGGGAAACCCGACACTATCTTTCCGGCGATCTGCTCGCCAAGGTCGACCGGGCCACCATGGCCGCATCGCTGGAAGCACGCTGCCCGCTGCTCGACCATCGCGTCGTTGAGCTTGCCTGGCGGTTGCCGCCGGAGTACAAGGCCAGTCCTGTCGCGCTGAAACGTATCCTGCGACAGCTACTGTTCCGTTTCGTTCCGAGAGAAATCGTTGATCTGCCGAAGCAGGGCTTCTCGGTGCCCATTGGCGCATGGATGCTGAACGGCCTGCGCGATTGGACAGAGGAAACGCTGGCCTACGGCCGCTGTAATACGGATGACGTGCTCAACTGGAACAATATCGATGCCGCCTGGAGCATGCATCGCAACGGGCGCATCGGGTTCACGGAGAAGATGTGGGCTGTGCTCATGTTTTGCGCGTGGCACCGACACTGGATGGCGAGGCCGCCTCAACAAAGCAGCACTTGACGCCGATCGATAGCACTTTTTGAATAACATGAACAGAAAACGGATACTCGCTGTCGCTTCCGGCGGCGGCCACTGGGTTCAGCTCCGCCGCTTGCAGGCCGCTTTTGACGGCCACGATACTGCGTTTGCCACGGTGCATGCCGAGTACCGTCGCGACGTTCCGGCCGAGGCGCGCTTCTACACGATCCGCGATGCCACGCGCTGGGACAGGATAGGCCTGCTGATTCTCGCCTGCCAGCTACTCTGGATCATGCTGCGTGAGCGGCCGCACGTGGTTATATCGACCGGGGCGGCTCCCGGATACCTTGCACTCCGGCTCGGCAAGCTGTTCGGCGCACGCATAGCGTGGATAGACAGCCTTGCCAATGTCGAGGAGGTATCGTTGTCGGGCCGCATGATTGGCCCGCGCGCCGATCTCTGGCTTACGCAATGGCAGCATCTGGGGCACAGCGACGGGCCGCACTATCGGGGAGCCGTGTTTTGATTCTTCTCACCGTCGGATCGCAAATGCCCTTCGATCGACTTGTCCGTGCAGTTGACGATTGGGCCAGCATTCACCAGAACGTGGACATCCTGGCGCAGATCGGCGAGACCGATTACGTGCCAAAGGCAATGCGGTGGGTGAAGGTGATGGCACCCGAAATTTATCTTGAGCATGTCGACGCCTGCGACTTCCTGGTCGGTCACGCAGGCATGGGCACCGTGATCACAGCCGCAGAGCACGGGAAGCCGCTGTTGGTAGTGCCACGGCGAGGCCATCTCCGCGAAACCCGCAACGATCATCAGGTGGCGACAGCGCGCTGGCTTGCCGAACGCCCCGGCATCCGAGTCGCGATGAGCGAAGACCAACTACCGGACCAACTGGAAGCAATGCTTGCGGGAAGCGTTCGCGGGATTGCCTCCAACGATGCCACCAACCAGCTGATTGCGGCAGTGCGCGCGTTCATCGAGACCTGACATGCCACCATCCATACGCCCGATCGCCATGCTGTTCGCCGTTGGTCTGCTTGTCGTTGGCCGGGAAGGACTGGCCGATATCGCGAGCGTCATGGACATTCCTTACTGTGCATCGCTTACCGCCGATTGTGGCTATGCACGCGCACTGGCTGACGCCGGGAATCCGAGTGATGGGGCACTTCGCGTGTTCGCCGCCATCCCCCCCTACTCGGTCACCGTGAATAGCGAGGTCATGGCGGTCAATCTGGGGAATCGTTCGAGATATTTTGATTTCAGCGGTGAGCGCCCATTCGTCAATCCGACGACAGGCGGCTCGGATATTGCGGCCATCAATGCCGCATCCGATGATGGTGCCGCAGCGATTTTGGCCAGTGACAAAATCAGCAATGCAGGCATACCGGGACGGGTTTACAAACATTCCGGACGGACGATCCTGCGCTACGTAGCGGGCGATCCGCCGGTTGCCGGCAAATGCAGAAGCCAGTTTGCCAGTTACCCCGTTCCGGCGCGACAACACTTCGTTTTCGATCTTGCCTTTCAGCTCGGAGAACCCCTGAGCGGCCACGAGTGGCACCTCTCGCCGCCACGGGAAAGTCCGGCAGTGATCTGGCAAATGAAAGCACCAGACGTCATTCCATCGATGGCGATAGGCGTCGACACCGACCCGGCACACCCGGATAGCCTGTTGCTGTTCTTCAGCCGAAAGAGTGCTTTCCAGACGGAAGCAACGCGAGTTGGAAGCCCGGTCCGAATCAAGCCGAACCAGCCGTTGCGTTTACTGATGGATGTATATCTGGATGAACGCAACATTGCTACCGGCGGGCGGGGATACTGGCGAGCATGGATCAACGGCAAGCTGGTTCTCGATGTCTTTGGCCCCACTCTGAGCGCTTTGGCGAAGGAGCCGCATCAATGGTTCCTGACGCTTTACCAATACAACAATCCGCAACCACTCCCGTTCAACCGAAGCGTGATCTGGCAAAGAGCGCGGATGCTCTACGCACCCAAATGAGCAACAACACTACCGATGCGCTGTGGCCGACCCTGTGTGCCGATCTCATGCGCTTGCGTGGCCAGGCGTCTTTCGCCGGCCTTTTGCGCGCACGTTTCACACACCGAGCTTAGCCTTCGATCAATGATGAACATTCCCGACAACCTTGTCCCATACAAGCGCCCGCATTTCGAGTTGCGTTACGGCAATATGTTCTTCCTGCTATCCACGCGGCCATGTGCTGTATTCGACGATATCGATTCGGCTCTGTGGTCTGCCATGGATGGAAAAACCTCGGTCGGCGGTTTGCGGTCCATTTTTCCGGATACAACACAGCGCTTACAGCGCATGTGTGACCTCGGTTTTTGCGAGCTGGTTACCGAAGATACCGGAGGGAATCGGCGGCGCATCCTGGTGTTCGAACCACATATGGACGATGCTGCGCTTAGTGTCGGGGGCACTATGTGGGCAATGCGGCACGAATGCGAGTTCACCCTCGTATCGATCGCGGCGCGCTCGAATTTCACCAGCTACTACTTCATGGATCGGGAATACTTCGACGCAGAAGGCATCACGGAATTGCGCAGACAAGAATCCGAACTTGTGATGCGCCTGCTTGGGGGCAAACACGCGATGCTCCAGGAAGCCGATGCACCGCTGCGGTTTCAGCCGGGAAACTGGACGCTCGACTGGTTTCGGCGGAATCGCAGAAGCGTGAATGCGCGCCTCGACCATTACTCCCCCGACGATGAAATCGCTGCATGGGCCAATGCGATTTCAGAGGTGCTGCGCACTGCCGACGCCGATGAAATCTGGATGCCGCTCGGCGTTGGCGGTCACACCGATCACGAGCTTGCGCGTAATGCATGCCTTAGGGCACTTCGTGAGTTCCCCGGACTGGAAACGCGCAGCAGTTTGTACTTCTATCAGGATGTTCCGTACGCAACACAGTTTCCGGAGCACACTCATCAAATCCTCTCGGCGATCGAGGCAGCGGGAGGTGTGCTGCACCGGGAAGGGCGCGGTATCGACGCCGCTTTTGACGGAAAGCTGCACTTGAACAGCATTTATGGCTCCCAGTTCAAGCTGAGTTATATGGCACCGAAGCTGAAGGCTTCAGCAAGAGCTGCCAGCCATGAGAAAAATGGACTGAGTGAAGTCCTATTTCGCGTCGAGCGGACGCCTGGGCCAATTGCGCCACGCGAGCTGTATTCCGGTAGAAGCGCCGTTGAGGCGCTGCGGACAAAGCTCGTTCCCTGGATGCAAAGGCATCGCCTGGCAAAGCGAATCAGGATCATGTCCCTTGTAGGCTTCGGATGCTGGGCAGATGACATGAAGATGTTGCTTGCCACGTTTCCCGAGGCAACGTTCGATGTCTATCTGTCCGACGCTACGGCGGAGGAATGCGGGAGATTTACGTCACCCCGCATCAGAGTTCACATCATCAAGGGCAGGAGGCGTGCGTGGATGGTATTGCTCGCGAGCCTGGCACTTTCGTGGCCACATCCCCTGATCGTGATGACAGGCGCAGCACGCGTGCGAATGATGTCGGCCATCCGTGCCGCCTGCTTGTTGAGCGACCCGCTGCCAGCGGTCACCATCAATCATCTGGTCGAGGCCATGCGGGCCGAAAGCGATAGATCTGAATCCTTACACCACCCAAAACAGAATTCTTAGTTACATGTCAATCCGTCACGTTCTACTGGAGAAATCATGAATACCATAGCAGTCATCGGCCTTGGCTACGTAGGCCTGCCGCTGGTCGTCGAATTCGGCAAGAAATCGCGCACCATCGGCTTTGATATCGCCACTGCCAAGGTGGATTCCTGCAAGCAAGGCGTCGATCCCTCGCGCGAGCTGCCCGATAGTGAGATGCAGGCGGCCAAGTTTGCCGAATACTCGGCCGACCCCAAAGTGCTCGCTGAAGCCGACGTGATCATTGTCGCCGTACCAACACCGGTTGACGAAGCGCATATTCCCGATTTCTTGCCGCTGATTGGCGCCAGCAAAGCCGCTGGCCTCAACATGAAGAAGGGCACCATCGTCGTTTATGAGTCCACGGTATATCCGGGAGCAACGGAGGAAATATGCATCCCGGTGCTTGAGCGGGAGTCTGGTCTGAAGTGGAAAAAGGACTTCTTCGTCGGCTAT
>SXGU01450286.1_pt1 | contig 27194 bp, 17 predicted proteins | sample 3174531 | NCBI WGS metagenome assembly SXGU01 (sample SAMN11356863, study PRJNA531348) | freshwater metagenome | isolation source: freshwater sample F1-140 | place: China: Fuxian Lake, Yuxi | collected 2017-12-25 | reverse complement strand
CTTGGCCAGCATGCTCCTTCCCGCGTTGGCCAAGGCGAAAGCACAGGCGCATAAAATCAAATGCATGAACAACGTCAAACAGCTCAATGTGATCTGGGCGTTGTACAGCGGGGATTATGACGATCGACTGGTCATCAATAGCCCAGGAGATGGAATGTTGACTTGGGTTTTAGGTAGCTTTGAGGGGATCCCCCAGGACGTCACCAATGTATCGCTTTTGATTGATGAAAAAAAATGCCTGTTCGGTCCATATCTAAAAACGACTGCAATCTACCGTTGTCCTACGGATAAAGGTTTGGGTACCCACGGCACGCTTACCGCGCAGCGAATTCGTAGTTACGGGATGAATTCGTACATGGGTTGGGCAGGTGCTGCCTATCGAACGCTTCCCAGTGCAGGTTACAAGGTCTTCACGAAATCAGCTCAAATCACGGGGATTTCACCTTCCGATGCCATGACGTTTGTTGACATGAACCCTGATAGCATTTGTCGGCCGTTCTTTGGAACTTACATGGATACAGTGAGTCATTTTTACCACATGCCTGCCAGCTATCACGGGAGCGGGGGAATGTTCGCATTTGCGGATGGTCATGTCGCAGGTCAAAAGTGGAAGAACAAGGATACGATTACCCCGAAAACCACCGCTTGGCACACGCATGATTACAACTCGCCAAACAACGTGGATATTGCTTGGTTGAAATCGCACACGAGTGCCAAGGGCAAATAGCTACCCCATTCCCTGCCCCGTTTTGTCGAAACCTCACGTGACAAACGGACGCTCCTGCAGCTAGATTGTTGCATGGAAAAACGCACCATCACCTTGGGTCACTCCCCTGATCCGGATGACGCTTTCATGTTTTATGGACTTGCAGGAAACCATGTCGCGATCCCTACGACATGGCAGTTTGAGCATATCCTTCAAGACATCCAGACCCTAAACGAGAGAGCTACGCGTGGAGAATTGGATGTGTCAGCGATCAGCATTCACGCCTATGCCTACGTTAGCGATCGCTATGCTCTCCTCCCCAGTGGTGCGAGCATGGGGGATGGTTATGGCCCCATGTTGGTGTCACAGAAAACCCTCAGCCGAGAGGATATCCGCCGAGCTCGAATCGCGGTTCCCGGAACGATGACCAGCGCTTTTCTCGCCATGCAGCTTTGGCTTGAACGAAAAGCCGACGAACTCGACTACGTTGTTGTCCCCTTTGATGAGGTGTTCGCTGCCGTGCGGAGCGGTAAAGCAGATGTGGGATTGATTATTCACGAAGGTCAACTGACTTATCGCAATGAAGGATTGGTCCTTTGTGAGGATTTAGGAGTCTGGTGGGGAAGAGAAAATCAAGGTCTCCCTTTACCCCTCGGTGGAAACGTCGTGCATAAACGGTTCCAAATTGAGGAACGACGAGAAATTTCCCGCATCCTTTCAGAGAGCATTCGTTATGGTCTCGACCATCGGCCTGATGCCGTAAAACACGCCCTTCAATACGCTAGGGATATGGGACTCGATCTCGCGGATCAATTTGTCGGGATGTATGTCAACCATTGGACGGTTGATTACGGCGAACGAGGGCGTGAGTCGATCCGTCGGTTTTTGGCAAAAGCTTTCGAGCAAAAACTTATCCCCCACCAGCAACCGTTAGAATTTGTGGACTGAGGGTTCTTCCATAAAAAATCGTGTCGCCGAAAGGTAACCGAATAACACCCAAAACAGCTTGCATCCTTCACAGGGTGTCGCAACCTTCAACCCATGGAAACACCAGATCAGTTTCGAGAACTTTTTAGGATGCAACGGGCCCTCAACCAACGGATCGGCGTGAACACCGACACGATGAGTGAGGAAGAGAAAACAAAGTGGGTGCTCAATTACAGCCGTGCAATGACTCAGGAACTCGCTGAACTCACGGATAGCGTCGCTTGGAAATGGTGGGCCAAATACCAAAAGTTTGATGAACAGAATGCACGGGTAGAGGTGGTAGATCTGTTCCACTTTTTGATCAGCACCGCTCAAGTGTTAGGAATGAGTGCCGACGATGTTTTCCAAGCGTATATCAAGAAAAACGAGGTGAATTTCCAGCGTCAGGATTCGGGTTACACATCCAAGGATGCAGAGGATTCCAAGCACATCTGACTTAGCTCTGCACCGAGGCCGAGTGCCTAAGATTTGGCAGAAAGAAATCGAGTCAGTCTTGATTTCTGAAACACACCTTCGAACAAGGGTTAAGGAGCTCGCGGCGGAAATCACTCGCGACTACGCTCACTCGGAACCCGTGGTCATTTCGTTATTAAACGGATCCACAATGTTCATGGCTGATTTGGTCCGACAGATCCCCTTGCCAATCGAATTGGATTTCGTCGCCGCATCGAGCTATGGGACACGCACAACTCCAAGGCGGGTTCGTTTCACGAAAAAAGTCTCAATTGATATCCGAGGTCGGGAAGTCCTCCTTCTGGACGACATTCTCGATTCAGGTCAAACCCTCTGGGAGACTCGGCGGCAATTGCGCACGCTAAAACCTTACCGAATCAAAACCTGTGTACTCCTAGATAAACCCTCCCGGCGAATAATTCGCATTGGAGCGGATTACGTCGGGTTTACGATCCCAAATCTCTTTGTGGTCGGCTACGGTATGGATTACGCCCACCAATTCCGCAACCTACCGTTTGTCGGAATCCTTTGTCCGGAATTATTCTCGAACGAACCATGATCATATCCGTCCATTTCTACTCTTACTTCAAGGAATTGACGGGTTGCACGGAGGCTCGAGTCGAAGTCCAAGACAATTGCACCATTGAGCAATTATTGGAAGTAGCCTATCTGATGTTTCCAAAACTGATTGCGATGCAGAAATCAATGCTCATCGCCGTCGGGCTAGATTACCAGACGAGAAGTTTTCAGTTATCAGAAGGTGACGAAGTTTCCCTATTCCCACCGGTGCAAGGTGGGTAACGATTCTGCGTGAAAAGTTCGCTCACATTGACCACCGATGCCATTGATGAGTCCGCGCTCGTGGCGAATCGCGTCATCTCCGAAGCGATGGGAGCGGTGGTTTGTTTTTCTGGAATTGTGCGAGGCACGGAAGGAAACCAATCGATTTCAGGAATTCAGTATGAGGCTTACACCGCTATGGCTGAGCACCAATTTCGACTCCTATTTGATGAAATTGCTTCACGGTGGCCGGTTGAATCCATCCGCTTAGTGCACCGACTCGGCTGGGTTCGCGTGAATGAGGTTTCATTATGGGTGGAAGTGATCGCGGCTCATCGTGGAGTCGCGTTTGAAGCCACCCGGTATTTGATCGATGAGATGAAAAAACGGGTCCCGATTTGGAAACAAGCACGTTAGGAACCTCGTTGGAAATCTGTTGAAATGGATCAGATTGAGCGTTGACGCCAGTCATGGGAGGCGTAATTTTCCTCCATGCCTCGGTTCCATCATTCCCATCAAGGCACCTCGCTTGGTTGCCGTGGTTTTACTTTGATTGAATTACTGGTGGTCATCGCGATTATCGCCATCCTCGCTAGTCTGTTGCTCCCGTCATTGGCTCGCACCAAATCAAAGGCACAAGGAACTTTCTGCCTGAACAGCATGAAGCAGATCGGACTGTCGGTCAGTATGTACTCGCCTGATCACGGGGATAGAATCCCGCTCTGCAGAAACTGGGGGAAGGCTTGGGGCACCGACCACGCGTTACGCAACGACCTAGTCTGGATGCCTGAGATTTTAGAGCCTTATTTGGTAAAAAACTTTGGAAAGCCAACGAACGGAACTGTTGCAGCGAAGAATCGCCCCAATCAGGGAGTCTTCACTTGCCCTTCTGGGTTGAAAACTCGCGATCCGGCAGTGGGAACCACGGACTCATTTTATTTCGCAAACGATAACGTGACCTACGTTTGGAACCATATTTACCTCAAAAAAGACGGAACCTATGAGCTAAAGAATCCCGTCAGCGGTCGTCGGGATAATCAAATATCAAACCCGACCAAAGCCGATCTTGTCTGGGAGATGCCTTACTGGAATTACAAATACATGCCCCACAAATTAGGGATGAATCTGGTCTTCGCAGATGGCCACGCCGCCCGGACCAAAGGGAGCCCTAAAGAGGCCGATTGGTGGGCTTACCATTCACGCGACGGCTGGGAACCCGATTAGGAACCTGCCCCTAAACATCAGGAACCCAGTTGATGGACGGTGGCATACACCTCTTGCGAAAGCGGGGTGCCATCCGCAGCATCAACATTGTATTTAATCTTCAGTTGATCGGAAGGTTTCATCCCATCGATCTCTAGAGTCACTGTTTTTCCGTCCGCAGAAACCCTCACGTTTTTTATATCGAGTTTGTCGTGTTTTTTCTGAGTAGGGTCACTCACAGAAAACTCGGGAGAACCATAGGCTCCGCTGTATTGATAGTTCCATCGTTCCGCACTGTAGTTGCCGGAGTCACCCGCAGTTTTGGAATTCAGAGCGGCACTGAAACTCATCGTAGCTCCGGTCTTGGTCGCTTTGAATTCCACAGGCATGCGAACGGGTTGACCTGTGTAACGGATACGGTAAAATCCACCATCCCTCGTAGCGTTAGACTGCCAACCCTTGAGTCCACAGGCATACAATTGTCCATCCTTCGGATTAAAACGAGCCCGCATCAATCCACTGTAAAACTTGAGGGGGAATTGAGTCATCGCACCTTGCTGCACTCCGTTGACCTCATCGGTCATCACTTCGAACAAGGTACATTTACCGTAGCTCATAAAGAGCAGCTTCCCATTCATGGGGCCCCATTTGTCACTGGTGACGAAAACTTGGCCTCCACTGGAATTATCCATGGACATCGGCAACCAGACCATGGGTTCATCATATTTCTCAGGAATGGGAGACGATCCATCCCAACCCTTAAAATTAAACTTAGTGCGCGCTTCGGGGTCACTCGGGTTTGCAACCAGATTTGTCCCATCACGTCGGAGGTTCATTTCCCGTTGAGCAGCAGGGGTCATTCCATAGAATCCGCCTTTTCGCACCCAGTTTAGCTTGCTCGAAGGCATCCAGTGACCTTGGTTATCGCCCACGGTTATCTGATCTTCCGGTCCCACGGTCATCCCATTCGGTGCTCGGAGACCACTCGCCACGATTTCGATTTTCGATCCGTCTTTCGCAACTTTGATCAGGCACCCTTGGTGAGGGGAAGTGACCAAGGGTTCCCAAGGTGCCCCTTTGGCGAAATAAAAATTACCTTCCCGATCGGTGTGGAGATCGAGGCAGAACTCATGATAATTCGCGGTAACGACCGTATCATTATTGAAGTTTTCATAAAAGTCCGCCTCATCATCTTGGTTGAGATCGTGCAAACGAGTGATCTGATCTCGACCTAATACGTAAATCTTATTCTTCACCACCTTGAGCCCAAGGGGTTGAAACAAGCCAGTCGCGTAGCGTTTCCATGTGAGTTTACCCAATTGATCGTCCAGTCCGGAAACCAGCCAAACATCTCCGTGAAAGGTACAGATGGCGGCACGTCCATCAGGCAGAAAATCGAAACCTCCGAAAAACAATCGGGAATTGTAAGGATTCGAAACAGGCTCAGTGATCGTGTCCACAACATACGGTTCCTTTTCTGTGCCAAGAACTCCTTGAGTGGTGGCTTGAGCACCCCACTGAGTTGGGCCCCCGAGAGTCAACCGCCGCAAATCTGTGAGTTTTTCACCCTGCACAACCGCGAAACCCTTAGCATTCTCGTCGTTGGAAATGGCAATACGAAACGGCTTGTGTGCCTGTTTTTTTGACAACTTGAGAAGGAGATGTCCTGCTTCGGTAATCTCCAAGTGGGAGCCGGTTGGCGCACCATCTATCCCGACAACAAGTTTTGAACCGCTGGCTAACTCCACCACGACCCTAGTCTGTGGCCCTTCGAAATGCTTTACCGGTTTACCTTTCGCCCCATCCGCGATCACAAGAGTCTCCGCACCTCCATTTTTCTGGAACTGAATCGTGCGTGTGAATACCTGCTGACCTTCAACTTTTTTGAATCCCGGCAACTCTAGGGCCCCTGCCCCGTTGACGGAATAGCTCAGGACCACTTGATCTCCAAAATGATACAACCCTTGATAGTGGGCTTGCTGTTTGGGTAACGGGCCTTGTTTTTTAGGTCGTTGGTCCGCTACCGATCCACCTACTTGCCAACCGGGGGAAGCGGTGTTCCCAAAAACCGGGGTTCCCTTGACTTGGGGTGGCGGTGGCCAAGCAATCTTGTTCTGGGTATCACCGAATTCGAGGAAAGCCCCTGTCCAACCCATCGAAACTCGCATGAGATCGGCGTCATAACAAAGGTAAGCATCCTTATCGGCTCCGACCGTCACAACGAGCCCCTTCATCGCGATCGCGTCGTTAACTTTGGGACCTCGAATCGTGCCGGAGAATAACGTTCCTCGGATGACGTCAGCCGACGGGGTTTGCGCCATCGATGTTTGGCTTTGGAAAGTGACGGCGAATAAGACGGCAACGACAAACCTCAATGGCGATTTTTTCATACAAGTGAATACAACACGTTCTGCAACTCTGGTTTACAGCGCGATTCTATTCAGCTTCCGAGCTATTTCCAACCAAAACCACCATGGGAATCACTTTGGGGATGACCTGAGTCCTAAAGGTCTGAGTCAACCAGCAGTAAATTCTGGTTTACGTGGGGGGTTTCTCAAGTATACTAATGAACTGTTGCGAGGTCGTTCCAATCGGAACTGAAAGACCCCATAAACTCATGATGTCATTTATTACTTGGTGTTTGGTTGGTGCCTTTTCCGGGGTAGTGGTCGCCTCATTTTTTGAGTGGACGCTCCATCGCTTTGTTATGCACAAACCTCTGGGCTTTTTCCGTTATCCTTTTGAAGCCCATGCAATCGTCCATCACCAGACTTTCAAGGCTGACCACACATACCACCTCATTAACGACAAAGACAAAAAAACGATCCCGATGGCATGGTGGAATGGACCGGTTCTAGTTTTCTTCTGCCAGATGCCCCTTCTCATTGCAGCGATAGTTTTCCAGCGTTGGGGTTTGCTTGTCGGTGGTGCCGTGGCCTGTAGTGCCTACTACGCAACCTACGAATACATCCACTGGTGCATGCACCTCCCTCGGAAACGGTTCGTGGAACGATCCGGCATTTTCTTCCGGCTCAATGGCCATCACCTGCTCCACCATCGTTATATGGGGAAGAATTTTAACGTCGTGTTTCCTTTGGCGGATATGTTGCTGGGCACGTTAGTTCTCAGATCACAAATCCCGTTTGCCCAACCGCAAGGGCCGTCAGTCCCTAACGTCCAACCCAAGTTGGCGCACCAGCACTAAGGGCTATCAGCCCTCGGTTAGCTCTCCAAAAGAATTGTAACAGGTCCGTTGCTTCTTTAAGGTTTGGGGCATGAAGCGATTTTTGCCCCGACTGGCAACCGTATTTGCCTGCCTTTCCTGCACGTTCTCGATCTTAGGAGCTGGTAAAAACCTTACCATCGCCGTCATTCCCAAAGGAACTAGTCACGAGTTCTGGAAATCTATTCACGCCGGAGCGGTGAAAGCTAAGACGGAACTTGAGGCAGAGGGCTATAAAATCAATCTGATTTGGAAGGGGCCATTGCGTGAGGATGATCGGGATCAGCAAATTGCTGTCGTTGAGAATTTTATTGCGCGACGGGTGGACGGGATCGTGTTGGCTCCCTTGGACTCCCGAGCCTTGGTGGCCCCTGTCGAAACTGCTCAATCCGTAAAGATTCCTGTCGTCATCGTCGACTCAGGATTGAAATCCGACCGCTATGCGAGCTACATCGCGACGGATAATTATCGTGGTGGCCAATTAGGAGCGGAACACTTGGCAAATACCATCAACGGGATCGGGAAGGTAATTCTCATTCGTTATCAGGTCGGATCAGCCAGCACCGAGGAGCGGGAAGCCGGTTTCCTGAACGTGATGACGAACAAGTATAAAGGCATCCAAATTATCTCGCAGAACCAATATGCGGGCCCCACTCGCGATTCGGCTTACAAAGCGGCTCAAGATTTACTCAATCGGTATGGCAAAGAAGTGAACGGAGTTTTTGCCCCCTGTGAACCCGTAACGATTGGCGTCATGCTTGCGTTGAGAGATATGGGTAAAGCTGGTGGCATCATCAAACTGGTTGGTTTTGACGCAGGCACACAATCGGTCGAAGGCTTAGCTAAGGGTGATGTCCAAGGCTTGGTGGTGCAGAACCCATTGAAAATGGGGTATCTTGGGGTCAAAGCAATCGTTGAAGTTTCTCAGAAAAAACAGATCGAAAAAAAGGTGGATACCGGGATTCATGTGATCACCAAGGAGAACATGACCCAACCTGAAAAACACGATCTGCTGTATCCGCCTTTAGACAAATACTTGAAGTGAGTTATTGCTGATCCTCGCCAGCCACGTCGCATGAGTGTTCCGAGGTTACGTGTCTCCCAAGTCAAGAAGAGCTTCGGCGCGACGCACGCACTTCGGGATGTTTCGTTGAGTTTAGGGCCCGGTGAGGTCCACGCATTGATCGGAGAGAATGGCGCTGGCAAAAGCACGCTCATGAAGATTCTGAGCGCGGCCCATCACCCCGATAAGGGAAACATCCAACTCGACGGGGAGGATTTTTCACCAAGCACACCACTCGAAGCTCGTCGCGCAGGGGTAGCGATGATTTATCAGGAGTTAAGTTTAGTTCCTCACCTATCAGTCGAAGAAAACATTCTGCTCGGGACTGAACCTAAACGTTTGGGCTGGATTATTCGCAGCGAAAGACGCCGTTTAGCATTAGCCGCTTTATCCAAGCTCAATCAACAACACCTCCCGCTTCATGTGCCGGTCGGGCAACTTTCGTTAGCTGAGCAACAAATGGTTGAGATCGCTCGAGCTTTAGTAGGATCCCCTCGTGTCTTGATCATGGATGAACCCACGAGCTCGTTGAGCCAAGTTGACACAACTAATCTGTTCCAAGTGATTCGTCGGCTTCGAGACAGTGGGGTGAGTATTATTTACATTAGCCATTTTCTGGAAGAATGCCTCGAACTAGCCTCACATTATACCGTGCTCAGAGACGGGGAGAGCGTTGGCACGGGTTGCATGACTCCCGAAGCTCTGCCATTGATCATGCGCCTATTGGTAGGGAGAGAACTCAGCGAAGTTTTCCCCAGAACACCTCATACCATCGGTGCTCCAGTGCTGGAGGTGTCGCAGTTACGTGGGGTTCTTAAACCCAAGAGTGCCACCTTCAAACTCCGGGCTGGGGAAATTTTAGGTATTGCAGGAATTATCGGCGCGGGCCGAACGGAAACTTTACGTGCGCTTTTTGGTCTGGATCCTCAAGTTGGTGGCGAAGTGAAGCTGCGAGGGATTTGTCGCAAAAAAGCGACGCCTCGAGTCTGGCTCCAGAGTCGTGTGGGTTACCTTAGCGAGAACCGCAAGGAAGAAGGTCTGATGCTGGGTCGGAGTATTAGCGACAACCTGCTGCTCAGCAACCTAGACGATTGCTGCACTGGAGGGTTCATTAGTCGGTACCGACAGGATTCTCTCGCGTCGAAATGGATCTCCCAACTCGGCATCAAGACCCTTCACCCGAGACAAAAAATCAGCGATCTCTCCGGCGGAAATCAGCAAAAAGTTGCGTTGGGTCGGCTTCTTCATCATGACGCGGAGATTCTCCTGCTCGACGAACCCACGCGTGGAATCGATGTGGGGAGTAAGGCTCAAATCTACCAAATCATTGGGAACCTAGCTGCGGCTGGTAAATCCGTTGTTTTCATCAGTTCCTACCTCCCGGAGCTCCTCGGAGTTTGTGACACCATCGGAGTCATGTGCCGAGGAACGATTCGCGCCGTCAGGCCCGCAAATGAGTGGACCGAGCACAGCCTGATTGCCTCCGCAATCGGTCAAAATGATAACTGAACCTCAACACTCCTGATGGAACAAACACGATACGGAAATCTCCAAAAGCTCCTGAATCTGTTGGGGCCATTTTTGATCCTCGCCTTTGTGATGGTGTTCTTTGCCATCATCATGCCGGGTGACGTCAGGGACACTTTTTTCTCAGCCTATAATTTTAAACTGATTCTCACCCACACCGTCGTCGTTGCCATTGCATCCCTCGGAATGACCATGATCATCGTTAGTGGCGGCATTGATCTTTCCGTAGGATCCGTCGTCGCGCTAACGAGTGTTCTAGGAGCGGTTCTCATCAATAGTGGTTATTCCATGGCGATGATGATTCTGGCGATACTAGGCACTGGTGCTTTGATCGGTCTCGTTAATGGTTTGATCATCTCAGGGTTCAGAATGACGCCATTTATCGTCACGTTGGGAATGTTAGGAATTGCCCGTGGATTAGCTAAAAAACTCGCGGATAATCAGACCGTCAACCTACCTGACATCACCCTACCCTCCGTCGGATTCCTCATGAAAGATCCGGATCCGAACGGCTTTTTTGTAGCACCCGGGATCGCGATCGTGATCGACCTTGCCATCATCATGGCCTTGGTGTTGAACCGGAGCGTCTTCGGTCGCTATATTTTTGCAATCGGTTCGAATGAAGCAACGGCGCGTTTGTGCGGTATTCGAACGAGATTAGTCAAACTGAGTATTTACACTCTCTCAGGTATGTTTGTTGGCCTCGCAGGGCTCATGCAGTTTTCCCGACTTCGACAAGGAGATCCAAGCACCGCTGTGGGGATCGAACTCGATATCATCGCCGCCGTCGTCATCGGAGGAGCAAGCCTCAACGGCGGAACGGGAAGTATTCTCGGGTCAATGATCGGGGCACTCACGATGGCGGTCCTCCGCAGTGGCTCCACGCAGATTGATTGGCCGAATTATGTTCAGGAAATTATTATTGGCACCGTGATAATCCTCGCTGTGGGCCTCGATAAATGGCGAGAGTCACGCAGTCGCCAGTAACCAAAAAAATAAAGGGCTGGTCAGGAAAGAATCCCTTTCACCACCTGTCCTTCAACATCGGTAAGACGATAATCCCGCCCTTGGAAGCGGTAGGTTAACCGTTCGTGGTTGAATCCGAGTTGGTGAAGCAACGTGGCTTGGAGGTCGTAAACACTGACTTTGTCTGACGCGACGCTAAAACCCAGTTCATCAGATTCTCCGTACATCGTGCCTCCTTTCACGCCACCTCCTGCCACAACCATGGTGTAACAATCTGGGAAATGATCGCGCCCAAGAATGTCCCCTTTCGCCGTACGGCCTTCGCGAAAGGGAGTCCGACCGAATTCACCACCCAGAACTACCAATGTCTCATCGAGCAACCCACGTTGACGCAAATCCTTCAAGAGAGCCGCGACGGGCCGATCCATCGTCGCGCACTTCGTCGTGAGCCCACCCCGAATATCTTCTCCGGAAGAGGTGCCATGAAAATCCCAGCCCCAATCAAATAACTGGACATAACGCACCCCCTGCTCGACCAACCGACGGGCTAGGAGGCAATTGTTGGCGAAACTGGATTCGCCCGGTTTAGCTCCGTAGGCCTCGATCGTCGCTTGAGATTCTCGATTGATATCCATGACTTCGGGGACCGACATCTGCATCCGATAAGCTAATTCGTATTGCGCGATTCGTGTCCTCGTTTCAGGATGACCCATTTCGTCCGCCTGAATTTCATTCAGTTCACGCAGGGTATCCAAACTCATTCGACGAAGTTCCCGATCGAGCCCCGGAGGATCAGAAGCGTAGAGCACGGGATCACCCTTTGACCGGCACTGGACTCCTTGATAAATGGAGGGAAGAAATCCACTGCCAAAAGAGTTTTTGCCGCCATTCGGTTGCACCCCACTTGAGATGAGAACGACAAAACCCGGTAGGTTTTGGTTTTCCGTCCCCAACCCGTAAGTCACCCAAGCCCCCATCGAAGGGCGACCAGACCGGGGCGAACCGGTGTAAACCAACAGCTCCGCCGGAGCGTGGTTAAACTGGTCTGTGGACATCGAACGAATCACACATAACTCATCGGCAACTGTCTGGAGATGCGGGAGCGCGTCAGACATCCACACCCCTCCTTTGCCATAACGAGCAAAGGTACGAGGGGTGCCGAGTAACTTGGGAGTTCCCGACGTGAAAGCGAACCTTTTCCCCTTAAGGAACGCATCAGGACAATCTTGACCGTTGCGTTTCACCAACTCTGGCTTGTAATCGAAAAGGTCGAGATGCGGTGGGGAGCCTGTTAGGTGGAGGTAGATGACTCGTTTCGCACGGGCCTTAAAATGTGGCGAGCGTGCGGCAAGCAAATTCGAAGCCAACGAAGGGACTGCCGAAGCGTCGCGTTTCATTAACGAGGCCAACGCGATAGCACCTAAACCCTGCGCCGTTCTCCCTAAAAAATGACGGCGCGTACTGGTCTGCAACTGGTTTAAGAATTGGTTCATACGCTGGTTATCTTTTCATCAGCATTTCATCTAGATTCAGCAACACATTACCGACCACGGTCCAAGCTGCCATCTCAGCAGTCGCGAGTTCTGAGGAAGGTTTTTTTGAGGCCTGAGCAGTGAGCTCTTGGGCTTTAGCAGGGGTTTTTGTGAACCGTTCCAAGGTGCGCTTGTAAAGTGCCACCAATCCCTTGAGCTCACGTCCGGAGGGTTCGCGACTGAGGCACATTCGGAAACCGTGCCGAGCTTTCTTCGTTGGGGAGCCAGCAATCGTTAACATCTTCTCAGCAAGCGATTGGGAGGCTTCGACATAGACAGGATCATTCAATGTCACCAACGCTTGCAACGGAGTGTTGGAACGTTCCCGTCGCACCAGACAAACCTCGCGATTCGGAGCATCAAAAGTCGCCATCGATGGATACGGGTTGGATCGACGCCATGTGGTGTATAGGGCTCGCCGAAAACGATCTTCTCCGGTGCTAGGATCCCAGTCTGTCGCACTTCCAAAAGCAGCACTCAATCCTGTTTTTGGCTGGGGCGGTCGCACGGGTGGGCCATACATTTTTGGACTCAGCAGGCCGCTGACGAACAGGGCTTGATCACGAATCATCTCAGCGGAAAGGCGGAAGCGAGGACCACGCGCGAGCAATCGGTTGTCAGGATCCTGCGCCAAGATTTCAGGGATAACACGAGAGTTTTGGCGATACGCTGCAGAGGTAACCATGAGCCGGATCATTTGTTTAAGATCCCACTGACGTGCCACCACTTCAGTCGCCAACCAGTCCAGTAGTTCCGGATGTGAAGGCAACTCTCCTTGCACACCAAATTCTTCGCTAGTTCTCACTAGACCGACACCAAAAATGGATTCCCATAGTCGGTTGACAACGACCCGAGCGGTGAGTGGATTTTTGTTATCCACAAGCCAACGTGCTAATGCGAGCCGATCAGGTGTTTCACTGGATGGTGAGGCGAAAAACACTCGAGGCAACCCATTAGTCACCTCGGAACCTAGATCAAGAAAGTTACCTCGCCTTTGGACATTTGTTTTCCGACGTTTCTCACCAGTCAATTCCTTAAGAATCGGCACCGTGGTGTAGGGTTTGGAATCCGCGAGTTGCTTTTTCACTGCCGCTAGTTCTGCACGGGGGGAATTCAATCCCGGTGCGATTGATAAATAATAATCAAGCACCTCCTGACGTTGACTCTCACTGCGAGCATCGGATTTAAGAGCTAGGATGGAGAAAACAGAGCGCGGGACTCGAGCGAGTTCAGGGGCACGCGGATCGACGGAACTGGAAACCTTCAACCTCGCAATCGTCGCGTAGTCAGTCTTCGAATGCTGTTCAACGGTGACGACAAGGTTGGATCCAGTTCCGACGACGATCGGAACTTCGGGCACAAGGGTCAACGAATGAGGTTCGAGAACCCGAGGTGCAACCGCCCACCCGGTGGATTTGTTGTCGGTTTTTTTGATGACTCTTTCAGCATCAAAATCCGTTTGCGAAAAACTTGCTGAAGCATTGGAAAACTCAAAGGACTGACGACCATCAGGAACCAACTCTACATTCAGGCTGGGTGCGGATTGCGCTTGGTGCTGCCAAATCGTCTCCCGCTTCTCGTTCAGCAAACTTATTTTAAATCCGTTCAACCGCTCCGGCGCATGATCCGTGCGATTCCAGATCATGATTCGATCAACCGATGCTGAGGACTTAAGATCTAACTCCCACCAAGGGTCGGTTGATTGGGCTGTGTGCGTTGTCGATCTGGCCTCCGCATAATTCCCATTCGTATTGCCGTCAATCGCCAGCTTTGCAGGACCATCTGAAGCGGTAGAGCTTTGATTAGCCTCCCCTTTTGTAGCGATATTTGTAGCGCCGTTAAACACTTGCACTTCGGCAACCGAAAGAATCCTGTCCTTGCCGATCAGGTCTATTCTTAAAAATCGCCCGGTCAGTTTCGTAGGGATGACAGGAACAATTTCTCCAATAACCCGCGTGACGACAAAGTTCCCATCTGCATGACCGACACCGCGATCAGGAACTCCGGGCATAGGCAAAACCTCCAATCTCAGAGCCGTTAAGGGTTCATTGGCCGGAGGAGCAATCGTTAGAACGTAACTATCTGTTTTTCCCCCTCGGTCAACCTCAACAGTTCCGTTGTCAAGAACTCGGGCTTTCGCCCCTTCTCTTGACTGGATCTTAATTGAATTAAAAGGAGTCCAGTGCGGTTCAACTTTTGACAATCCTTCCCACTTTTCACGATCCCTGTCGAGTTGAGGTGTGGAGGTCTTCAACACTTTTTCCAGTCTACCGATACTTGTTTGCCAATGACTTCGTTGAACTTTTTGCTCAGGAGTAAAAAGAGGGAGAATCGGGCTTTCGTCACCTTTGTCGTCGTCGGAGGTGTTATTAAGAATTGCGAAGAGGCGAAAATAATCTTCCTGCGTAATCGGGTCATATTTGTGGTTGTGGCACTGTGCGCATGCCATCGTGGTGCCCATCCACACAGCCATGGTTGTATTCACTCGATCAACCACAGCAACATTTCGAAACTCCTCGTCGCTGGTTCCGCCCTCGTTGTTGGTCATCGTGTTGCGATGAAACGCGGTTGCAATCAATTGTTCGTCGGTGGGATCTTGAAACAAATCCCCCGCAATTTGGTCGATTGTGAATTGGTCGAATGGTTGGTTTGCATTTAACGATTTCACGACACTGTCTCGATAAGCCCAAATAGTTCTGCTCGGATCATCTGCATAGCCGCTGGAATCGGCATAGCGAGCTTGATCAAGCCAGAGGCGCGCCCAGTGCTCCCCAAACGCTTCCTGTTTTAACACACGGTCCACTAACCGTTCATAAGCACCCGGTTTCCTATCCTCTAGATACTGTTCCACCTCAGCGATTGTCGGAGGAAGACCCGTGAGATCCAACGTCAACCGCCTGATCAATGTCGCCTTTTCAGCCTCCGGCGCATGTTTGAGTTTCGCTTCCTCAAGCCGAGCCAGTAAAAAATAATCGATGCTATTCTTCGGCCAGCGGAATTCACGCACATCAGGAAGCGGGTAACGCCGGGGCGGAACATAGGACCAGTGGGTGGCGAATTCTGCCCCTTGCTGAATCCATTTTTTAAGAAGTTCGATCTCTTGTGGGGTGAGTTTTTTACCTGAATCCGTCGGCGGCATTTTATCATCTTCATCCGCCGTGGTGATTCGGCGGATCAACTCACTTTTTTCTGGGTGACCGGGAACAATGGCAGGGGGTTCTTCCCCGACATCCGCCTTCGCACTTTCAGGGAGGTCCAGTCTCAGGAGTGTTTTACCACTCTTACGAGTCTTGGCATCGGGTCCATGGCAACTGAAACAATTCTCAGACAGGATGTTTCTGACGGCGGAGGGTTCACTTTTTGGTGAGATGGCGGAAGCACCTTTCAGATCTCGCTCAGAAACGACTAAAAACGCGATCCAAAGACATAACAACAATCCCCAAGCACAGTTTAGTTTTGTCGAACCTCCACTATGACTCATAGAACCCCTAACCTGCCGTAGAACTAAAGCTATGGCAAGCCAACCAACAGGTTGCAAAGAAAGATTGCCGTGAAAGGGCGATTTCTGAGAGAATCCCGCTTTGTGCCTAAACCGGCATGACGTGAAATGATGAACACTGGAGTGTTGAACGTGATGGGGTATCTGCCTTCCCTGTGCTGGATGCCGTGTGTGGATTGTAGAAGTCGCTCGATAACAATCAGGGACGCCCATCTTACCAGAACAACTACCATCTTCATTTAGCTCCACCATGCCACGCCCCGCTTCCAAGAATGGAACGACGCCTCGTTCCAGTTCCGCCCCTAAGTACGACGCGAATAACACCGTTTTAAATAGCACTTATGGAGCCTATGCGGATTTAAGACGAGAATTGTCCGACTCCAAGAATGCAGTCAACGATCGGACAAAATTGTTGCTTGGTTTTGCGGAATGTCCTGATCCTCAACGGGGTTGGTTGTTGCTGGAGGACTATTTTGAAAAACTAAGTTTGGCGAGGAAGGATTTCTCAGGGCAAACATGGTGGCCTCGACTAATGGCAGTAGTTGGCAAGGCAAGACTAGAGGAATTAGCTCTACTCTTTTTACGGAATGGGCGAACCGTTCCTACCGAACTTTCTCCACACGCGAACATGCAGAAGTTCGCCGAAATTGAAAGTCAGGAACAGGAAATTCAAGTTCTCCAGCATCTAGAACAATGGCTTTTACCCAAGGCACCAGTCCATTTAGATGCTCCTCGTGCATGCCTTCGCGTGATGGGTGATGTGGTGTCAAATGAGGGAACCCCCGGATTAAACGCAATCAGGATCGAGTTTTCTGTCTTCAGACCGCGTGTGGGCGAGAAACGGAAGAGTTTGTCCGAATTGCTCGATCTCACGGCGCGTGCTGCACACGAGCACGAATTATTTCCGGCATTGGATTGGGAATTCATTGAATGGATTGAAAACGTCTATTCAAATCAATCCTCGGATATCTCATCCATTATCCTGTCCGGAACGGACCTTTTGCAATGGTTAGCGCGTTGGGGTGCCAATGGACGGATCGAACTCACGACGGGTGGTCGGTTGCGTTTCATCGGAGAGATGGCGGAATTTGTCCCCCACTTGCAAGAAACGGATGAAGGCCTCGTTTTTTGTCACGAACTTGTGCTTCCGAAGGGAGAGGTCAAGGCCTTGAGCGAGGCAACTTTTTTTGCAGGTCAACCACAACTCCTTTTGGTTGGCGAACAAATCTATCTCGTAAAAGAGGGTCCTCCACCGGAGTTCCTAACCCAATGGTTGCCCAAACCATCCTTACCGGTGAGGAAACTCAGCCATCGACTGTTGACCCACCTCCGCCGCACGGTGAAGCGTCCGGGGAGAGATTGGGAAAAACTTTGTGTGGCTCACCGCGCTCGGCCGCAATTTACGTTCGAGTTAACAGATGAAACAGTCCGCTTGCGGTTAATGGCGGTCAGCGATCTGGATTCAAGCATCTGGCAGTGGAACGGGCATGATTGGCAACCTGTCGCAGAACGAGCTGGGCAGGATGATCGACCAGAAATCCTCGACGATGATCGACTAGAACCTGTTACCGAATGGCTTCGAAGGCTTGATTGGTTTACACCGGAACCTGGCCTCTGGGTCGGGGATGCGAATGAGCAATTTCTGGATTCTCTCGCGGCCACTTGGCCGGATCGACCCACCGAGGCAGACTATCTTGGAAACCCCTCTTTTCAGAGACTTTTCCTTGCCCCTCGGCAACTTCGACCGAGGCTGGTGATTCAGGCGAGCGGAATCGACTGGTTCTCAGTTTCCACAACGTGGGAAATCGAAGGTCTGAAGATGACGCTAGCCGATTTGAATCGACTCCAGACCGCGACCGGACGATTTGTAAAACTTCCTGATAGTGGGTGGATGGAACTGGATGCTCAAGCAGTGCAACAAGCGCACGAAGCCTTCGCGGATCTCGGGCTCTCAGGTTTAAGTCCGCTCACTCAAAAAGTAGATTTAATCCATGCGACAAAACTGGATGAAACAGCACTCAATCGGTTCAATGAAGAGCCGCTTGGGACAAGTCTAAGGCAGAGGATTAAGGATTTCCAAGGAGTGCCGAATACACCCCTGCCGTTGTCGATCCAAGCTGAGCTGCGGCCTTACCAGAAAGACGGGTTCGATTTTCTCTGCCACCTATCGCACATCAGGCTGGGAGGAGTCCTCGCGGACGACATGGGGTTGGGGAAAACGTTGCAAACACTTTGCTGGTTGGCTTGGATGAAGGATCAAAATCCAACTGCCAGCAAACCTTCGCTAGTGATTTGTCCTGCGTCTGTGTTGCACAACTGGCGCCGAGAGTCAGAACGGTTCACACCCCACCTCAAGGTCCTCGTTTTGGAAAGTGGGGCAGCACGCCATAATCTCCGAAGACAAATTCCCGAGCATGATCTCATCGTGACCAATTATGCACTGTTGAGGAGAGATTTGGTCGCGCTTCAGAAATTTGATTTTCAAGCGATTGTTCTCGATGAAGCACAGTTCATAAAGAACCCGTCAGCCCAAGTCACTCAATCGGTTAAACAATTGAAGGCCAAACTCAAGTTGGCGTTGACCGGCACCCCTCTTGAAAACCGACTATTAGATTTGTGGAGCATTGTGGACTTTGTGCAACCGGGCTATTTGGGCACCCAATCTGAGTTCACGCAGCAGTATGAGCCAAAAGGAGAAGACGTCCATGTTCAACAAAAAGTAGCCCGACGACGGTTGTCCGCAAAATTGCGACCGTTGATGTTGCGCCGTCTGAAGAAGCAAGTGGCCCAAGACCTGCCTGATCGTATCGAAGAACGAAGGGATTGTGAATTAGGCGAAGATCAACGCAAATTGTATCTGGCTGAATTACGAAGGAGCCGCGATCAAATCATGCAGAGCGTCCAAGACCAAGGACTCGCCAAAAGCAAAATCCACGTTCTGGCAGCTCTCACCCGTCTGCGACAGATTTGTTGTCACCCCGCCTTGGTAGGTAACAACACTCAATCAGGGAAGACTGAAACACTCTTTGAACTACTTGAACCTTTGATGGCGCAGGGTCAAAAAGTTTTGGTGTTCAGCCAATTTGTTCAAATGTTGAGGTTGATCGAAAAGGAATGCGTCCTTCGTCAGATTCCAACCTACATATTGACCGGAGAAACCAAAGCACGTCAGGAAGTGGTCAATGCTTTCCAAGGTGACCCCAATTCGTCCGTATTCTTGTTGAGCCTACGTGCTGCAGGAACTGGCCTGAACCTAACAAACGCGAGTTATGTCGTGCTCTACGACCCGTGGTGGAATCCCGCAGTGGAGGCGCAGGCCATCGATCGATCCCATCGCATCGGCCAGACACGTACCGTGAATGCTTACCGTTTGATTACTCCAGGAACCGTGGAGGAAAAAATCTGGGAACTTCAACAACGCAAAGCGCAAACGATCGTGGATGTCCTTGGTGAAGAAGGTTTTGCTAAGAGCCTTACACGGACTGATCTCGAATACCTCTTCTCCGAGGAGTGATTGAATCCTATGACACGGCGCGGACGGAATCCTTCGCCAGAATCCTTGACGATGCGGGCCGATAAATGGCTCTGGGCGGGGCGCTTGTTTAAAACGCGAGAGATAGCTGCAACCGCTTGCAATGCCGGTTCCGTCAGAATTGGAGACCATCCCATCAAACCGGGGCGCGATCTACGTGTGGGGGAGCTTTTGGCAGTTCGGCAAGGAGCATTGCACCGAGTCGTCAAAGTCGTTGGAATCCCGAAACAACGCGTGAGTGCAAGCGAAGTTCCCCAATATCTGGAAGATCTGACACCGGCGGAGGAATTCGAGAGGGTTGCAGAACTCACGAGGAACGATCCCTACCAAAATCGTGCGGTGACTGGAAAGCCAAACAAAAAAGAACGCCGGACTTTGAGTAAATTTTGGCGCGGAGAAGAGGAAAGTTAGTGTCAGGGTGACCACGGCAATTGCGAAGCAAACTACCGTTGCTGCATTCCTGCCCTGGCGGGGTTCGAAAGTCCACACTCCATGGGCCCTGACAACAAAACGCTAATCAGATCACTCCCGGCGATCAAGGCAAATTCCCCTTACGCTTCACGTTGCATCCCTAACGATGAATGGTTAATAAAGACCGATGCACCTAAAGTTCCTAACCGGCCCGGCAGGCAGTGGAAAATCTTATCGGTGCGTGGCGGAAGTTCGGGAACGGTTACTTGAAGCGCACGAGGAATTACCCTTGGTATTCCTTGTCCCCAAACAGGCAACTTTCCAAATTGAACGGGCGGTTCTGGAACACTCAGGGCCTGCTGGTTTTTCCCGTTTACATGTCCTTTCCTTCGAGCGTTTCGCACATTTTATCTTCGAACAATTAGGAAAACGTGCACCAACTTTCATCACCGAAGAAGGCCGGATTATGGTGCTACGCTCTCTCCTCACGCAGCATCAACAAAGCCTTCGGATTTTTCGTCTGAGCTCGGCACGTAAAGGGTTTGCTCTTGAATTAAGTAAAACTCTGCGTGAACTTCAAATCGCTCAACTCACCCCTGAGCAACTTCGTCGGGTGGCTACGGATCTGCTCAACTCCTCACTTCGGGAGAAATTGAACGACCTAGCATTCCTTCTTGAAGCCTATTTACAGAGACTAAAAGCACAACAATTGGTGGATGCGGAATGCCTTATTGAAGAAGCTGCGCTGGCCCTGCATACCAGCAGTCTCAAATTGGAGTTAGGTGGCCTCTGGATGGATGGGTTTGGGAGTTTAAACCCGCAGGAACGAAGCCTTCTTAAAGCGATTATTCCCTGCGCCGAGGTATCTACCTTAGCATTCTGCACCGAAGCCTGTCCGGATTCCATCGTAGGAACAAGAGTTTGGGACCAAGTAAACCTCACCAAAGAAAGACTCCACAATGAACTGAGGACGATTGAAGCGATTCATATTCACGAGGAACGGTTGGTTCGACGCACGGAACACGGTCGTTTCGACCGTAGTCACGTTTTAGCATTCCTAGAATCGGCATGGACAAAACCTAGTGCATTCCAAGGGGACACGGGAGAGTCGCTTGAAATCATCGACTGCCATAATCCGCAGGAGGAGATCATCGCAGCCGCACGCGAGATTTTGAAGTTCGTAAAAGCAGGTGCAAGGTTTCGTGATATCGCCGTCCTTGTTCGTTCTTTGGAACCATGGCAGGAATCGGTGCAAGAGACATTTAAGCGATTCGAGATTCCATTTTTTATGGATCGGCGAGAAAATATTTCTCACCACCCGATCGCAGAGACCACACGGGGCGGCTTCCGTGTCGTTACTTCAGGATGGCGGCACGCGGATATTTTCAATTTTTTAAAATCAGGTTTGGGACCCCTAGACGAGGAGGATGTGGACTGGCTGGAGAACGAGTGCCTTGAGTTTTGGGGGGAGAATGCACTCTGGAAACCAAACTGGAAGTTCCCCACCCACTATAACCACACAGATAATAAAGCTCGGTTCATTGAACTCAGGCGAAGGATTAATATTCCCCTCGAAAGACTCGAAGCCGCGATTCTGATGAGCACAACAGCAACGAGTTTTGTCGCTGGTTTGCGTCAATTTTGGGCAGATCTCCAGATTGAAAAACGATTAGAGGGTTGGCACAAATCCGAGCCATTTTCCTCAGTGTCGATCCACGCGACAGCTTACTCGCAAATGGAGATCATTTTGGAGGATATGGTGCGTGCTTTCGGCGAGGAAAAACGCAATCCATCGGACTGGATCCAGTTGCTTGAATCAGGATTTGAAAACCTGACCGTAGGGTTGATTCCTCCTGCTCTAGATCAAGTGTTGGTAGGAGCTGTTGATCGATCACGAAATACCGATCTCAAACTCACCATTTTGATCGGGCTTAATGAAGGGGTATTTCCACAATCTAAGTCCGAAGGCGTGTTGCTCGGAGAACAGGATATTGACCAATTGGATGCGCTGGGAGTTTCTTTTGGACGCTCCCGGAAAACACTCACGCAACGCGAGCAATACCTCGCATACATTGCAATGACTCGATCGATGGAACGATTGGTGATCACCAAGTCGCGAGTCGGTGCCGCAGCAGACCCGATCAATCCCTCGATTCTGATCACTCGCCTTAAGCAATTATTTCCTACGTTGACTGAAACACCCTTCCGGCAGATCGACGAGAGCTCGGTTGATGCCGCTGTTCATACCACCGAACTGACTAATCTCTTTATCGGTGACGATGAATTCAACTCTTGGTTAACACGGGAACGCCCGTTGGTGCCCGTGTGTCCCACAGACGAGCAAATCACCGCTGAATCGGCGTCGGTGCTCCACGGGGCACAACTCAAAACCTCGGTAAGTAGGTTCGAGCAGTATGCGATGTGCCCATTTCGGTTTTTCGTGGATTCCGGGCTCCGTGCCCACGAACGAATGACCTACACATTGGGGAAACGCGAAAAGGGTTCATTCCAGCACGCCGTGATTCAAGAATTCCACGCGAACGTTAAAAATTCTGGGAGGTTATGGCGTGACCTAACTTCAGAGGAAGCGAGAGCGATGATTGGACGCATCGCGGACCAGCAGATGGAACAGTTCAATGGAGGGTTAGCGAACCAGAATACGCAGAATCAATTGATCGGTGCAGCCTGCAAATCGAGTTTACAAAATATGGTGGAACAGCTCGTCAAGTGGATGAGCACCTACGAATTCAACCCTGAAGAAGCAGAGTTTAGATTTGGCACGAGCCAAACCCCTGGACTTTCTTACAAATTGGCAAACCAGAAAGAGCTGAGGTTTTCTGGAACCATCGATCGGATCGATTTTCATCGAAAACCCGAAGGGGGCCACGCGCTTTTTGTTATTGTGGACTACAAATCTCGTCACCTTAAACCCAACAAATTGAAATTACGGGAGGGGATCCAACAACAACTCCCAGCCTACTTGATGATGCTGCGTGACTTCCCAGACTCTCAGCAGCAATTCGGACTTCAAACTCTCGAACCTGCGGGAATGTTCTATATCAGTTTGAGTGGAGTTCCTCAGTCGGAAGGTCGCGCAAAGGCTCGCTCCTCGGAAGCTAGAAATGATTACTTAACCAAAGCCTATCAACATCAGGGCATATTTAATCTGGAGCACAAGCAAGCACTGGACAATCGAGAAGCGGCATCGGTAGGGGAACAATTCAACTACAGGCTCACCAATGGAGGAGTTTCTTACGCCAGCCATTTCAATGCCCTAAGTGGCGTTGAATTCCACGGAATGCTTGCCCACCTTGAGACCGAGTGGAAACGCATGGGTGATGAGATTTATCAAGGGCAAGCAGCCATTCAGCCATACCGCATCAAGAAGGAGACTGCCTGCGACCGATGTCGCTACGGTGGGATTTGTCGAATTGACTCTTGGAGCCACCAGAATTATCGCAACCTAAAACCCGATCGTTAATGAATTTAACCCCGGAACAATTCAAAGCAGTCGATTCCGTAGGCAACGTCGTTGTCGTTGCAGGAGCGGGCACTGGAAAAACCAAAACACTCGTTGAAAGATGCATCAAACGCATCTGTGCATCTGAGAATCCAATCTCTGTAGACCAGTTGCTCGTCGTGACTTTCACCAAAGCTGCGGCGACCGAGGTCAGAAAACGAATTCGTGACCGGTTAGAGGAAGAACTGCAAAAGAATCCGACCCAGACCCGAATTGAGGAACAAATTGAGCTCCTCGATCACGCACACATTTCGACCCTCCACAGCTTTTGCAACCATCTCATTCGAGAACACTTCTACTCACTCGCGTTGGATCCCCAATCCAAACTGATGGACGAAGGGGAAACCACCGTCCTGATGGATGAAGTAATGGCGGAGTTTCTTGAAGATACTTATCAACAAACTGATGCCACAGGGGAGAACCTCCGACGACTGGTGTTAGATTACTTCAGCGGGGATGATAGACCATTGCGCGAGCTTTTGGGAAAACTTCACGATTTCACCCAAACTCGCCAAGAGGCTGCCACATGGTATGAATCGCAGGAAAACTTCTACGATAATCCACACGCTACTTACTGGCAGGAATTATTGCCTAATCTCACACAAATGTGGGTTGACCGCTGGTTTAGTATCGCCACAAACCAATCACCCTTAAGCCCTGCGGCCGGTGCGTTGATAAGAATCTTCAATAGTTTCAAGGCAGGTCTAGAAACCTACCAAAAGGGACTTCAAGAATTATCTAACTACGATCAGAAAAGCCCCGTTTGGATACGGGGAACCAAGGGCAAATACTTCGATCCGATCAAACCATTATTCGAAGAGGCCAAGTGTCTGTTGAGTTATTATCCAACAAAAGATGGTTCACAACCCCTACAGGAAGATTGGGACTGTGTGAGGAGTTCTATGCTTACCCTTCTTCGAACAGCCCGCGCTTTTGGTCAGGTTTATGCAGAGAAGAAAAAGCTAGATGGACTCTTGGATTTTCATGATCTGGAGCAGTTCACTATCCGATTGTTGTGGGATGAACTTGAAAACCGCCACACAGCGATCGCTGATAAATGGCGTCAGCAATTTGCTTACATCTGTGTCGATGAGTATCAGGACATCAACCCGGCACAGGACAAAATAATCAGATCTCTCGGAAGATCGTCCACGAATGCCAACCGGTTTCTCGTAGGGGATATCAAACAAAGTATCTACGGGTTCAGACAAGCGGCTCCACAACTTTTTCAAAGCTATGAAAACCAGTGGTCACAAGCGTCCGCACACCAAAACTGCATTTATTTGAAGGACAATTTCCGCAGCCATGAGGCGATTTTGCGGGTCGTGAACGGATTGTTCTCTCGGATTATGACAGGGGATTCTGATGGAGTCCTTTATGATTCTAATCATCACCTACATTTTGGAAACCCTGACAACCGGCCTCACCTCCATTACCAACCGGGGGAAAAGCGTTCCGTGGAGATTCTGCTGTGGAGCACTGAGGATGACTCAGCCTCCAGTGAGGAGGATGATGAGAAGGAAACCGAGCAAGAGCGATCAGCCATGGATCTTGCAAATATCGCCGCTACTGAAGCAGAAGCCCTGCTGGTCGCACGCCGTTTTAAGCGATTTGTGGACTCTAAAACGATCATCCACGACCCCGTCACCCGCCTGCCACGGGAGGTAGGTTATGGGGATATGGCAATTTTGTTGAGAAACCCAGCCTCTCGTCTCGAAGGCTATGCGTCTGTATTTCATCGCGAGGGAATCCCGCTTCAAGCGAAGCGCACGGGCTTTTATGAATCGATCGAAGTCCTAGATCTACTTCACCTACTGGAGATACTGGACAACCCCTTACAGGATATTCCAGGGATCGCAGTTCTGCGTTCACCATTGGTGGGTTTGAGTTTAAGCGAACTAGCGCAGATTCGATGTGCGAACCGAGAAGGGTGTTTTTGGGTTGCACTCAGAGGTTACGTAAAAAGTTCTCCAGCCGATTCATTAGGGATCAAACTCCTCAATTTCCTTGCACAATGGCGACGTTGGCGGAGCCTTGCTCGGCATCTCACCATCCACAAACGCCTCGAGATGATCCTCGCAGAGTCGCATTATATCCAATGGCTTCACACTCAGGACCGCGCCGACCAACGCTGCAAGAACATCGAACAATTGGTGGAACTCTCCCGTGCATTTGGCCGAAGGCAAGGAGGGAGTCTTTATCATTTTGTGAGTTTTGTGCAAAAACGCAGGGACTTGTTAGCAGATGAATCATCAGTTCAGTCTCTGGGGGACAATGCCGTGCGGCTCATGAGCATCCATGGGAGCAAAGGCTTGGAATTCCCGGTGGTGGCGATCGCGAGTTTGGGAGGGACCATCAACGATGAAGACTTAAGACAACCGATCCTAATAGATAACCATTGGGGACTATGTCCAACCGTACACCTTCCTCAATCAGGACAACGGTATGAGAGCCTATTGCTGTGGCATGCACGCCAAGAAGCTAAAAAACGTTTTCGACACGAGGAAATGCGGTTGCTTTACGTCGCCATGACTCGCGCTCAGGAAAAACTTTTCTTGGTCGGAAGCGCGACCGATAAGAAACGCGAAAAATGGTTGACTGAAAACAAAGGCCTGAAGGCGAGAAGTTATTTAGATTGGATCGGACCATGGATGGCTGCGGAGGTTCCAGATGTAGTCACCAACGGGAATGGAAACGGAGAATTCTGGAGTTTATGGAGTGGATCCGAGAATCCGAAAGAAAACTCGATGGCTCGGGTTGCACACGCTTCATCAAAGTTCGCAGAAAGTTTTTCAACCACTGAACGAAGTGATTTGAGGACACGATTGCTCTGGACCTACCCACACCAAGACGCAACGCAACAACCAGCAAAAACAACCGTCAGCGAACTGCGAAAAAACTCCTTTCGAACCGACGGAGGAGAGGAATCCCAACTCTGCGAACCCTCATCATTATCCAATAAACCTTTTCCAAGTCGGCGCGAGCGGGTGGATGAATTGCCCCCACAAAAAATAGGCGAAGTCTATCATCGGTTTCTGGAACTTATCACTCCGAGTCCCGACTTTTCGCTCCCTGTTCTGGATCAGGAACGTCAGCGATTAGTATCAAACCAAACCTTCAAACCGTTGGAGGCAAATTGTCTCGATCTTACTTGTATTTCGAGGTTCTGGAACAGCCCTTTAGGTCTGGAGATCCTCTCTCACTGGACAGCCGTCCGTCGTGAATTGCCATTCACCATGCGGTTAAGGAGAACTGACCTTGAAGGCTTGAATATCAGTTTACCACGATTGCCTGAGGACGACTTTATCATCGTTCAGGGGATGGTAGATTTGGTCGTCATTCTCCCCTCAGAGTTGTGGGTTCTAGATTTCAAAACTGACCGAGGATCACCTCAAGAGCTCGATTCAAAAACCGAACATTACAGAACGCAACTGAATTTGTATTCCGTCGCTTTGAGTCGAATCTATAATCGTCCTGTCACAAAGGTTCTGCTCAATTTTCTCCACCATAATGATACTCGCGATTTGACGATCCCTTAAGTGGGTTCGATCTTGCGAAACCCCGTTATTCCGTCAAACTAGAGTCGTGTTGGATGTTGCGGAAAACCAGACAACACTGGATCGATCAAAACCGCGTGAACTCCACAAAACCTTTTTCAGACCTCGCGCAAGCGATCATTACAATGATCGCGAATCCGGCTTCCCATGATTTTGAGGCTTTGGCTCTGGAAGTATTCGCCTTTCAATACAAATTCAACCAACCCTACGGTGCCTTTTGCAGGTCTAGGGGAGT
>SXGU01499156.1_pt1 | contig 27215 bp, 19 predicted proteins | sample 3174531 | NCBI WGS metagenome assembly SXGU01 (sample SAMN11356863, study PRJNA531348) | freshwater metagenome | isolation source: freshwater sample F1-140 | place: China: Fuxian Lake, Yuxi | collected 2017-12-25 | reverse complement strand
TCCGTTACAGGACGCCGCCGTCGCCGCACTCTGCAAAACCCTCACCGCCACGGAAACCTGTTTCCCCACCACCAACCTCCGCCTGATTTATCGCCAAGTGGGTTCACCCTGATTCCAGGGCAGGTCAGGATGTCTGAGTCTAACAGAGACGGATTTGGTCCACCACGTCGAACTCGGATTTCGACATGGCGCGCTGGGCGGCGACGCGGACTTCGGCGAAGCGCGGGAAGATGAGACCGAGGACAGGCGCGGAGTATTCCTGGGACTTGAGGCCGGAGTTGGCGCGGTTTTGAACTCCAGCATTCGGGCGCCGCCGGGAGAGCCAGTCAGCCGCGTCGTTCGTCCGCACCGCCGTTTCTCATGCGAAGTAACAACTGGCGGACTGACCCTCTTGGATCGGCCCGGCTCAAGCCCGGGCGATCGCGCCGGCGTGTTGCTGGATTTTCCTGATCGCGGCGGCGATTTGCTCCATGTCGGATTTGGTTCCGAGGAGCATCGTCTGGGTGAAGCGGACGTTTTCGGAGCAGAGGAGGTCGTTCTGCGGGCATTGCCGGTGCTGCTCCCAGCGGTCGAGCGTCTCCGGCGAATAGAGTTTCTTGTAGTGCCGGTTCTTGGACAGCTGGCTGACGTGTCCTTCCTTGTTCCAGGCCGTGTAGCCGCCGGCGGTGTCGTCGATGCCTTCCTTTTTCAAGGCGAGCATGAATTTGTCCCGGCCCAGACCGGCGAAGTGTTTCTGCTGGTAGCGGAAAGCATAGACGTGCCAGGCGTGGCGGGTGCAGCCGGGGTACTGCTGTTGCACCAAGATGCCCGGGATGTCCTTGAGCATGCTGCTGAGGTACTCGGCATTCTGTTCCCGATGCCGGGATTGTTCCTCCAGCCGGGTCAGCTGCGCGTTTAGGATAGCTCCTTGAAACTCGGTCATGCGGAGGTTTCCACCGCGGCAGCCGGCGGTCAGATTCTTCGGTCCCTTGTTGCGAGACTGGTCCTGAAAGCTCTCGCACTTGAAACCGAAGTCGAGGTCGTTGGTGAGGAGAGCCCCGCCGTCGCCGCAGTTGAGATTCTTGCTGGCCTGAAAACTGAAGCAACCGGCCAGGCCCCAGTTGCCGACCATCCGGCCCCGCCATTCGGCGAGGTGCGACTGGCAGGCGTCTTCGATGACCGGGATGTTATGCTTCTTCCCGAGGGCGCAAATCTTGTCCATGTCGCAAACGTTGCCCCCGATCTGAACGGCGATGATGGCCTTGGTGTTTGGCGTGAGGGCGGCCTCGATCTGGTTGGCGTCGATCTGGGAGGTCGCCGGATCGACGTCGACATAGATGGGCAGCGCGTAGTTGAGCGTGATGATGTTGAACGTGGCGATGAAGGTGAACGGAGGCAGAATGACCTCGTCGCCGGGACCGATGTCCAACGCGCCGAGGCAGGTGTAGAGCGAACTGGTGCCGCTGTTGGTGGCGACGCAGGATTTGGCGCCGGCGCGGGCGGCGAAGGCTTTTTCGAAGGCCTTCACCTGTTTGCCCCCGTAGCGGTTCCACTTGCGGCTGTGCAGGGCCTCGAGGAGCAGTTTGTCCTCGACCTCGTTGCAGACCGGCCAGTGGGGCCAGCCGGCGGTGCGGACGGGGGTGCCGCCCAAGATGGCGGGCTTGGTGGCGGCTTTGCCAAACGTAGCGGTGAGAGTCAGGCCCACGCCCGCGACGGCGGTCGTGGCCAGAAATTGCCGGCGATTCATCGGCGATGTTTTCATGCTGGTTACGGGGTTGATGTCAGCTGCGGGAAAACCGGGTTTTCGGCGGGAAGGCAGCGGGTGAACCGGGCAGATTATCTCTGGCGTGCCATGATTACCGGCGGAATGCGCATCAAGTCGCTGCGGGTGTTGCCCGGTTCCGGCCGGGCCACCGCGTAGACCGCGCCATCCTGGCCGACCGCCAGCGTGTTCACGTAGGTGGGGACGTTGCCGTTTTCAAAAAAAACCGCCCCGTGATCGGTGTACTTCGAAGTGGGGATGTCGAAGGTGATCAAGTGCAGGTTTTCCAATCCCTTGGCTTCACCCTTGGCGGTGGTCGCCTTGCCCTCGACCCGCTTGCCGTTCACGTAGATCGGACCTCCGGTGAGGTAATAGAGCGTGCGACCGTCCGGCCCCAGGGTGAAACCCAGGTAGCCGAAGCTAAACTGATCGTACCTGCCGCTGCGTTGGGAGGGCAGCGAAGTGATCCGCTCCAGGACTTCGATACGCGGCGCACGCGGATCGAAGCGGAACAGATAGCCGGAGTTCCCGTGGACGCCGTAGATCATACGATCCGGCTCATACCACGCCGTCTGCCGCCAGTTGTATCCCATATGACCGGGTTTTTCCGGATCGTAGACGCCAAAATAGTCCTTCTTCATGTCCTCCCCCTCGACTACCTCCATCGCGTCGCGCGCATAGACGTAACGGATGATGCGGCCGTGCACGGTGGTGAAGTAGACCGAACCATCGTCGGGGTTGACAGTGGGGGCCCGACAGAGCGCGCGGAAGATGCTGGGATCAGCCGGATACCCGGGGATGAGTCCGATGTCCCGCAACTCTCTTTTCGCGAGATCATATCGGAGGAAATGATTGCTGGGCCACGCCAGACCGTAGAGGCGCCCGCGCTGCGGGTCCATGGTCATGGAGATGATGCCGCCGCCATTCGGGTCGATCCCCAGGTCTTCGAATTTGCCAGAGCCCATCTCGTAGGAGAGGAAGTGCCCGCCGGGATACTGTTTCATTCCCGGGGGCGGCGGGCCGAAACCCTCGCGCCCGTTCACGTTGGCGTAGTAGCCCAGGTGGGTGGAGAAATACAGCTTGCCGCGGGATTCGATGAAATTGACGTGGGACTTGCCCTGTACGACCGCGCCGGCGCCCTTTTCTCCGCACGCCTCGGTGAGATCTCCGAGGCGCGCGATCTGCTCGGTCGCCGGGTTGTAGGCGAACATCTGTGCCCCGGTGTCCGGCACGCTGGTGCACAGCACGTAGTAGATCCTGCCGTCGCTGGCGCAGGAGACGCCGTTGTAGCTGTCGTGTGCCAGCGGAAAATTGGAATTCAGCGAACGGGCGATGAGCTTCCCCGGGTGGCCGGCTGGGGGACCCGGAGACCTGGCGCCGGCGGGCAGGAAGCCTAACAGGGCGGTGAGTCCCCGCGCGAAGCTGCGCCATCCGGTCACACGCTGGAAAAGCAAGGACAGGTTGTTCATGGGAAAATGCCTTTCAGGGTTGAGATGAAACTGGATTTTCAGCGGGAGGGCTTTTGACGGCCGGCCGACCCCCGGGATGGCGCATTGTGTTCGCGATCGCCACCAACGTCTGTGCGTCGATTGACCAATCTCACGCGGAAATTGCCAGCGAGGCGGCAGAGCAAGGTCGGCACGCCCCAGGGGGTCCTAAAAGGGACAGGCCAATTTTACCCCACAAGGGACAGGTCAATCCCCCCGTGTAAGCGGGAACCCCACAAGGGACAGGTCAATCATGCCCCCGGATAGCCGGTACCGTACAAGGGACAGGTCAATCATGCCCCAAGTCAGGGGGTGCGCAGCGCAGGGCAAGCGGGCGGCCTGGCGGAGGGCGGGGGCCTTTCAGGTAGGAACGGATCAAGACTCCATCGACAGAGGGCCCTCTGAACCAGCCTGTCCCTTTCCCAGACCCCGCGTCGTGTCGGCGGGTCAGCGATTGGGAAGTGAGCGTCAGTCGCCTGGAGTCGTTACCGAGCGACCACGGGGCGGAGCCCGACAGATGTCATCGCGTGCGGTTGGGGTCGTCGTTCTCTGCGGCGAGGGATTTTTTGCGTTTCTGCACGGCTTGGCGCAGGAGGTATTCGACCTGCCCGTTGACGCTGCGCAACTCATCCGCCGCCCAGGTTTCGAGTTCGCTCCAAAGCTCGGGATCGACCCGGAGCAGAAAGGCTTTTCGGTCTGCGGCTTCCATGGTGAATCAGCAGCGCAGCCACCGGGGCCAGAGACGGGGAACGGTCATAAGCGAAAACCAGACAAACGCCTGCGGCTTGGTCAATTGTGCTCTAGCTGCCCTCGGTGGCGGGGTGGATTTCATGGTCCAGGGACGGCGGTGGGAGTGGAGCCGGCGCGTCGCCGGGGTAATTCGACCGGGCGATGAATCAATTGTAGAGCGTGCCGGTGTTTATGACGGGGTGCACCTCGGTTTCGCCGCAGAGGACGACGAGGAGATTGGACACCATCGCGGCCTTCCGTTCCTCGTCGAGATTCACGACCTTTTTGTCGGAGAGCTCGCGCAGCGCCATTTCGACCATGCTGACGGCACCGTGGACGATTTTCTGGCGCGCGGCGATCACGGCCTCGGCTTGCTGGCGGCGCAGCATGGCCTGCGCGATCTCCGGCGCGTAGGCCAGGTGGGTGAGGCGCGCCTCGTCGATCTCGACCCCGGCCTTGGCGAGGCGCTCCTGGAGTTCGCGGGTCAGTGCGGCCGACACGCCGTCGCTGCCGCCGCGCAGGGTGAGTTCGTTGGGCTCGCCATCGTCGTAGGCGTAGTTGCTGGCGACGTGGCGCAGGGCGGACTCGCTCTGGATGCGCACGTAGTTGTCGTAGCTGTCGACGTCGAACACGGCCTGGGCGGTGTCGAGCACGCGCCAGACCACCACGACGGCGATCTCGATGGGGTTGCCGCGCTTGTCGTTTACTTTGAGTTTCTCGCCGTTGAGGTTGCGGGCGCGGAGTGAGATTTTGAGTTTTTTGTTAAATGGATTCGTGAAAAAGAACCCGCTGTCGCGCACGGTGCCCTTGTAGGCGCCGAAGAGAATCAGCACGGCGGCCTCGTTGGGCTGGAGGGTGAAGAAGCCGAGGGTGGCCACGACGGCGAGCAGCAGACTGACGCCGCTGCCGGCGAACAGCCAGCCGGCGCCGTGAGCGTGGGCCGTGGCAGCCATGATGGCGGTCACAAAGGCCCAAATCGCGACAATGAAAAACGCAAATGTGATGGCGAGAAACAGCCAGCCACTGAAGGCGCAGACCGGACGTTCCTGGCTTTGCGCGCGGAGGACGGAAGCGGGAGTGTTCATGATGAGTTAAGGGAGTTGAGATAGCTATATGATATCACTTAGCTAGCTTGTCAAGTTTGAAAATCGGGTCTCTTAATTGACCTGTCCCTTGAGGCAGCCCCTTGAGGCGGCCTTCTCAATCAGCCGGTCCCTTTCCAAAACCCCCTCTGTACACCCGACGCAGACGGCCCGCGACATCGTCATGGAACAGGGCGGCGACTTTTTGCAGATTACCCGCTGGAGGCGACGCCAAAGGCGACCAGGATAGAGGTAGGGGTGGCGGTAACCACGCGATCCCTACCTCTATCACGCCAGAGGCGGACAAGCCCCTGTGCGCCTCTGGCACATCCGCGTCGTCCGTGCCCGTCCCGGTCCACGCGGAGGTGGACCCTCCAATGCCCCAGGGTTTTTCTTAGCCCGGGACGATCGCGCCATGCTTGCGCAACGAGTCGCGGATTTCCTTAATGGGGACGAGAAGCGGTGTCGTGCCCTTCGCCGCCGAGAGTGCCGCCGTCACGCCCGCCACCTGCCCCATCCCCATGCACGAGGCCTGAACCCGCAGCGCGGAATTCGCCAGGCGATCGCTGCTCACGCACCGGCCCGCCACCAGCAGGTTCTTGCTCTCCTTCGGGATCAACGCGCGCAACGGCACCGTTGGCACCACGCCCTCGTTCAGATGCTTCGGACGCACCCCGCCCTCGAAGTGCAGGTCGATCGGGTAGAACGAGTGCGAGACCGCATCCTCAAACCTGCGGCCCCCCTCGTAATCCTCCACCGTGATCGTCGCCTCGCCCACGATCCGGTAGGTCTCGCGGATTCCCGTCTCGGCCTGGAGCCGTTCGATCTTCATCAGGGCCAGCGCCGGCTCCTGCTGCAAAAAACGCAGCACCCGCAGCAGCGACTGCCGGCCGGCGATGTTCGTCTCCGAGTGGGACTCCGAGGTCGTGCCGTCGGCGCCGATGACATGATTCCCACTTTCGCCGCCCTTCCCGAGCCAGCCGGCGAGACTGCCGTTGATGTCCGTGCGTTTCAACGCCCCCGACTTCACCGCCGCGGCGTGCTTTTCCTGCAGCGCTTTCAGGGCGTTGGGGTCAAGCGTCGCCAGATCGTAGCCACCAACGCGGTAAATCAGCGTCCCCGGCTGTCGCGTTTCTTCCCGCATCCGCGCGAAGCCCGCCAGCCCCACGGCCGTCGCGCTGCCGGTGCAGTCCACGAGTTGCTTGGCCGTCACATCGACCATCGTGCCCTTGCCCACCAGTCGAACACGCCAGCCGCCGGACGCTGCCTCGACCGTGAGCGGCGATTCGTAATAGCGCAGTTGCACACCCGCCTGAACGCAGGCCTCTTCGGCGAGCGCCGCATAGAGCTGGCCGCTGATCCGCACCTGGTGCCGCCAGTGCTGCGGGCCGGTCGGTTTGCTGAAGTCCGGCAGCGCGTCGTTGTTGAGCTCCACGGTCCGCTGCACGAGTTCCCACCCGATGCCGGCGATGACCTGTTTGCCCCAGGCGTGAAACAGGCCGGGAAAATCCACGCCGCCCGTTGTGGTTGTCCCGCCGAGCTGGCTGCCGGCCTCCACCAGAATCGTCTTCGCCCCGAGCCGGCCCGCCTGGATCGCGGCGATCGTGCCGGCCGAACCGCCGCCGATCACCAGCACGTCGGTCGAAAGCCGGCGCACGGTCGGCGGCGGTTGCGCGGCGACGAGCACGCTGCCGGCAGGAAGGGTTCCGAGACTGGCAAGAAAATGACGGCGTTTCATGGGGAATCTGGGATTTTGGGGCCGGGAATTAACAGGCTGCGCTGCGCACACGGGCAGGGCTTTCAGAACGTGGCGCGGACGCCGACCGTGGGCGTCACGCCAAACTTTTGGAAAAACTGCGCCGCGGCCGGACTGGCACCGACTTGCTGCATTCGAATGAAGGGTTCATCCAGCACATTTCTGACACTGAAGAATGCGCTGACCTTGGCGGTGAGCCGGTGCGAACCGCCGACGTCGAGATTGATCCGGTGACGTTGGTATTGGGTGCCCGCCGCGTTGATCGGTCGCGATGACGCCCAGTTCACGTTCGCATAGAACTGGCCGCGCCGATGCGCGTACGTCACGCCCGCCGAGACCAGATGCGGCGACACATTGGCCACGATCACTTGGGCGTAGTTCCGCGTGTAACTGGCCCGGAGGCTGAAACCCGACCACGCGCACCTCCGCATGGCGGAGAAACTCGCCTGCCGCAGGGTTGAGAATCCGGCCCGTGATGACGCCGGTTTCGGACGCCGGCTGGGCTGGCGGCAATCGTGAGTCCGATCGCAACCACCGCCAGAATGCCACGGCGAGCGGGCCGCGTGGCGGCGGAGGCCATGGCGCTGAGGGTGGAGAGAAAGTAGCGCCGTATCAGCTGGCGGAACGGACGCAGCGGCGGGGCAAACGGGGTTCAGAATGTGGTCGTCGCTGAGAACCGCCAGGTGCGGGGATTGGCGTAGCCGAGCGACTTGTCGGCGTAGAACTCGTCGGTGACGTTGTCCACGTTGAGCTGGAATTTCAGGGGGCGCTGGAAAATGCGCGTGGCGTAGCCCGCCATGAGATCGAGCCGGTCGTAGCCATCCTCGACGACGAACTTGCGCGCGAAGGAGGCGTCGAGCGGGATCGGGCCGTCGCGGCGATGGTAACCGGCGCTGAGCGCAAGCCCCGCCAGCGGCTTCGCGGTGAAATCGCATTTGACCCAGAGGCTCCACGAATCGGGTGAGTTGCCGCGGAGCGGGAGGCCGAGGGTGTCGGGCCGGCCGTCGCCGTTGATGCCGAGCACAGCGGCGCCGCTGTTGACGCGGCGGACGTTTGTCTTGTCCACGAGGAAGACGGCGGCCGTGCCCGTGAGGGTGTTGCGGAGAATGGTGAATTGTAGCTTCGGGGTGGTCAAGCGAAGGGCCAGGGTTCACTCGATCCGGCTTCGCTCACCCCGCCCCGATTGCTTCGTCGAGTACGGCGAGGAGGAAGTCGGCGTCGGCCTTCGTGATGTTCATCGGTGGGGCGAAGCGGATGGTCTGGCCCCAGAGGCCGCCTTTGCCCAACAACAGGCCGAGCTCACGCGCGTTTTCCACCGCCCGCGCGCACTCTTCGCGGCCCGGTTGCTTCGTTGTGCGGTCCTTCACGAACTCGATGCCGAGCATCAGGCCCTTGCCGCGCACGTCGCCAATTACCTGGTGCTTCGCCTTCAGCTTTTCGAGGCCGGCGAGAATGTAGGTGCCGAGTTCGAGACAATTGGCCTGCGTCTTCTCCTGCTCGATGACTTCGAGCACGGCTTTGCCGATGGCACTCACCACCGGGTTGCCACCGAAGGTGTTGAAGTGAACTTTTTGCGCCATCACCGCGGCGATTTTCGGCGTGGTGACGACGGCGGCGAGCGGGGCGCCGTTGCCGATGCCTTTCGCCATCGTGACAATGTCGGGGATCACTCCTTGCGTCTCGAAGCCCCAGAAATGGGTGCCGGTGCGGCCGAAGCCCGTCTGGACCTCGTCGGCGATGCAGACGCCGCCCGCCGCCCGCACGTGCTCGTAAGCGTGCTTGAGGTAACCCTGCGGAAACTCGACGAAGCCGCCCACCCCCTGGATGGACTCGGCGATGAACGCGGCGATTTTGCCGGGCGTGGCGTAGTCGATGAGGTTTTTCACGTCATCCGCGTATTTGCGGCCGGCATCGGGATCGTCGTAGCCGTGGGGTCCGCGGTAGGGGTAGGGTGCGACGGCGTGGTGAATGCCGAAGGAATGCGGCGTGTTGAATTTCCAAGTACTGTGCGCGGTGAGGCCCATCGAGGCGGGGCTGCCGCCGTGGTAGCCGTTGCGGAGCGCGATGGCGTCGTAGTTGCCAGTCGAGAGTCGCGCCATGAGCATCGCGAGGTCGTTGGCCTCGGAGCCGGAGTTGACGAAGTAGCACACCTTCAGGTCGCCGGGCAGCTTCGACGCGAGCTTCTCCGCGAATTCGGCGATCTTGGGCTGCAGGTAAATCGTGGTGGAATGCTGGAGCGTGGCGTTCTGGGCATTGGCGGCGGCGAGCACGTGCGGGTGGCAGTGGCCGACGCTGACTGTCACGATGCCACCCAGGCCGTCGAGGTAGCGCTTGCCGGTGTCGTCCCAGACATACTGCATCTTCCCTTCGACGATCATGATCGGCTGCTTGTAGTAAAGGAAGAGGCCGGGGTTGAGGTATTGCTTGCGCATCGCGAGCACCTGCGCGGCGGAAGGGCCGGTATACGGCTGCGGCGTGTGCGGGGTCGGAGGGAGCGGGATGGATTTCATGAGAGGAGGAAAAGTTTTAACCACAGATTGCGCGGATTAACACGGATAAAGGTTGGAACGGGTGTGCTTCGCAGCCGACCTGAAGGGCGAGTGTTCACTCCGGGCCGGAAGCCGCCCCCGACGTTGCCTGCCGGGCAAAGGATGGGAGTTCAGGTTTGGTTGTCGCTGCGACGCGCGGTGTCTCGGTGGCTCATCCGAGGTCAGCCGTTGGGCGCTAGTTTGCGGAGGGCCAGATACGCGAGGAACGCGATGCCAAAGCCGGTGAACCAGGCGTAGTCGTAGAGCCCGAGGAGAAACGGCGAAAACGACGTGCCGGCGATCACCTTGATTTTGACGAGGAAGCCCGGCAGGCTTGGCCACACGCCCAAGGCGAACGCCACGATCGCGACGACACTGAAGCCGCGCGTGAAGCTGTACTCGCCCTCCGGGTTGAAGAGCCCGAACACATTGAGATGGCGGCGGCGGCACACGAAGTAGTCCGCGATCATGATGCCGCCGATCGGGCCGAGCAGGGCGCTGTAGGCGATGAGCCAGAGGAAAATGTAGCCGGAGGGATCCGCCACGAGTTTCCACGGCATCATCAGGATGCCGACGACCCCGGTGATGTAGCCGCCGACGCGAAACGAGATTTTTTTCGGGGCGACGTGGGCGAAGTCGTTGGCCGGCGAGACGACGTTGGCGGCGATGTTGGTGGCGAGCGTCGCGATGCAGAGTGCGATCATCGCGACGACGAGGACCACGGGATTGGTGAAACGCGTGAGCACATCGATCGGGTTCCACAGCGTCTCCTGGTGGATGATCGTCGTGGCGGAGGTGACGGCGACGCCGATGAACGCATACAGTGCCATCGTGGTGGGCAGGCCGATCACCTGGCCCAGCACCTGGTCGCGTTGGCGAAAGGCGTAGCGCGAGAAATCGGGGATGTTGAGCGAGAGTGTGGCCCAAAAACCGACCATGCCGGTGAGGGCGGGGAAGAAAAAGTTCCAGAACTGGCCGGCCTGTTTCTGGCCGGGCTCGAACGCCGAGGGTTGCGCAAGGATCGGGCCGAATCCGCCGGCGTTGTCGTAGGCCCACCAGAGCAACAGCAGGCCGAGCGCGATCAGGAGGGGAGCCTTGATGTTGAGCAGCGTGCGGATCGTATCGATGCCGCGGTGGATGACCCACATGTTGATGCCCCAGAAGAACAGGAAGCAGGCGAACTGCACGAAGGTGATGTCCAGCAGGGGCAGGGGCGTGCCGCCCGCCATTGCCGGGAAAAAGACGGCGAGGATCTTGTAGATCGCGTCGCCCCCGATCCAGCACTGGATGCCAAACCAGCCGCAGGCCACCAGGGCGCGCAGGAGGGCCGGGAGGTTGGCCCCGCGGGTGCCGAACGAGGCGCGGCAAAACACGGGAAACGGAATGCCATAGGCCGTGCCCGCGTGGGCGTTCAGGACCATCGGGATTACGACGATGACGTTGCCGAGGAAAATCGTGAGGATCGCCTGCCACCAGTTCATGCCGCCGCCGATGAGCGACGACGCGAGCATGTAGGTGGGGATGCACGCCGCCATCGAGACCCAGAGCGCGGCAAAGCTGAGCAGACCCCACTTCCGAGCCGAGACGGGCACGGGCGCGAGGTCGACGTTGTAGAGATGGCTTTTTTCGAGATCGAACTCGACGTCGGGGGCGTTGTGGCGAAGGCCGGGATCGGGGGTCATGGGGGGGACGGGGGAATTAGAGCCCAGCGTGGCGAAGCCGCAACCAAATGAACCAAGACAGTTTTTAACCGCTAATCTTCGCTAATCTCCGCTAATGAAAGCTCGGAAAACACCCCTCACCGTCGGTCTTCGCCGATTAGGCGAAGCATGCACGACGTCGACCGCCCTTGATTCTGAATATTAGCAAAGATTAGCGGTTCCATAACGTTTATGAGAAAATGCACGCGGCAAAACAACAAACTCAGAAATAGCAGTCTGGGGCTCAAGCGATGGGTGGGCGGCGCAGATGCCAGTCGGTCGTCTGCTGGAAGGCGGGGGCGGCGGCGAGCGCGAGCTCGTCGCGGTAGAGCCGGGAGTGAAACGTCATCGCGGCGGTGATCCGGCGGGGCGACTCGGCCGGCTGGTCTTTCACCGGCAGGAAACCCGTCGGCACACACACGGTCGGGTGGCCGGTGAGGTTGGTCATCGCGAGGTGGGGGCCGCCAGGCTGGCTCACCCAGACATCGGTCCTGGCGTCGATGAGCACCTGCCGCCAGGCGCGCTCTTCGGTGAGGTTGACGACGGCGGTCAGCACCGGGTCGTAGCGCTTGAGGCGGGACAGCGCGAGTTCGGTGAGCTCGCGCGAGGTGATCTGGCGCGAACGCAGCAAAGCGGCGAGTTTCGCGATCGGGAGAAACGCGAGGTCGTCGGCGGAGGTGGGACGGCGGATCGCGGCAGGCTGCCACGGTGCGATGGCGGGTCGCGGTGCGCCGGTGGGGACGCGTACTCCGGACAGGCGCGGATCAAACGCGAGCGCCGGGACAACGTGATTGGGAATCGGGGTCGTGCGCAACTCGGCGTATCCGGCGGCGCGGGCTGCGACGCCTTTGATCAACGGGGCGCGCTGTTCGGCGGTGAAGGAAAGTCCCGCGAGTTTTTCCGCGGCGGCGAGCGTGGCGGAGTCGATGCCGCCGGCGGGCGACGGCGGGAGCTTTGGTGCGGCCTCGGCGGCGGTGAGGCTTGGCGCAAGCTGCGTGGCGACGCTGCCCGCCGCGACGGTGGCGATAAAGCGGCGGCGGTTGAGTTGGGGTGGAGGTAGGGGCATGATTTTCACCGCGGGTTCGACGGATTAACACGGATAAAGGCAGGGAACTCTTTCGTTATCCGTGTCCATCCGTGCGTCCTGTTTGGGAGCCACCGGCGGGGAGTGTAACTGCGGGTTGGCTGTGGCGAGTGGGAATTCGGAGGGCGCCGCTTTGTCGGCGCCGTTGCTTCCGATCGAGGACACGGCTGCGACAAAGCGCAGCCCTCCGAAATCGAATGAGGACGATGACGATCGGCCAAACCGACAATCGGGAAATGCGCCACCGGCCGGGGGAGATACCCAAATGAGGATATTCAAACCGCGACGTCTGAACAGAAGGTAACAATGAGAACGAAAAGTCGTTCGTCTCAGCGCCCTTCGTTTGCTTCGTTGCCTTCTGTGCAATGGATTGGAGTTCGAGTTTGGCTTGCCCGTCGCAGGCGGGTTTAAGTGCCGGAGGCAGGTTCGGCGTCCGAGTGCTATGTAATCCGGGGTTAAAAATGGCTGGGTTTTCTTGTGAGGAACTGTCCGCGGCCGAGGGTTCCGGTAAACAGGCCGTCGCGGGCCGCGACCTGGCCGCGGACGGTGACAACACTGGCGCGACCGAGGAGCGGCCAGCCTTCGAACGCGCTGTAGTCGACGGCCATGTGCTGTGTTTTCACCGAGATCGTTCCGCGATAGTTTGGGTCGAAGACGACCAGGTCAGCGTCCGCGCCGGGCTGGATCGCACCTTTGCGCGGAAAAAGATCGAACTGCTTCGCAACCGCGGTGCTGGCGACGTTCACCATCGTGTGCAGGTCAATTTTCCCGGTCTTCACCCCATAGGTGTAGAGGAGGTTGACGCGTTCCTCGAGTGAGGGGATCCCGTTGGGAATCTTGGTGAAATCTTCGCGGCCCATCGGCTTTTGTTTTTCGAAATCGAAGGGGGCGTGGTCGGTCGCAACCGTGTTGATGAGGCCGTCGCGGAGCCCGTTCCACAGCACGGGCTGGTTGCGGACGTCGCGAAGCGGTGGCGACATCACGTACTTGGCACCTTCGAAATTTGGGCGCTCGGCGTGGGTTTTGTCCAGGAGCAGATACTGGATGAGCGTCTCGATGCCGACGCGCACGCCACGCTGGCGGGCGGCGATGGCCTGATCGAGGGCTTCCTGGCAGCTGAGGTGGACAATGTAGGTGGCGGCGCCGGTTAGCTCGGCGAAAGTCAGCAGATGGTGCACGCCTTCGGCTTCGACCGCGGGAGGGCGGCTCTCGTGGTGCTGGGCGGGGTCGGTCTTGCCGGTCGCGAGGAGTTCCTTGCAGCGCTCGGCGACGAGGGTTTCGTTTTCGCAGTGGGCGGTGACGACGACGCCGAGTTCCTTCGCGAGCTTCAGCGTCCGGTAAAGTTCGGTGTCGTCGACGCCGAAGGCGCCTTTGTAGGCGAGGAAGACTTTGAAGGAGCTGATGCCGCGCCGCACAATTTCGCGGAGCTGCGCTTCGGAGGTGTCATCGAACTTGGTGACACCCATGTGGAACGTGAAATCGCACGCGGATTTTCCGACAGCCTGCGACATCCAGAGCTCGAAGGAGGCGAGTGCATCGTCCTTGCACGCGGGGCAGCACATCTCGATCAGCGTCGTGGTGCCGCCGACGAGCGCGGCCTGGCTGCCGGAGATGTAGGTGTCCTTCGCATGGGTGCCCATGAAGGGCAGGTAGATGTGGACGTGGGGATCGATGAACCCGGGGAAGACGTACTTGCCCGTGGCGTCGATGACCTCCGTGCCGGGAGGCGCGGGGAGATCGCGGTCGATGCGGGTGATGGTATCGCCCGCGCAGAAAATGTCGGCGGTGTAGCGGGAATCGGCGGTGATGATTTCACCGTTCTTGATTAGGAGGCTCATGGGAGGAGGATTCAAATTTTGGTTTAGAACCACAGAGACACAGAGGCACAGAGGACGGAAGGAGACAGGGTTTGACGGATTTCTCTGTGTCCTCTGTGCCTCTGTGGTTCATCTGGTTTGGTGGTCGGAGTCGGGCACGCGGACGTTGGGCGGGATGGTGAACTCGAAGAGCCCGAACTCGATCCAGCAGCGGATTTCAAGCTGGCCGATGCGGATGACGTCATGGGGTGAGGCGATGTTCATGGCGGGAGGTTTCCTCACCACGTGTTGGCCTCTGCGCGATTCTGTGGAACGCTTTGGCCTACGTCATACATCAGCCCGAGACTGCATTGTGCGTTCGCGAACCCTTGCTCGGCAGATTTTTGGAAAAGTTCGAAGGCTTTGGCGTAGTCTTTGGTCACGCCAAGACCCTCTTGAAAAAAGTTGGCGAGATTATTTTGAGCTATGGCGTCACCAGCTTTTGCAGCTAGCTCATACCATTTTGCCGCCTCGGCAAAATCTTGGCGCACTCCGTTGCCGAAGTCGAATCTGGCGGCAATCGAGACCTGCGCTTTGATGTCACCAGCTACAGCTTTGGCTCTCAGTTTATCTATTGTAGCTTCTTTCGCCGCAACCAAGGCACTCATCATGAGCAAGAGCACGAAAACTTGAAGGAAAGACATCGTTTCGTGGGTTCGAAGTTCATGGATGCGGCGGGATGGGCTGCAGCTCGCCCGTCGCGAGCTTGTCCTGGTAGTTGCTCCAGCTCATCGGGGGCCGGCCGTGCTTGATTTCGGTTATCGTGATGCACTCATCCACCGGGCAGACCAGGCTGCAAAGGTTGCAGCCGACGCAGTCTTCCTCGCGGACTTTCGGCACGGGCTTGTGCGGGACGCGCCCCGGGCCGAGGTCGAGGCCGAGTTCGTCAGGGCTCTTGAGATCGATGCATTGGTGGGCGCCGTCTTCACAGGCGATGTAGCAGAGGTTGCAGCTGATGCATTTCGCGTAGTCGATGCGCGCGACCCGCTGGAAATGGAGGTCGAGCGTTTCCCATTTTTGCAACGTGGGCACGGAACGGCCGATGAGCTCGGTGACGGACCTGAAGCCCTTGCTGTCGAGGTAGGCGCTGAGGCCTTCGTTCAGGTCTTCCACGATGCGGAAGCCGTGGTGCATGATGGCGGTGCACACCTGGACGCTGGTCGAACCGAGGGCGAGGAACTCGGCGGCGTCGCGCCAGGTGGCGATGCCGCCGATGCCGGAGATGGGGAGGCCGACGTCGGGATCGGCGGCGCAGGCCTGGACCATGTTGAGCGCGATGGGTTTCACGGCGGGGCCGCAGTAACCGCCGTGCGAGCTGCGGCCGGCGACGGTGGGCTCGGGCACAAACGTGTCGAGGTTCACGTTGGTGATCGAGTTGATGGTGTTGATGAGCGAGATGGCGTTGGCGCCGGCGCGCTTCGCGGCGCGGGCCACGGCGGTGACGTCCGTGACGTTGGGCGTGAGTTTGACGATGACGGGGATGGTCGCGACCTCCATGACCCAGCTGGTGATTTTCTCGGCGACGGTGGGTTGCTGGCCGACGGCGGAGCCCATGCCGCGTTCGCACATGCCATGGGGGCAGCCGAAGTTGAGTTCGAGGCCGTCGGCGCCGGCGTCGCTGGCGCGCCGGACATACTCGTGCCACTGGGCGCGTGATTCCACCATGAGCGAGGCGATGACGGCGTGGTGCGGCCAGCGTTTTTTCACCTCAGCGATTTCGCGGAAATTTTTCTCAGGCGAGCGGTCGCTGATGAGTTCGATGTTGTTGAAGCCGATCATGCGCTGCGGGCCGTAGTTGAGCGCGGAGTAGCGGGAGGAGACGTTGACGATTGGATCGCCGATGGTCTTCCAGACAACGCCACCCCAGCCGGCCTCGAAGGCGCGGTGGCATTGGTAGGCGGTGTTGGCGGGCGGGCCGGAGGCGACCCAGAAGGGATTGGGGGACTTGATGCCGGCGAGGTTGGTGGAGAGATCGGCCATGGAGGATTTGAAGTTGGGAGATGGAAGATGGGAGATAGAGGACGGAGGACGGAATTTTGCGGAACGCTAATCTTCGCTGATAAACGCCAATCAAAGCAGCGGAGATTAGCGGAGATTAGCGTTCAAAACGGTTTGGTGGCTTGCGTGAACGACTCTTCCAACTCATGCGCTCTAATTGGTTTCATGATTCCGGAGCCGGTGGGGCCGGTTTTGGCGCCGAGCCGCGAGGGTTGGACGGGCGGAGTGGCGGTTTCGTTCGTGAGGAACGCGTGAATGCCGAGGGCGGCCTTCTTGCCCTCGCCGACTGCGTTGACGACCTCCCGGCCGCCGTTGGCGCAGTCGCCACCGGTAAAGAGATGAGGGACACTCGTCTGGCCCGTGCGAGCGTCGTGCGTGATGGCTCCACGGCGGTCGAGCTGGAGTGACGGGAAGAATTCACGGAGAAATTGAGCCTGTTTTTCCTGGCCGACGGCCTTGAGAATAAGATCGCACGGTTCGACCCACTCGGTGCCGGGAAGTGGCTCAACCCGGTCGCCAACCTGGCGCGTGCGGACGAGTTTGACGCCCGAGACGTGGCCGTTGGTGCCAATGACCTCGATCGGCAGGGCGCGAAAGATGAACTGGGCGCCGTCGTTTTTCGCGAGTTCGTATTCGAACTCGTAGGCGGACATGTCGCCTTCGCTGCGGCGGTAGATGACGGCGACGGTTTCGGCGCCGAGGCGGTGGGCCTGCGTGGCGGCATCGATGGCAGTGTTGCCGGCGCCGATCACGGCGACACGGTGGCCGACCGGGATTTGGTCGAGCGGTTCGGTGCGAATTCTGGAAATGTAGTCGAGTGCGTCGACGACCTCGGGCAGCTCCTCGCCCGGGATGCGGAGCCGCGTGGCGGTGCCGAGGCCAACGCCCACGAAGATGGCCGCAAAATCTCTTTCGAGCTGCGCGACGGTGAGATCGCGACCGATGGAGACTCCACAGCGGATGTCGACGCCGAGGGATTTGACGAGCTCGACCTCGGCGAGGCTGACCTCGGGCTTCATCTTGTAATAGGCGATGCCGTAGGTGTTGAGCCCACCGGGGCGTGCCTGTTTTTCAAAAATCGTCACGTGGTGACCGAGGCGGGCGAGCTCGGCTGCGCAGCCGAGTCCGGCGGGGCCGGCGCCGATCACGGCGATTTTCCGGCCGGTCCTCGTCGTCGGAGCGGAGAGAACCTTGAGTCCGCGTTGTTCGATGTAATCAGTGGCGTGCCGCTGGAGGCGGCCGATCTGAATGGGCTGCTCGTCGCGATCCTCGAGGACGCAAGCCCCCTCACAGAGGACGGCGGTGGGGCAGACGCGGGCGCAGGAGGCTCCGAGGATATTCGCGGTCAGGATGGTTTTCGCCGCGCCGACGGGGTTGCCGAAAGCGATTTTCCTGATGAACGCCGGGATGTCGATGCCGGTGGGGCAGGCCATGATGCAGGGCGCGTCGAAGCAGTAGAGGCAGCGGCTCGCCTCGACGATCGCCTCCTGCGGGCGCAGGGGCGGCTTGATGTCGGCCATGTTGGCCGCCAGGGAGGCGGCGGGGAGGAGTGTTTCGAGGGGCATGGTCGGGGATGCTGGAAGGCTGAAGGGCTGGCTGGGTCCGGTGCGCGTTGGGTCTCAGCAAGTCGGCGGCGGGGGATTCGGCGATTACCTACTGGGCTTCGTAGAATTACGTCGGGGTTTCGATGATTGCCGATTGAAGGTGGCTGGGGGGCTCCTACTTTCCAAGACACAAACATACTCCATGGCGTCCCTCGATCCGAAGAAAACTCTTGGCGATCTCCATGAATTGCGCGCATTGACCGGCGACGAAAACGGCGCGCAACGGGTGGCATTTTCTCCGGTGTGGGTGGCGACGCGCGCGTGGTTGAGCCAGAAACTCGCAGCACTTCCGGTCGAGGTGCACCCTGACGCCGCGGGCAATCTCTGGGCCACGCTGCGGGGCGAATCGCCGCGGACGCTCGTCATTGGCGGGCACATGGATTCGGTGCCGAACGGCGGCTGGCTCGATGGCTGTCTGAACGTGCTCGCAGGCGTGGAAATTCTCCGGCGGATATCCGCCGAGCACGGGGGGAAACCACCGGTGACGGTGCGCGTGGTCGACTGGGCTGACGAGGAAGGCGCGCGCTTCGGGAAGAGCCTCTTCGGTTCATCGGCCTGCGCGGGTTCGCTGAACATGGACGAGGCGCGCGGGCTTCGGGATCGCGATGGGGTCGCCCTGCCCGAGGCGTTGCGGCAGGTCGGGATCGATTTTGAGCGCGTCAAGGAGGCCGGTGTCGAATTGCAGGACGCCGCGGCCTATCTCGAATTGCACATCGAGCAGGGGCCGGTGCTTCTCGATCTCGATTTGCCGCTCGGCGCGGTGTTGGGCACGTTTGGCGTCGAGCGGCATGCCATCACGTTTCGCGGGCAGGCGGCGCACTCGGGGTCGACGCCGATGAACCGCCGCAGGGATGCGTTGCTGGCTGCTGGAAAAATGAGCCAGGAAATCTATCGCATCGCCGAGCGCAGTGGCGGCGGGGTGTGCACGATCGGATCGTGCACGACGAAGCCAGGGATCGTCACAAGCGTCGTCGAGGAGTGCCGCATTACGCTCGATCAGCGGCATCTGGATGCCGCCGCGCTGGCGAAAATGCTCGTCGAGGCACGGACGGCCGCGGCGCGGTTCGCGGGGGAGGGCGGGGTGCAGGTCACTTGGGAGCGATTGTGGCAAATTGAGCCGCGGCCCTTTCATCCGGAGCTCATTGCGCTCTGTGACGAGGCCATCCGGGAGACCGCCGGGGTGTCGCACCGGCTGCCGTCAGGGCCCTTGCACGACGCGGCGGAAATGTGCGGCGCCGGGGTGCCGACCGTGATGATGTTTGTGCAGAGTCTGCATGGAATCAGTCATAACAAGATCGAGGATACCAAGGAGGAACATCTCGAATTGTGCGTGAGGGCGCTGGACCGTCTGGCGCAGAAAACGATGGCTTGGCTTGTATCCGGCGGCGGCGGTCGCCACGAATAACCTTTTCGCAATCAATCCTATGGCAGCTTTGCTCGAATATCCCATGTCGGTGGCGATGATAATCGCCTACTATCCGACCCTGGAACACGAACTTGCGATGGGCGGGTCCGCGTTGGTGATGCTGATTGGCGCCTGGCTCTGCTGGGGCGCGCCACGCTATCGGATGTCGCTTGAGGAGCGGGTGAAGGATGGGAAGATGACCGATGACTTGGCGCGGCGCAGAATCCTGCAAAGCCAGTGGACCGGCCCGGTGGTCACGAGCATTGGAGTCGCCCTGCTGGCGTACGTGATCCTGCGGTAGCCGCCTGCCGGGCCTCGGCGACCTCAGTGACCGGCGGTTCGATACCTTCGGTTGCGGTTGCCGCAATGTGAATTTTTCAGGCTAAAGGTCGGCCAATTTCACCGGGCGGCCCGGGCGCGCGTCGGTGAGTTGTCCGCCGCGAATCACGGGCACGCCGTTGACGAGCACGTCGCTAAACCCGACGGCATAGTGATGCGGGTCAACAAAGGTGGAAGGGTCGGAAATCATTGCCGGATCGAAAATCACCACGTCCGCGACGAAGCCCGGTTTGAGTTCACCGCGATTTTTCAGGCGAAACGTCTGCGCCGGGAGCGAGGTCATTTTGCGCACGGCGTCCTCGAGCGAGAGGACCTTCAGCTCCCGCACATAGCGACTGAGGACGCGCGCGTTGTTGCCGTAGCCGCGGGGGTGGGGGACGGCCTCGCCGAATTTTCGGACGCCGGCATCCGACGCGATCATCGTGAACCGCTGCGCGAGAAATTTCACCAGATCCGGTTCGCTCATGCCGTGAAAGACACCTGAGGCGCCGCCGCGCGCCTCGATGTCGAGAATGGTTTCAATCTGGTCGTCGAGGGTGGCGGCACCGCGGAGGAGTTGGGCGGCCTCGGGAATGGTTTTGCCGTTGAGCCGCGGGTCGGTCTTGAAGCTCGCAACCACGGCGTACGTGAAGTCGCCACGCTGGCCCTTGGCGATGGAGTCTTTCATCTCGGCGATCATGCGGGCCTTGGTGGCGGGATCGGCGAGGCGCGCGAGGTACTGTTTGCGGCCGCCTTCGCGAAATTCCGCGGCGATAAGCGTGCCGATGCCCGTGCTTGAAGCGGTGTAGGCGTACTGGTCGTGGGTGATCGTGAGGCCGGCGGCGCGCGCGCGGTCAAGGTAGGCGATGATCTCATCGGCGCGGCCCCACGCCGCCGGACTCGAGAGCTTGAGATGGGAAACCTCGGCGGGAATGCGCGCCTCGCGGGCGATGGTGGTGAGTTCGTCGAGGGCCTTGAGGATGCCAGCGCCCTCGTTGCGCATGTGGCTCGCATAGATGCCACCGTGGGCGGCGGCGACTTTGGCCAGTGCGACGATTTCGTCGGTCTTGGCGAAGGTGCCCGGCAGGTAGATGAGACCCGTGCTGAGTCCGACGGCGCCGTCCTTCATCGCCTGTTCGACGAGCGCGCGCATTTTTTCGAGTTCGACGGCGGTGGGTGGGCGGGCGAAACTTCCGCCCATGACCTGGCCGCGGACGGTGTTGTGGCCGACGAGGGTGGCGACGTTGAGGGCGACTTTGGCCTGGACGATGGCGTTGAAGAATTCGCCGACCTCGAGTTTGGAGCTGCCGCAATTGCCGGTGACGATGGTCGTCACGCCCATGCGGATGAAATTCTCGGCGACGGGTAGCTCGGCGACGTCCTCCGAGTGCGTGTGAACATCGATGAAGCCGGGGGCGACGACGCGGCCGGCGGCGTCGATCTCGGTGCGGCCCCTGCCGGCGAATTTGCCGATCGCCGCGAGGCGATCGCCGCGCATGGCAAGATCGCCGGAGATGGCGGGCGCGCCGGAGCCGTCGACAATCCGGGCGTGGCGGATGACAAGGTCGAAGTCCTGGGCGCCAAGAGTCGCGGCGAGACCGACAACGAGCAAGGCGAGGGCGGTGGAGGTGAGGCGCGGCATGAGTACCTTTTAGTCGGGATGAACCAAATGAACAGGCTGGTTTTTTATTCCCGCCGGGTCCCAGACCGCGCAGCTTGCTTCGGCTTGGTTGGGCGGAGGAGCGGCTTTACGCCGCGAGGCATTTGCAACGACGATCCAACGCGGGGTAAACCCGCTCACACAGTTTTCGGCAAATGCCCCGGGGCTTGCCCCGGGGCACTTTACTTTACCGCGGCGAGCTCGGCGGCGATCAGCTCCTTCACGCGGGCCTTCGCGTCGGCGAGGGCGAGTTCACCCTTGTCGATTTTCGCCAGGAAGGCTTTTTGCGCGAGGTAGTCCTTGTTCACCACGCCGGCCTTGCTCTGCAGCATGCGCCAGGCTTTGCGGCGCTCGACCGCGAAGAGCACCATCTGGCGCGTCACGGAGTGGAACGTGAACTTCCCGCCGGTCTCGACCTTGATGTAGCCGCCGAAGTTCGGGACGAAGCTGCGGTGCTTCGGATCGAACACCCGGCGGTGGATCACGTCGTCCTGCGTGACGAACGACAGCAGATCGTCGAACGGCGTGAGCCTGGCTGCCTCGTCTTCCTTGATCGACTTGAGGTGCTTGCGGAAGCGGCCTTCGGTCAGCGCCCAGTGGGCAACGCCGAAATTATATTCCTCGCCGGTGCTGGCGTATTTCGTCCGCCACCAGTCGCGGTCGATGTTCGGGTTGCCCTTGAGATCGAAGGATTCCTGCGCCGTCTCGCCGCGACGCGGATTGAAGACGAACTCCGGCATGCCCCGCGCGTCGCGCACCATCTTCGCCTGATCGGCGCTCATGTTGTCGCCCACGCCGTGCTCGGGCTGGCAGGTGGTGTAACTCTGGAAGAACGCGGTGCCGCGATACTCGAGGCCGTCGAGGAGCGCCTTGTACAACTTGGCGGCGTTGGCCATCGAGACCTGCGCGACGAAGGGCGAGCCGTGGCCGCTGGTGAAGGCTTCGGAGACGTTTTTCTTTTCGATCAGTTTGCCCTGCGAGGCGACGCCGAACTGGTTCATGTCGTAGCCGCCGAGCATCGTGGACGAGTCGGAATTCTGGCCGCCGGTGTTGGAGTAAACCTGCGTGTCGAGCATCAGCATCTTCACGTTCGGGCGATTCTGGAGCATCACCTTGGAGACGTTCTGGAAGCCGATGTCGCCGAGCGCGCCGTCGCCGCCGACGACCCAGACCTTCGGCAGCTCGCGGATTTCCTGCTCGGTCATCAGCGCGTCGTCGAGATGGGTGAGCGTGAAGTAGTCGGCTTCGGTCGCGACGTTTTCGGTGCGGTCGAGCAGCGTGTCAGCCAGGCGCTCGGGGACGACCGAGCGCGTCGCATGGCTGATGATGACCGACTCGGCCATGAGCCAGGAGATCGTCGCGCCGTCTTGGAAGAGGGAGTTCATCCACGGGTAGGGGTGCGGGTTGCCCGGGGGGGTGGAGCCGTAGACGGTGTTGCAGCCGGTGCTCGCGCCCATCATCATCACGGACATGCCGTTGGCGCTGCGGCCGTCGATGGACTGGAGTTCCTTGTGATTGAACGCGTCCTGCTGCAACACGGCGACGAGGCCGCCGAGGAGCTGCGCGTCGGTGATGGCGCCGTGTTTCGCCTCGTAGTCGGCGATGCGCCGGGCGGTGTCGGCGTCGTTTTCGCCGCCGAGCCCGACGATGACGTGGGCGTAGGTTTTGCGGAAGAGCTGATACTCCGGCGCACTGCGCGTCTTCAGCGCGGCGAGTTTTGGCGCGCCCTCGGTTTCGAGGCGCGCGGCCTTGGCGCGGAGGCGGTCGGCTTTTTTGTGATACAGCGGCCGCATGTAGGCCTCGGTCACGCTCGCGACGGAGCGGAGAATGCTCTTCTCGCCGCAGCCGGCGCAGGCGCCGTCGCCGGAGACGAGCGCCTCGTAATTGCGGCGCACCATGAGGTGGTTGCGCAGCGCGGCCTCGCGGGAGCTGGCGGCGTCGCTGTCGTTGTAAAGGCCGAGGAATTTCTGGGGAGTGTCGGGCAGGAGGCGGGAGAACACCTGGGCGGTGGTGAGCTCGGCGTTGAGCTCCTCGGTCTCGCGGGTCATGCGCAGCGCGTCGTGATCGCCGCAGACCTGCACGCACTCGCCGCAGCCCTTGCAGAGATCGGAGACGAAGATGGAGAACAGGCCGCCGGCGCCGGGCGTCTTCGCCTCGAGCGAGCGGAAGATCGCGGGGACGTTGCTGTAGGAGAGCGGGAGCTTGTCGATGATGCCGGTGAACTCGGCCTTCGCCCGCTCCGAGATCGACGGGAGCGCGGTGACCTCGGCGCGGATGATGTCCTTGAACGGCGCGTTGGTCTTGGCCTTGACGGACTCGCTCATCTTCGCGCGGGCGCGCGTTTCCAGGCCGGCGATTGCGGAGCCGAAGGCGCGGCGGTCGGCGAGGTCGGTGACGTAGTTGTTGACCGCGGTCTTGAGCACGGTGGAGACGTCCTGCGCCATGTTGGGCAGCGCGGTGTCGGGGCACGCGGTGATGCACTCCATGCACTGGGTGCAATTTTCGGCGATGTAGACGGGGGTCTCGCGGCGGGCGACGTATTTGGACTGCGTGGCGCCGGTGCCGGAGCCCATGACGCCGACGGAGGCGAGGGCCCCGGAGGGCTGGTGATAACCGAGGCCGGCGCGGAATTCGGAATCGAACTTCGCCAGCGTCTGGAATGGGGCGCGCGCGGGCTGGGCGGCGGGCATCGGGATGCTGCCGCAGCCGGATGAGCCGCAGCCGGCGGTCGGGATCATCTGGTGATCGCCGAGCGGGGCGAGCATCGGGTTGCGCATCGAGGAGCGGTCGGGATCGTCGGCGCGGCCGATCTTGATCTCCGTCACGCGCGAAAAGCCCTCGGTCATCACGGTCATGTTGGACGTGACGACGGCGTCGCCGAAGCGGCCGAATTTCTTGACGTACTGCTTGTGCACGACGGTCTGAAACTGCTCCTCGGAGATCCCGAAAGTTTTCAGGAACGGCGAGACGCGGAAGAAGGCGCCGAGGAAGGAATTTCCCTGCATGCGGAGCTGCAGCTCGGTCTGGTTCGTGGCTTTCCGGGCGATGTCGAAGCCGGGCAAGATGAAGACGCGGATATTGTTTTCCTGCACGAACTGGCGGAACTTCGCCGGGACGCGCTGCCAGGCGACCTCGGGTGCTTCGTTCGACTCCCAGACCAGCGAGCCGCCTTTCTTGATGCCCTCGAGCGGATTGGTGTGGGTGAACGCCTTCGGGTCGCAGCAGAGCACGACGTCGACGTGGTTCAGCTCGCAGTTCACCTTGATCTGCGAGGGGGCGACGGTGAGGTAGTAGTTGGTCGGGGCGCCCTTTTTCTCGGACCCGTATTTCGGGTTCGCCATGATGAAGAGCTTGTCCTCGAGGGTGCCGTCGGGGGCGTAGGTGGGTTTCTGTTCGGAGATGAACTGGCCGAAGTCGCCGATGATGGAACCGAGATTTTTCCCGGTCGTAATCATGCCCCAGCCGCCGATGGAGTGGAACCGCACGGCGATCGCGCCCTCGGGCAGGAGTGAGGGGGTGTCCTTGCTGATGACGGCGTACGGATGGTCGACGCCGAGCACGAAGAACGCCTCGCCGTCGTCGGCGTGGCGACCGTCCTTGCGGCGCGAGGCGCCGGTGGCGAATTCGTAGGCGCCGATGGTGTGTTCGGGGCGGAAGTCGCGCGAGCCGATGCCGTAGGCGCCGCGGAAGAGGCGGGGGGTCTCGGCGGGCGTGAGCGCGGGCAGGCCGGAGGCGGAGCCGAATTTTGTGACCTCGTTGGCTTTGCCCAGGGCGACGCGGATGTCGCGCGCGAGCGGGTTGTCGCCGGAGAGGCCCTCGTCGGTGCGCTCGAGGATGATGACGTTTTTCTTGCCGCGCAGCGCCTGGATGACGGCGGCCTCGGGGAAGGGGCGAATGACGTTGAGGTGGATCGAGCCAACCTTCGCGTTGCGCTGCTCGCGGAGATAATCGCACGCGGCCTCGATGTTGTCGGCGGCGCAGCCGAGCGAGACGAAGACGGTGTCGGCGTCCTCGGTCCTGTATTCCTGGATGAAGCCGTAGTGCCGGCCGGTGAGGCGGCCGAACTCGGCGAAGCTCTGCCCGAGAAAGCCGAGGATGGGCTCGTTGAAATTATTCCGGCGCGCGACGACGCCGTTCATGTGGTGCTCCTGATTCTGCACGGGCCCGAGGAGCACGGGGTTTTTCAAATCCATCATCTGCGGGACGCGGCGGCGCTTCGGGCCGAAGAGTTCGCGCTGCGCGGGTGTGGGGCAGTCGATCTGGTCGTCGCAGGCGCCGAGAAATTCGCGGAGGAGCTCCGCCTCGGGCGCGAGATACATGCGCTCCGAGTGGGTGGTGAGCATGCCGTCCTGGATGTTCATGCCCGGGTTGAGCCCGAGCTCGGCAACCTTGCGCAGGATGATGCCCTGATCGGCGGCCTGCTGGGCGTCCTTTGCCATCAGCATGACCCAGCCGGTGTCGAGCGCGGCATAGAAATCGTCGTGGCCGCAATGGACGTTGAGGGCGTGTTTGGTGAGCGCGCGCGCGCCGACCTGGAGGACCATGGTCGAGAGTTTGCCGGGCGCGTGGTAGTATTGCTCCATCGCGTAGACGAGGCCCTGGCCCGAGGTGAAGTTGACGGTGCGGCGGCCGGTGACGGCGTAGGCGGTGGCGCCGCCCTGGGCGGCGTGTTCGCCCTCGGTTTCGACGGCGACCTTTTGCAGGCCCCAGACGTTGAGCTCACCCGAGGCGAACGAGGCCTGGTAAATCTCGCCGCCCTCGGTCGAAGGGGTGATGGGATAGAAGACGCCGCCCTCGGTGATGCGCGTCTCGACGTGCTGCCCGACGAGGTAGTTGCCGTTGCAGGTGACGGGGATGCCGGGATATTTCGGTTTGGCGTGAGGCCCGGGCGTATCGGTCCCGACAACTTTGGGCGCAATCGATTGGGACGTGGGATCGGTTTTTCCGGTGGAAGGGGAGCTCATGTGGGAAGACGTGGAGGCGCGGGGAGCGCGGGTTGTGCAGATGGGAATTGGCGGGGAATGGACGGAAAGCGGGGAGAGAGATGAAAGGTTTCGCGCCAGAATCAAAGGCAAAAGCGGCGCCTGACGCGGAGCGCCGCAAGATTCCTGCGGCGACGGGAAGAACGCTCTCCGGACCGTCCCAGTGCTACCGCGCAAATCGGGTTCACGTGGCGGGGAGGGAGGGCCGGCGGACGTGGCTGGCGAGAGCGCGGGCGAGTTCGTGGCGAACAACCGGCTTGTGCAGCACCGCACGGGCGTGGGTTTTTTCGAGCAATTGCTGGCGGGCGGTTTCGATGAAACCGGTCACGATGACGACCGGCAGATCTGGCCGGATGCGCAGCATGCGGCCGACCAGCTCATCCCCGTTCATGCCCGGCATCGCAAGGTCCGACACCACCAAATCCCAGACTTCCGGCGCGGTGGCGAAGGTGGCGAGCGCTTCCTCCGGCCGGTTGAAGCGTTTGACCGAATAGTTGAGGGTTTCGATCAGTTTCTCGATGGCGAAGCCGCTCACGGCGTCGTCGTCGACGAGCATGACGCGTTCGCCCGCGCCCCGGGGAATCTGCGCTGAGGCGAACGGAACGGCGGTCACGTCTCCGTCGAACGCCGGGAAAAACAGCTCGAAAGTGGTGCCCGTTCCCACGGCACTCCGCACCGTGATGGCGCCGGTGTGGAGCTTTACAATCCCATGCACCACGGCGAGGCCGAGCCCGGTGCCGGAACCGGTGGCTTTAGTCGTGAAGAAGGGTTCGAAAATATGTTCCAGGGTCTGCGCGTCCATGCCGCTGCCGTTGTCGGTCACCGCCAGCCGCACGTGCGGGCCCGGGTGCAATTCCGGGTGGTTCGCGGCCTGCGCCGCGTCCACGGTCCAAGCCTCGAGAGTGACCGTAATCCTGCCGCCGCCGGGCGGCATGGCGTGCCAGGCGTTGGTGCAAAGGTTGACGACGATCTGGTGGATTTGCGTGGCATCGGCGAGGACGGCTGGCGCCTCCGGGGAGATCCGCGCCTCCAGTTCGATAATCGGGGGGATGGTCGACTGCAGGAGCCGCAGGGCCTCGGCCACGACGATATGCAGGCGTTGCGGCGAGCGTTTGCCCTCCTGTTTGCGGCTGAAGGTGAGAATCTGCCGCACGAGATCGCGGGCGCGCTGCGACGAAGCACTGATGCGGTCGAGCCAGGCGTGCGCGCGATGCGCCTCGGGCAGTTCGAGGCGGGCCAGATCGACGAACCCGAAGGTGCCGGTGAGGATGTTGTTGAAATCGTG
>SXGU01256321.1_pt1 | contig 27218 bp, 26 predicted proteins | sample 3174531 | NCBI WGS metagenome assembly SXGU01 (sample SAMN11356863, study PRJNA531348) | freshwater metagenome | isolation source: freshwater sample F1-140 | place: China: Fuxian Lake, Yuxi | collected 2017-12-25 | reverse complement strand
CCAGTTGGCTGACTTCATAGGCGGCCCGTGCGGCATCGATGATCTGGTAAAACACGACACCATCGGCCTTGACCATGGCATTGTCCCGGGTAATGACTTCCTGCGAAGGTACATCCAGTACCTGTTCACGCATATTCAGGGCAGCACCGATGCGGTCGATGAAGGGCAGGATGATGTTGAGTCCGGGGCGTAGCGTCGTGGTATATTTGCCGAACCGTTCGACGGTATATTCCATGCCCTGAGGGACAAATTTGACGCTGAGAACAACCAGGGCCAGCGACAAGGCCAGCAGAAACAGAATGAATAAGGCTAATCCGCTCATGTTTTATTCCCGTTGATGCGTGTAGACGTTAGTAAATCCGGAACCTCCTGTCCGTGTGTGAACCCGCGTGTCCCGGCTGTGCGGGTAGCCGTTTCGACCACAGTCCGACTTTCCTTGAAGCATGATCACGATATGGTCAGAATTATTCTGCGTACCCTGTCAGTCAGTCCCGATAATGTCCCTGATGCGGGGAGCCCGGTTTGGTGTCTTTCAGGTGCCGAACGTGAACGGGCGGCTCGTTTTGTTTTTGAGCGTGATCGCCTGGCCTACAGTGCCGCCCACGGTTTGTTACGCAACATGCTGGCTGAGTTTCATCAGTTGCCCCCCCTGGCGTGGCAGTTCAGAAGCAATGCTTACGGTCGTCCTGAACTCAACCCGGAAAAACACGGTAATGAGATACCCCGATTCAATCTGACGCACACCCGGGGGCGGGTCGCCGTCGCCCTGACCCGGGATCCGCTTCCCGAGGGATTCGAGTTGGGAGTCGATGCCGAATGCGTGGAACGAACGGCAGATGCCCTGGGCCTGGCCAAACGTTTTCTTTCTGCACGGGAATCGGACTGGTTACACGGTCTGCCGGCAGCGCAACACCAGTCGCAGTTTTTAAGGCTGTGGACCCTGAAAGAAGCCGTGGCCAAGGCGGTTGGCCTTGGCCTCTCGCTGAATTTTCAAACGTTCCATTGCGGGGTTGATCCTTTGTCAGTGTTGTTCGATGAACCCTGTTGGGGAACACGGGAACACTGGCATCTGCATAACGAGTGGATCGAACCGGGTCACTGGCTTTCCATGGCTGTCCGCTGTCCGCCGGACGTTGCCGTGGAATGGCAGATCGAACATCTCTCCGCCCCGGGAACGCCGGCATCCCGCCCGCCTGGCGACCAGGCGGAATGTTTTCAGGGGCCTATCTCAAAGCCGGGCCAGCGTTTTCCCTTGAGTAATCCATCCCAGTAAATCATCGGTATGATGTAGCGTTTCAGCAGGTACATGGAGTAGCGTTCCTGGCTCTGATCGAAGGGGAAGGTTTCCTTGGGGTTCAGGTCGTAGTCAAACTCGGCCAGTATCAGTTTTCCGTAAGCGGTGATCAGCGGGCAGGAGGTGTAACCGTCATACTCGGCCACCATCTGGCCACCGTTCATGCTGGCCAGCAGATTGGCGGTCAACACCGGCATCTGGGCCCGAATGGCCGCTGCCGTTTTGGAGGTGGGCAGGCTGCTGGCATCACCGAGCGAGAAGATATTGGGATAGCGGCTGTGTTGCAGGGTCTGCTGGTTGACATCGACCCAGCCGGTTTCATTGGCCAGGGGACTCTGTTTGATGAAGTCCGGCGCACTCATGGGCGGTACCACATGCAGCAGGTCATAGGGTTGCACAACGTCTTCGGCGGTTTGCAGGTTGCGGAATACGGCTTCTTTTGCTTCGCCCCTGACTTCCACCAGATCATGCCGGAAAAAGGTTTCGATCCCCCGGGGCTTGATCACCTGCCCGGTCAGGGCCGTGGCGTATTTGGGAACGCTGAAAATGGACGGGGTGGCACAGTAGTAGATCACCCGGCTTTTGTCCCGAATGCCTTGTTTCCTGAAGTAGTCCTCGGCCAGGTACATGATCTTTTGGGGCGCACCAGCACACTTGATCGGCGGGGGAGGGAAGGTAAATACGGCATTACCCCCCTTGAATGACTGAATATTGGCCCAGGTGACCGGTGCCAGATCATAACGGTAGTTGCTGGATACGCCCTGTTTGCCCAGGGCTTCCGGCAACCCCACAATTTTGTGCCAGTCGATCTGCAAACCGGGGGCTACGACCAGGTAATCGTAGGCAATGTCCTGCCCCTCGTGGGTGGTGACCCGCTGGTTATCGGGATCGAAACGTTCGACCCGGGCCTGGATCCACTCCACCCCTTTGGGCATGACCGAGGCCATTGGGCGGGTGGAGGCTTCGGCGTTGACTACACCGCCACCGACAAAAGTCCAGAAGGGCTGGTAGTAGTGGGTATCCGATGGCTCGATGACGGCGATGTCCTTGATTCCGGCTGAAACGAGATGGGCTGCCGTACTGATGCCGGCGGCACCACCACCGACGATCACGACCCTGAAATGTTGTTTATGCTCCACTGAATTGACCTCATGCTTGGGGTTGGGGGAATGGTCACTGTGTCCAAACAGAAGAACCGGGGGGCATTTTAACCCCTTTTTCACTGAAACGGGACGGCTGTCCAAAACGTTCCCGGTATCCACGCACGGCACTTCCAGCATCATCAGCACCTCCGGCGTAAACCCTCGATTGCGCTTTGCTACATCGCGGTTACGATGAGGCTACGATTGGGCTGATCGATCGTTTTCATTCGGCTTGCCGGATTAACTGGAACAGCTTTTGTCCCTGCCGGGTTATTTCGCGTTGATCCCCGTTTTTGAGTGCAGCCTCCATCAGTCTGGCGGCTTCGGAGATATCGGGAAAACCGAAACTGCCGGCTATCCCCTTTAACTGATGCAATCGTTTGGCCAGCGTTTCCCGGTCACCCCGGGTAAAGGCCGCTTCCAGACCCTGTCGGCGAATCGGCAATTCTTCGAAAAACGCGGCCCGCAAGGCGATGTATTCGGCATCGTTTTCGAGACTATTGCGCACTCGATCATCGACGGGTTCGCTGCGTCGTTTCGGCAGATATTGTTCCAGGGTGCTGAAAAAGGCCTGCTGATCTATGGGTTTGGTCAGGAAACCGTTACAGCCTGCCTGTTCGGCATCGGCTTTATCACTGTCGCTGGCATTGGCCGTCAGCATGATGATGGGCTGCGAGAAGCCGGTCATGCGCAATAATTCGCTGGCTTCCAGACCGCCCATCACCGGCATTTGCATATCCATCAGAACCAGGTCGAATTCCGCCGACTGGGCAATCTCGAGGGCTTCCTCACCGTTTTGGGCAATGATCGCCTGAGCACCTGCACGCCCTATCAGCAGTGAAATCAGTTGCTGATTGTCGGGAGTGTCTTCTGCCAGCAATACCCTGCCCTGCAGGCAAGGCAGGGTCTGCTGTAGATCGAGTGTATCGGTCTGTATCGAAAGACCGGCAGCCTCTTCGATCAGGGTGACCGGGTCGAGTGGGCCGGTCGCCAGGGTAATGACGAATGAGCTGCCCAGATTTTTGAGGCTGAATACCCGGATGTCCCCTTTGAGGCGACGGGCCAATTCACGCGATATCGATAGTCCCAGCCCCGTTCCGCCGAAGCGGCGGGTAATCGAGGCATCTGCCTGGGAAAAGGGTTTGAACAGATGTCCCGTATCGGCCTGGTCGATGCCGATGCCGGTATCCTGGATGGTGATCACCAGTTGTTCTGCGTCACGATCCAGACTGACGATCAGACGCACCGTGCCTGGTGGTGAGGTGAATTTGACGGCATTGCCGATCAGGTTGATCAGGATTTGCCTGATCCAGGTGGCATCACTGCGGATCGTTTCCGGCAGGGGTGGCATCAGATGCGTGCTGAAATGCAGTTGATGGCCCTGAGCCAGGGAGACGGCCAGTGCATGGACTTCGCTTAACAGGGGGAGCAGGGCGATCTTGCCCGGTTCGATTGGGTGTTCTTCGGCTTCGATCCTGGAAAAGTCGAGGATATTGGCGATGAGTTCCTGCAAATGCCGTCCATTGCGGAGGATGGTCTGAATGGCCTGGTTGCGTTCCTCCGGTGTCTGCGAGGTTTCCAGCAGGCTTTCGCCGAACCCTATGATCGCCGTGAGCGGGGTTCTTATTTCGTGACTCATGTTGGCGAGGAAAGCACTTTTGGCCCGGATGGCCGTTTCAGCCTCCCGAACCCGCAAGGCCAATTCGCTTTCCAGTTGACGCTGGGGTTTAATGTCCCTGGCAAAACCGACGGTTCCCAGTATCTGGTTTTCGTCGTCGAATACCGGAGCCAGGTAGGTTTCGTAAAGGCTGTCCGGTATCTGATCCAGTGATGCTTCCCGGATCAGGGGCATTCCGGTGTGCATGACGTTATTTTCGTCGTTTTGGTACGCGGCCGCTTTTTGGGGGGATAACAGATCGACATCCCTTAAGCCTTCCAGGGCAGAGGGCAATAACCCGTAAGATTGTGCCAGTGCCCGATTGGCCGTCAGAATGCGTCCTTCGACATCCTTGAGCCATGCCTGGTGGGGGAGGTGATCAATCAATGCCCTGAGAAACCGGCTTTGTCGGCGTAACTCGCGGGTACGGGCATCGACCCGTTGCTCCAGTTCGTTACGGTAGGCTTCCAGTTCTTCCGCCATGCGTTTTTGTTCGGAGATATCCTCCTGCAGGGCGATGTAGTGGGTTACTTGTCCGTCCGGTTGCCTGAGCGGGGTGATTTTGGCCCTTTGGACGAATAACCCCCCGTCCTTTCGTCGATTGACGAACTCCCCTTCCCAAACCTGGCCCTGGCGAATCGTACGCCATAGGGCCTGGTAAGTGTCGGGTGACGTCAAACCACTGTTCAGCAGGCGAGGACTCTGACCGATTGCCTCGTCCGCGCTGTAACCACTGTGGCGGGTGAAGGCCCGATTGACATACTCGATACGTCCATCGAGATTGGTAATCATGATGGACTCCGGACTTTGTTCCACCGCCAAAGCCAGTTTTTCGATTTGTTTTTCTATCTGTTTTCTTTCAGTCACATCCTGGGAGGAACCGCTGACACGAAGCGGATGGCCGTTTTCATCACAGATGATTTCTCCCAGGGTATCCAGTATTCGCAGTTCGCCGTCCGTTCGGGTGATCTGCATGTCTATCCTGAAGGTTTCATGGCACTGGCAGGATTCAAAGTGATTTCTCAAGCGGTTGAGGTCGTCGGGACTGACATGGGCGGTCAAGGTGTCGAGGGAACCGGTCAGCGTACCGGGTAGTCGGCCATACAGATGACATAATGCATCGGAGGCCTCGAAGTGACCGGTGTCGATGTGCCAGTCCCAGTACCCCAGATGTGCGCGGTGCTGGGCCAGTGCCAGACGCTGGCTATACCGGTTCAGTTCTTCGAGCATGCGCTGGTTTTTGGCCATGCTGACCCTGAGTTCGGCATTAACCTGTTCCAGTTGCCGGGTTCGTTCGACGATGATGCCGAAAATCGCCTGACGCAGACGGACTGCGTAGTCTATTTCACAGTCCTGCCAGATTGCCGACTCACCCTTTACCGTCTGTCGCCAGCGGGCGAAGGAGGTACGCGGTAGCAGCCGGGTTTCGTGTTGATCCCGGTTTATTTCCACGGGCTTTTCCGGATTGCCGGCCCAGTCGATGTCGCGTGGTGTTTCTTCCCTGAACCAGATGATCCAGTCGGAACGGGATTTCGATAAACGCACGGACAGTAAACCGCAACTGTTACCCTGCCGGGTCAATTCGGGTGCGTCCTGCCAGAGTCGGTGTGTGGCCGTGATGGCTGAATCCTTTTGTGCCAGCCAGCGCGTGATATTTTCAAGGGTATCGAGGTCCGGCGTATTGCCAATGCGGCCAAGCCGGCCATCGTAGAAGAGAACTACCCCGTCCGCGTTCAACGCGGACAACAAGTGAGGCGTGTCGGCACACAGTGTTGCATGTAAATCGCCGGATTGACTCAGATTCCTGATCAACCCATCCAGTACGACATCCAGCCTGACCTGATACTCGTAGTGTTCCAGTTCGCGTCGGTCATGGATCATGAGCGACAGGCTTTGGCCCAGGTATTTGATGGGAACCCGTCGTTCATAGGATAGGTAGCGTGGTTCCGCGTGATGGAGGCAACTGATCACGCCCCATATCTCGTTGTTGCGCGTGACCAACGGCATGACCAGTGCCGATCTGACCCCCATATTACGCAGGTAGCCGGTATACATGGTCGAGACACTGCGCAGAAACAGGTAGCTCATGTCCAACTGCACGGTTGATTCCTGTCGTTCGGCCACCATCAGCGGAACCGGGGTGTAGTCAGTATCCGGCAGGTGTCGTAGCAGGCTGTAACCAAACAGACGGCGGGCCGGGGCAGGAATGTCGCTGGCCGGATAATGCAATCCCAGAAAGGGTTCCAGCCCGTTTTTGATACTTTCGGCGATGACTTGTCCGCTACCGTCAGTATTGAATCGGTAGGCCATCACCCGGTCAAAACCGGTAAAACCGGAGAGCCATCGCAGACCGATGTCCAGAAATCCGGACAGGGACGGCGCATCACGCAGTGCCCTGAGGGTATTGGAGAGGGTTGACAGGTGATCGATTTCCGCAGTGGTAAAGCAACTTCCGGCCGGTTCGAATTCGAGCAACAACCGGCCATCACTGCGGTGTGCAAACAGGTGAATACGTGTTTCAACGCCGGGCAGACCTTCAATGACCATGAGGTAGAGGCGAGCCTCGTCGAAGTTTCTGTTTTGCAGTCGCTCCTGAAGGAGAAGCCAGTCCCCGGGCTGCAACAAACATTGCAGCGAGAGGCCTATGAGACGGGGGTAGGGGAGGCCAAGATGAATATGGGTATTGGCACTGGCCTGCCGGATGATGAAACTGCCTTCGTCGACGACCAGCAGTGCTCCGTGGGGTTGAATGGCTCTGGCGAGATGGATCAACTCACGGTCACAGTTGGTCAGGTCTATGCTACTGGACTCAGAGGATTCTGGTTGATTGGAAAGCATGCCGGATCAGGTATTGTCACAAGCGGGTAGCACAGTGGTCGAATTGGATTGAAAACAGGGGAGGCGAATGATCATTCGCCGGAAAAGTTTAACAGATGATGTAGCAGACCTGATACTTGAACAACACGCCAGAACTTTGACAATATAAACACCAAATCGACGGGGCCGGTCTTTCTGGATCAGGTTCCCGGCTTCGGGACAAGATATTTTTTACATTTTACGGTCAACGACGCAAACGTGTTCACCTATACGATACAAGAACTGGGCCATTTGAATGCCAGACTCAAACCGGCCATCGAAATCGCCAAACAACGCAAAGTGGAATCCGAACAGTTGGCCCTGGACGCTGTCCGCATACAGGTCATTCATCCCCTGATCAGGAATACCCTGGATAAACGCCGTTTTTATGCCAGATTGGTGCAATCATTGGGGTATGCCGAGGCCAAAACAGCACCTAACCTGCATGAATTGCAGAAAACCGCCTGGAAATACCTGGAAAAACTGGTTGAATTCGATTGTTTGCAGGTCTGCATGATCGGTATCATCCGCAATAACCTGGCGGGACTTTCTATTACCGAGCCGGATGCCAAAACCTTGCTGCGAATCATGGACAGAACGCTGAGTGATTTGTTGGACAAGCAGAAACTCAAACCACAGGAAGCACGCCTGGAGACCAATCTGGAGTTGTGGCTCAAACATCTCACCATCACCGAGTATCGGGATCAATACCCACCTTTCATCCGTTTTTTGAAGATCGTCAGCGACTTCTACAACTATAAACACGGGCAGTGGACTTACCAGGAAATCGCCTCCCTGAACAAGATTCTGCGGCATCTGGGGTTGCCGTGGCAAGCCGGCATGGCCCTGTCGGATTTTCTGGGGGGATTACTCGAGGAAATCGATAGCATGAACATTCGGGATTACGTGCGCCTGGTCGATGCCGCCTTCGAGGGTGAGGATATCGATGTCACTTTTGTGCAGGATCAGGTATCGTCTCCCATCTATCTGGGCCTGTTGCGTATTGCTCAGGGTTACACCACCACCCGGGAATTGATAGAGGGACTCATGCAGAAAACCGGGATGTCCAGACCGGAAACCCTGAGGGAAACCTTGCTACCTTTCATGGGCAATCAGGGGATCGATGTCAATCAGGTCTATACCCCTGAGCAACTGGCCATTGAACTGCTGGGAGCCCGTTATCTGGCCTCACGTCTGCATTTCGATGACAGGAATGCCAAAGCCCGGGTCAAAAGAACCTTCGATCCCGTGACCCGTTTCATGCTGGTTGCCGGTGGTCAGGAGGTCAAGGACAGCCAGAACGGTCTGGTCTGGCGACGTTGGTCTGAAGGTCAGGTCAACAGACCCAATCCGGCTACGGCGGAAGTCTTGTTGATGGGTCACGAGGCGGCTACGGCACATGCGGCCAAGGAAGCCTCCCGTACCGGTTTGCCCTGGCGTTTACCCACGGTGGAGGAACTGGCCAGTTTGATCGATAGAACCCAGGGTCAACCGGCCATCAACAGTAAATTCTTTCCTGATACACCACCCAAATGGTTCTGGACATCAACACCAGGCAGAGGCGGTACACAGAACGCCTGGAGTGTAGGATTCAGCCACGGTAGCACCAATTACGTCAGCAAAATCAATTCCCTGGCCGTGCGTCTGGTCAGGGGGTAAGTGAAGAGGGAACGGTGTACACCGGATACCTGGAGATTGACTGTCTTGAAACACCACCAATGAAAAACGCAATCCCTGAGACCCGCTTTGCAACCCGCTGTCATGACTGGCTCCAGCAGCAGTGGTATCAGACCGAAACCCCCAGTTCATTGCTGTTGCCACTGGAAAAACTATTCCGGCAGGCGGTGAGGGCCAGGCGAACAGCGTACGCTGCCGGAGCCAGAAAAACGGTTCGCTTACCGGTTCCCGTGATCGTGATTGGCAATATCACGGTGGGGGGTGTCGGCAAAACCCCACTGGTCATCTGGCTGGCGCGGGAACTCATCGCCCGTGGCCTCAAACCCGGTATCATCAGTCGGGGCTACGGTGGTCGCAGGAGTACCTTGCCACTGCGGGTTTATCCTGATTCCGATCCGCTGGAAGCCGGTGACGAACCGGTGTTGATTGCACAAAAAACCGGATGTCCTGTGGTGGTCGCCAAAAAACGCGCCCTGGCCGGGCAGTATTTGCTGGCGGTTGCGGATTGCGATGTAGTGATTGCGGACGACGGATTGCAGCACTATGCCCTGGAGCGGAACGTGGAAATCGCCGTGATGGATGGCTTCAGGCCACTGGGCAATGGCCATTTGTTACCGGCCGGGCCTTTGCGTGAACCTCCGGAACGGCTCAGTGAGGTGAATCGTGTCATTTACTCCGGAACAGGGCCAGTCGGGGAAACCGTCATGACCTTGCAGGGTGACATGGCGATCAATCTGGCCGATCCAACCCGGCGGCGTCCACTCCGCGATTTTCAGGATCAACCCTGTTATGCCCTGGCGGGCATAGGTCACCCCGGCCGTTTTTTCAGCCACCTCGAAAACCACGGATTACAGCCCGAAACCCGGGCCTATCCTGATCACTACGCCTATTGCCCGAACGATTTGAACCGACCGCAGGACTGGCCGGTATTCATGACTGAAAAGGATGCCGTAAAATGTACCCGGTTTGCGGATGCCCGCTGCTGGTCTGTGCCGGTTGACGCTTCGTTGCCGCCGGGCACTGCCGATTCTCTCTATCAACTCATATCCGGTAAAAAATCATAATGGATGGAAAACTGCTTGAAATTCTGGTCTGCCCCGTATGCAAAGGGGAGCTGATCTATCGACGGGAACAAAATGAACTGGTTTGCAGGGCCGATCGTCTGGCCTATCCCATTCGTGATGATATTCCCGTCATGCTGGAAGCGGAGGCCCGTCGTATCGATCTCGATGAGTACGATGCCCTCAAATCACCCGCTTCTTCATCCCTTGAGGGAATCTGATCATGGCCTCATTCAAAATCGTCATACCGGCTCGTTATGGTGCGGCCCGTTTGCCCGGAAAACCACTCAGAATGCTGGCTGGCAAACCCTTGATCGTTCATGTCTGCGAACGGGCCCTGGAAACCGGTCAACCCGTCTGGGTGGCGACCGATGATGCCCGAATCGGGGAGGCCGTATCGGGCTTGCCGGTCGAGGTGGTCATGACCGGAAGTCATCACATCTGTGGAACCGAGCGTATTGCCGAAGTCGCCAAAATGCTGGACTGGCACCGGGGTGATGTCGTCGTCAACCTACAGGGGGACGAACCCCTGATGGATCCGGCCCTCATCAAGGAAGTCGCCAGTGCCCTGTTCAATGACCAGGATGTTCATGTCGCTACCCTGGCAACCCCATTGACTCACCGGGATGACCTGTTCAATCCGGCCCTGGTCAAAGCGGTCGTGGATTGTCGGGGTCATGCCCTGTACTTCAGTCGGGCACCCATTCCCTGGCATCGGGATGAATTCAATCAACCGGGTACCGATTTGCCGGAGGGTTTCCCGTTTCTAAGGCACATTGGTCTTTACGCCTACATGACCGGATTTTTGAAAAGCTATGCCGGCTGGGCACCCTGCCCGCTGGAGATGGCGGAATCGCTGGAACAGTTGCGTATGCTCTGGCAGGGGGAGTTGATCGCCGTGCGCACCGTGGCCGCAGCCCCACCGCCCGGTGTCGATACCGAAGCCGATTTGATTCGGGTAGAACGCCTGATGCAGGGTCAACCGGCCTGACATGGGTTACAATGCCCGTCCATTTCCACTTTCCCAACCTCTTCTGAAATCGTGTATCCAAAACTCATCGTTCCCTTGATTTTGCTGGTTTTCATGGCGCCCGGTCTTGTTGTCGCAGCGGATCCTGTCATGATTCCGGCACCGCCCGAAGTAGGGGCCAAAGCGTACATCCTCGAAGATGCCAACAGCGGACGGGTGCTGGCGGAAAGTAATGCCGACCAGCGTCTGGAACCCGCCAGTCTCACCAAGATCATGACGGCCTTTGTGGTGTTTACCGAACTGGCCAAGGGTAACCTCAAACTGACCGACATGGTGACCGTCAGCGAAAAGGCCTGGCGTACCGAAGGCTCCCGCATGTTTGCCCAGGTTGGGGCCAAGATCGATGTCGAACATTTGCTCAAAGGCATGATCGTCCAGTCCGGCAATGATGCCAGCGTGGCCCTCGCTGAACACATTGGCGGTGACGAATCGGTCTTTATCCAGATGATGAACCGCAATGCCGAGCAGTTGGGCATGAAAGACACACATTACCGCAACAGCATGGGATTGCCGGATCCTGACCACTATACGACGGCACGGGACATGGCCATCCTGACCCGAACCATGATCGAACGCTTCCCGGAATACTACAAATGGCATTCCATCAAGGAGTTTGAGTTTAATGGCATCAAGCAGACCAACCGTAACCGGCTGCTGTGGCGGGATCCCACGGTGGATGGAGTCAAAACCGGTCATACGGATGGTGCCGGTTACTGTCTGGTTTCCTCCGCCGTGCGCGACAACATGCGCTTGCTGGCGGTTGTGCTGGGTACCCGCAGTGACAATGAACGGGCGAATGCCAATCAGGCCTTGCTCAACTACGGTTTTCGTTTCTTCGAAACTCGCCCCCTCTACAAGGCAGGCGATAAACTGACCCAGGTTCGGGTCTGGAAGGGAGCCGAGACCGTATTATCCCTGACACCGGCCCGCAATTTTTTCGTTACCTTTCCCAAAGGTCAGTATCAGAATCTCAAGGCCGGCATGGAGACGGAAAAAAAAATCACCGCCCCCGTCAAGCAGGGAGACAAACTGGGTTATATCCGGGTCAGCTATAACAATGAAGTCATGGCACAGGAAGAACTGGTCGCTGCCAATAGTGTGGAGACCGGTGGTTTTTTCCGGCAGTTGATCGATCAGATCCAGATGACGTTCAAGTAAACACTCACTATTCATACGCTCCCATGATTTATCTCAACGGCAGTTTCATGCCCATAGAAGAGGCGAAAGTCTCGGTACTCGACCGCGGTTTCCTGTTCGGCGATGGCGTTTATGAGGTCATTCCCGTTTACGGCGGTCAACCCTTCCGCCTACAGGAACACCTGAGGAGGCTGGATGACAGTCTCAGGGGAATCCGCATGGAATCCCCCCTCGATGAGGGTGAATGGCTCAATGTTTTCACGCGACTCATTACGGGCACCCACGATCAGTACCTGTACCTGCAGGTCACCCGGGGGGCGGCTCCCAAACGGGATCATGCCATTCCGTCTGGAATAGAGCCTACGGTCTTCGTCATGTGTTCACCCATTACACCGGTGGCTCCCGAAGGCGTAACCGCCGTCACCGTGCCGGACATTCGCTGGCAGTGGTGTCACATCAAGGCCATAACCCTGCTGTCCAACGTGCTGTTGCGCCAGGAAGCACTCGATCAAGGGGCCATCGAAGGCATACTGATTCGTGAGGGCCGCGTGATCGAAGGGGCGGCCAGCAATGTGTTTGCGGTGCTGAACGGGGTGCTGGTCACGCCACCGAAGAGTCATGAATTGCTGCCGGGCATTACCCGCGACCTCGTGCTGGAGCTGGCACGGGCCAACGGCATACCCTGTGAGGAACGGCTGATGCGCCTGGATGAAGTCAGACAGGCTGATGAAATCTGGCTAACCAGTTCGACCCGGGAAATCCTGCCGGTCGTTCTACTGGATCAAACCCCGGTTGGTGAAGGTAATCCCGGCCCGCTCTGGGTACGTCTGCACCAGCTTTACCAGGATTACAAGGAAACATTGCGTCATCCATGAGTGAGAACCCCCCCCCCTCATTGTTGCAGTTTCCCTGTGATTTCCCCATCAAGGCGGTAGGGCTCACTCACGAAAACCTGGAAATCGAAGTGCTGACCATCGTGAACCGTCATGCACCTGGCCGGCTCACCGAAGCAGGCCTCAGTTGTCGTGCCAGCAAGGGTGGCAAATATACCTCTGTTACGGTGACTCTCAGGGCTGAAAATCAGGCCCAGCTCGATGCCATTTATTGTGACCTCAGTCGTTCTCCTTCCATCATGATGGTACTCTGACCCTCACTTCCCTGATCATTCCTCATGAGTCCATCCAGTTTGACACCAGCCGATGAACATCTGAAACAGCATCTTCTGGAGGTTCGTGAACTGCTTCAGAAGCAGAAGCTGGAAGAGACCATCCTGCAGCACCAGGCCATGCCGCATCATGACCTGCTCGAAAACCTGATGCACCGTTCCCATCAGGTAGCCCTCAGGAACAAACTGGAAAATCTGCACTCGGCCGATATTGCCTACATACTCGAAGCATTACCGGTTGAGCAGCGTCTGGTCGTATGGAGTCTGGTCGCCGCCGATATGGATGGGCAAATCCTGCTGGAAGTATCTGATTCCGTCCGGGAAACCCTGATCTCGGACATGGATACCAGTGAATTACTGCATGCCACTGAAGAACTGGAAACGGATGAGATCGCCGATTTGGCACCTGATCTACCGGAGGAGGTGCTGCAGGAGTTACTGGAACGGCTGAACGATCAGGGCCGGGAACGTCTTCGCTCGGTGTTGTCACACGATGAGAATACCGTGGCCGCCCTGATGGATTTTGGCATGGTGACCATTCGGGAAGACATCACCCTGGAGGTGGTTTTGCGTTACCTGCGACGCCAGGGGGATTTACCGGTGCATACCGACAAACTCTTTGTCGTGGACAAGCACGGCATACTCAAGGGTGTACTACCGCTCAAGCGTCTGCTGACGCAAAACCCGGACAAGCGGGTATCCGACATCATGGCGCGTGATCTGGTGTCGTTTCACCTGGATGACGAAGCCGATGAGGCGGCCCGGGCATTTGACCGGTACGAACTGATTTCGGCCCCGGTGGTGGATCAAGCCTTTCGTCTGCAAGGGCGGCTCTGCATCAATGCCATCGTCGATCACATTCGCGGACAATCCGATGAAGAGCGATTGAATCAGGCCGGTTTGCTGGAGGAGGAAGACATCTTTTCCGGTATCTGGAAGAGTCTGAAAAACCGCTGGTTATGGTTAGCCATCAATCTGGTAACAGCTTTTGCCAGCACCCGGGTTATCGGCGTATTCGAAGAAACCATTGTCAAGGTGGTGGCCCTGGCTTCGCTCATGCCCATCGTGGCCGGCATTGGTGGTAATACCGGTAACCAAACCAGCATGCTGATCGTCCGCTCGCTGGCTTTGGGCCTGATTACGCCGGGTAACACCCGTCGACTGGTCGCCAAGGAACTGCTGATCGGTTTGCTGAACGGAAGCGTTTGGGGCGGCGTGCTGGGTCTGCTGGCTTATGGGCTTTACAGTGACATCGGCCTGGGTCTGGTGATGGCCAGTGCCACCCTGTTGAATCTGGTGGTGGCGGCCATTACCGGTCTGGCCATTCCCCTGGTGAGACACCGTATGGGGATGGATCCCGCCGTCGGTACCAGTGTTTTGCTGACTGCCGTGACCGATGGCATGGGCTTCCTCATCTTCCTGGGCCTGGCCAGCGTATTTTTGCCCTGATGTCTCACCGAACGCTGAGGCAAAGCCTGCCTGAACCCGCCTATCTCGGCCTTAAGGATTACGGGCAAATTTTTGCGGCCATGCGCCAGTTCACCGAGACCCGTGATGAAAACACACCAGACCAACTCTGGTTGCTGCAACACCCACCGGTCTATACCCTGGGTCTCAATGGCAACCCGGCTCATCTGCTCCAGCCACTGGATACCCCCCTGATCCAGACCGACCGGGGGGGGCAGATTACCTGGCACGGGCCAGGTCAACTCGTGGTTTATCCCCTGCTTGATCTGAAGCGTAACAAACTGGGTATCCGTGCCTTGATCGACGGACTTGAACAATCGGTAGTAGGCCTGTTGAAACAATACGGGATTCAGGCACGAACCCGGGCGGATGCTCCCGGTGTTTATGTAGCGGAACGCAAGATCGCCTTTCTGGGGCTACGGGTACGCCGGGGGTGTTCGTATCATGGCCTGAGTCTGAATGTGAACAACGACCTGGTGCCTTTCGCCGCAATCAATCCCTGTGGTTACCCCGGACTCGAAGTCATCAGCCTGGCCAGCCTCGGCATCGAAACCCGTCCCGAGCAGGTCGCGGCTGCCCTGGTTTTGCAGATGGCCAGCCATATCGGGCCATTGCCATCAAACCGTGCCCAGGGTCTGGACGGCCCACAATCGAATGAGGTCGGGGTGCTGTAAAAATCAGCTACAAAAAAATGACTTTATCGTTCAATTTCTTTACTATTAGCCCGCCTGCATGTTGACCCTCAAGGTCAGTTGGCCGGCAAACAAACCATAGCAACAACGTAAGGTTGTCACACAGGCAACCCAATGGAGAACACAAAACCATGATCATCAGTAAAATTTCCAAATTCCTGGCTGTTACCCTGCTGGCTGGCACTAGCTACAGTGTTTTTGCTGCCGAGTCGGCTGCCGGTGTTGCAGAGCACCTCAACATGCTCATCGACACCACCAAGGCAGCTCAGACATCTGCAGCAGCAGGTGACAAGGATGCCTGCCTCAGCAATATCAAGCAGGCCAAGCAGCACTACAAGGAATTGACTGGTGAACCTGCTGGCAAGCCCATGCAAGATGCCATCAAGATCATGCGCGATGCACAGGCTGATTGCGAAGGTGGAAATACCGCAGATGCAGCGACCAAGCTGGGTGATGTGGTATCGCGTGAACAGAAAGTTCAGGCCAGCCTTAAGTAAGTTGAACGCCCTTTTGTCCGGGGACGCTCATATCAGGATGTAAAATAAAAGGGTCATTCCTGTCGGGAGAGGTAGAGGAATGATTGAAATTCGACCCACTTCAGAATTTCATTCCAGTCCCGGGCTTATGAGTGAGTCTGCTGTTCGCCCACCTTTGTTTTTTTGCGAAGGTGGGCGTTTTTTGTTACAAGTCCGGCCTTTGTGGTTACAGTCGCACTATCCCCACATGTTCATCAACGTCCTTTATTTTGGCAGTCTGCGCGAGGAACTGGGACGGGCGGGTGACTCTTGCACCTTGCCCGGGGATGCCCGGGTCGTCGATGTGTGGCATCTGCTCAATCCCGGCAAACCCTTGCCGGAAAAAATCCTTTGCGCCATCAATCAAGAGTACGTCAAAGCGCATGCCCATCTTTGCGATGGCGATGAACTGGCTTTTTTTCCACCGGTAACGGGCGGGTGAAGCATGATCCAATTGAAGCCATCTCCATTTGATCCCTACCCGTTACTATCAGCCCATCAGGTGGGCATCCGTCAGTCAGGTATCCGGTTTGGTGCTACGTGTTCCTTCGTAGGCACCCTCAGGGATTTCAACGAGGGTGAAGCCGTAGCGGATATGTTCCTCGAACATTACCCCGGCATGACCGAAAAATTTTTGGCACGCATCGAAGACGAAGCCCGCAATCGCTGGCCTCTGGAGGATGTCCTTGTAGTACACCGGATCGGGCAAATCGGATACAGTGAAGCCATTGTTCTGGTGGCTGTGTGGTCAGGTCACCGGGGGGATGCTTTCGATGCCTGTCGTTACCTGATGGAGGAATTGAAAGCCCGGGCACCTTTCTGGAAGCGTGAAACCCTGGTCAGTGGAAATCACCGCTGGGTTTCCGCAAACAGTGGTGGGTATCTCGGTCAGTCAGAGACTCACCCTCCCGGTACATTGGCCTGAAGCCACTCGGCTGCAATGTCTGTTAAAATGGTCATCTTCGTTCCTATTTCAGAAAGACAACTCATCGTGAAAAAGCTGATTTTCAGTCTGATGCTCGCTTGTTTACCAGGCATGTTGCAAGCTGCCCTGCAGAAAGGTTATGTCACGGACAAACTGGACGTTCAGATGAGATCGGGACCGGGCAACCAGCACAAGGTGGCCAAAAACCTCAATGCCGGGACGCCGGTAACGGTTTTGTTCCAGAGTACCGAGAATGGCTATACCCTGGTCAGGCTGGAAAATGGTGAGGAAGGCTGGATATTGAGTCGCTACTTTTCGACCGATAGTCCAGCCCAGGTGCTTTATGAGGAGACATCCCGCAAATTCGAACATGCCCAGGAGGAAAACCGGCGGCTCAAGGAGGAGGTCAATCAACTCAGGACAGGCAAGGATGGCAGTGACAAGCTGGTGACCCAACTCCGTTCAGACAATGACCGGTTGAATTCAGACCTTACCACCGTCAGACATGCATCGAGCAATGCCTTGCAGATACAGTCGGAACGAGACCGGCTACAAGCCCGTGTCGCCGATCTCGAACGTGAATTCGATACCTTGAGCCGGGAAAAGCAGGTTCTGGATGATGACTATCGGCAGGACTGGTTTCTGATTGGAGCCGGCGTACTGGGCGGGGGCATGCTGCTGGGCTGGCTGCTTCCACGACTGGGTTGGCGCAGAAAAAGCACTTGGGGTTCTTTCTGACGCGTTCACATCACATGCGTTTCAATCATTGTGGTTGTCGTGCTGAACGACACTGCAGACACCCATTAAAATCAGTTTTATGAATGACAAAAAGAACACAGGCCGCACCTTTTCCTCCCAGGTTGTAGATGGCATGGAACGCGCTCCCAGTCGAGCCATGCTGCATGCGGTGGGATTTACCGACGAGGACTTCCGCAAACCCCAGGTCGGTATTGCTTCCACCTGGGCCATGGTGACGCCGTGCAATATGCATATCGACAAACTGGCCAATGATGCGGCCCGTGGTGTCGATGCCAGTGGCGGTAAGGCCGTCATTTTTAACACCATCACCATATCCGATGGCATATCGATGGGTACCGAGGGTATGAAGTACTCCCTGGTATCCCGCGAAGTGATTGCCGATTCCATAGAAACCGTCGTGGCCTGTCAGGGATACGATGGAGTAGTCGCGATTGGTGGCTGCGACAAGAACATGCCGGGTTGCCTGATCGCTTTGGCACGGCTCAATCGGCCTGCCATTTTTGTTTACGGGGGAACGATACTGCCGGGTTGTTCGGGTGATCGAAAACTCGATATCGTATCGGTATTCGAAGCCGTGGGAGCCCGGGCCAATCACCGTATCGACGATGGGGAACTCAAGGAAATCGAGTCCAAAGCCATACCGGGAGCAGGCTCCTGTGGTGGAATGTATACAGCCAATACCATGGCCTCGGCCATCGAGGCATTGGGGATGAGCCTGCCAGGAAGTTCTGCCCAGGTGGCCATTTCCCGCGATAAGCAGATCGACTGCGAGCAAGCCGGAGCCCAGGTTCTCGAATTGCTCGAACAGGGTATTCGTCCCCGCGACATCATGACCCGCAAGGCATTCGAAAATGCCATTACCGTCGTCATCGCCTTAGGGGGGTCTACCAATGCCGTACTGCATCTCCTGGCCATGGCGCGGGCAAGCGATGTGGAACTCGAACTGGATGATTTCACCCGGATTGGTCAACGGGTGCCGATGCTGGCTGACCTCAAGCCGAGTGGACGCTATGCCATGGCGGAACTGGTTGAAATCGGGGGGATTCAGCCCTTGATGAAGATGCTGCTGGAAGCGGGCCTGCTGCACGGTGACTGTCTGACCGTAACGGGTCGTACGCTGGCCGAAAATCTGGCTGACGTGAAACCTTATCCCGCCGGGCAGGACATGATTCGACCCCTGTCCAATCCGGTCAAGAAAGACAGTCATTTGGTCATACTGCGGGGTAATCTGGCCCCCGAGGGGGCTGTTGCCAAGATCACGGGCAAGGAAGGCTTGTGCTTTACCGGTCGGGCCCGGGTGTATGACAGCGAGGAATTGGCCTTGCAGGCGATTCTGGACGGGAGCATTGTCCCGGGTGATGTGATCGTGATTCGTTACGAAGGCCCCAGAGGCGGGCCTGGCATGCGTGAAATGCTCTCACCGACCTCGGCGGTCATGGGCAAGGGATTGGGCAAGGACGTGGCCCGGATCACGGACGGCCGGTTCTCGGGAGGAACCCACGGGTTCGTGGTCGGGCACATTACCCCCGAAGCCTATTGTGGCGGACCACTGGCGATCGTGCGCGAAGGCGATACCCTGACCATCGACGCAGAACAGCACCTGCTGACCCTGCATCTGGATCAGACCGAAATCAATGAGCGCCTGGCGACGTGGCAACAGCCAGCTCCCCGCTACACCCGGGGGGTACTCGCCAAGTATGCCCGACTCGTTTCCTCTGCTTCTCAGGGGGCGGTAACCGATCAGGATCTGGGCTCCCTTTAGTCGTTGATGGCCTGATCTTCCTGACCGGGAGCGGAATAACATGATGGAAGAAACTCTCTATTCCATTTGTTAACATGCCCCCTTATACTACACCGAGCGGCTGGATACAGCCCTTGCCCATAATCGGGTTTCAATTCAACTTCTTATCTGTACCGTTCGACTTACAGGGGAACTACGTGAAAAAAAGTACTTTAACAAAAGGTTTGTGCGTAGCGATTCTGCTCGCCAGCCCCTTGGCGGGTGCGGAATCCAAGTACCCGGCGGCCAATTTCCAGCCGGGTGTGGTCTATCAGGATCATGATCTGATTTCAAAACATGCGGCCAGACCGGCTCAGATCGTGCCACCCCCCAAAGCGTCAGCCAGCAGCAATGCTGTTTCCGTTGACGAAAAGACATCCCTCTCCGATGTGCCCGGAACAATAGTCAAGGATGAAGGTTTTTCGTCCAATGCTCCGATCCTGCTGGCTGTGCTGGGTCTGATTGGTCTTGCCTTCTGGATGAGCAAGCGTTCAGGCTCCAAGGCCGCACCGTCAGCCTCTGCCCAGGTTGCTGCCGTGGCTCCTGCAGCGGGTGCTACCGGTGAAACCGGCGTAGCCCGCTATCTCAAAAGCATTGGTGCTTCTGCTGCCAGCGTGGGTGCTGCCGTGGCAGAAACCGGCGTGGCGAAATACATCAAGAATCTGCCTGCTGCAGCCGTCAAGGTCGCCAGCGCAGAAACCGGTGTAGCCCGTTACCTGAAAAACATGTCCAAATAGGTGATCGCCGGATTCTGGCGGTCGGATTGTCCCACTCATTCCTCTCAACTATAACAACTGGAGATTGCAAACATGGCAAGACCTTTGATCCAATTGGCCCTCGATTCACTGGATGTCAACCAGACCCTGAGACTGGCCAGCCTGGCAGCGAATTATGTCGACATCTTTGAAATCGGCACTCCCTGCATCAAGCACAACGGCGTATCGCTCGTTCGTGAACTCAAAAGAAGATTTCCAAACAAGCTGATCCTCGTCGACCTCAAGACCATGGATGCCGGTGAGTACGAAGCGACTCCTTTCTACGCTGCCGGGGCTGACATCTGCACCGTGCTGGGCGTTTCGGGTCTGCCTACCATTGCCGGTGTCATCAAGGCTGCCAACGCGCATAACGCGGAAGTTCAGGTTGACCTGATCAACGTACCGGACAAAGTATCCTGCGCCCGGGAATCAGCCAAGCTGGGTGCCCACATCATCGGCGTACATACTGGCCTGGATGCCCAGGCTGCCGGTCAGACTCCTTTTGCCGATCTGAGTGCCATTTCCAAGCTGGGTCTGCCGGTTCGTATTTCAGTAGCCGGTGGCATCAAGCAGGCTACGGTACAACAGGTTGCCAGAGCGGGTGCCAGTATTGTTGTGGTCGGTGCTGCCATCTACGGTGCAGCGTCTCCTGCCGATGCGGCCAAGGAAATCTTTGAACTGGCTGCGGCCGCCTGATAGGGCGTTGCCATGCACCAGAAAGTTATCATAGACAAGATTTCCAGCGTCCTTGAAGCGACGGATTCCGGCTATGATGAACAACTAACCACCATGCTGGACAAGGCCTCCCGGGTTTTCATTACCGGAGCGGGTCGTTCGGGTCTCGTGGCGAGGTTTTTCGCCATGCGTTTGATGCATGGTGGTTATGATGCCTATGTCGTAGGGGAGATCGTAACCCCAAGTATTCGTAAGGGTGATCTGTTCATCGTGATTTCCGGTTCAGGCGAAACGGAAACCATGATTGCGTTTACGAAACGTGCCAAGGAGCAAGGTGCTGAAATTGCCCTGCTGACCACCAAGGACAGTTCTACCATTGGTGATATGTCAGACAAGGTATTTCGCATCGGTAGCCCTGAACAGTACAGTAAAGTCGTCGGTATGCCCATGGGGACTACCTTCGAATTGTCCACGCTGTTCTTCCTTGAAGCCACTGTGGCGCATATCATTCACGAAAAAGGAATTCCGGAAGAAGAAATGAGGCATCGGCACGCCAATCTGGAGTGACCGGTTCCTGATTCCAGGGATTTGGAAACATGAAAAAGCCGTCGATCCGTTCTTCGGATTGACGGCTTTTGTTTTTTCGATTGCCAAATTTACCTATTGCGCAAGTCTGGCCCCACAGACATTCTCTGCCTGACCTGCCTTGATCATCAACGAAACCGGGTATTTGTTTTCCCTGAGAAATTTCCTGACTTCCTCAAAGGTGAGATGTTTGGACTCTTCCTGGGCTATGCACTCGCACAAGGCAAGCAGTGGTTTATCGTCAGAGGTGATAACCCGACCGGGATTGGCTTTTTCCCGGGCAACACACATTTCGGCGTATTTGTGTTCAAAGGCATGGTGATCTTCTTCAGTGATCACATGAGACCAGACCGGAACGGCATAAAAGCCGATTGCAGCCAGTGTCATCTTGAGTAATGACGGCATGAAGTGGTTGAAAATTTGCATATCGTAATTCTCCTTGACCATTGTAATTGGAGCTAAAAACTCTACCACAAATCGGCCTGGAGGCCACCTGGCCGTACCGGAAACCAGCAACACCCACATTAACTACAGAGGATAAGTATGCAAACACTGACCCTATACGGACAACAACTGGTACAAAATATCGCGCAGCGATACGGGCTTGGCACTGATGCCGTTTTCACCCTGCTGCAAGCCTTGATTTCCGGCAATGGCAGCATGGCCCAGTTTTACCATCCCGAACTCGGGGGAAACGGGCAGTGGATGCAGGGTGGCATGATCATGCTGGGTGACATGTTCAATAACAACCTCAAAGCCTGTGTAGACGGTGTTTGCCAGGAATTGTCACAAGCGGTCATGGGAACTACCCCGTTATTTGTGGTTCCGGCTCCTTCCATGATTTCAGGTGTGAACCATGCCGGATGGCCACCGGAATGGGGACAACCCAGTGCGACAGGTAGTCAGAATGACACCCGGTATGCCATTTTTCCTGCAAGCCGCAGACTGGCTCTGGAGCAGGGAGGACAGATGACGGTATATGACACGCTGGATCACCAGATTACCGGCATATCCCAGCAACAGGGTGGAGGGCTGGAATCATGGGTATTCAACAGTCAATATGGTAACGTGAGACTGACCAGTCTGCCCATCATCGGCTCCGCGCAACCGGAACAGCCGATTTATCCAATGTCTCCTGATCCTGCTGATTCCTGTTACTCGCCAGATACAAATCAAGCCCCCTTGGCCGTCATCGAAAAACTGGGTGAATTGTTACAAAAAGGGCTGATTACCCCGGAAGAATTCGGTCAGAAAAAAGCGGAACTGCTGAAAAGAATTTGAGCGACCTAAAAGTGGACAAGCAGACAACACCTTGAATCCTGTGCCCCCGCAAACCCGGCCAACGAGGCTCATCCAGACCAAGCAACACTCCACCGTCAAGGCAGAGGTGAGCTATCGCTCCCTGCTCATTTGCGGTTAGCCGTCTTCATTATTGGGCGACGATGGAGTTAATGTTATGTTATAATATTTGTTATAGCTGTCGGAATCCGTTATTTTATCAGGCTTGACAACCTGGTTTTCGATAGGTAGTCTCCATCCTGCGCCTGGCTATTAAGCGATCTCGTATAGCTTGTTTGTGTCAGCATTTTGCAGACTACTTTCAGGTAAGGTCGCTGTTACATTCCTGCTTCCTTTTTATAATGAATTCGAGTCGCTTTGAATAATGTGGCTGGTTCTGGGGATGCTAGCTGATAGCAGGACAAAACAACCACATGTATTACCCTTTTTATTTCCATGCTAATCCGGTAATGGACGCTTGCTCAAAGCAATACACCGCCCTCTCTATCAAGAGAGCGGTGTATTGTATTCGTTCCGTTTGATGAGCCACTGGGAGTATTGATGGTATAGAACCCAAAACAGAGATTAGAAAATGAAGAGACTATTGATAGCGGGAGTTTTGTTAGCTGCGCAAGGAATGGCCAATGCGGCTGAACCGGTTATGACTGTTACACTGCTGGGTACTGGTGTACCCTTGCTGAATGCAGACGCTTTTGCCCGTAGTGGACGTGCCATGTCCGGACTGATGGTTCAGGCAGGAACCGAACGCATGCTGTTCGACTGCGGCGGCGGGGTTTATACCCGGTTGACCCAGTTGACAAAGCGCATGTCTCCCTTGACGGTTTACAATGTTGGGGTAGACAAGGTTTTCCTGAGTCACTTGCACACTGACCACATCGCCGATCTGGCTCCCCTGTACGCTTTGGGAGCCTTGTATCGTCACACCGAGCCTTTTAGTCCGGCGGATATCGGCGTCAAGCAAATCACGGTTCCGCTCAAGGTCTGGGGTCCAGGGGCTGGTCCCAATCAGCCGGTAGGCACTTGGGCCATGATGCAGAATTTCCGCATGGCTTATGACTCTGACTTTTATGTTCGTCAGTTGTTTACCGGCGCAGGCAGCGTAGTATTCAACAACGATGCGGTTGAAACCCTTGACAGCACCGTGGAAATCCCCCCGAAGGGCGGCGTGCTCTACAATCAGAATGGTGTCACGGTAACTGCTTTCCTGGTCAATCATGAGCCGGTTTCTCCTTCCTATGGCTTCCGGGTCGATTACAAGGGCAAGTCGTTCGTCTATTCCGGCGATACCGCGCCGGACGAAAATGTCGTCAAATTCTCCAAAGGCGCAGATGTGCTGGTACATGAAGTTTACGGTTACGCTAGGGAGGATGGTGCCGAGATTTACGATTACCACACCTCGCCCGAAGATGCCGCCACCAAGGTCTTCAGCAAAGCCAAGCCCAAACAGGTGGTTTACAGCCATATCGTCATGGATCCTTTCACGCCTGGTTCCGATACCCCTGAGGGTTTGATCAACCGTACCCGCAAGGCCGGTTACAAGGGCAAACTGGCTGCCGGTCAGGATCTGATGGCCATCAGTATCAATGACGATAACACTATCACAATCGATGCACCGGAAGCGCAGAGCAAGGCCAATCGCAGAAAGGCCACTTCGCCATTCATCGAAGTGGCTCAGGCCAAGGGCATGATTGCCCCCTGATGCTCGATATTCCCTTGTGGATCGTTGAGTACGAGTCGGCCCTGTTGACGTAAACTGCGTCGACCTGGCCTACAAAAACCCCAAGCCGATTTGTTTGGCTTGGGGTTTTTCTTTTTCCTCCCGGGCTTCCGGGCGTGAGTCCCGTTCGGGTCTGATGATAGAATGTATGCCATTCACCATGACTTCAGAGGGAAATCAAATCGCCATGCAACTCGTCATTACCGTCCTGGGTCAGGATCGCAGCGACCTCATTATGGAACTCACCCGTACCATACGGGATTGTAAATGCTCGGTACTCGAGAGCCGGATGACCGAACTGGGTGTGGAATTTGCCGCGCACCTGCTGGTAGAAGGCAACTGGAACTGCATCGTCAAACTGGAAAATGCACTGGACACCCTGTCGACCCGGCTTGATCTCAAAATCAACACTCTGCGTGCGCGTGAGCAGGTCGATGCAGAGGATTCTGGCATTCCCTATGCGGTTGATGTTTTTGCCACGGACAAGAGCAGCAATATTCACGAACTGGCTGTTTTTCTGACGACCAGGGATATCAAGATTGTGGATATCACCACCAGTCGATACAGTGCAGCCTACAGTGGAACCCCGGTCTTTCTGGCTCACATCATCGTTACCGTTCCTGTCAATCTGCGGATCGTGTCGTTACGCGACGAATTTCTCGATTTTTGTGATCAACTCAATATCGACGCCATTCTCGAACCCGTCAAACGTTAACCCGATGATAAAAAACATGAATGCCGCCTTTCGTGACCAGCCTTTGTCGTCAACTGCGGACCAGACGATTTCACTGTCCGACTATCAGGGACGCTACCTTGTGCTTTATTTTTATCCAAAGGACAACACACCGGGCTGCACCCGGGAAAGTCAGGGGTTTGCCCAGGCCTATCCTGAGTTCCAGGTACTTGGGGTTGATGTGATCGGCGTATCCAGGGATACGCTCAAATCGCATGAAAACTTCAGGTGCAAATTCGGATTACCGTTTGAGCTGGTATCCGATCGCGATGAAACCCTCTGCCAGGCCTTTGCGGTGATCAAGGACAAAATGATGTACGGTAAACCGGTCAGGGGGATAGAACGCAGCACGTTTTTACTCGGGCCGGAGGGCGAAATCGTAAGGGAATGGCGCAAGGTCAGCGTCGATGGGCATGTACAAGCCGTTTTGCAGGCTGTTCGCGAAGTATCGGGCCACCCGGGTTCACTTCATGCCGGATAAAAAGTTGTTCATACTGGATACGAATGTCCTGTTGCATGATCCCGCTGCCCTGTTCCGGTTTCATGAGCATGATATTTATATTCCCATGGTGGTGCTGGAAGAACTGGATCACCATAAAAAAGGATTATCGGACGTGGCTCGCAATGCCCGTCAATCCAGTCGTTTCATGGACGAACTGATACGGCAGGCCGATCTGAAGGCTATTCGTGAAGGTATCGCGCTCGATCGCCTGCCTTATGCCGTTCGGGTGGAGGGAACCTCTAGCGGGCGATTGCGCTTTCAAGTGGAACGGGCCGATTCCAGCCTGCCGGATGACATGCCGGGTGACGGTCGTGATTCTGCAGATAACGCCATTCTTGGAGTTGCCCTGGCCCTGTCACGCACCCACGAGGACACCCAGGTCGTTCTGGTGTCCAAGGACATCAATATACGGATCAAGGCCTCGGTGCTGGGCATTCGGGCCGAAGACTTTCATAACGATCAGGTGCTGGATGATATTGACCTGCTTTATCCCGGTATCGAAGCCCTGCCGGAGGATTTCTGGTCTACTCACAGCGATGGAATGGAATCCTGGATGGAAGGGCAGGGGCGTAGTTTCTACCGGGTGAGGGGGCCGCTCGTCAGACCGTGGGTCATCAACCAGTTTCTGTATATGGACGATGATTCCGGTTTCGAGGTGATCGTCAGAAAGAAGGAAGGCGATGTCGCCGTGCTGGAATCCGTCCGGGATTACCGTTCATCTCCGCATGCCATCTGGGGAATACGGGCCAGAAACCTGGAACAAAACTTTGCCTTCAACGTATTGCTCGATCCCGCCGTGGATTTCGTGACCCTGTTGGGCACGGCCGGTACGGGCAAAACCCTGCTGGCACTGGCCGCCGGTCTGCATCAGACCATCGAGCAAAAATTGTATCGGGAAATCATCATGACCCGTGAGACCATTCCCCTGGGTGAAGATATCGGTTTTCTGCCGGGTACCGAAGAAGAACAAATGACGCCATGGATGGAGGCCCTGATGGACAATCTGGAACTGCTCAATAGCCAGGATACGGGGTCGAGCTGGGAAAGAACCACGACCCAGAACCTGTTGTTGAACAAGGTCAAGGTTTGTTCGCTCAATTTCATGCGGGGACGGACTTTTCTTTCCCGCTACATCATTCTCGATGAAGCCCAGAATCTGACCTCCAGGCAGATGAAGGCCTTGATCACCCGGGCCGGCCCTGGAACCAAAATCGTCTGTGTCGGCAACGTCGCCCAGATCGACACCCCTTACCTGACCCCTACGGCCTCCGGCCTGACCTACGCAGTCGACCGCTTCAAGGGATGGCCCCATGCCGCCCACCTTACCCTCAAACGGGGAGAACGTTCGCGCCTGGCCGATTTCGCTTCACAAACCCTGTGATTTTTCGTCCTGCCATTCATTGTTACAATTGCGACTCACGAATCCACACATCGAGCCATGATGAGCCCCGTCAATCATAATCCATACAATACCGATGATCTTCGCATCACGGCCATGAAGGAAGTCATTCCTCCCTGCGAGTTACACGCGGAATTTCCCATTGATCAGGCAGCAGCCCGTACGACCCTGGAAGCGCGTGGAAACATACACGACCTGCTTCATGGCCGGGACGACCGCCTGCTGGTCATCATGGGGCCTTGTTCCATTCATGATCCGGTTGCGGCCCTCGAATACGCTGACCGCTTGCTGGAACAAAAGCTGCGCTTGAAAGATGACTTGGTCATCGTCATGCGGGTTTATTTTGAAAAACCCAGAACGACCGTGGGCTGGAAGGGATTGATCAACGATCCTGAT
>SXGU01208006.1_pt1 | contig 27232 bp, 21 predicted proteins | sample 3174531 | NCBI WGS metagenome assembly SXGU01 (sample SAMN11356863, study PRJNA531348) | freshwater metagenome | isolation source: freshwater sample F1-140 | place: China: Fuxian Lake, Yuxi | collected 2017-12-25 | reverse complement strand
TTTAAGCAATTATTCTCTTGTTTTTTTTGGGTGATCTTCTATCACCCTTTTTAATCTTGCTTAAAATTAAATCTGGATTGTAAACAATTTTACCAGATATAATCTGGTGATTTTCAAACAACTTTTTAAATATCTTTTATTTTTGATTAAATACTTATTTATTATAATTTTTGAATATTATTTTTTTTGTAAAATGAATCAAAATTTATTAATAATAAAAATGCAATTAGTAAAAATATTGGTCCCATCCAAACGGCTTTTGCTAAACCTATCCAATCACTTAAATATCCAATAGAAATATGCATGCTCACAATAAAAAATGCTTGAAGCATAAATGCGACATATATAATTTCATCAAATTGTTTTGAGTAGTACTCAGTCATATACCCTACACAAAAGGGATAACAAGGTGCCATAAATAAACCAGATAATATTAATAGGTAAGGATATTTATAAAAACCCAATGCCATTGTTATAGCAGAAACTAATAACATCACTGCAATTTGTTTTCGTAGAGGAATATTTATGGGTTTTAATGAAAAAATAATTCGTCCTAATAAAAATAAAACATAAAAACTTGAAAGTGAAAAACTTGCTTCATTAACACTATATTGATGTGTTCGCTGTAAGTACAAAGACATCCTTGTTGCTAACATTAATTCTACCATACTATAAATAGCAATGACTGATGCAATATAAACTTTATCTATTGACCAAATATTTTTATGGGCCTGTTCTTCATCAGACTTATATTTTGCTAATTCAAAAAATTCTTTTTTAATTGAAAATGTATAAACCAAACCAAGAAATGAAAGAAATGCTGTTGCAAAAAAAACTAATCTCCATTGATTATCAAAACCAATAAACAAAGCAACCATTAAAGGCGCCAATAAACTAGATAAACCGTATATAGCATGCAACCCTGTAATAAACTGCTGTTGACGTTTTGAATCTGCCCCAATTGTTACCAATACATTTTGCAATATTCCTAATAATCCAAAACTTAATCCAATAAAAACAGCTCCTAATAAAACCCAATAAAAATGATTTGCTATACCAAATATTATGTTACCCATAATAAACAAAAGAAAAGAAATTTGAATCCCTTGTATTCTATCAATTTTTTTTATTAAAACTCGAGCTAAAATAGACCCCGCAAACGAACATAATGAGCTAGTAGAAAAAAACCATGCCCCAGTCCCATCTGAGAGTGAGTATTCTTTTAAAATATATCCGAAAAGAGGGCCACGAATATTGTCCGCAAAACCAAGGCAAAACATAGATAAATAAGATAAGTAAATAAAGGGCCAAATCGTAATTTTTTTCATATAGAAAATGAGAATTAAATTAAAAATTAAAAGAGTCAATAAGCATTAAAATATATTAGGTTAAGTTTTCCTAATAACTGCTCGTGATTATGTCTGATTGCTCCGCAATTGTATCAGACATAATTACGAGCAGTTATTTTCCTGTTTGTTTGGGGCGATTTTCAATCACACAGGAAAATACCGGCGCAGGATTTTGTATCGTATAATAGCGAAGCCGTCAGATTTAATTCTGTGCAGTAACCTAATAATAATTTAATTTTCAACTTCTGATTCTAAATTATTTGTACTATTTTCAAAATTCTGTGACTCAGAATTTGGAATATATGTTCTTGAATTTGAACTAGATCCAACATTACTATTAAAATTGTTATTATTATTTAAATCAGTATTACTAGATGGGGTATTTCCAGTCTCCACTGCATTACCGAAATCATAATTTATTGATTCCTGCTCGGAAGGATTCTGATTTTTTTCTTTATCTTTATCTTTATTATCTTTTACAACTTTGTTATTTTTATTCTCTTTACTTACATTTGACTCTTTTGGATTTACTTTTTTTATCTTACGTTCATAAAATTTCTTTAGTTTATCTAGTTTATCTTTATATTCTATTTTTATTTTATCTAATTCATTTTCGCGGACTTCATTAATACATTGTGAATAAGATTCTTGGGCAACTTTTTTTGCTTTTATTTTACATTGTAAAACTTCGTCGGAAGAGGCTTTTGCTGATGAAAATAAAGAATTAAATAATAAAAAGAGCGATCCTAAAACTATTATTAAAATTTGACGATTTAATGATATATTTTTAACTTGATTTCTAAATTTGAACATAAGTTTTACTCCACATTAAAAAACAATAGTATGTTTTTAGACCACGTAATTTTAACAGACATAACCGCACAAGCGATCACATAAAATCAAGAGTAGTCTGTTAATACAGGGTGATTGAAAATCGCCCCAAACAAACAGAAAAATAACGGTCAAGATTATGTCTCGAAAAATCGCGAAGTGATCAGACTTAATCATAAACAGTTACTAATTTTTTCTTTTATAAAATTATATAGAAAATGATGAGTAAATTTATATAAAAAGATAAATTATTCTAAAATTGGATCAATATTTGTCATTTCAATTTGGTGTTAAAATGTCTCATATGATGAAAATTAATGGGATAATTATGTTATGTATTGTAGTTTTTTTTATAAACCCATTCTATCTGTGAGGATGATATATGTATAGTCCTAAAAAAGGTCGTATCACTATAGTTGATGATGATAATGAAATGAGATCAATGCTCGAAGATTATTTTAATGCACAAAACTTTGAAGTTTATGCATTTAGTTCTGCAATTGAAGCACTTGATAAAATAAGACCAATTGAACCACCAGATATTGTAATTTCAGATATTCGAATGCCAAAAATGGATGGTTTGGAATTCACTACTAAAATTCGTGAAAAATTTCCAGATGCGTCTTGCATCCTAATCACAGCGTTTGGAAGTATAGAAACAGCAATTGACGCCATTAAAAAAGGTGCTTTTGACTACTTAACAAAACCTTTTAAATTAGCAAGTCTTGAAGTTGTTGTTGAACGGGCATTACGTTTTCAAAAACTTAAACATGAAAATAAAATGCTTCGGACGGCGCAAAAAAGTCAGCAGGGCCTTGAGGGAATACTTGGGAAAAGCCCCGTCATGCAAGAAATTTTTGATATTATTAACCGTGTTGCACCTTCACAAACCAATTTACTTATCAATGGTGAAAACGGGACTGGAAAGGAGTTAGTTGCTCGAGCAATTCATCAGCTGAGTGAACGAGCAAGAGGACCATTTGTTTCTATTAATTGTAGAGCTATGCCAGAATCTTTACTTGAAACTGAAATTTTTGGCTATGCCAAGGGTGCATTTCAAGGGGCTTACCAAGCAAAAAAAGGATTACTTCTAGAAGCTCAAGGCGGAACTTTATTTATTGATTCCATTGGTGATTTAGATGCAAATTTACAAGGTAAATTACTTAAAGCTCTTCAAGATAAACAAATAAAACCAATTGGTGATACTGAATTTCATAATATTGATGTCCGAATAATTGCTTCTACTCATAAAGATTTAAGACAAGCCATTCGCAATAACCACTTTCGTGAAGACTTATATTATAAATTAGCAGTGGTACCTGTAAATATCCCTCCACTTAGATATCGCACAGATGATATTCCAATATTGGCTGATCATTTTATCGAAAAATATTGTACTATAAACCATCTCGCTCCTAAGAAACTAACTCCTGAAGCCTTAAACAAATTAGTTCATGCTAACTGGGAAGGGAACGTTCGAGAATTAGAAAATACAATTGAACGAGCAGTCATATTAGCAAGAAGCAATAAAATTGAAGAAAATGAAATTCAGCTCCAAGAAAATGGAGACACAGAAAAATTCTTTGGTAAAGTTATTGAATCATATCCTACTATAGAAGATCTTGAAAAAAGATATATTCAGTTTATATTAAATAAAACAGGTGGTCGCAAAGAGAAAGCAGCACAGATGCTTGGTATTAATAGAAGAACTCTTTATCGAAAAGAGCGAGAATATGGTTTTGTTGAAGATAACAGATCTGACTCGGAGAAGGAAAAGGACACTCAAGAGGAGAATTAAAAGATGAAAGTTTTGACTGAGAAAGTTGCTGATCAACTAAGACATCATCACTTAGAAGATTTTTTGAAAGATATCTCTGATCAAAACTTTGCACTAGATGTAGCTGCAGTGGTTGCCGTAACTGATTCTAAAGGAATTCTTACTTACGTTAATGACCAATTTTGTGAAGTTTCAGGATATACTCGATTAGAACTCATTGGTAAAACACATTTTGAAACTGTTAATTCAAATTATCATCCAAAGGAATTTTTTAGATTTCTCTGGGATACGATTAGTTCTGGAAGAGTTTGGAAAGGTGAAATTCGCAATCGAAAAAAAACTGGTGAATTTTATTGGGAAAATACCACAATAGTTCCATTTATGGATAAAGAAAACAAACCATTTCAGTTTTTATCCATTCGTCATGATGTTACAGATTTAAAAGATGCTCTTACAAAAATTAAACAACAAGAAATTAAGTTAGCCGTTGCCTCAAAATTTTCGGCGCTAGGAGAAATGGCTGCTAATCTTACCCATGAAATTAATAATCCATTGGGCGTAATCTTAGGTCGATGTGAAATGACATTAAATTTGTTGCAGCAAGAAAGAGAAAATCTTGATATTGCCATGATAACCAAAATGGTTGAGAATATTGAATTTACAGCTCGACGAATTGAAAAAATAGTTAAAAGCATGAAAAGTTTTTCAACAGCATCTGATGGGGATCCTTTTGAATTTTTGAAAGTTCAAAATATAGTTAAAGAGTCTATTGAATTTGTTCAGCAGCGATTTAAAGACTATGGAATTCAACTTATCCAACACCCAATAGATCCTCAGTTAACAATTGAATGTCGTGGAACCGAAATTAGTCAAATTTTATTAAATTTGTTTAATAATGCCTTTGATGCTATTCAAAAAATTGAAGACAAATGGGTTGAAGTTGAAGTTAAAGATTATAAAGATTTTATCACAATCTCTGTTAAAGATTGCGGTAATGGAGTTCCAGTCAATGTTAGGGAACGATTATTTGATCCCTTCTTTTCTACTAAAGAAAAAAAATATGGAACAGGATTGGGTTTAAGTATTTCCAAAGGATTAGCAGAAAAACACTTTGGAAGTTTAGAGTTAGATGTTAATTCAACAAACACCCGTTTTGTTCTTACTCTTCCTAATATACAGCCCAAAGAAAAATCTCAAAAGTCTTAAGTTAAAAAAATAAGATCTGATTTTCGAATCAAGTTTCAGAATCCAGATCTTATTATTCATCTAAACAGAATTTAAGTCATTCACACCTTTTGCAAGACATGCGAATTGATCTCGTTGGATAATAAAGCAATGGCCTCCCCTAACTACGAAGGAGGCCATTATGATAACCAATTCAGACAGTATAGTAACCGCATACTATACTGTTCGGCAAAATAAGAAAAAACTTTATAAATTTTTAAAATTTTTAAAAATTATAAAGATAATATTATTTATATTGGATATTTTAAAGAAAATATTGGATCTTTTCAACGGTACGTATACTTAATATTTTGGGCAAGCTGGACGTTTATTATTTTGAATTAAAACAATAAATTACTACTCGACCATAGATAGGAAGGGAGCGACATGTGGGAGGCTCTGCAAGGATTTCCAACAAGATCACTTTACTTAAAATAAAATACCACATTTTTGTTGGTCATTACGAATTAAATTTCTAAATTTTTTTGAAAACTGACCAGCTTTGCCATTACTAAATAAAGTATCCTCGCATTTAACGACAGGTAAGACATCTAAAGTCGTTCCGATCATCAAGACTTCATTTGCTTCTAATAAATCGATTTTTGATATTGGCCCTTCAATTACTTTTAAAGATTTAAATTGAGAATTTTCATTAATTAATTTTAAAAGTCTTAATAAAACTGTACCATTTAAAATATTATTTAAACTTGGAATTCTTATTTTATTATTTTTATCAATTATAAAAATATTTTCAGTTGAGCTTTCAGCGATAAATCCTTTGTCGTCTAATGCGATTGTGAAATCAAGTTTACGATCTACTGATTCTTTTTTCATTAATACATTTTGTAAATAATTACAACTTTTGATGGTGGAAAAAAAAGGTTCCTTTTGTTGAATTTTGCTCCATCCAATTTTTACACCTTCTTCATAATACTTCTCTGCATATGGGCGAAATTCTGTTATCATAATATAAAGCTGAGAGCCAATAGATTCATAGGGATTTGTTGTAAAACCACCAGGTCCTCTTGAAACAAAAAGTCGAATCATAAAGTCTGAACTTTTTAAAGAGTTTTGTGAATTGGAATAGTTCAATAGTTCTAATATTAATTTACGTATCTCTAATTTACTTAAGGGAAGATCTATAAAGATTTTAGATGCTGATTGCTCAAGTCGATTTAAATGCTCGTCAAGAAGGTAAACTTTTTTCGATACTGTTTTTATGGCTTCAAAAACTCCATCACCACGATGAACCATGTGATCATCAACGGGTATCATCATTAAATTTGGATCAGTAACAACTCCATCATAATAACTCGAATAAAATGCTTTATATTTATTTTGATAATTATATTTAGAGTTGTACGTTTTTAATCGTTTATGAATATCTTCGGAAGATAATATTTTAAAACTTAATTTCGAATCCATATTTTATCCATTTTAAATCAATATTGTTTTTGCTAAACTGTAATTTTACAACTTATACTTCAACTACATTTATAACTTCTATAACTTCTATAACTTTTATAATTACTATTTCTTCTACTATTTATACTACTTCTTTAATTTCTATTACTTATTGTAATTTAAAGAACTTTGAATTGTTGTGAAGTCATTTTGAATACTTTTAGTTCTTACTTGTTCAAAAAGAACATCTCATTTCTTAGGAATCAAATTCAAATATAAATTGTAAATTAGGATCTGGCTTAATTATTTTTTTCATGATTTAATTATAATTGGATTTTTAATTAAATTACAAACTAAAGTTATAATAAATAAGGTTTTATAATTACTAATTATTATATATAATATTTTAAAAAGTTTAAAATTGAATTGTTCTCGTATTTCAATTAATAAAGGGGTTATAATGTCATTTATCTTTTCTAGCACTTTAATTGTTTTAGTTATGTTATTGCATATTTATTTTTTAATTTTAGAGATGTTTTTATGGACAAAGCCACTTGGCCTAAAAACTTTTCGTCAAAGTCCAGCAGATGCAGAAAAATCAAAAGCATTGGCAGCAAACCAAGGATTATATAATGGATTTTTAGCAGCGGGTTTGGCATGGGGTTTACTTCATGGTAATTCAGAACTTGGAATGCAAATTCGAATTTATTTTTTATGTTGTATTATTATTGCAGGCCTTTATGGAGCATATAGCGTTTCAAAAAGAATTTTATTTGTTCAAGCACTCCCGGCTCTTATAGCATTAATCGCGCTGTTTGGTGAATTTTATTTCAGCTTTTTATATTCACATAATTAAGTTTATTATGAAAATGCAAACTTTAGTTTTGAATTTCATAATACGGGGTGATTCAAAAATCACACCAAATAAACAAGAAAATAACAGCTTATGATTATATCTGATATAATCGCGAAGCGATCAGATTTAATCATAAGCTGTTATTTTAAATATAATTTTCATGAATAAGTTTATCAAATTTTGACAATGATACAATGGCTCTATTTTTGACTACTAAGTTTTCACTTTTAGTGAAACCAAATATTTTTAATGGGATTGTTTTTAAGTAATCATTAGTCTTGCAATATCGAGGATCATCCATAAAATATTTTTGATATAAAAATGAATCTACATATAAACCAGTCGCAATAAAATTTGGATTTGAATGGTTGTAGAGTTCATCAATTTTTTGAATTAACTGATCACTTAGCTGATCTGCACCTAGATTAAGTATTACATTTCCTAGGACTCTGTTATTAGGATGATTTAAATGAGTAATTAATAATTCCTCATCTGGAATAAATTCAGAAATTGCATCAATGACATTAGCTACAACTCTATAATTTTGAAAATTTGTTAAGGACTTGTAAAAAGAATATGGACTATCATCTCCTTGAGTAAAAGTTGTAAAAGTTAAAATATTTTTTGCTAAGGATACTAGACCAGAAAATATTTTATAATCATCAGTTTCTTTAAAATATTTTAAAGTATTTAAAAATACTTGAGACAGTGAATTTTCAGACAAAAGAACTTGCCTCACGCTAACAGATCGAAGAGCTGTAAGATAAGGTTGTAAAAGTAATAAAATTTCTGCTTCAGATTTATTTTCGCCTTTATATTTTTTATACATGGTTGTAAAATAATTTAGGAGAAATTTAATATCCTCATCATTTTTAAATAACTCTAAAGGGATCTTTAATTTTTCTTGTTTTTCATCTAAAGATTCTATTAACTCTTTTGATTTAAATGTATTTAATGTATTTAATGTATTTAAAGATGTGTTTGATGTTGTATTTGATAATACATTTGATGAGTTTATTAATTCAATTGATTCTAATGAATCTTGAATTGTTTTAAATTTTTCTATATCAATTATTGATATTTTTTCTGGAAAACCTTGAAACTCAACTCTTCGCGGAATACCGAACTCACATAAATGAGATAATCCATCTTGATCTCTTTCCAATATCATTAAGCAATTTCTGTCTTTGTACGGAACACTTTTAAATGTTCGATTAGCTTCATACCAAGCAAGACTTGATAATTTATAATCAAAACTTGTTTTTTTAAATTCAAAAGCTCCCACGACTAATACACATTTGAATTTTAAATTTAAAAATATTTTTGAGTTAGTATCAATTAAATTAAAAATATCACGAACACAACAAATGGCAAGTTGCTTAGCTGTTACTAAATTTTCATCTTCCATCCAAAATGTAATACTATCACTTATTGATTCAACCCTGAGACCTTTATAACGCAAAATCAATTCATCACAAAGTGTAAATAAGTTTTCACGTAAATCATCAATTGAATCTAGACCTTCTTTAAATACCATTTTTGTATGATCATTCCAATCCATTGAAACTAGGACCCGTGACTGAGCACCAATTTCATCTTTTTTTAAACTTGATTGTTTTAAAATATGCAATAATGCTGGAGAAACTGCGTGTTCAAGTTTTTTAGCTAGTTCTTCAAGTTCTTTATTTTGTTCTATATGAGATTTGGTTGCCGCAAGTAAAATTTCAGCTTCTTCACTGGTCGATTTGATATCATAAAGTGGATTAATATTTTTTTCTTTTAATATTTGAGTTAGTTTTATTATATCTTTTAAGTTGTTAAAAATAAAAAAACCGAGAACTACAGTTACAACTAAAAAAACAAACCCAAAAAGCAGTCCCTCTTTTTTAAACAAGTGTACATAAAAGTCAGAAGAAATCTTTTGAAGTCCAAGAGTAAGTTTGTAATCAAGCACTTCAACTGTTTTAAGGGCTACATCACTCGATTCATAAAAACCTGTGCGAGGGGGATAATCCCCTTCTACTCTTGGATCTGAACCAAGAGTGGTTTCATTTCCATTAATAGTATAAACAGTTTTATTATTAACTTTAAGTATTGCAAAATCAAATTGGCCAATTGCATGATTCAGGTCGAGCATTTTTTTGACTTCAATGAATTGTCGCGATTCGAGAAACGGACTTATGGATGTGAAAAACACATTAAGTTGATCTTTTCGATTTTCAGTAAAATGAGATAAGTCATTACGGGCTTTAAAGAAATAAAGTCCTAACGAAAATATGACATAAAAGATCCAAAATCCAAACAGAATATGGACTACAAAAGATTTTTTTTTCAAAGGTGAACTCATTACACAATTTATCGTCAAATTTCGTCTAAAACTTAAGTGAAAAGAAAGATTTATGTGTAAATAAACTTTAATATTTAAATTTTAAAGTTTGAATATTAAAAATTAAATATTAAATATTAAACTATAATTTTTTTATAGTTTAAGTTATTTATTATAATTAATATAAACATATAATTAATATAAACATATAATTAATAAAAATTTATAAAAAAACGAAGTAATATGTTTTATTTGGTAATATAATATTGGTTATCTTTAACTTGGATAGTATACTTAACATTTGAACTTTCTTTTGGCACAATTCGAATATCTCGATCAAGGTCTATAATTTTAATATTTAGTTTATCAACATTAGCTTGGATATCACTTTTGAATTTTGTATTGCTCTGATAAAGATTAAAAAAGGAAATTGGTTTATATTTAATAACTGAATTATAAAAATATAACTCTGTTGGAAGAAGTTCATCAGAAGTAACTATGGTTCCAATTTTTCCAGATGAAGATCTAGTAGAGTTTGTAGTAGTAGGAGTAGTAGTAGTATTGGTATTTTTAGATGCTAAGGAACGAACTTGAGATGGTGGTTGTTGAAGTTGGGGTTGGTGTTGCAGACTACTTCCTTCTCCCATTGCACCGCCGCCGCCGCTGGCGTCGGCAACATTACCTCCACCTCCTCCCATGCTACTACCTGTAGAGTTTGCTTGACTATTGGTATTTCTTGAACCACTTTTAGGTTGAGTTAAAGTTGACTGCTGTTCATTATCACTTTGATCGCTAGCAATTGATTTTTTAGAATCATTGTTTTTATTTGAAGCAGTTAAAGTACTTCTAGTGTCAGATTTTATTTGGGTATCACTTCTATTCTTATCAGATGAAAGAGCGCGTCCATTAAATCCGTTATTTGCAGGTAATTCGGTTACTTCGCCTAGTATCTCTAATTCACCATACGCTGCTTCACCATACTCTACTTGATCATTATTTTGTAATGCACTGTATTTACTTCCTAGTTGTTGATTATCTAAATTTTTTCCAAATGATTTAGAAGAATCTAATGTTGCATTTTGAGAATTCGCATTATCATTATTATCAAAATTATTTGTAATTTTTATTGTACGATTAGATGGGTTTCTACTTTGGGTTTCTTGAAAATTATTATTTTGTGTATTAATTCTAGGATTAACTTTAGTATTGCTTGCTGGATTTGTTACCTGATTTAAAAATGGATTAACCACTTGATTGCTTAATGCTTGCATCAGGCCCCCACCAGATGATTTCTGTGATGGAGAGATAGGTTCTAATTCATCTAAAAACTCCTGTGCTTCAGCTTTTGGAAACGCTTCTTGCGCAATATGTTTAGCAACTTCAACAAAAGGCGCAGCTTCTTGCTTTGCAATTTCAATTTGCTTTTCTTCAGAAACATAAGGCTGCGTTCCAATTGGTAAATCTAAGTTTTTAGCAAGTTGCTCTCGTGAGGGGAGATCTGCTTCAATGTATTTTAATTTTTCTGGGACTGAAATTTTTTGCGCAACTGGTTTTTTATGTACAAACTCTTTTGCAGAGGCTTGGTTTGATACTGAAGTACTAAAATGCCGAATTGGAGATCGTTGTTCAATTTCTAATATCTGCTTATCATTGAATTCAATCTTTTTTGAATGAAGAAATTCATGATTCATAACTATCCAAAATGAAGTTAAATTATTATAATCCGATTTGCATAAAGTAATAAGATCTATTTTATTAGTTACTGTCGTATTGGATTCATTACACTTGTTATCACATTTAATTTTAATATCAGATCGTCCATAATAAATTGATTCAATTTTTGTCTTATAACTAAGTGCCTTTTCTGCATAACCTATTTCATTTAATAAATTGTACATAGAATTTCTATTTAAATAAACAGTTTTTAACCATTTCTTCAACATTTCATAATCACTTGCAGGACATAAATTAGCTCCTAATGAAGTTAGTGCATTTATAACTATAACATCATCAAGAGTATTATTTTTCTTATTAGCTTCTAGTTCACATTTCATTTGATCTTGTAACGCTATAGAATCAAAATTTTTCTTAGAAGCTGAAAGAAAATTTAAAATATAAGGTTCTTTAATTACAGTATTTAGAAATAAACCTCGTGATTTTAAACTATAATCAAAAGTATACTTATAACTATTTCTATAAAAAATAAGTAAGATATTTTTATTATTTAAATTGTATAATATTTGAGAATTATTAGTATCAATTAAATATAAAAAATTAAAATTTGTTTTTAAACTTTTATAAATACCAACTTTACGATCAAAGACCGAATTAAAAAAATCAGCTCGTAATTGATGAGTTATAACTATAATTAGGATAAGAATTAACAATCTACTCATATATCCTCTATCTTATTTTAAAATTTTATAATTTAGCTATTTTTCTTTTAATACTATACATTAGTATTAATTTAAATCACTTGGGCGAACCACTGTAGCATGTATAAATGTTTTTAATTTACCATCTATTTTATCTACAAACAAATCACCACTTTGCACCAATCCCGCAACAACGTAATTTTTAGCAGAATCATCATACTGTTCTAATCCTGAGCGATCTGCCTTGGAAAGATAAAGTGGGGAACCTGAAGACATTCTCACTGGACCATCACAAACTAAAGCCAGATCATCCATTTTATAGTTATTAAACAAATCAGCTTTAATATATGATTTTGTATTAGCTCTACAAACTATTTTAGATCTATAAAAATTATCTGAATCTAAACCTTTGTTGCCTTGTAAGTATCCTCCTTGAGTTTGTAATACAAAGCCGTTTGAGTTACTTGTTTCTATTAGACCTGAAACATTTTCACTTTCTTTTTCTCCCATAATTAACATTTCAACTGGTTTCAATCCTTTGTAATAATTTAGATTAACTTTACCGTTAGTATCTACAGGTTCAAGCCTAGCTATATCATTTGAAGTATTAGGCATTTCACCGACTTCAAATTCTTGTCTATGTGATTTAACTCTTGCAAAAAATGTTTTTCCCCCACATTTTGTTAAAACTATATCTCCAACTTTTGTTGGTTGAGAGGCATCTGACCATTTATTATCTTTCGATTTAATTGAAAACTGACGAACAACATGAGTATTAGTTAACAATCTGAGATTTTTATTAGTCGAATCAATAAATAATGTAGCACTTCCATTATAAAGACTATACAATTCAGGATTAAATAACTTTTCCTCTTCGACATAGTTATGACCGTTTTTTTCATCAAATGGTCTTACATAAACCTTACATTGCCCACTAAAATTTTTTACCTCTTCGTCTGACAATTTTATAATTGTTGATTTACCATTTACATTGTATGTTTCAAATAAAGATTCTTTTCTAACTTGCTCATCATCAACCCTTCCCCAACCACTAAAACTTCTATATGTTAACTTCAATTTACTCATTTCACTAATGGTGCTTTTTCGAATTCCACAATCTACTTTTGAGAAACTTACTGATGAAAATAAAACTACAGTTACTAGACCTATGATTTTAGTTGAATTGCTTTTTGAAGTATTTGTTTTCATTTGATCCTCACATTTTGTTTTATACTTATTATCTATTACAAAAGTAGGACCACTTTAATTTTCCAATTCAATATATTAGAATTACTCGATATTCTATATTAAAATATTATGTTAAATTAGATTCAAAATGAATCGACGAACTTTTTTACAGTTCAAAAAAATATAATTCACCTTTTATCATAATGAGACGAAGAACTTCTATACAGGTGCCCCTCAAAAACGGAACTTCAAAATTAAAATTTAACTTTAATTGAATAATACTTTGATAAAATTCATCAACTTACTTGCCTCATTTTAATCATTCTAAATTTTAATCTTTTGCAGTAATCCAAAAAGATAACCTAATACTCTATTGGTAAGTAACCTATTAATGATTTAGAAATTAATTTTAACCCTATTTGTTCACATCCATTACGAAGGTTAACATCATCATATCGGTTGGTTAGTATGTAAGTTTGTTCGTGTTTATGATTTAAATTAAATTTCCTAATAATATCTAACCCGGTTTCCTCGTTCAATTTAAATTCATAATCAAAAAGATATATTATACTGTTGTTAGGAGTTTCTATTTTATCGAATTTCTCATACCAATTAATAAAACTCTGAACCTCTGAAAAAGTAATTAATTTAAAATTAAAACTTTTTTGATTTTCATTTATATAATTTCTGATTTTTTGATCCCAAAGATCAAGAATAATTGGATCATCATCAATAGCAATAATATAACTAATATTTCTTAAATCAAGTTTTGAAACAAACCATGAAGGTTCATCACAAGCTGGAAATTCAATTCTAATTTCTGTACCGAATCCAATTTTACTTTGAATATAAAATTTACCATTAAAAGATTCAATTGTAGATTTTGCATGGAAAATTCCAAGGCCATTGCCTGAGCCAGTCGTTGAACTTTCCTTGCCATAAGTAATTCCCTTGCTTCCCAATTTTTCAACTATGTGATCTGGTATTCCTCGTCCATTATCACGAATAATTATAATCTTTTTCGAAGTATAATTCTTAACACAAACTACTATCTTCCCAGAATTATTCTCTATTGCTTCTACAGAATTATTGATTAAATTTGAAAGCAATATTTTCAATTCGACAGTATTTATTTTCGCAAATGCACCAAAGGCATCTGTAAAATCAACATCGATAATTATATTTTCACTAGATCTATATTGTACTCTTTTTTCAGAAATTAAATCATCTACAATCAATGGAAGTAACTCAATACTCAAATTATTTTCATATATATCAATAAAATCATTTTTTACAATGACTTTATTTTTATAATTTGAACTTAATAATAATTGATTTGCTATATCCTTAATTCTATTTGCAGCAGATCTAAGAATTATTCTTTTTTCGTCAGTCAATTCAGATAAATTTGTAGTTAGCAATTCAATTACAGATAATGGTGATCTAATGTCATGTGATATTTGTAACGACAATTCATACTTACCTTGTTCTTTTGCAAGCAATTTTAATTGTTCCTCATAAGAATTTAGTTGTTGAATCATATTTTTAAAATTAATATTTATTAAAATCAATTCATCAATATTATTTAAATGAATAGTTGAATTCAAGGGGGGATTTTTTTTTGAATCTCCATATTCCTTCATTTGAAATGAAAGTATTTTAAGAGGATTAGAAACTTGTTTATCTAAATTCTCTTTTAAGTATAAAACGAGTAATACTAAAAATATTATTATAATAAAAGTAAATATTAAATTTCTTCTCACCCCTTTTTGTATCAATAAATTTGAATATTCAACTTCGACATGAGCTGCTATTTCTTTATTATTAGAATCAAAATAAATTGGAATTGACCATTTAAAATTAACTTCTGTAAGTTTATTTAAATTACAATATGTTTTGTTAAATATATCAATGACTTTAATAGATACAATATCAGGATCATTAAAAAAGTTCTGACATTTTCTATAGACATTATATTCAACACCAGTATGTATGTCATTTCGTATTGAATTTGCAAAAACTAATTGATATCCCTTTTGCCTTTCTTCGACATAGGATTTAAATTCTTTGATGAATACAAATGTAAATAAAATTAACGATAAAAAAAAAGCTGTACTAATTAACAAAAGATACTTCAAAATTAAATCAAATATGCTTCTCCTTTTTTTTATTTGTTCCAAAAAAAATCCCTGAGAATTGTATGGTTATTAAAATTAAAATCAGGAACTTGGATACCTTTTCGGAAAAGAAATGGCAAATGCTGCTGAACAATTGGTATTACAATTGATGTCTCTTCAAATTCTTTTAAAGCCTTTCCATATTCATTTAGTCTGTATTCTTGATTTTCATTAAACCTAATCTTAGCTAATTTATTAATTAAATCATTCGTTTGGATATTAGATTTTTTTAAAAACCCGTTAGGATCCAACATTGCTAAGTAACCATCGGGGTCAGATCCAATACCCATAAAAGGAATAAAAACTAAATCAAATCCGCCTTGTTCTATTGGATCTAAATATGCTTTTCCTTTTTCCTCAATATATGTAGCGATAAAACCAATTTCTGAAATAGCTTCTTTAAATTTTGACAAAAATCGATCTGTAAAAATATGTTTTGGAATTATAATTTTTACTTTTTTATTTATAATATGTTTATGCTTTTTCTTAAAATCCTTTATAGATAAATCAATAATATCTCTTTTGTAGTAAAAACTTGGCATAATTCCATTTGGTAAATAAGAAAATATTGGGATATCATAACGAGTATAAAGATCCTTATTCTTTCTAAATATATTCATTAGTTGATTAAAATCTTTTCTTAAATTTGTATTTTCAAAAATACTTGATTTTCCATTTATATACATGTTTGTTGAAACCATTCCATTTATGTACTGAAAATCAATATCAGAAGGTCTACCTCCTTCAACAAGGTCTATTGGTGCACCTAATGATACATCAATTCTATTTTCGAAAAAAGCTTTTAAAATATCTTGTTTTTCCCTTATTATTTCAAATGTAAATACTTTGTTTTTAGGTAAATCTCTCCAATAATCCTTACTCAAGGCTAATTTTATAAAATTATTTTCTGACATCGAATCTAATTTATATGGCCCTGAACCAATAGGATTAAGTTCCTTAAAATCTCTCGGAATAATACCAAAACCAGGTTGTGCTAAATCTGATAATAGTGGTGGATAGGGACCCTTCAATGATAATTCAAGTGTATCAATATCTACTGACCTAATTGATTTACAGATTTTACTTTTTTTATTATAAATTGAATTTTCAAGTATGGTCTCTAAATAAACTTTCAGTAAAGAATCCAATTCTGGATCTAAATGTTGGCACAAACTGAATGCAACGTCCATTGATGTAATTTTTTTCCCATCGTGGAATTTTGCATTTTTATCAATATTAAAAACATATTTTTTCCCATGTTCTTTAATTTCCCAACTTGAAGCAACTCCTCCTTCGATTAAACCAGTTTTGCTTATATTAATCAAAGGCTCTAAAAATAAATGTATAAATGAATATTGTTGATACGACTTCAACTTTGTAGGTTGAAACAAAAAAGCTTGAGTTGAGCCACTTACTCTAATCATAGAAGTCTCTTTCTTGGCATATGATTTAAAACTATTCAAAACTAGGAATAACAGAATTAGTAAATTTCGCATTTTATTTTAAATTCACCTTTATAATTGATTTTTATTTCGTTAATTTTCTTTATTATTTCTATACCATTGTCACAAATATTAAAAAAATCTAAGTCAGAAGTAAAATATCTAACTATCTGAAGTAAACCCGATTTAAATAGTAAATCTCTATTTAAAGGTCTGCTCAAATTTGAGTTTTCAAAAACTCTTAACTTTGAAATCTTAAATTTTTCAATATCTTGACTTATATCTGATAAAATAAAATTTGTAGGTGAGTTAAAATGAAATATATCTCTGCTTGAAATAAACCTGAAATAATATGGGATATCATTTCTAAAAAGTTGAGTTTGTTCAGACAAATAAATACTTGGGTCCATCAATTCACCTTTTTTTTCAAGAGCTATTTTATAATCATTTGTAGATCTTGGTATAATTCTGATTTTCGATTGATAAAATAATTCTATACCATAAAATATATTTAATATTTTATTCTCGTTTTCATCTAAAAAACGAATTATATCTACAAAGTTTTTCAAAATAATAGATAAATATTTTTCAGGATTAATTTTTTTATAAAGAGTAACAAGTTCATGAAATCCAAACTTAGAATTATTTTGAATTATTGGTGGTATTAATGCAATTTCGTTTAATAAAGAAATATCTTCGAATATTGTTTCAATATCTAATGGACAGAAAATTTGCTTTTGATTTTTGTATTCATAACCAATTGCCAAATTATCAAAATGCAAATCTCCAATACCAAACCATGCCATAATAGCTGCAAATGAACCTATTTGAATATTAATATTATCATTTAGTTCTAATAATGAATCAAATTTAAGAATTTCAACAAAACCACTATTATAAAAGTCATCGGAATAAAATTTTAAATCAGGAAATGATTCAAAAAGATCTCTATTTTTATATTTTAAATCTTGACTAAATAGTTTTCTTAATGGGGATTTTGAGTCTAAAAATATCCATTCCCAAAAAATATTTCGAGGCTTATAAATAGTCTTATCATTTGCTTGAAAAACATATTTACCAAAATTATGAAAATCACCTGGTAATATATTTTTAGAATTTAAATATTTCATTTTTTATCCCGAAGTAATGCCTGTAGCTGGCCCTCTTGCTTCATATTCAAGTGTTTTTAAATCTATAACTTGAAAGATCGAATCCCCTTCACTAGGATTTTTATTTATTGACTCCTCTACTGATGGTATAAGTAGTACTGTCTTGTCTTTTTCAATATGAATTATACCACTATTTAAATTGCCGATTATATTCGACGGGATAGAATTATTATTAAGATATTTAACTAAATCTTGAAATTCAGATTCACTTAACTTATCGATATTAATATTTTTACTGTAATTACTAGCTATAGCATAATTTGCAGAAATTAATAATGAACTTGATAATAGTATTTTATATATCATTGATAAAGCTCCGTAGAAAGATGAAAATTATGTTAGTAACTTATTTTATGGATATTCTACTAAAGTTAATTTTAATTTTCCACTGAAGTATTAATTTCAATTGAAAAAAGTGAAATTTAGTTTCAATTTTTCAATACTGTAAAATATTTTTACATTGTGGTTAATAGATTACGATATTTAATAAATTCACAATTATTTTCTCCAAATAATACTTAATTCAGTAAATAAATTTTCTACATAAAATTTATTTAAATATTTTTTGTTGAATAAACTCGTTCAACCGGATTTTGGCCGGCTTGGTAAAAGAGACCTTGCCAATCTTCGGACGTTGCTATGAGGTCAGCTTGGTGACCTACTCGCAAACACCCTATTTGATTTTGTAAACCCAAGGCATAGGCTCCGTTAACTGTGAATGCGGCAATGACTTCTGGTAATGTCATTTTCATGTAGAGACGTGCAAGCAAACCTACTAACATAATATCCTGGGTGGGGCTGCTGCCTGGGTTAAAATCTGTTGCAAGAGCTACTCTTGCCCCACTATCAATTAATGCTCTTGCTGGGGGATAGTTGCACTTTAAATATAGATCGGCTGTTGGTAATAATACAGAAGTGGTTTCACTTGATGAGATTGCAGAAATTTCTTTGTCCTTAACTTGAATCATATGGTCTGCAGAGAATGCACCAAGTGCAACTGCTAATTCCGTACCTCCTGACAACGTTAACTGATCTGCATGAATTGCAATTTCAAAACCTAAAGCTTTGACTGATTTTAGATATTTTTCTGCAGCTGACTTTTCGAAAAATCCTTTTTCAATAAAAATATCTACTCGGTTTGCTAATTTATTTTTTTTAATTTGAGGCAACCAATTTTGAACAATTTCATTTAAATATTCTTCATAACTTTTAAACTCTGGAGGTAATGCATGTGCCCCTAAAAATGTCGGTATACAATTTGAAAATTCCCGAAGCTCATTTAACTTCTTTATAACTTTTAACTGCTTTATTTCATGCTTTAAATTAAGTGCATATCCAGACTTCACTTCAACGGTTGTCACACCTTGATTATAAAAATTGGATATACGATTTTTAGTTAACTCAAATAAATTATTGAATGAAATTTCCCTTGTCGCTCTCATCGTAGAAAGTATTCCACCACCACTAGCGGCGATTTCTTGATATGTTGCACCTTGATTGCGCAATTCAAATTCTTCAAAACGATTACCTGCAAATACAGAGTGCGTATGACAATCAATAAAACCAGGTAATACAGTTTTATTTTTCAATAATACTTCATTCACTTTAAACTTTAATTTATTTTGGAAACTGTAATTTTTTAAAAATGAATTTAATTTTGAATCTAAACCAACAAATAAAATTTTACCGCTCGTTTCATCACAAACTAAACATGCATTCTTAATTATAGATAAATCCTCTACTTTAGTTTTACGGCCGCCTTTTTCAAATGCTCCTTGAAGTGTTAATAAGGTCTTAATTTGACGATAAACTTTTATTTTATTTTTTTTCATGGCTCCCACTTGATATTTTTATTTATCTTGAAAAATGAAATAAGTTGCAGCGACCATACATATTGAAGCAAAAAAAAAGTTTTTGGTAATAGGTACTTTCAAAAAGTATATTGAGAAAAATGCAAATACTACCATTGTTATTACTTCTTGGATGATTTTAAGTTGAGGGACTGTAAAAGACTCCGCTCCCAAACGATTTGCGGGAACTTGAAAACAATACTCAAAAAATGCAACTCCCCAACTCACAACTATTGCAATCCAAAGTGCCGAACCTTTAAATGTCTTTAAATGACCATACCAAGCATACGTCATAAATACATTTGAAATGATTAACATTAAAATTGGCAATAACTTCATATAATTATTTACCCTTAAACTAAGAATTCCTAAAAACGATTTGGATCAAAAACAGCTGCATCTAAATCAGACTTTTTTCCTTCAATCAAATCTGCAATCAAATATCCTGTTCCAAATCCAGATTGTAATCCCAACATTTGATGACCAATTGCCACAAATAAATTATCATAATTTTTTACAGCACCAATCATAGGTACGCCATCCGGTGAACAAGGTCTTAAACCTGCCCATAAATCTTCAACATCTGATAGTGTTGTTTTTGGATCAAGCCCCAAGCAAAATTGAGCCCCTTTTAAAATGTTATTTGCTCTTCTTGTCGTTATGGAAAAATCTTGATCGACCAACTCTAATGTACCTGCAATTCGCAAATAATTTTCATGGGGAGTTATTGCAAGCTTACGATCCAATACCATTATTGGCTGCCCAATTGGTGGGTGTGAATTAGGAAGTCGCATTGAATAACCCTTACCTCCAAAAATAGGAGCTGTAATATTTAAACTTGGAGCAATGGATTTAGACCAACTTCCTGTTGCAAGGACAACACAATCCGCATCCAATTCTGTTTCATTCGATGTCGTATTATTTTTTACAACAACTTTTGTTATTTTGCTTTGTGATTTCTTTACTTTTAAAAAAGTAGTGTCTTCCATTATCGTTACACCCAAGTGAATCGCTTTTTTCTTCATAGCACTTAGTAATAAATTTGGATCCACATGAACCTCATCAGGAAAAAATAATCCACCTTTTAAGTTACATTTTAGTTGTGGTTCTTTTTCTTTTACCTGTGATTCAGTAAAAACTTCACCCCTGACTCCAAACTTGCTGACGTAATTTAATTCTTCAAGCAAGGCCCGATGACTTTCTTCGGACTCTGCAACCATTAAAAGACCTTTTTCTTGATAATCAAAAGACAAAGTTTTATCTTGAGCCAAGTTTCGATACAATTCTAAACTTTTACGAGATAATTTTACTAAAGCTTCTGTGGCAGACATGGCTTGTTTAGTATTCATGGCTTTTAAAAATCGAATGAGCCAATTCATCAAATCTACTGAGGGTGAAGGTTTGATATACAAGGGGCCATTAGGATCTATCATCCATTTTAAAGATTTAAAAAACATTCCTGGCATAGCTAAAGGAAGAGCAAAACAAGGAGTAATCCAACCCGCATTTCCATAAGAGCAAATATCTCTAGCTTTATTTTTTTCAATTACGATAACTTTAGCTCCTCTTTCTGCAAGACAAATTGCTGAGCTAATTCCAATTATTCCGCCACCTATAACTACAACTTTTTTATTCATATTCAAACCCAATTATCTATTTTAATTATGTCCCTCTAGAAAACATAAATAACTACTCATGATTAAGTCTGATCGCTTCGCGATTATATCAGACATAATCATAAGCAGTTATTTTCTTGTTTGTTTGGGGCGATTTTCAATCACCCCGTATTATGAAAACCCAAACTTACGTTTGTGTTTTCATAATAACGTTGGCACATTTGCAAATCTGTTTAAAAAACTGATTACAAATCTATTTATTCTCCAAAGCAATAAGTAAGTAATTAAAATTATAATGAAAAAAGATTAAATTTAGCTAGTATAAAAGTTTTTTACACCCCGCCCCTGGAACTTTCATCATTTATCAATTTATAATTAATCATGGGAGATGATAGACGAATCTAAGAATAGAATTACAAAACCTTACATTCGCTATCCAAAATCTAATGATAATATTTTTAGCCCTCATACTTATTTTATTTAATGTTCGTCATTGTGACCATTCAGATTGGACTCAATTAATAAATTCAAATTATATACAATATACTGATGCCCAAGGTGAACTCTGCTTAGATGGACTATTTGAAAATTACAATTTAAAATCTGCAGTTGTCCAATCTATGGGAATCCAGGTAAAAGATAATAAGTGGATTCGAGACTCTGATTTTGACGGCCTCAATGACGATGAAGAAAATGAACTTAAGTTAAATCCAAGAGATGCTCGATCAACTGAATATATACTTGATAGCCTTTGTGTTATATACTTAAAACCTGAGGAGTGTTTAAAGTTTAACACCCAACTCAATTGCAAAAATAAGCCATTTGGTTTTGGGCTGAATGATTGTGACCAAGAGTTTATTACTACTCAAAGTAAAAATTCTGTTTCTTATTCTTCAATAGATTCTGACCATGACGATGTCATTGATTATTTAGAAATAATTAATCATCTGAATCCTAATTTTGTAAATCAAGAGCAAGAGTTATTTAATTTATCTAGACGTGAAAAAACACCTTTTTCTTATTTTAATCGTTTTAATATTAGAGATGGTGAAAGTGATAGTGTTAGTGTTAGTGACATGATACGTTCTACAGAAAATTATAATGAAAATAAAATTGAAAGTAATGAAGATAAAAAATTAGTAATAAAATTTGAAAAAATAAAATCGACAAAATGTAAAAAAGATGCATGGGCGTTTAAAGTTAAAAATATACCTTGGTATATTTCAAAATCACCAATTCAAGAGGGACGTCAAAATACTGATCCTGTACTATCAATTAATAGTTTAAAAAACGAATCCATTGCCGTTCTATATTTTAAACTCATGCCTCTTGAATTGGTAAATTTAAATAATACTTTAAATTCAAAAAAAGAGTTAATTTTATTTCAGAAAATAAAATTGGATCTCAATTCAAAGACCCAATTTTACCAAACTAAAGATTTTATTGTTCTAGAATAGTATGAGTTGCCGTTTCAAATGACTTCATCATCTCTACAGAATCTGCAACATTTAATTTTGAATTTTCAAAACCGATAAAGGACACAGTCTTACGTGGCTCTAAATTTGACAGTTCCCAATATTTTTTAAATTTTTGTAGAACAAGAGGCTCACTCTCTAAGGTTTTATAAAATTTACCAATTTCAAGTTGCCTTTGGGATTTAGCAATTCCATTTAACTCTGCAATTTTAGAAGAAGTTTCAGCTTCTAAGCTTGCTACACTTAAGCGCCCCTCCTCTTCGATAAGTGCTTTAGTTTGATCAATATTAGCTACAGCAGAATTTAAAACTTTTTTTGATATATGTGGTAATAAATTTATATTTTGGATCATGGCACCTAAAAGTGAAATTCCCCATTTATCAGTTTCAAAAGAAATATACTTTTGCAATTGATTTGAAAGTTCAGTTCTATTTTTTAATATCTCATCAAATGTTTTAGCACTAAGTATAGAACCCACGGCATGCACAACCACTCCTTGTAACGAATCTTCCCAGTTTTCAACACCAAAAAGAGTTTTAAATGGATCAATTATTCTAAATTCCATCCATAAATCAACAATTACGGTTGTTCCAAACCGATCAGTGACTTGAATTTCTTTATACGTTCGAAAATCAATTTGTTTACTTATTTGAACCACATCATACCAAGGTAAAATTTGCCATGGATAAAAATTTAAACCTGGTTTTTGAATTCTCTTTTCAATTTTGCCAAATTTTAAAATGAAAGCTTCATTTTGTTCGGTAACTTGAATAGTCAATTTTAGAAATAAAAAATAACCTACAAAAAGTAATCCAAAAAAACCAAATAATCCAATTATAAATGAGGAAGTTACCATTGAGCCTCTCCTTGATATTGTTTTAAAATTAATTTTGAATGTCCGAGTAATTCTATTTGTCTGTGCTCAAGATAATTATCAATCATTTGTGAATGTATTAATTTTCTAATGGACAGAGCAAGAGCTTCTAATTCTTTTTTATTTGCTTCAGCTCTTTTTTGCGAAATTGCAACCCCTTGTTCTGCTGCTGCAATTTTTTGACTGGCATCCGCCTCTGCCCTTTTATACAAAATCTCGGAGTTAATTTTCGCATCCTGAATTCCGTTTAAAGCTTCTTCAAGCTCATGGGGAGGAACAATATCAATTAAATCTACTCCACAAAATTTAATTCCAAATCCTCCACTAATCTGTTCGCAACAACTGCTTTCTACTAAATCGTTTAGTCGTTTTCTATCTCGACGCAATTCAAAATATGAACCCAGTTGATCAGGATTTAATACAAAATTTGCTATTTCATTTCTCAATATACAGATGAAACTTTCACGGATATATCCCATCGGATTTTTTAATTCAAACAAGTAACTGTAACAATCATTCTTACTTGGGGAAATCCTTATTTTTGAATCCAGTCGAACAACAGTTCCATCAGAAGTCATGGCATGCTTTCCACTTTTTTCTCCCGATAAATCAATAATTCGCTCCATAATTGAAAAGGTAATAACTTTATCCCAGGGTAATTTAAAATGTCCTCCAGGTTCAAATAATCTAACATTTATCGGATCTCTTACCACAGCCCCAAATCGAGTAAGAACTGCTAAATGCCCCTCTTCAACTTTAAAGTGTGTAAACCACAATAAAATAAACCCTACAACTAAAACTCCAAAAAGAACCCCCATTAAGATGGATTCATAATTTAAAAACATTTTTATTTCTCCTTTATACTTTTAAATTGTAACTCGTGATATGCTTCGACTAATCCTTTATTAACTTCAACAACATCTTCATTGAAATGTTGATGCTGAGGTGAAACTTTTAATAATTGATTAGCCTTTTCTTGAGAATCAATCACTGAGCCATGGGGGATATAACGTTCTTCAGGAACTTCAACTCCAACAACAATAGCCCCAATACCAACATAACATCCCTGAGCTAATATAGAATCATGAACTACAGCCTTAAATCCAATAAAAGAATTATCTCCTATATAACAGGGTCCATGCACTAATGCTTGATGAGCTAGTGATACATCTTTACCAATATAAACTGCCCATTTTTGATTTTGTACATCGATCCATTTTTGCTTTAAGGCATGGATAACAACACCATCCTGAACATTTGAATTATCACCAATATAAAATGGAGTTCCTTCATCTGCTCTCACTGAAGATTCTGCAGCAATATGAACATTTTTACCTAATACAACTCGACCTATAACTGAAGCATTAGGATGAATGTAAGATGTATTAGGAACGCTAGCCTGTTGCTTTAAATGATGCAACCATTGTTCTCCTCTATCTAAAACGTTTATTACTATTTTTTTAGAAGAAGAAAATTTATGAGATGAAACTTTAGAATTATTTGCAATTGTATTTACAGTGTTTTCTTCAGTCGAAATTTTTACAGGGTTAATTTTTTTATTAGCTAAATTATTTTCTAATATATTTTTTGATATTTTAGTTTGAATAAAGTTTGCAATTGCAACTATTGCTAATCCTACTGCCAGCCCCCAAACAATGTGATCTGTAACAGTTCCAATCATAGCAAATATAAATGCCATAGCCATAATTAAATTAGATTTTAAAGAATGAAAAAGCTCTTTAAATTCAATTAATCTAAACCCTATAATACATAATAATCCAGCTAATGAAGCCAATGGAATTTTGGCAATAACTTGTGTTAAAAACAATGCTGCAAAAAATAAAAATAAACAGTGAAACAAGCTTCCCAATCTATTTTTTGCACCACTCTGAACATTCACAGAAGACCTTACTATAACACCTGACACTGGCATTCCACCAACTAAACCTGAACCTAAATTTGCAAGTCCTTGTCCCATAATTTCTAAATTTGAATGATGTTTATCTCCACTCATTCGATCTATAGCTTGGGCTGATAATACACTTTCTGCCGCCGCTAATAATCCAAGAGGAATTGCAAGTTGAAATAATTTAAACCAATCTTCATTGGTAAAATGAGGAAGCGCAAAGTTAAATACCACAGGTGGAATCTCACCCACTTTATGAATTGGCCAGTTTAAAAAAATGGCTAATTGAGTAGTTATTGCAATTGCAATTAAAGCAGCAGGAAATTTTGCAAATGCTTTGCAAGCAAGAATAAAAAACAACACAAAAAGTCCACAAACAACTGCGGGCAAAGACACCTCATGCAACCAAATTGGATTAGTTATATCATTAATCATTTGATACAATGACCAATCAATTCCAAATAATTTTGGTAATTGCGAATCAAGTAATTTTATTCCTACTCCAGTTGTAAAACCAAGAAGTACAGCTTCAGGCACAAACTTTATAAGTGTTCCTGCCGAAAACAATGAAAGTAATATTTGTATTAAACCCACTAACATTGCTGTTGCAGCTGCTCCAGCTATACCAAACTTTTGCACAACAACAAAAACCATTGCATTTAATGCAGCTGCCGGACCTGTCGCTTGAAATCGACTTCCACCAAATATAGCAGCAATGGCTCCTCCAACGGCTCCTGCCATTAATCCCGAGGTTGCTGGAAGTCCCGCAGCTAAAGCAAGAGCCACATTCAACGGCAATGCAACTGCGGCAACAGTTATTCCTGCAATTATATTTTGAGAAATATATGGTGTTTGAATAACAGAAATCCAATCTTTAAACAAAAAGTTAAAAGAATCTTTTACAATATTACTTACGCTAAATGCATTTGAGTTGGATTTTTTAGATAATATCTCTCGATTCATTTTTGTAATAAATAAATTTTGTTCTTCACAAAATTGCTCTGCTTTATTAAAATGAACTAATTTCTCATTTTGATTCTTCATACTATTATTTCGATTTTTATAACTATTTGATAAATCAGTTAACAATTAAAACCTCCGATCATATAAGTAGTGATTAATATTTGAAAACCTAAACTAATGTATGCATTTTCATAATAACTGCTCATGATTAAGTCTGATCGCTTCGCGATTATATCAGACATAATCACGAGCAGTTATTCTCTTGTTTGTTGGGGGCGATTTTCAATCACCCTGTTTTATGAAAATCTAAACTAAAGTTTGTATTTTCATAATAACTGCTCATGATTAAGTCTGATCGCTTCGCGATTATATCAGACATAATCACGAGCAGTTATTCTCTTGTTTGTTGGGGGCGATTTTCAATCACCCC
>SXGU01098790.1_pt1 | contig 27257 bp, 21 predicted proteins | sample 3174531 | NCBI WGS metagenome assembly SXGU01 (sample SAMN11356863, study PRJNA531348) | freshwater metagenome | isolation source: freshwater sample F1-140 | place: China: Fuxian Lake, Yuxi | collected 2017-12-25 | reverse complement strand
TGCGCGCGGAAAGATTTGAACTTTCACTGAACGGTGCTTAAAACCGTTGCCTCTGCCAGTTGGGCTACGCACGCAAATTCAGTTTTTGTAATTTACCATTCAAAAATTGGTGTCGAAGACGGGATTTTCACCCGCACGAGTCACATTCTCACAAAGCTTTTTGCATCAAAAAACTTTGCGCGTCTTGCTTCCATTTCGCCACTTCGACTTATAAAAAAATTGGTGCCGCCGGTGAGATTCGAACTCACATCAACTTGTTTCTAAGACAAGCGCCTCTGCCAAATTGGGCTACGTCGGCTGAAAAAATTGTAGAAAATATTTGGTCTGCGCGGAGAGATTCGAACTCCCGTCGTCTTGTTCCCAAAACAAGTGCCTGAAAACCGCTAGGCTACGCGCAGAAAAAACTGAAAATAATAAAAAATGGTTTCGGGGCAAGGATTCGAACCTCGATTTCATGAGCCAAAATCATGCGTCCTGCCGGTTGGACGACCCCGAAAGAAACAATTACGAATTACGAATTTCAAATTACGGATTTAGATTTTTAATTCGTAATTCGTAATTGTTAATTCGTAATTGAACTTCTGGCTCCGGCGAGACTCGAACTCGCAACTTCAGGTTTAGAAGACCTGCGCTCTAATTCCATTGAGCTACGAAGCCGTGAAAAATATAAAAATATTTGGAGAGGGCGAGAGGACTCGAACCTCCAACCTGTTTATTCGTAATGAACTGCTCTAAATCCGTTGAGCTACGCCCCCAAAAAGTTGGCGGAAGACACAGGACTCGAACCCGTATGCGCTTTCGCGCGGCAGTTTTCGAAACTGCTGCCAGACCAATTTGGCTTGCCTTCCGCAAAGAAAAAGTGTGAGGTGTGAGGTTATGGCAATCGCATTTTGCCGCGCTTGTCGAAAAATTTGGCAGGCGCGTTCAGATTTGAACTGAAAATTTCGGTTTTGGAGACCGACGTTTTGCCGGTTGAAACTAAGCGTCTGTAAATAAAAATTGGAGTGAGCGACGGGATTCGAACCCGCAGCTTTCGGTTTGGAAGACCGCTACTCAGCCGTTTGAGTTTCGCTCACAAAATTTATTAAAAAAATAAAATGGTGCATCGGGAAAGATTTGAACTTTCGGAGCGCAAACCGCGCGACAGTTTTACAGACTGCTTGCCTTGACCGAGCGGCGACCGATGCGTGAAAAATAAAAATTTTTGTGTAAAAATGAAAAAGGCAGAGATGTAGACAGACTTCGGACGCAGTTATGCCCCGAATAAAGTCACAAGATTTTTTCTCGTCGGAACTCGCCAAAGTTTTTAACGCGAGAAGAAATCTTTCCAAACTCTCTGCCTTTTTCTATTTTTGTTCGGATAACTTCGCCGCTCGCCGCATCTTCGCTCGCAAAGCGCGAAATCTCCAAACATTTCGGTTATTCAGTTGTCAAATAACATTCAAAAACGAAAAAGAGCTGCGACTTTCGAGTCTCTTTCGAGAACTTTCGTTAAGTCGCCGCTCCTAAAACCTTTTTCGAGTTTTTATGTTTTCTAAAAAAACAAAAAATTAAAACTCGCTAAATTTTACGTTTCGGGAGCGGAAACTTGCCGCTCCCGCTTTTCTAAAAATCTTTTTTCGTGCGGTCTAATCCGCCGAGTTTCGGTTGATAATTCGGATTACCAAAATCGGCACACAAACCGATTGACAGACTGCCGACGAGCCGCATCTCTCTTGATGCGGGCGAGCCGTTCTGCGTCTCAGTTGTATGTATCCAAGTTTGAATCACGAAAGTATCTCCTAAAAAATTTTGTCCGAACGCTGCCGAACAGTTGAAAGTTTTAGCACGCATCAAAAACGCTTGTCAAGCTTTTTTTGAAAATAATTTTCGCGCTTGCGAATTTTTATTAAAAATGACGAAACCCTTTCGGTTCTAAAATCTGTATTTTTTCGCCTTCGATAAGTTCAACAATTCCAACATTTGCCGTGATTTTGCCGATCTGAAAAAAACGGCGGTTTTTGAACTCATTTTTGTAGCGAAAATATTTTTTCGGATTAACGGTAAAAAGCAGCTCAAAATCCTCGCCACCGTTGAGAGCGAGATCAATTTTTTCTTCAAAGGTTTTGGCAATCGGTTTCAATTTAATATCAAACGGAATCTTTGCGGCGAAAATTTGCGCGCCGACTTTTGAAGCCGAACAAACGTGCGCCAGATCACTTGATAAACCGTCGCTTAGATCAATCATAGAGGTCGCTAATTTTTTGTCGCGCAGAAATTCGCCGCTCGAAACTTGCGGAAACGGCTGCAACTGTCTCAACAAAAGGTGTTTGCGCCAGATTTTTTCGTCGGAATTGTAGCGAGTTCCGTTTTGCAGCAATTTTAATCCGCCCGCCGCGCCGCCGAGTTCGCCGGAAACAAAAATCAAATCGCCGACTTGGGCGGTCGAACGCAAAATCGCTTTTCCGCGCCGAACTTCACCGGCGACAATCGAATCAATGACGATTTTATCCGGCGCTTTGGAAACGTCGCCGCCGACAAGTTCGACATCGAATTTACTCGCTAGACGCAGATAGCCGTCATAAAATTTTTCGACAAAATCCGTTTGCCAGACGTGTTCGGGAATTCCGATGGAAACCATTGACCAGACAGGAGTTGCGCCCATCGCGGCAACGTCGGAAAGAGAAACGGCAAGCGCTTTATGACCGATAAATTCCGGTTTCGACCAATCGAGTTTAAAATCAACATCTTCGACAAGCAAATCCGTTGTGATTACCAAATCATTTCTAGAATTTTTCGGTAGAACGGCGCAGTCGTCGCCGATGCCGACGCGCGCGCGTGTCCTCCGGATTTTTTGAGAATTAATTTTTAACCGATTAATGAATTCAAATTCGCTCTGCATAAAAACGTTGACACAAATCTCTTATATACTTACAATAACGACGGCGGAATTTACAAAAAACTTTAACATAAAACGAGGATTGAATGGGACAAGCTGCGATTTCCATACCGGAGAAAATTTTCTTCAAAATAGGTGAAGTCTGCGACATCGTTGATGTGCAGGCGCACGTTCTGCGCTATTGGGAAACCGAATTCCCGATGCTTTCGCCGCAGAAAAATCGTTCCGGGCAAAGAAGCTATCGTCGGCGCGACGTTGAAAGTGCTTTGCGTATCAAGGAATTGCTGTATGACGATCTTTATACGATTGCGGGCGCAAAAAAGAAATTGCAGGTCGAGCTTCGCGAAACAAATCGGCTGAAAATAGTTCATTCGGAACCGAAAACTCGCGAATATTTAAAGCCGGTTGAAGCGCCGAAACCCATCGAAGAAGAATTTGAGCTGGAAGATTTTGAAGAGGAAATTACGGAAGAAGTTTTCGATCAGCCGGCGGCGCAATTTGAAGAAGTTGTAGCGCTGGACGAAGATCGACAGGAAGCATTAAAATCGCTTGCTTCACAACTTTTGGAATTGCGCGAAATGCTGAAAACCACGCAGACTTCGGAAGCCGAAAGACACTTGCGCAAATACTAACAATTTGACAAAACCGGCGCGGAAACTTACTCTTGAATTTCGTCTTTTCGGGACGTAGCGCAGTCTGGTAGCGCGTTCGCTTGGGGTGCGAGAGGTCGTGAGTTCAAATCTCGCCGTCCCGATTTCTAATCGCAAAAAAGGCATCTGAATTTAACAAATTCAGATGCCTTTTTTGTTGATGAAAACAAATAATTTAGAGTCGCTCGCGATTATTTTCGATATCGTTTAGCGAATTGTTAATCACGGCGGGCGAATCAATTTGCGGAATCATTTTGTAACGCAGACGCCGAACTAAAAACTGATCGAAATAAACGATGATCGCGCCGACCGCGCACAAAATTACGGCGATAAAAACCCCGACCGGAAGGGCTGACTGCGCTGGAAAATTATCGCTGACATAAGAATAATACTTGGTTTCGAGCAGAAAATAGCGAACGACAACAAAAATCGCGAAATAAAAAAACGTCGCCCACAATGCCCACGCTTTGTTTATTTTCCATAAAAGAACATTAGCGAGAATCAGCAAAATTAAAGTCGAAATCCATAGATAAGTCCATCCGATGCTCGAATAATAACCGTAATTGGCGACGACCGATTGCGGTGCGGCGATGCTTTGCAGCCAACTGTACGAATAATAAGTCAGAAAAAGCATCGGCAGAGATAAAACCGCCAGCGCGATGAGATAAATTTTGTTCCACATACTGGAGTTTTAACACAAACGGTTGAGCAACACAAAAAAATAAAGCCGAAGTTGAAATTGCTTTCGACTTCGGCTGGATACATATGTTTTTAATGATTCATTATTTCGGCGCAATTGTTAAGTAAATCGTCTGTCCGTTGCGCGAAATTAACAACAAAATCGGTTTGCTGCCTGAATTTTCAAGCGCCGCTTGAACCTCGTCCGACGTTTTTACTGCCTGACGGTTAACTTCAAGAATCAGATCGCCGCGCACGATGCCTTTTTCGGCTGCCGCGCCGTTCGGACTGACATCGGTTACGACTAATCCTTCGGTATCGGCGGGCAGATTTAGCTGAGCGGCAATTTGCGGCGTAATCGGCTGCAAACTTAATCCGAGTCTGCCGTTTGATTGATTTTGCGTGCCCGAATTCTCGTCGCGCGGCGTTTGACCGTTTTGACTGTTTGCTGAATTTTCAGTATTAAACTCGTCGAGTGTCGCCGTTAATTCGACTTGACTGCCGCCGCGCGCGACCGTCAGTTTTAACGGTTCGCCCGGCGCGGTTCCGGCGACTTTATTGCGCAAAACGTTACTGTCTTCGATTTTCTCGCCGTTAATCGCCACGATAATATCGCCGCGTTTGACTCCGGCTTTGTCGGCGGCGCTTCCTGCTTTCACGCTGTTCACCAAAACTCCGACCGATTCGCTTAGTTCAAGCGCCTGCGCAGTTTCCGGCGTAATGTTTTGAATTCCGACGCCGAGCAGTCCGCGCCGCACACGACCGTTCTGCACCAACTGATCCAAAACCGATTTCGCCATGTTTGACGGAATTGAAAAACCGATGCCGATACTGCCGCCGGAAGTCGAAAGGATTTGCGAATTGATGCCGATTAGCTCGCCCGTCAGATTAACGAGCGCGCCGCCTGAATTGCCGCGATTGATCGCCGCATCGGTTTGCAGAAAATCTTCAAAACTGCCGTCGCTCAAACCGGTTCGCCGACCTTTCGCCGAAATTATTCCCTGCGTTACCGATTGACCGATGCCGAGCGGGTTGCCGATGGCAAGAACGATGTCGCCGACGCGCACGTTATCGGAATTTCCCAAGTTTAAGAAGGGAAGATTTTGATTTTCGATTTTGATAACGGCTAAATCGCTCGGTTTATCAATGCCGACTAATTTGGCTTCGTAAGTTTTATTGTCGTTCATCTGCACGGTGATTTTTTCCGCGCCGTCAATAACGTGAGCGTTGGTTAAAATCGTTCCGTCGGCGCTGACGATTACGCCCGATCCGAGTCCGCGTTCGGTCGGCGACTGCTGTTGATTCTGACGCGGCGCGCCGAATTGACGAAAGAAATCGTCGCCGAACGGAAACTGCTGTTGCTGCGGCGCGTTTTGCCTGATTTGCGATTCGATGCGCACAACCGCCGGCGAAGTTCGTTCGACGACATCGGCGTAAGACGCCCGCACGCCGTCAACAACCAGCGGCGCAGGCGGTGCGGACGGTTGCGTTTGTGCCGGTGCTGCGGTCGAAGAACTTTCCCCGTTCAAAAGATTGGTGCGGCAGCCGGAAAAAGCCGCAATAGACAAAACGATGACGAGACTCAATAAATTTTTTGACATCACTAAAATTTCTCCAAATATGACACGAAAAATTTTACTCTAAATATTTGTTAATTTGAAAAGCAAACAATTACTACGCTATATTTTTCCGACAAGTTCTCGAAAAGTTAAATCTTTCGGACGGCGCAAATAAAACCTCGATTCGCGCCGCTTTTTGTTTTCCAATTTATTTGATTTTCATTACCTTCGGCGTCTCATTCTGAAAAATATACGCCAGCGTTTTGTAAACGAGTTTCGCGCACAAAAAAGCGGGCGCATCGGAATTGTCGGTTTTGGCGAATTCGACCAAATCCATTCCGACGATGCGTTTTTTCGCGGCTAATTTGCGAATCAGCGTTAAAGTTTCATACCAGCCCAAACCGCCCGGTTCCGGCGTTCCGGTTGTTGGAACCAAACTCGGATCAAGCCCGTCAATATCAATCGTTAAGTAAACGTTTTCCGTCAATCCGTCAATTGCGGAATCAATCCAATCGGTACGTCCGACGACATCTTTCGCCCAAAAAATTTTGGTCGGCAAATCTCCTTCGGCAACCGCGCGCGCTTCGTCAGCCGAAATCGAACGAATCCCGACTTGCACCGACGGAAGCCGCAAATCTTTGACGGTGCGCGCCATAATCGAAGCGTGCGAATGCGGCGTTCCGTCATATTCGTCGCGCAAGTCGGCGTGCGCGTCTATCTGCAAAACGCTCAAATTATGAAACTTTTCGGCGTGCGCTCTGATGACCGGCGCGCTGACCGAATGTTCGCCGCCGAGCATACAAACGAATTTTTCATTCTTTAAAATCTCTTTTGTTTGTTCGTACAGTTCGTTCATCATCGCTTCCGGCGTTTCCCGCGCGGCGAATTCTTCGAGCGTGTGAATGCCGACTTTGTAAACTTCGGCGTCGGTTTCCTCGTCGTACAATTCCATATTGCGCGACGCTTCGACAATCGCCATCGCACCCGCGCCGGTTCCGGCTCCGTATGAAACCGTTCCTTCATAGGAAACAGGGAAAATTAACACGCGCGCCGGTTCGAGACCGGAATAATTTTCTTCTTCGATGCCGCCGAAATTCATCGGCAAATTGGCTGACTCGCTCATAATATTAAAAAAATTTAGATTTAAAGTTCAAAATTCAAGATTCAAAATCAAACAATTCAATGCCGGACGAAACCTTTTTTGAATTGAAAATCTTAAACCTTGAATTTTAATATCTTGAATTATTTAAGGAACGTCAATTCCTAAATCTCTGCCTTGAAAACTGAAACTCGGACGTTTGCGTCCTTTCATAAATTTGGCGGCGGTTTGCGACAGCGCCGTAATCAGCATCGGCAGCGCAATTGACGGATCCGACTGCACATAAGCGGTCGTCGCGCCTTTTAACAGTTTACCGAAAACTTCGGTGTGATTGCCGGAAAACGACGGCGTTCTGATGTCGAGCGGCACGGAATCGGTCGTGATCGAAACGGCGTATTTATGTCCGCGCGGATTGGTGCGCGTGATATATGACGAAATTTCCGCCATGTTGACCATACTTTGACTGCACACGCTGCCGAGCGTGATGATGCCGGAATTGCGCGTGCGCTGCGCGATTTGCATCATTTCCATCGTGTCCTGCGTGATGTCGAAAGTAAAAGAAGTTTTCTTTTCAAAACGACTGCGCGCAATGCCGACCGAAAGTTCGGTTTCCAGAATATTCGGGCAGAAAACCGGCACGCGCGATTTGAAAGCGGCGGTCAAAATTCCGTCTTCGTGGGCGATTTCCGCGAGTTCGCGACCGAGCAAATGCAAAAATTCGCGCACCGAATACGGACGCGTCATTTCGAGTTGGTTAATCACGCTGCCGATCCATTCATCGGCTTCGCGATATTCGTCCACGTTAGCGAGCATATCGCCGATACGCGCGACTTCCGAAGTTTCTAATTCTTCGTCGCTCATACTCGGATGCGCTTGATAATGATTGCGTCCCAGAGTCTCGTGAATATCGTGAAACAAAACGCTTCCCGACATTACCAACACGTCAACGAATCGGTTTTTGATGACGTAAGAGAGCAACCGGCGCATTCCCGAAGGAATCAGGTTTCCCGAACCGCACAAGTAAATCGTCGAGTTATCATCGAGCATATCGAGCCAGATGCGGTGCGATTCTGCTAATTGTTTCGCGCCAAAGCCTGCGCCTTCCATTTTTTCCAAAAGTCCGGCGACTGAACGGTCGCGGTCAACTGGAATAGGTCTTGTCGGAACAGTTAAGAACTTTGAAGCTTTTGTCTTTTTTTGAGCTACCATAATTTCTCCGTGTAACAAAATTGTATAATAATTTTTTGTAAAAAAACTGAAAAAAACTGTAAATAATTGTAAATATCTTTATTCTTTCGGCGATCCGTTATTTGGCGAAAGATACGTGTAACTCTCAACCTGATTTTCATAAAACTCGATCAGCTGATTGCCTTCCTTCGTCGAAAGTTTGCCGTCTTTAATGCGTTTCATTACCGTACGCCGAAATTGATCGTGCAGCTGAACGGCATCGAAGCGCGCGCTTTTCACCGCGTCGCCGAGCGTGTCGCCGTAGATGACTTTTTTAATAATATGCCCGTCTTCGCCGATGTGAATATGCGCTTCGTGCGGCACGCCGAACAGATTGTGATTGTTGCCCATCACTTCCTGATACGCGCCGACGAGCATCATCGCCAAATAATATGGTTCGTTTTTATTTAATTTATGCAGTTCGAGCACTGGTTTGACATCGTGCAAATCAACGAATTTGTCCACGATGCCGTCAGAATCGCACGTTACGTCGCAAAGAGTGGCGTATTCGGTCGGCTTTTTATTGAGTTTGTGAATGGGAATAATCGGGAAAAGCTGTTCGAGCGCCCAATTGTCGGGAATCGAACGAAAAACGGAAAAATTCGCCAGGTATTTTGCGCACATCAAACGCCGCAAATCGTCAAATTCTTCCGAAACGTATTTTTTCTGCTGCGCAAAATGGTCGGCTTTTTCGCACACATCCCAGAAAAGAACTTCGCCTTTTCCTTTGTCTTCAAGCGAAATCAAGCCGAGATTGAACATCGTGAAAAGTTCTTCGCGATTTTCGAGCGCGTCGTGATAATACTCGCGATAATTTTTTCCGGTAATCGTTTCGCGCAAATCGAAAAGTTCGCGCACAACCTGCGGATCGTCAACATTAATCTTGATCGGATCGGCGATATCTTCAACGACCGTTTCGATTTCGTCCTGAATATTGGTCACTAAAACTGCGTGATACGCCGACAGATAGCGACCGGATTCCTGAATAATTGTCGGATGCGGCACGTTTTCGTCGTCGCAGACGTTTTTGATGACGTAAATAACGTCGTTGGCAAATTCCTGCGCATTGTAGTTCGCCGAACTTTCAAAAGAGGTTTTCGAACCGTCGTAATCAACCGCCATCCCGCCGCCGACATCGAGATATTCAATGGCAATTCCCATCTGCCGAATTTTGGAATAAGTGCGCGCCGCTTCTTTCATCGCATTTTTAATGCGTTTGATGTCGGTCAATTGCGAACCGATGTGAAAATGCAGCAGTTTGAGCATTTCAATTCGACCCGATTCCTGAAGCCGCCGGATGACTTCAAGAATTTCCGTCGTCGTCAAACCGAATTTCGCCGCTTCGCCGCCGGATTTTTCCCATTTTCCTGAACCTTTTGAATACAATTTGACGCGCACGCCGACCATCGGCAGTCGCGCATCCGGATTTTCCGTCGTAATTTCTTCAGCGAGTTTGATGGTGTGTTCGAGTTCGGAAAGTTTTTCGATGACGATGACGACGTTTTTGCCCGATTGAGCCGATGCGAATGCGAGTTCGACGAAATCGCGATCTTTAAAACCGTTGAGCACCAGTAAACTGTCTGCCGATTGTTCGAGTCCGACCGCCGCATAAAGCTCGGCTTTGGAACCGGCTTCGAGCCCGAAATTGTAACGCGAACCTTCGCGCAGATATTCTTCGATCACGGCGCGATTCTGGTTGACCTTCATCGGGTAAACGCACAAATGCTTGCCGTTATAATCAAATTCGCGAATAGCTTTGTTGAAAGCCGATTGAAGTTTGCGGATTTGTCCGAAGAGAAGCTGCGGGAAACGCAGCAGAATTGGCGTGTTGATGCCGCGTTTGCTCAGGTCGTCAATAATCTCTTTAACGTCGGCGGTAAGATTTTCATTTTCGGGCGCGCGGACGATTAAATGTCCTTTGCGGTTGATTCCGAAATAATCTGCGCCCCAATTTTCGATGCCGTAGGTTTCTAAAGTCTGTTCAGTAACTGCGCTCAATTTGCGTTGCTCCGTTCCGTCAAAATCGGAAAATCTGTAATCAATAGTAAAAATTTATAGCTTAATAGAAATCTAACAAAAAACAAAAAGCAGAACAACAACTATTTTCCGCGAACATTTTTCGTCGCTGTTACCAAACGAAATTTATCTGTGGCACAAACATTGCTCACCGCTTCGTTAGAAAAGCCTTTTAATTTCAGAGGGCGTTCAAAATCAACAGTATTCCAGCCATTGTTCCAAAGATTCATCGTAAAAAATGCCGTTTGTTGTCAAAAAAACGGTGACAAATTTTGTCATTAGTAATATTGAAAGATAGTTCGAGGTGTTAAAAATGAAAAATAAACAGAGCGGATTTTCCTTAATTGAATTGCTTCTGGTCGTCGTTATTATCGGAGTGATCGCCGCCATCGCAGTTCCTTCATTGATGAGAGCGAAAACAGTTGCTGAAGATGGAAGCGCCTATTCGACAATGCGCGCACTATCAACTTTGCAAACCAGTTATTACACGCGAAATAATAGATATGCAACGCTCAGTGAATTGCTTTCGGATCAAGAAATTCGTCTCGGTACTATTCAGGGAAATACTCTGAAAAGAAGCGTTTTTACCTACACGATGAGTCCCAACCCGAATCCATCACCCGCAGATTTAAAGGACGAATACGAAATCATCGCATCGCGACCCGGCATCAGAGATGAGCCGCCGTATATTCTTAGACTGAAACAGGACAGCGTCATTACGTTGATAACCGAGTAGCGACAACAATTTTGAGTCAATGGCAGCAGTAAAAATTTGAAGGGGTGAGCAGATGAATGTTTTTGAAGATTTGGTTGATGCGCTAAAAGAGGAAAATCTCATTGAACGAACGGTTATTGAAGTGAAAAAAGCTGATACCGACGATGAATATTTGGGAGCGATTCTCAATAAAGCGAAATTCTCGAGTGATCGTGTTGTTCCGCCGGTCAAGGCGCGCGATTTTGATCACAAATCCGAATCTGCCGCCGTCGCCTCCGCTGAGAGCTTTCAAATGGTGAACAATGATTTTAACAATCTCGAAACCGGTTTTGCTCCGGCTGAAAACTTTCAGCGAATGGAAAAGAATTCCGCCAAACAAAGCGTAGAAAATGTTTCGGCAGCGGAAACTGTTCCGCTCAATTTGCAGAAAGAAAGCAAAGTCGCGGTTGATGAAAAAGATTTTTACCGCAAGCGCGCGATGGAAGAAGTTTCGGGCTTGCAGATGGTTGAGCACGTTTTGTCCGGCATCGAACGCGAGCAAATGAAAACGATGCCGAAATTGTATAACGACATTTCGGTGAAAAAAGCGCTGCACGATTTTTTGAGCATTACCGGAGACGTGAAATCTTCGGAACACGCGCAGGCGGAATTTCAGTTGATGCAGGAAACCGAAACCTGGTGTTCAGCGCTTTCGCATCGCGACAAAAGAGTTTCGGTCGCGCATCTGCGCCGTTACTGCGAAACGACCAAACCGGCGCTCAGCTCGCAGGCATTGATTGCGCTCGCGCGATTTTACCGCAATCTGCCGTTTTCCGAATCGGTCAGAAGTAAATTTGATTTGATTGTCACCAGGCTTTTCACCAAAGAAGCCGGTGAGGAAAAAAGAGTTCTGGTTTTTGAGCGCGACGAATTGATTGATCATTTGAAGGATTTATACGCCGATTGGTCGAGCATTCCGCTTTATTCAACCGACAGCGACGACTCAAACATCGTTCTTGCGGCGATTAAGTTTGAAGATTTTATGACGGAAGCGGAAAGCGCCAGCGATTTTGATGAATTGGTGAAAAACGATTTTTTCAATCGTTTGCGGCTTTTCAAAGAATCGGCTAACGAATTATTTTACGCGCCGCTCGTGACGGCGACCGCCATCGAATGCAACGTGCGCATCGGCAACAAATATATTGAATTAATCGCCAGCGAGCGGGAAAAATCAAGCGTTGATGATTTGCAGGAAAAATACGGATTTCTGCACGATCAGACGATTTCCGACGCGACGAGCAAAACTTTTCAGTTAATTGATTTGCTGAAAGAAAAAACACAAACTCCGGCACCGATTAAAAAACAAAGTCCGCCGATGGAGTTTTCCGTCGCAAAAGCGCAAAGCGGCGGCGCGCTGAGCGAAACGAAAATTTCTATACCGCAAAATACGGAGCGCTCGAAAAAATCAAGTTCGCTTTTCGCCGTCAATAAATGGCTTTTGGCTGCGACCGTGATTGTTGTTTTATTAAGCGGCGGCGTTTATTACTGGGTTAATATGGCGGCGGTTCCGGCAGCCAACACGAACGTTAAACGAGTGAATCTGGATAATTCTTCGCTCAAGGAACATTTGCAGACCGCGCGCATCAGCGGCGATACGTTTTACGGCGTCACGCTTCCGACTTGGGATGCGCTGACCAATGAAAAGAGAGAGGAGCTGCTTAAAAAAATACTGCAGTTCGGTGCCGACAAAGGTTTCGTCAAAGTTCACCTGGTTGATAAACAAGGAAAATCAGTCGGTTTTGCCAACAGTGAAAAAGCAGAAGTTATCAATCCATAAATCTGGCTTAAATCGCCGATAATACGGCGCAAAAAATTAAAAATTCGATTTTAAACTTGCCCGCGCCTGGTGTAGAATCTCACTGAAATTTGCGCGTGAAAAGATTCGCAAACTTTCAAAAAACTTTTCACAAAGCCATTTTTAGGAGATTTAATGAACGCAAAAAATGTTTTGAACTATGCGGCTGATCAAAGCGCGCGGTTTGTTTCCATTCGTTTTACGGATTTGATCGGTTCGTGGCATCATCTGACGTATCCGATTGAACAGTTAAACGAAGACAGTTTTGAGGAAGGATTCGGTTTCGACGCTTCTTCGCTACGCGGTTGGGCGGCGATTAACGAATCGGATATGCTGCTCGTTCCCGATCCGGGTCGTTTTTGGGTTGATCCGTTTGCCGAGGAAACGACGATTTGTTTGATTGCGAACGTCGTTGACCCGATTACCAAAGAGGGTTACGGGCTCGATCCGCGCTCGGTCGCCATTCGCGCCGAAAGCTACCTGAAATTTACCGGCATCGCCGACACGATTTTCGTCGGACCGGAAGCTGAATTTTTTGTTTTTGACGAAGTTTCCTACCACAACGATCAGCAGTCAGCCGGTTTCAGCGTCAATTCTGAAGAAGGACACTGGAATACCAGCCGCAAGGGAACGGAAATGGCGCCGAATTTCGGTTATCATATTCGCCCGAAAGAAGGTTACGTTCCGGTCGCGCCGATGGACACGCTGATTGATTTGCGCAACGCGATTTCATTGATTTTGGCGGAAGTCGGCATCCACGTCGAATGTCATCATCACGAAGTCGCCACCGCCGGACAATGCGAGATTGATTTTAAGTTTTCCAATTTGCTGCACACGGCTGACAATTTGATGATGTTCAAATACATCGTCAAAAATACGGCTTACGCGCACGGCAAAACGGCGACGTTTATGCCGAAACCGCTCTACGGCGATAACGGTTCGGGAATGCACGTTCACCAATCGCTGTGGAAAGAGGGCAATCCGCTTTTCGCCGGCGATCAATACGCCGGACTTTCCGAAACGGCGAAGCATTACATCGGCGGTTTGCTCAAACACGCGCCCGCGCTCGTCGCGCTCGCCGCGCCGACGACAAACAGCTACAAACGTCTCGTGCCCGGTTTTGAAGCGCCCGTGAATCTCGCGTATTCGGCGCGAAATCGTTCGGCAGCCGTGCGAATTCCGATGTTCTCGCAGTCGCCGAAAGCCAAACGGCTCGAATTTCGTCCGCCCGATCCGTCGTGCAATCCGTACATCACTTTTGCGGCTTTGTTGATGGCTGGACTCGACGGCGTGCAGAACCGCATTGATCCGGGCGAGCCGCTCGACAAGGACATTTACGATTTGCCGCCCGAAGAATTAGCAAATGTTCCGTCGCTGCCCGGAACGCTCGACGAGGCTTTGACGGCGCTCGAAAACGATCACGAATTTTTGCTGAAAGGCGATGTCTTCTCGAAAGAAATGATCGAACGCTGGATCAGCTACAAACGCGAAAAAGAAATCACGCCGCTGCGCCTGCGTCCGCATCCGATGGAATTTTCGATGTATTACGACATTTAATTTGCTGAAAAGCAACAATCATTAAGAAGCGGTGTGAAATTGTATAGTTTCGCGCCGCTTTCTTTTTTAAGTTAGAACGTATTATATTTCTGCTGTTTTAGAACAAGGACGGCAAAAATTTGAGCGAAAACTTGCGGCGAGAAAAATGATGAAAATCGAACAGATAACTTTGGAAGGATCAGAAATTGCGCTGAAACCGCTGACCAGCGAACATTTCGCAGAACTCGCGCAGGTCGCTTTTGAAAATGAAATCTGGCAATGGACATCGAATCAGGTCAACGATGCAGACGATTTGCGCCGCTACATTGAAAATGCGCTCGAAGACGCAAAAAAAGGCGTCGCGCTGCCGTTTGTCACCGTTGAAAAGAAATCAAACCGCATTGTCGGCGCGACCAGATTCGGCAATATTGATCGGCACAATCGGCGCGTCGAAATCGGCTGGACGTGGATTAATCCGCAGTGGCAGCGCACGGCGATCAACACGGAAGCCAAATTTTTGATGCTGCGTCACGCTTTTGAAGTGTGGAAGTGCGTGCGCGTTGAATTGAAAACCGACGTACTGAACGAGCAATCAAAAAACGCCATTCGGCGCATCGGCGCCAAAGAGGAAGGCATTTTGCGGCAGCATTTAATCACCGATGCGGGACGGCTGCGCGACACGGTTTATTTCAGTATCATTGACTCAGAATGGGAAATCGTTAAGAAAAATTTACTCGAAAAATTAAAACGCCGCGCTTAATTCTGCGAGCGTCCAGCAAAGTCGAACGGCGGCGAAAAAACGTGTAAAATGCGAAAAATATTTTGTTAATGTGCGTTATAATGTGAACGGTTATGGAAAAAATAAACGTAATTTGCCCGTGCTGCGAAGCGGTTTTGACGATTGACGCGCAAACCGGCGCGCTGCTCGGACATGAAGAGAAAGCGAAAAGCCTCGGCTCGTTTGAAGATTTAAAGAGCGAGCTCGGCAAACAGAAAGAATTGCGCGAACAGCTTTTCGCGCAGGAAATGTCTTCGCAAAAAGATCGCGAACGATTGCTCGAAGAAAAGTTTCAGGAAGCATTGAAACGCGCTGACACGACAAAGGATTTGCCTTTCAAAAATCCGCTCGATTTAGATTGAATTTGTCAGCGTCGAAAATTACTAAATTTGTTGCCGGAAACCCTTAAACCGTTTGATTTCGGAATTTACTCAAGTGAATACGACCGTCATTTACTGTCAGAATTGCCGCAGCGCAAACAGCTTAAAAGAAACGTTTTGTCAGGAATGCGGCACGCGCCTGCTGCTCGTCGTGTTTCCGAATTCATTGCAGTATGACACCAATCACGTGCCGACTTTTTACGAAGATCATCTGCTCGAAAGAATTTCGATTTTAGAGCTGCGCGTGGCGCAATTGAGCGAGCGGCTGGAATCGGCTTTTTTTCTTATTCAAAACGGCTTTGAGCATTTTTCCAAACACCAGAATTCGTATCGCGCGTTTCTCGAAATCGCCAAGAGGGTCAATCCCGAACTCGCCGCCGCGCTCAGCGAAATAAGCGAATTAAACAAAGCGAATCCGGCGAAAGCGAGATTGGGAAAAGACGCGAAACGGAAAAAAATTCTCAGCGAGATTATCGAGCAAGACGGCAATCAAAACAGCGAACTTTTTACGCATCTGGTCGAAAAGGGAATTGATTTTCTGGTTGAAAACGAAGAAAAACAGGCTTTTCAAATGCTCGAACGAGCAGCGCTGCTGTCGCCGCAAAACGTTGCGCTGCATTTATTTATCGCCGAAAATCTGTTTCGCGCCGACAAATATGCGGAAGCGCAGAAATATCTCGAAAAAATTTATCTTTTCGCACCGACCAACGAAAAAGCGATGCTTTTGCTCGGCGCGATTTACGCCGATTTTGCCGAAGTTGAAAAAGCGAAGCGGCTTTTGAGCGCGGTCGCGGAAAACCGCAAAACCGAAGCGGCGGCAAACTTAATTTGGGGAATGCTCGCCGCGTTTGAAAACAATTGGTCGGAAGCGATTGCCGCTTTCAAAAAATCGTCGGGCGAAAATGAGTTTGCCGAAACGCAGTATTTAATCGGCTGCGCGTATTTTTGTCTGCGGCAGCACAATGCCGCGCTTGCTAACCTGCAAAAAGCGATTGAATTGGATCACCGATTTTCCGACGCGTATTTTATGCAGAGCGTAATTTACCGTTTGAAGAACGATGAAACGAAAGCCGAAGAATCGTTGGCGGCGGCGGCTGAATGCCGGGAAAACGGCGCTCAAAATTGGGAGTTTACCAGCGGAAAAACAATCTGGAATGCGGAAAAAGCATTGCCGTTTCTGCATTTTGAGAAAAAAAACGCGCGAATTTTATCCGGCGGCGCGCTTCGCGTGCTGAAATTTATGCGTAAAATGATTTATGAAGCGATCAGTTGAAAAAGCGAATTCGGATTTTGTTGATAATCGCGGCTTTACAAATTGAGCGGAAGCGGAAAAATTTGAAATGAATGTCTAATTTTCCCGCTGACTTTATCGCTACTTTAATAAAATGACGGAAGCATCAAAAACCGAACGAAAATCGGTTGAACCGAAAGAAAAATTGATCGTCGCGCTCGATGTCGAAACAGCGACGGAAGCGAGAAATATCGTTGATGAAATCGGCGCGGAAGTCGGCGCGTTCAAAATCGGATTGCAACTTTTTACTTCCGCCGGTGCATCTTTTGTGCGGGAAACGGCAGAAAAAGGCTTCAGAGTTTTTCTCGACGTAAAGTTTCATGATATTCCGAACACGGTCGCGCGCGCTTCTGTTGAAGTCGCCAGATTAGGCGTGTGGATGTTCAATGTTCACGCGAGCGGCGGCGGCGAAATGATGCAGCGAACGGCGGAAGCGGTCAGCGAATTTTGCGAAAAAGAAAATCTGGCGAAACCGAAAATAATCGCCGTGACGGTTTTGACGAGTTCCGACGAAGAAACTCTGCGCGAAATCGGCGTCGAACGCGCGGTCGGCGAGCAAGTTGTCAATTTAGCGCGGCTCGCGGCAAAATACGGAATGGACGGCGTTGTCGCATCGCCGCAAGAAACGCCGCTGATTCGGCGAGAAATTGAAAAAACGGATTTTTTGATCGTCACTCCGGGAATTCGACCAGAATTTGCAACGAACGACGATCAGAAGCGTGTAATGACACCGAAGCAGGCGGTCGCGAGCGGCGCCGATTTTTTAGTCGTCGGACGTCCGATTTTGCAGGCGAAAGACAGATTAACGGCAGTAAAAAAAGTATTGGGAGAAATGTAAAACCGAACAGTCGGAACTTGATTCGATGGAAAACAGCAAAAATTACAAAACATACCGCAAAAATCATTTGACGGTATTCCGGCAGATTTTCGGTTTATTTTTCGCATTGACAATTATTGCGGGCTTTCTTGTATTGTTTGACGGAGTTTCCGCGCAAAATACGATTACAGTTCCAACCGCTGCGCCGAGCGCTTTTCGCGTCGGCGAGCGTCTGACCTACAACGTTTCTCTCGACAAATTCAAAAACGCCGGTTATGCGGAAATCTACGTTGTGTCGCGCGGAAAACTCGCTGATCGCGATGCCGTTGAACTTAGTTCAAAAATCAAAACGAACGATTTGGTCAGCGCGGCGTTTTATTTTCTCGATCAGGCGCGCACAACGTTTGCCGCGAGCGAATCCGGCTTGCCGCTCTACGTGCGAAAAACCGAAAACGGTTCGGTACTGCCGAATGAAACAATCAACAACTATTTGCTTGCGCCGACGGTTAATTACGATTTATTGACACTTATTTACCAAGCGCGCAATACGGGCGGAAACGGGACGTTTGCGATGCAGGAAAACGAAAAAATTTACAGCGTCAATTTGCAAAGCGGCGTCAGCGAAAAAATTAGAACCGACGTTGGAGAATTTGACACGATTGCTTCGACGGTGCAAAGCGAGTATTTAACGGAAAAAGGTTTGACCGACGCGCGGATTAATTTCAGCGCTGATGATCAGAAAATTCCGGTGTTGTTTCGATTTAAAACAGCCAAAGGAGAATTTCGCGCGACGCTCGCCAGCATTCAAAATCTTGACGGCGGCGCGGTCGTAACGCCGACGCCGATTGTCATTCAAACTCCGCTGCGACCGACGGCGACTCCGGCGCCGATTGTGACGCCGACGCCGTACATTGAAAATCAACCGCTGCTCAGCGAACTGCCGTTCGTGCTCGGCGAAACTCTCGATTATCAATTTACTTCTGCCGGACAAAACATCGGCACAGTTCGTCTTCAAGCGAAAGAGCGCAAAAAGATAAACGGTCAGGACAGTCTGTTGATTGATGCGGTCGTCACAAATGTTCCGTCCGGCAATCGTCCGTTCGCGTTAAACGATGGAATAAAAGCGAATATCAATCCGGACACGCTTGCTCCGCAGCAAATCGAATTGAAATTCAACGGCGCGCTCAACACGCTCAATCAAGCTGTTCGTTTTGATCAAAGAAGCGGTGCGGCATTCCTAAACGGCGTCAACAAAATTGATGTTCCCGTCGGAACGCACAGCCTTTTGTCGCTAATTTATGCGATTCGATCTTTTAACTTGAAGCCGAGCAAAGATCCGAGTAATCCGGTGAACGACACGCGCGTCTCGGTTTTTTGGGATAAACAGCCGTATGTTTTTACGCTGCGACCGTCAACCGGCGACATTCTCAATCTGCGCGGCGAAAAAGTTTCCGCCCAGCAAATTTCAGTCAATACGGGAAATCCGCAGCTCGACGCGCTCGGTTTGCGTTTGTGGCTGAGCAACGACGACAAACGCACGCCATTGCGCCTCACGATCGGCAGTTTTCAAGCAGACTTAATCGCCGAGTCAAAAATTCCGCCACGCTAGAAATTTAATTTGACCGCACAGTTTCGTAAGAGAACTATTTGTTTTTATCAGATGAAATTGAAAGTTGATTTCAACTGAGTTAAACTTTTTACAGATAAATCTTAAAAATTAAGAAGTAAAAAAGGTTGAATCAAAAAATATGACGACATTAGCTGAACTTGCAGTCGGCGCGGAAGCAAAAGTGATTCGCGTAACCGGAACATCGGCGGTTTCCCGGCGATTGATGGAAATGGGCGTGATTCCGGGCGTCTCGGTGAAAATTGTAAAAACCGCACCGTTCGGCGATCCGATTCAGATTCGCGTGCGCGGCTACAGTCTGGCGATGCGCAAAAGTGAAGCCCGGACTATCGAAGTAAGCTAATGAAAACTGTTTTGAAAAACGCGGAAACATCAAACGAAGTTGCCGTCGCCGTTAAAGAAAACAAGCGCGCCGACGAAAATGCCGAAAAAAAACAAATAATCGTTGCTTTAGCCGGCAATCCGAACGCCGGTAAGACTACTCTTTTCAATGTTTTAACCGGACTTAAACAAAAAGTCGCCAATTATCCGGGCGTCACGGTCGAGCGGAAAGAAGGAATCTGGAAACTCGATGATACAGCCGCGCGGCTGATTGATTTGCCGGGTTTGTACAGCCTCGATGTCACGTCGCTCGATGAACAAATCGCGAGCGAGGTGCTGACGGGAAAAGTTTTCGATCTGCCGAAACCCGATGTCGTCGTCGCCGCCGTTGATGCAACCAATCTTGAGAGAAATCTCTACCTCGTCACGCAAATTCTCGAATATAATATTCCGGTCGTCATCGCGCTGACCATGTTTGACGCCGCCGAAAAACAAAGTTTGGCAGTCAACAGCAAAAAACTTTCCGAGCTTCTGCAAATTCCGGTCGTTCCGGTAATCGCTAAACAGAAACAGGGAATTAACGAATTGTCCGCCGCAGTCGTTAAAGCCGCGCGCGAGAAAAAAACACCCGTATTGCCGTGGCTTGCCGACGCTGATTTTAACGAGGAAGGCGAGGAGATTCATCTCAGTTTGTCGGAAAACGCGGCGGCGAATAAAAAAATCTTTGCGCGTTACAATTTTATTTCCGATGTTTACCAGGAATCCGTCGAGCACAAACATACTTCCGAGCGCAACGTCTCCGACAAAATTGACGGTATTCTGACGCACAAATTTTTCGGTTTAATTATTCTGGTTGCGATTCTTCTGCTCGTTTTTCAGACGATTTTTTCGTGGGCGAACGTGCCGATGGATTTGCTCGATCAAGGCTTCGGCGCGCTCGGCGATTTTGTCAGAACGAGTTTGCCCGCCGGAATTCTCAACGATTTAATCGTTGATGGAATTATCGCCGGAGTCGGCGGCGTGCTGGTTTTTCTGCCGCAAATTTTGCTTTTATTTTTGTTTCTCTCGATTCTTGAAGATTCCGGTTATATGGCGCGCGCCGCGTTTTTGCTCGACAAACTGATGTCGCGCGTCGGTTTGCACGGCAAAGCGTTTTTGCCGCTTTTGTCGAGTTTCGCCTGCGCGATTCCGGGAATTATGGCGACGCGGACGATTGAAAATCCAAAAGATCGGCTGGCGACGATTTTGATTGCGCCGTTTATGAGCTGTTCGGCGCGGCTGCCGGTTTATACGTTGATGATCGGCGCGTTTTTTACCGGACAAACGATTTTCGGATTTTTGTCGGTCGGCGCGGTTTTAATGCTGGCGATGTATGCGCTCGGAATAATCGTCGCGATTATCGCTGCGTTCGTTTTGAAGCGAACAATTCTAAAATCGCCGCCGCCGCCGTTTGTAATGGAACTTCCGCCGTATCGTTTGCCGAACGTGCGCACGGTTTTGCAAAATATGTTTACGCGCGCCGGACTTTTTTTGAAACGAGCCGGAACGGTAATTCTGGCGATTTCGATTATTCTCTGGGCACTAACTTATTTTCCGCGAAATGCATCGCCGACAATTAACAAAAATCAGCAATCGTCCGTCACGGAACGCGCGCCCGGCGAAGCGAGCGGCGCGCCGAACGGTGAGATGGCAACCGAACTTGTTGCGGAAGATTCGGCGCAGCTGCAAAATAGTTTTGCCGGACAACTCGGACATTTTATCGAACCTGTCATTCAACCGCTCGGTTTCGACTGGAAAATCGGTGTCGCGCTGATCGCGAGTTTTGCGGCGCGCGAAGTGCTGGTTTCGACTCTGAGCATTATTTACAACGTCGGCAAAGACGAAACAGAAGAATCGGAAACTTTGATTTCAGCAATTCAAGCCGAAAAACGGGCGGACGGAACGCCGGTTTGGACGCCGCTGACGGCGCTTACTCTAATGGTTTTCTTTGTGCTCGCGATGCAGTGTATGTCAACCGTTGCCGTTGTGCGGCGCGAAACGAATTCCTGGTCGTGGACGCTTTTTATGGTCGCCTATATGACCGCGCTGGCTTATTTCGCGGCGTTTTTAACTTATCAGGGCGGAAAACTTTTTGGTTTCGGTTAGACCGCGACCAAAGTTGTATTTAATGAAATGAACACGCAAATTTTAATAGTTTCAGTCATCATTTTTCTCGCTGCTGTCTATGTCGCCGCGCAAATTTGGCGCAAAGCGAAATCTTTTTCGGCGAAAAATTCGTGCGGCTCGAATTGCGGCTGCGGAACCGATTCAAAGATAAAAGCTTGAGCGAGAAACCAACATTTTTCACCGAAGGCGTGCGGGCGATGTTTATTTCGACGCTCGCTTTTTCTTTAGCAAACGTTTGCATTAAACAGGTTGCGCATTTGCCGACGATGGAAATCGTGATGTTTCGCTGTTTGCTCGGCGTCGCATTTTGTTTTTACGGATTGAAAAAAGCCAACGCTGATTGGCGCGGCTCAAACCGGAAAATGCTTTTTCTGCGCGGACTTTTCGGCACGACAGCGCTTTATTTGTTTTTTCTCACGCTCAAAAATATTCCGCTCGCATCCGCGATGACGATTCAGTATCTCTCGCCGATTTTCACGACCGTGATCGCGATTTTTCTGCTCAAGGAAAAAGTCAAAGCGCTGCAATGGCTGTTTTATTTGATCGCATTCGTCGGCGTGCTTTTCATCGAACAATTCGATGCGCGCATCTCGCTGTTTTTTCTCATCGCCGGAGTTTTTTCGGCTTTTTGTTCGGGCGTCGCCTACAATCTCGTGCGCAGTTTGCGCGAGCGCGAACATCCTCTGACGGTCGTGCTGCACTTTCAAATCGTCGGTCTGGCGCTCGGCGCGTTGTTCACAATTTTCGATTGGCAAATGCCGTCCGGTTGGGATTGGGTTTATTTGTTTTTGATCGGACTTTTTTCGCAGCTCGGACAAATTTTTCTGACGAGCGCGCTGCAAAGAGAAAAAGCGGCGAGCGTCGCGATCATCAATTACACCGGTTTGATTTACGGTTTATCAATCGGCTGGTTTGTCTTTCACGAGCCGCAAACCGTAGAATCGTTGTTTGGAATGTTTTTAGTAATCATCGGCGTCGTGCTAAGCGTTTTTTACAGTCGGCGGCGACAGGAAGAAATCGAAAAACTGGAAGCGACAGCCGGTTAAACAAGGGGTTTGAAAATGCACAAAAAGAAAATTCTCGCTTTGATTCTCGCGGGCGGACAAGGCGGGCGACTCGGGTTTTTAACCGAAAATCGCGCGAAACCGGTCGTTCCGTTCGCCGGATTTTACCGTCTGATTGATTTTGCTCTGAGCAACTGTCTGCACAGCGGAATTTCCGACGTGTGGATCATCGAACAATACGAACTGCACTCGCTCAACGAGCATTTATCAAACGGCAGACCGTGGGATTTGGACCGCACTTACGGCGGTTTGCAGATTCTGCCGCCGTTTGAAAATCGCGAAGATTCCGACGAAAAAGGCGGTTTCGCCGAAGGAAACGCCGACGCGATTATTCGGCAGCAGGATTTAATCAAAAAATTCGATCCCGATATTCTGATTGTTCTCAGTTCCGATCACATTTACAAAATTGATTTTCGCGACGTAATCGAAACGCATTTGAATAAAAATGCGGCGCTGACGATGGTCACGACCGAATTGCCCGAAGGCGAAACCGCGTCGCGTTTCGGCGTCGTCAAAACCGACGAAAACGGCAGCGTTACTGACTTCAAATACAAACCGGACAAACCGCAGAGCGACGTTGTGACGACGGAAATCTTCGTTTACGACGCGAAAATTTTGTTTGCAACGCTCGAAAAATTGCTTGCCGAAAACGAAAAATTAAAAGATTACGGCGATGAGCTGATTCCGCATTTCGTCGAAAATCACAAAGTTTTCGAGCATCGGCACAATGGATATTGGCGCGATGTCGGAACGATTGAAAGTTACTGGCAGGCAAATATGGATTTGCTTGACGAAAAGGAAACAATCGCGATTGACGATAAAGACTGGACGATTTTGACGCATTCCGCGCCGCGCGTTCCGGCGTTTATTTCTTCATCGGCGGAAATTAAGAACAGCTTGATCGCGCCGGGAGCGAAAATTTACGGCGCGGTCAAAAAATCGGTTTTGGCGGCGGGCGTCATCGTCGAAGAAGGCGCGGAAATCGAAGAGTGCGTTGTGTTTAGCGACGCGGTAATAAAAAAAGGCGTCAAATTAAAGCGCGCGATTGTTGACGAAAACACAACGGTTACGAAGAAAAAAGTTGAATCGTTAAAACGCGAGAACCATGAAATCGGCGTTGTCGGGCAAACCAAAACGAAGACTTCCGAACAAGTTAAATCCGACGCGAAAAAGAAAAAATAGATGGCGGAAAATGTGCAGATCAAAGCGGTCGTGATGACAGTCAGCGATTCGCGAACGATTGAAAATGACACGTCGGGCGACGCGTTGGCGCAATTGCTCGCCGAAATCGGCGCGGAAATCGTCGAAAAAATTATCGTCAGCGATGATTTTGAAAATCTGCGCCAAACGCTTTACGCGCTCGCCGAACGCGCGGACGTGAATTTAATTGTGACAACCGGCGGAACCGGTTTTGCTGAACGCGATAATACGCCGGAAGCGACGCGCGCCGTAATTGAACGCGAAGCGCCGGGAATCGCCGAAGCGATGCGAATGGAAACATTAAAAAAAACGCCGCTCGCGATGCTGTCGCGCGGCGTTTGCGGCATTCGCGGCGGCGTTTTAATTATAAATTTGCCCGGTTCGCCAAAAGCGGTGCGCGAATGTTTCGACGTCATCAAACCGGTTTTGCCGCACGCCGTCAATTTAATTTCGGGGAAAACCGGGCACGGCGCATAAAGAAAAGAGGAAAAGGGACGCGGATGAACGCAGAAAAAACGCGGATTTTCACGGATTTTATTTTTACACAAAAGATTTATCCGTGAAAATCCGCTTGATCCGCGTTCATCCGCGTCCCATTTCTTGCATCTGTTTGCCGTGTACGATTAATTTTTCAATGAATTTTGAATGAAATTCGCCGCGTCGGTTTTCAATTTGCGCAGCGAATTTTTTTCGATATACATCATATGACCGGCTTCGTAATACGAAACCGAGATGTTTTTGCGCAGCGTCGGGTCGAGATTCAGCGCGGAAATCGTGTATTCGGTCGCGTAATACGGCGTCGCCATATCGTAAAACCCGGAACCGACGAAAACTTTCATATAAGGATTTTTTGCCATCGCCGATTTCAAGGTCATTGACGTATCGGCGTAGCCCTGACTCGTGTTGTAATTCCACGGCGCGGTGATTCCGCCGCCTAAAATGTAATATTCCAAATCGGATTTAAAGCCCAAATCACGCCGCACATAATCGTTAAAAGTAGCTGTGTAAGGCGGACGAATCGCCGTCATACTCGGATCAAAATCAGGGTTGTCGCTTGCCGCGTCGCGGTCAATGCCGCTGAAACGGCTGTCGAGTCGTCCGGTCGTTCGCCGCTGATCGCGCAGCAGTTCTTTGTTGAATTCGCCAAGATCAACGCGAAAATTATTCTGCTCGATGAAGTTTTTGCTCAAGCCTGTATAGCGGCTGAATCGGTCGAGTAAAGTTTGTTTTTCCGTTGCCGACATCCGATCCATTTTCAGCATCGCGGGCATGTATTCGTTGGCGGCGAAATTTTCGGCTTCCTGCAAAACCTGCCGCAGCGGTTTGTTTTGCAGTTCGGGCGCGAGCCGTTTGTGATACCACGCGGTCGCCGCGTACGACGGCAAAATCAAAACGAGCGGCAAATCGTTGTTGTCGGCAAAACGAATCGTCTGAAAATTGAGCACGGACGAAACGAGCAAGATGCCGTTCAAACCGATGCCGCGCTCGAAAAGATGATTAGATAAACCGGCGGCGCGCGTCGTGCCGTAACTTTCGCCGACTAAATAAAGCGGTGAATTCCAGCGCTCGCCGCGTCCCAGATACATCCGAATAAATTCACCGACCGATTCGATGTCGCCGTTAACCGAGAAAAATTTGTTGGCGAATTCCGGTTTCGTCGCGCGCGAATATCCTGTTCCGACCGGATCAATAAAAACCAGATCGGTTTCGGTCAGCCACGTTTCTTCATTGTCCACGAGTTCATACGGCGGCGGCGGCATTAAACCGTCGTCGAGCATTCGCACGCGTTTCGGACCGAGCGCGCCCAAATGAAGCCAAACGGACGCCGAACCCGGACCGCCGTTAAACGAAAACATCAGCGGGCGTTTAGCCGGAGCATTGTCGAGCGTGTAAGCGATATAAAAAAGTTTGGCTTCCGTTTCGCCCGTTCGTTCGTTGCGAATCGGCATCAAACCGGTTGTCGTCGTGTAATTCAGCGTTCTGCCTTTCACGATTATCGAATGTTTTTGAGCGACGGGAATGTCTTCGTTTGTTTGCGTCAGAAATTGCGTGGTCGCCGGTTTCGGCGTTTCAGCTGGTCTCGGCGACGCGCCGGGCATTTGAAAAAGAAAAAAGAAGGATAGAAATATTGATGTAAACATATATTAAAAAAAGAAAAGCGCGGATTTGATTGCAAAATCCGCGCTTTTTGATAAGTCAGTTTATCTGACGACTTCGCTGACGACTTGACCGTTGATGATTGTGCCGGTGCAATGCGTGACGTATTCAAACGGGTCGCCGTCGTACATTGCGATGTCGGCGTCTTTGCCGCGTTCGATGGAGCCGATGCGCGAATCCAAGCCGAGAATTCGCGCCGCATCAATTGTAATGGTCGCGAGCGCGTCGCGCATCGTCAAGCCGTTTGCCGCTGCGATTGCCGCTTCGAGCAGCACGACGCGCGTTTTCGGCACGTAGCCTTCGTAACCGCTTTGCAGCGCGAACGGAATTCCCGCCGCTTTCAACTTCGCCGCCGTTTCCATCGAAAGCCCTTCGGTTTCGCCGCCTGCGCGATACATCGTCGGATGTAAAATTACGGGAAAGCCGGATGCTTTAATTTGCGGAATCAACAGGTGCGCTTCGGATGCGCCGTCGAGCACGATTTTGATGTTGAACTCTTTTGCCAGACGCAGAGCCGTCATAATGTCTTGCGCGCGGTGCGCCGAAACGAGCAGCGGAATTTCGCGGCGAACGACTTTCTGCATCATATCGGCGCGCAAATCGGTCGGCTGAGTTTGCGTTGTCGCAGTTTGCGTCGCGGTTTGATTCGCCGCCGCTTGATTGGCGTTCGGCGCGGCGGCAGTTGGCGTCGCGTTGGTCGCCGGAGCGTTTTGATTGCCGGCGGTCGGCGGATTGTTCAGCATCGAATTCGGATTGCTGACGTTCGGACTGTTGTCGTTGTTACGCGGCGAAGTGGTCGCCGTCGTGGTCGTCGTTTGATTCGGCGAAGCGGCGCGGCGGACGGCTTCACTTGCTTTAATCAATTCGGCACGCAGCATCGAAGCCTGTTTCGCGCGCGTTCCCGGCGATCTTCCTGCGCTGCCGAGTGCGCTGTCGCCTAAAGTCGCGGCGATCATCGCCGTCGGAACGAGCGTGACGTCTTCGACCGTTTTGCCGAAAGTTTTGGCGATCATCGTCTGACCGGAAATCAGCGCCGACGGCTGATGTCCGGTGTGAATCGTTGTTACGCCGAATTGGCGCACCCATTCGATCAATTTTTCTTCCGGGTTGTATGCGTCAATCGCGCGCAGTTCCGGCTGCATCGGCGCGCTGCCGTCGAGCGCCATTTGTTCGTGCGGCTGATTCAAGTAACCGTTCAAGCCGATGACCGAATGCGCGTCAATCAAACCGGGCGTGACGACTTTCGCCGAAAGCGTGCGATAAT
>SXGU01259636.1_pt1 | contig 27263 bp, 21 predicted proteins | sample 3174531 | NCBI WGS metagenome assembly SXGU01 (sample SAMN11356863, study PRJNA531348) | freshwater metagenome | isolation source: freshwater sample F1-140 | place: China: Fuxian Lake, Yuxi | collected 2017-12-25 | reverse complement strand
TCATCGGAACGGCAGTCGTCGGCGCGACCACGATGATCTTCTAGATAATCCTGCTGCTCAAGGCGGACCCGCAGTACGCTCGCCCGCTCGAGATCATCGACCCGATGGTTCTGCTTGGTCTGATCGCCGGCGGCGCGGTCGTCTACTGGTTCACGGGCGCCTCGATGCAGGCGGTCACGACCGGCAGCTTCCGGGCCGTGGAGTTCATCAAGGCGAACATCAAGCTCGACACCTCGGCTGGCGCGAAGGCCAACATCGAGGACAGCAAGAAGGTCGTCGCCATCTGCACCCAGTACGCCCAGAAGGGGATGGTCAACATCTTCATCACGGTGTTCTTCGGTGCGCTGGCCTTCGCGTTCTTCGATGCCTTCTTCTTCGTCGGGTACCTGCTGAGCATCGCGCTCTTCGGTCTCTACCAGGCCATCTTCATGGCGAACGCCGGAGGCGCCTGGGACAACGCGAAGAAGGTCGTCGAGGTCAACCTCAAGGAGAAGGGCAGCGCCCTGCACTCCGCGACCGTGGTCGGCGACACCGTCGGCGACCCCTTAAAGGACACCTACTCGGTCGCGTTGAACCCGATCATCAAGTTCACGACCCTCTTCGGCCTGCTCGCCGTCGAGACGGCCGTGAAGATGGACCCGATGACGACCCACGTGCTGAGCGTGGTGTTCTTCCTCGTGTTCTGCTTCTTCGCCTGGCGCTCGTTCTACGGAATGCGCATCCGCTCGGCCTGAGGCATCCCCCTCTTTGGGGCGCAAACGCCCGGGCAGAAGCCCGGGCGTTTTCGTTTGGGGCACCTGCGACCGACTAGAGTCCGGCTTGGAGACGCACCCGCTGCGACCATGTGCTCAGTTGGCTCAGCAACGCGACGCGGGCCGCTTGTACTTCTTGGGGCGTGTAGCTGCGGTTGTCGTCCACGTCGGTGACCGGATCCACAAGCGAGATGGCGGCCTCCGCGCGGGCCGTGGCGCCGTAGGCGTCCCATGTCGTGGCGGCCTCTGCGACCTGCGCCAGCAGGGCGGCATTGCAGGTGGGGTCGTACACGCAGCGTACGCCAAGCTGGCCCTGCGCGGCGTTGTACAGGGCTTCTGGGACCCAGCCTTCGTCGACGTCCCACGCGACTGGAAGGAACCGGTCTCCCCGGGAGGCGTCTGAGATGAGGAAGAAGTCGCCGGTCTCGTAGGGGTAGGCCTCGAGATGGCCCGTCATGGCAAGCCACGCCCACAGGCGGGTGAAGGCCGTCATGTCGATGTCGGCGTCGGTCCGCGCCCAGAAGTCGTCCCCTGAGGTCGCCACGCTGTCGACGAGGGCGTCCACCCGCGCAGTGCTGAGGCCTTCACCCCGAACGAGCGCGATCTGGGAACGTCCGCTCACAGTGAAATCGCCGCCGTCTTGGCCTTCCCAAAGGTCGGCCTCGGGGTTGGGGTTGTGGCGGCCGACGAAGACCTTGTCCACGGGTTCTACGGCTGTGTAGAGGCCGCGGCTTTCGCCGTCGATGACCAGCTCCACGAAGCTCGCGCGCGGCGTCGGCAGACCGCTCGTGGCGAGGAACTCGTGGGCGAGGACCTGGCGGATGGTCGTGGGGTCCGACGCCTGGTTGGAGAGGCGCAGCGTCTCCAAGCCGCCGAATTCGGCCCCGTCGAGGAAGGCGTCGAAGCCGAGCTCGAGCGGCGACTTGCCCTGCCAGCCCAGGCCGCGGTCGTCACCGGTCAGCCGGACGCCTACGTGGTCGAAGGCGATGCCATCGATGGTGACGAGACCCTCGGACCAGTCGGAGCCGTCGGTGGCGAGGAGTTCCCAAGAGGTGGGGTCGAAGGTCAGCTCGACGCGGTGGAGGACGTCGACGGCGAACATGACGTCGTCGTAGGTGGGGTCGTCGATCCAGGGGGGCGGCAGGACGGGCACGTCGGTGTCGTCCGTCGTGATCGGCGGCTCGGTCGGGTCGCCCGTCGTCAGGGGGGGCGGAGGGGGCTCGGTGGTGCTGCCGATGGGAGGCGTGTCGGCGAACAACGTGAGTGTGCCGCCGGGCCCACAGCCGCCAAGCGCAAGAGACGTCAGGATTGGCAGATTGGTCACGTGAAACCCGCCCGAGGCCATTATCTTGCGGCATGACCTGGCTGTGGTTGGCATGTGGGGGTTCGGACCCGATTCCCGCCGCGACGGAGCGGTTCCGCGACCGTGCGCCGGCCGTTCTCGACCTCGATTGTGGCGGCGGCGCGGCGTGGGCGAACCTGCAGGACGCGATCGACGCGGCCAGGAGCGGTGACACGATCCGCGTCGCCGCTGGCACTTGCTACGGTTCGATCGACTTTGTCGGCAAGACGGTCCGAATCGAGGCGCGCGACGGCGTCGGCACCACGACCCTGGCGTCGTCGCCGGGCTCCGCCGCGGTGAGCGTCAAATCGGGAGAAGGGCCGGGCACCGCCCTCGTCGGCCTTCGGATCACGGGCGGCGGCGGATTGGTGGACTCGGCGATCGAGGTCTCGTTGTCGACGTTGCTCCTGCAGGACGTCACGGTGGAGGGCAACGTCGGCGTACATGCGCTGCACGCGCGGTCGACCGACATCGACGTCGTCCGGACGACCTTCGTCAACAACACGGCGTCCTCCGGCGTGGTCGTGTTTGCGCAGCGAGGTCATGTCCTTTGGAAGGACAGCACGCTGGTCTGCGGCGGCATCGGCACCGGCCTGGAGTCGAGGCACGGGGCCTTCCTGCTCGATGGGGGCACCCTGAACTGCGCTGGCACCACGGGCTTCCTCAGCGAACACAGCGTCGGCCGGATGATGCGTGTGGTCGTCGACGGGACCACGGAGTTGCAGGGCGAGTTCGACGACGCGATGGCTGTGATCAATGGCGTGCAGCGCGGCCCTGTTGTCGCCGACGCGGTGACCCTCGTCGTCCGCAACACGGTGTTCGACGGCGCGGCCCTGGACGTCAGCAACGTCTCGGGCGGGCCCATCGAAAACAACGTGTTCTTCGGCGGCGCGTGTGGCGTCGACGGGGCGACAGCGGGCTTGACGGTGCGCAACAACACCTTCTTCAACGTCGTGGACCCGCATTGCGGGAGCGTGGCCGACTACGTCGGTGTCAACGGCAACTTGGCCGACGACCCGCAGTTCGTCGACGCCGCGGCTCACGACTACCACCTGCTGCCAACGAGCACGTTGATCGACGCCGGCTTCGACACGCCGCTGAACCTGGACGTCGATGGAAGCCGGGCGGACATCGGCGTCTATGGCGGTCGCTTCGGGCTGGGGGGTGGCTGGTGAAGAGCCTGCTGCTCCTGTGGGTCGGGTGCTCTGCGGTGGGTACGTTGGGGACCATTCCGGTCAGTGACACGCCGACGGGCCTGACGACGGACGGGGACACGGATCAGGTCACGGACCCTCCGATCGACCCGCCCGTCCCGACCGATCCCCCCGATCCAACGGATTCCACGACGGGCGACACGGACCCCCCAGAGCCGACCGACCCGACCGAGCCTACGGACCCGCCAACGGTGCCCACGGAGACCGGTGAACCTGAGGACACGGCCTGCCCGCCGCCGCCGGTCGTCGTCCCCGACGTCGACCGGGTCGTCGATTGCAACGGCGGCGGCGACTTCCTCACGATCGGCGAGGCGATTGCCGCCTCGACGTCCGGCGACGTGATCGGGTTGGCGCCGTGTACGTACAACGAGCGCGTCGACTACATCGGAAAGAGCCTCGACATCGTCGGCATGACCGGCCTGGCGGCGGACGTGGTGATCGACGGCGGTGGGGCGGGCTCGGTCGTCACTGCGGCTGGCGGCGAGTCCTACGGGACGCGCATCGCCTGGGTGACGTTGACCGGTGGGGACGATGACGCTGGCGCGGCCGTTTGGGTGACGGAGGCCACCCTGGACATGCAAGGGGTGGTCGTGACGGGCAACGGGCCGAGCGCGACGATGGTTGGCGTCATTGCCGGGCGCCTGCGATTGCTGGACTCGGTGGTCGACGGCAATGCGGTCACGGCCGGGGGGCAGGCGCTGGAGGCCACGGCCGGCAGCTTTCATGTTCGCAACAGCCTCGTCGACTGCGACGGCGGCGGGCAGGGAATTGAGCAGCACAATGTGACGCTATTGGTCGACAGCACGGTGACGTGTGCCGGCACCGCGGCCGTCCTCATCGACGGCGGCGAAATTCACGCCGTTCGCAGTGAGTTGCACGGTGGCGACGTCGGTTTGAACGCGCTCGACAATGCCGACGAATACAATGAGCGCAGCTACTTGCGGAACAGTGTGTTTTCTGGGACGGAGCAGGGCGCGCTGCTGCAGTTCATGCACGCGGAGATTCTCAACAGCACGTTCATCGGCGAGCGCAACGGGCTCGAATACGACGGCCTCCGGTCCGACAGCTGGATCGCCAACAGCGCCTTCCTGGGCGGGCCGTGCGACCTGCTTGGCGACGGCGACGAATATTTGTTGGAATTCAACGGCTTCGACAACGAGAACGACTGCGACGTCGTCGGCGCGACCTACACTGTGCTTGGCGAGCCGTTGTTCATCGCTTCGCCGCTCGACGTCCAACTGGAAAAGGGAAGTCCGTACATCGATGCGGGCGACTCCGACCGCGACCACGACGACCGCGACGGCAGCCAAAACGACATCGGGCGGTGGGGCGGGCCGTTGGCGCGAGAGCCGTAAGGCGAATTTTCGCGGGGGCCCCAGACCTCGGAGTCAGCGGGCTCGTTCGCCCCTCATACCAGCAGGGCGTTCGTCCGCCTTTCGGCGTCTTCGGTGACGGGATCCCCGTGGGCCGGGACGACGATCGACGGCGGGTGCGCCGCCATCGCTTCGCGGACGCTCGCCTTCCACGTCGGACGGTCCTTCAGGTAGGCCATTGCGGGCATGTTGTTCAGTCGGAAACCCGGCCCACCCCCGACGAGGGTGAACAGCCAGCGCAGGGGCGCGACGAGGTCGGCCGGCGTCGTGTTCGAGATGACGTCGCCCGAAAACCACACGATGCCCTTCGGTGTGTCGACCCGCAGCATGAGGTCGGGATTGCGCATGCCCTTCGGTTCGAAAAACCCGACGTGACTTGGCAGGGTCAGTTCGCGAATCGAACGAAAGGGGACGTTGGGGCAAACCTTCGCGAGGCGCGGCAGCGCGCCTTCGGGCGCGTAGGAGACGGCGCTGGGGAAGCGCGCCCGCCACGTCGTCTGGCCGAGATGGTGGTACGCGTTGGGCGCGATGAGCGCGGTGGCTGCACCTTCGCGATCGATTTCGTCCAGTGCCGCCTCGGGGGCACCCGCGCTTGGGCTGATAATGAGCCAACTCCGCGGCTCGAGTCGGACCGCCAGGGTGTTCGCACGCCCAGGTCCGAAGCTGTAGGACATCATGCGTACGCCGTCGGCGATTTCTACCCAGGTCGACATCGACCCTCCGGTCCCTTCCCGCTGGCGAGCTCGCAAGCGGATCGGTGCGCGCGGGCGGGCAGCGGACGGCGCCGGCCGGCCGTGACCCGTATTGCGGCGAATCGCCCGCCTCAAGATGCGGTGGCGGCCTCCGGGGGCTGACGCGCTCTCGGGCACGCAGGCTCCGCTTTGGAATTCGACGGACGTGGAACGGGTGGCGACCTGCTCGTATTGCGCCGTCGCGCGTCGTTCGTGGCGTCACTTGTGCGGACTCGAACGCCACGGCCTCTCGTCAACGCTCGACGCGAATCCGCGCCAGCAGGTGCGCCAACAGCCCCGATGCGTGCCGAGCGACGAAAACCCCAAGCTTCCCGTGCCCCGTGAACACGAGTTCCCGCCGACGCGCGGCAATGCCGCGGAGCATGGCGGTGACGGCGTCCTTGGTCGTCCACATCAGCTGTGCCGGTCGCCGGTCGGCCCGCTCGGGGTGGAAGGTTCCGTCCCGGTCGACTTGTCCGATTTCGGATTCGACGAAGCCCGGGTGAATCGTCGTCACATCGACGCCAAGCGCGCGGCCTTCGAGCCACAACGTTTCGCCGATGGCGCGCACGGCCGCCTTGCTCGCCTGGTAGGGGCCGTGGCCCGGAAAACTGACGAATCCGGCGACGGACCCGATGAGAACGAGCTGGCCACGGCGCGCGGCGAGATGGGGCATGGCGACTCGGGACGTCGTTGCGAGCGCAACCACATTCGTCTCGAATTGCCGTCGCCAATCCTCGGCCCGGAGGTCGCCGATGCGGCCGCCCACAGAAAAGCCAGCGTTCGCGATCGCGAGGTCGAGGTGGCCGAAATGCTTGGCAACGCGATCGGCCGCCTGCTCCTGCCACGCCTCGTCGCGGACGTCGCCCGGAAGCGCCAACGCGCGGTCGGCCCCCATCTCTTGGACGAGGGCGTCCAAGCGGTCGACGCGGCGGCCGCTGATCGCGACGCGCGCCCCTTCGCGGGCAAGGGCTTTCGCGAGACCCGCGCCAAGGCCGCTGCCCCCGCCCGTGATCCAGGCGACGCGGCCGTCGAAGCGGCTCATGTCAGCTGCAAGTTGGGTCCGTCGTCCCCGATGCCGAGCGCCTGCAGGATGCCGCCGGTGAGCGCCTCGAGTTGCAGCGTCTCGCCGGCGTCGGTCACGTCGCCCGTCGAAAGGTCGACGGGAAGGCCGGTCAAGCCGTCGTCGGTGGCCCCGATGACGCGGTCGCCCGGCAGGCCGCCGCCCATCAGGAGCGCCGCCGTCCAGGGCCAGTGGTCCGTTCCGAGTTCGTCGTTGCGCCAAGGTGTGCGACCGAGCTCGGACAGGACGCAGACGAGCGTGTCGTCGCGAAGGCCCCGGAGCGTCAGTTCGTTCATCAGCGTGCCGAGCGCGATGAACAGGCGGTTGTAGGACCCGTGCATCTTGCCTGCTTCGGCGTGGGTGTCCCAGGTGGCCCGGCTGTCGACGAGGGCGGCCGTGGCGAGGCCGGAGCTCATCAACTCGACCGTCGTCATGAGGTCCAGTTGCAAGGTCGTGTTGCGCGACGTGTCGGGGGCCGCCTCGCGCAGGGCCGCGGCTTGGCGTTGGGCATCCGCAAGTTGGTTGCGTTGCGTCACTCCCCACCCGCCCCAGGCCGCGTCCAGCCGCGCCAAACGAGCGGTCGTCGCCGCGTCGAGGGCCGCCTGGGTCAAAGGTCCGGCGGAGCGCGTAGACACCGTTGCGCCCGTGGCCGCGGGTTCGGTCGCAGGGTCGACGAGCCAGCTGATCTGCCCCTGGGTTCCCAGACGGGAGACGCGGTCGGGCCAAGGACCCGGCCGCGCCATGGCCGACAGGTCGACGGCGCCAAACGGCGTCCAGGCCCCCATGGCCCCAAAGGTCGTCGCGAGGTCCGCCATTCCGCGTCCCATCAGCGTGCGGTCCATACACGGGACGTGGCTCAGGCTCGACGTGTACAGGCCGCGGACGACCGTGGCATAGGCCCCCCAATTCTCGAAGAACTGGGCGACGGCCGGGCGCTTGACCGGGTTGTGAGCGATGTCGATCGCGCCGATGACGGCCGTCGTCTCCCGGTCGAGCGGGTCGCCGAGGTCCTCGTCGGGCAGACCCCCGGCGATGCCGTCGACGCCGATCTTCGGGTCGAGCGCCATCGTGGGGTCCCAGCCGCCGTTGGCGATGACGACGATGAGCTTTTTGGGCGGGGTCGCGGCGGCGGCGGGCGACGCGAGCGCCACCCAGGGCAGTCCGGCCAGGACGTCGCGGCGTCGCATCAGAACAGCTCCACGGTGGGGTCCGCGAGTCGCGCGGCGACGACGGCCCGCCAGGCCTCGGTATTCGACGCGTGCCCGGCGACCTCCACCCACAGGTCGACGTCGGCGGCGACCTCCTCGGAGTCGGGGTCGAAGGGCAGCCCCAGCCAACGGCTATGCAGGTGCGCGATCTGCTCCTTGACTTTGGCGGTGCCGTGGGTGCTGGGCTCGACGAGGGTGAGCAACACGCGCTCTTCGGCGGGCAGGGCAAAATCGGTGGTCACCAAGTGGTCGGCCGCCTTGAAGGCGAGGCGTTCGCGCGCCAACAGCCGCGTCGCGGTCGGCGCATGGACGGGGTCGAGGACGTCCCAGCCGTCTTGGCCGCCCGCCAACGTGCGCTGGCCCCACAGGTCGTCGTTGAAGACGTCGACCTCGCGGCTGCAACCGAGCAAGGTGCAGCCCTGGGGGTTGGGGTCGATGTGCCAGCGGAAGCCAGTGAAGAACTCGACGCTCCGCGCGAGTGCCTCGGGACGCACGAGCAACGGGCCCGGCGCGTCGGTTCCCGTGACGGCGGGTTCGAGGACGATCGACTTCCACAGCGCGTCGAGGCGGTTGCCGTGGGCGTTGAGCGTGGCCACGTCGGCGTCGACGACGGCGGACGGCAAGGTCAACGGGTCGGTTTGCGTCAGCCAGCCGCGCAGGCGGCGCGCCGTGCAGGCGAGGAAGCGCGGGTCGGTCGCGACCGCGGAAGCGAATGTTGCGAGGTCCTTCGTGGGCAAGTGTTCGAAGCCGGGCGGCGGCAAGCCGGCTTCGGACCAGCCGGTCGTGTCTTCGGGTTCATACCAGGCGAGCGGGTAGCAGTAGGTCGGGTCAGCGCACGCATTCAAGTAGGCCTGGGTGACCTCGTTCTGTAGGGCGTAGCGGCGCCAGCCGAAGAAGTTGGCCGCGGCGGGGTCGAGCACGTCGTGGCAACCCGTGCACGCGGGCTCCGTCGCCACCGCATTGGACGCCGGCGACAGGTCGCCTATCGGCAGGGGCAAGTCCGTCAGTCCGTCGCAGAGGAGCCGGTCGTAGACGAACTCGGCGCGGGAGCGCTGGGCGTTGGCGTCGCCCGTGATGTGGCGGAACCACAGCGGGTCCACGGAGAGAATCCCTGCGACGGGTCGGGAGCCAGGATTCGGCGCCTGCCAGAGCGGTCCGGCGGGGTCGTGTTCGAGACCAAAGACGGCGGCGACGTGGGGGTCGACCCAAGCGCCTGTCGTCGTGAGGACGTCGGTGAACGGCCGGCCCTCGAGCACGACCTGTTCCGCGAAGATGAGCGGGGCTTCGCCAAGGCTCGTCGCGACGGCGCCCCGGTCGACGCCTTCGAGCGGCCCCAACATCGGCAACAGGTTGCGGTGGGTGACGCGCGTGCGCCACCATTCGTTGAGCGCATCGCGGACGTTGGCGCCGAAGGTGGGCTCGGCCATCCAGGCGTCGATCCGGTCGGGCAACGTGTAGGGGGCGGCCCGAAACTCCGCGAGTTCGGTGGCGCTGGGCCGGTGACCGCGGACGAGCAGGCTGGCGCGCACGAGCCGCGCGCCGGGGTCAGCGAGCGGATGTGCGGGCACGACGGGGTCGGCACACGCCAGCGCGAGGAGAATCACGGGGGGATTGTAGCCGTCAGACGAGGACCAGGTTGTTGATCATCGCGACGATCACGCCGACGATGCTCACGCCGGCGATGATCCCCGACGCGGCCGGGACCGTGTAGGCGTCCGCCATCTTCGCGTCGGTGCGCTGCCAAGCGAGGGCCAGAACGGCGCCTGCGAACATGCTGACCGTGTTGTAGGCGGGCAGGATGAAGCCCAAGCCGAAGCCCGTGGCGCTGGGAATCCAGCGGCGCCAGGGCTTCGGGGCGAAGGTCTCGAGCAGCGTGATGACGGCGCCGACGAGCAGGCCGGCGAGGATCGCGCGTTGGTGCAACGGGTGCATGTTGCCGATGCCGTCGCGGAACACTTCGGCCACAGCGCGCCACGATTGTGCGGCGGGAGCGGAAAACTGCGGCGCGACGTCGCCGACGCCGTTGAGGACGGTCGCGTCGGGAACGAGCGCGTAGAAACCGATCGTCGTCGCAATGGTGCCGGTGAGGATGCCCGAGGCCTGCGCCAGGAATTGCCGGCGCGGGTGGGCGCCGAGCAGGTAGCCGGACTTCAGGTCGTTGAGGAGGTCCGCCGAGCAGGAGGCGCTCGACGACGTGATGCCCGCGGTCATCAGGTTGGCCGTGGCGTTCTGCGGAATGAGGACGCCGTAGGTCAGCTGCATGATCTTGCCCATCGCGCCCGTTGGCGTGATGTCGGATTCTCCCGTCGCGCGGCAGGCCACAAGCGCGAGGAAGAACGTGAGGAAGACGGCGAGGACGCCGTAGTGGGGCGGCACGCCGAATTCCATCCAAGCGATGGCGGCGATGGCCGCGCCCGACACCGTGGCGCCGCCGACGAACCAGCTCGTGGGCACCTCGACCGAAGCAACGCGGTCGCTGTCGCCGGACGCCGCGCTGCCAAACAAGCCCGAAAACGCGCGCAGAATCGTCTTGTACTGCAGCCCGAAGGACAACAAGCCGCTGGCCACGAGGATGGGGGCGCCAAACCAGAGGCCGAGTTCGCGCCACGCCTTGGCGGGCGCGGTGACGGCACCGAGCACCCTGCCGTTGGGGGCCGTCCAGATGGCTTCGAGGCCCGACGGGCCGATGCCGTAGGCGAGCACGATGGCGCCGATGAACATCCACGTCGTCATGCGAAGCCCGACGATGGCTCCGGCCGCGACCATGACGGGGTTCACTTCCCAGGCGAGGTTCCAATCCGACGGCTTGACGGCGATGGGGGCGCCGTTTTCGAGGATCGGCTGGCCGTCCTTCATCTTCCGACCGAAGGCCGGCAGGAAGTCGAAGACGTTGAGCAGGCCTGGGAGGAAGGTGGATCGAGCGCCGTCGGTGCCGACCTTGGCGTTGAGGTCGACGAGGACAGGGAAGACGGCACCGAGACCGGCCGTCGCAAGCAGAACCTTGCCCTTCTTCGCCGCTTCTTCGCCCGACGCGTACAGCGACTGGAGCGTGGTGGCGGCGGCGAGACCCGAGGGGAACTTCAACCGCTCGCGGTTGATCATGTTTCGCTTCATCGGGATGGCGAGGCAGACGCCGAGGACCGCGGTGAAGAAGGTCCAAGAGGCCAGCACCGGCCAGGACAGGTGCTCGCCGGCCGGATTGTCGACCGTCGCCGACAACATGAGGAGTGCGCTGATCGCGCTGACGACCGTGCCGCCGGTGCTGTAGCCAGCCGCGCTGGCGGTCGACTGCATGCAGTTGTTTTCGAGGATCGTCATCTGGGTGCGAACGAGGCCGGCCGTGTGCATCGCCGTCCAGATCACGTAGGACAGGATGCAGGCCGTGATGGCGACGCCGAGGTGCCACCCCGTCTTGAGCCCGATGTAGACGTTGGTAAAGGCGAGGGCGAAGCCGAGCACGGACCCCATGCCGACGGCGCGGAGCGTGAGCTGAGGCGCATCGTCGCCGCGGAAGGCGCGCTCGTACCAGGTCGCTTCGTCCATCTCCGCGACCTCTTCGGGCGGGATGGCGAGCGGACGGGCGGCCTCGAACTCGGCCTCCGTGGCGGGGGCGCGCTGAAACATGGCGTCTCCTGGACGTGTCGCTCTATCGGAGTCGACCCTGTGTGGCCCTTCGCGGCAGCCTGTTCAGCGAAGGGTCAGACGATCAGGGTGCTGGAACGGGCAGCTCGGGCACGACCGGGGTCGTCAGCGGCTCCATGCGCGCCATCTCTTCGGCGAGCAGCGGCCATAGCGCCTCTGCGACCGGGTGATCGGGGTCGTACAGGTCGGTCAGATTCTCGGGGTCGCTGACGTCGTCGTAGAGCTCCAACTTGGTCTTCCAGTCGAACATGAGGCGCCAGCCGTCTTTGAGAATCGCCTGGTCGACGCCGTTGCGGGCCCAAGACCAGATGAAGCGCGCCCGGTCTGCCGGAGCCGTGCCCACGGCGTAGCCGGTGATTTCTTCGGCGAGTGGGATGTCCCACAGGCTCAGCAGCGTGGGGGCCAGGTCCAGGGCCTGCGTGGGCCCCTTCCAGCTTCCCGGCACGATGTTCTTGGCCCAGAACACGGCAAACGCGTCATTCTCCTGGGTGTGAAGCGTCCAGGCGTGAGTCTGATGGCCGTGTTCCCAGAAGGACTCGCCGTGGTCGTTCCAGATGACGACGAGGGTGTCGTCGAGCAGGCCGCGCGAATCGAGGTCGGCCCACGCTGCCGCCAACTGGTCGTCGAAGTAGCGAATTTCGCCATGGTAGCGGACCGTGAGGTGCTCGAGCAGCAGCGCCTGTTCTTCGGGCGTCAGGTAGGGCCAGGCGCCGGTCGCGTCGTAGTGTTGCTCGAAGGACGAAAGGTCGAACGGGATCGGGTCGAGGCCGTCCAGGCCGTCGAGGTAGCTCTCGGGCGGGTTGTAGGCCGGGTGTGGCTCGATGCCGTGGATGTGGACGTACCAGCGCTCGACGCCGGCGGCCTCCGATGCCTGGATGGTGGTCGCCGCTTCGGCGATGAGCGTTTCCAGGGCGCCACCCTTGAGCGTGGTCACGTCAAAACCCTGGTTGCTCCGCCACTGGCCGGAGAACCAGGAATTCGTGGTCCACAGCGCCGTCTGGAAGCCGGCATCCTTGAGCCAACTCGCCAGCGTCGGCGTGTCGGGCATGATGGCCTGGAATTGGATGGGCAGCGCCGGCAGGAAGCCCATGTCGGTGTGGCTGCGCCCAAGTTGGACGCAGGTGGTCCCCGGGTAGGTCCAGTTCGAACATTGGGCGTGGTCGTCGAGCGTGTACCCGCCCTTCATCAGGGAATCGAGGAACGGGGTGAGGCCGAGGTCGCCGTAGGCGCTGATGTGGTCCTTGCGCGTCGTGTCGATGCTGATCATCAGCAGGTTCTTCGGCGCCTCACCGAAAAACGCTGGCAGGGTGTCGGTCGGCCGCGTCGCGGTCGGAGGCGGAGCCGGGCGGTCGACGTGTCCGTCGTCCGTGATGAACGTCGCCGTACCCGCACATCCCAGCCACATGGTCCACATGGCGCTGCGCTAACGCCGCGAGGCGAGGGCCGGGGCCCCGCGGGACGGCATCGATCCGGCGTCGCTTCCGTGGCCCCGTGCGCTCGAGCGGGCGCGGAAGCTAGGAGGAGTCATGCCCGGCCCCGTCACGCTGATTCTGCAAGATGCCGGTCCCGGCCTGTCGACGGCCTGCGACACCGCGATGTGCCGCGCCCTGGTTGAGCTGATCGACGAGGCCGAGAGGGACGTCTCATTCGCCCTGTACGGCTACCGGCGGCAGGCGGAGGTGGTGGATGCGCTCGAACGGGCGCGCGCCCGCGGCGTCCGCGTGCGGGGGGTCGTCGACATGGGCCCCGACGGCACGAATCCATATGACGGGACCGAGGCGTTCATTGCGCAGTTCGGCTTGCACACCGACCGCGCGGCGGATTTGGCGGTGGCGAGGAGGGACGCGCCGCCGTCGGCCTGGCGTTGCCCGGGACTACCCGAGCGCAAGGGCCCTCCGCAGTGTGTCGCGCTGGACGTGGGGGACGCCTGCGTCGTCGGTACGTTGCAAGCCGTCGAGACGCTGGAGGAATTGGGCGGGATCGTCCACGACAAGTTTTTCGTCATCGACGGAATTCGCGTGTGGACGGGATCGGCGAATCTGAGCGACACGTGTACGGGCGGGTACAACGCCAATGTCGTCGCGGTCATCGACGTTCCGGAAATCGGCGCCGCCTACCTTGCCGAATTCGAGCAGATGTGGGCGGGGCATTTTCATCGGGACAAGGTCGCCGTCCGTCCTCGTTACATCGATCTGCCTGGTGGTGGGCAGATTTCGGCGTGGTTCTCGCCGCAGAACGACGTGATGGACGCTGCGATCATCCCAGCGGTGCGGCGGGCGAAGACGCGAATTGACGTCGCTGCGTTCTTCCTCACGCACACCGGCCTCGTGCGGGAGTTCTTGGCCGCCCATGCGCGGGGCGTGGCCGTCACGGTCGTGATGGACGCCACGGGCGCGAGCAACGAGTACAGCAAACACGACGTCCTGCGCCTCGCCGGCATTCCGGTGCGGGTCGAAGATTGGGGCGGAAAGATGCACGCCAAGGCGATGGCGATCGACGACGAGATCGTCGTTCTCGGCTCGATGAATTTCACGAGTGCGGGCACGCGGGACAACGATGAAAATACGCTTCTCATCCGCGACGAGGCCGCGGCGCGAGCGCTGCGCGACTGGGTGACCGCGTCGTACGCGTCGATCGACCCGCGCTGGGGGCAGGGCCGTCCGGATGCCGAGTCGCTCCTTTCGCGCGGCTCGTGTAGCGACGGTTCGGACAACGACTTCGACCGGATGCGCGACGGCGACGACCCGGGGTGCGCGCCTGGCGCAGTGCTCCCGTCCGAGTTGGTGCAGTTGAAGCGGGTGCCGAAGGGTCCAGGCCTCGTCCGCGGCTATGTGGATGGCTACCGTGGGCGCCGGTACGCGCTGCCCGGAAGCGCCGGCTACGACCTCATCGAGGACCAGGGGAGCGTCTGGTTCTGCTCGGAGGCCGATGCCAAGGCGGCGGGGTACCAACCGCCTTGAGGGAACGGCTTGGGACGGCGAGTCCCGGACGGGCCCGTGGACGGTTCGAGGTTGCCCGACGCTCTCTCGCCACCCCGCCGTCGTGAGGTCGAGGGTCCGCTTGGGTTGGGGTTAGGGGGGCCTGGGGGCCGATGGCAGAGCCACCTCATAGTCGCCTTGGTCGCCTTGCCAGGATCGGCCGGATGACCGGCCGGGTGGGCGGCAGCTACCTCCAGCATGCCGTGCGTTCGCTCGTCACGGGTAAGGACGACGGTTCGTCGGCACATGCCGACGCCGCGATGCGCGTCGCCGAGGCGCTCGGCGAGCTCAAGGGCGCCGCGATGAAGGTGGGTCAGGCCGTCGCGATGGGCCTCGAAGGGATGGACGTTCCGGCCGACGTCAGCGCCGCGCTGCGGCGCATGAACGACCGCGGGGAACCCGTACCCTTCGCCCAGATCAAGGCCTCGGTCGAAGCGGAGTTGAACAAGCCGCTCGACCTCGCCTTCCTTGAATTCGATCCGAGTCCCCTCGGCACGGCGAGCCTTGGTCAGGCGCACGCCGCGCGACTGCCCGACGGGTCTGAGGTCGTCGTCAAGGTCCTGCACAGCGGCATCGACGGGTCGGTCGGCGCGGATTTGTCGGCGCTCAAGGCGGTGTTGATCTCGAGCCGGATCCTCCGTCGCGATCGATCGGAGGTCGACGCTTGGTTCGACGAAATCCGTGAGCGGATCGAGGAGGAATTGGACTACCTTCGCGAGGCCGAAAACCTCGATTTCTTTCGTCGTGCGCTCGCCTCGGACCGCGGCCTGCGCGTCCCCCGCACCTACCCCGGATGGTCGACCCGCCGGGTGCTGACGATGGAGCGCATGTTCGGCGAGCCGATCGACCGATTTGTCGCAACGGCGGATCCCGCGTTCCAGCAGCGCGCTGGCCTCAGCGTCGCCCGCTCCTTTCATCGGATGCTTTACGACCTCGCGACCCTGCACGCCGATCCGCATCCTGGAAATACGCTGTTTGCGCCGGATGGGACGCTTGGCCTTCTGGATTTCGGGTGCGTCAAACGCTTCGAGCGCCCCTTCGTCGCCGCCTACGCGGGGATGGCGCTGGCGGTCATCGACCGGCGACGGCCCGAAGCGTTGGGCTACGCCGAGCGCCTTGGCATCTTGGCGCCCGGGTGGCGTCCCGAGGCCGGCGATTTGTTGTGGGAGTTGGCCGACGCGATGTGCGATCCGTTCCGCCGTGGCCCCTACACCGCCGGCTCGGGCGAGGACAATGTCATTGCCCGCGTGAAAGCGCAGTCCGCAGCGGTGCTCCTGTACCCGGAATTGCGTTCGCCACGGGAGCTCATCTTCCTGCACCGGGCGCTCGGCGGGATGTACACGATGGTGCGACGCCTGCGGACGCGCGCGGATTGGGGCGCGATGTTGCGGCCCTGGCTGGAAGGCGCCGTCAACCGAGGGTAGCCGCCCTTTGCAGTCGCGGGCTCGCCGCCGAGGCTACGGGGCGGCACCCTCGATGACCCGACGGGCGGGCTCGTCGGCCCAAAAGGCGCTCAGGACGTCGCGAAAGGTCGGCTCCGGTCCTTCGGAGAAGCCCTTTTCGAACGTCACGACATGGTAGGCGTGAGCTCGGCTGTAGACCCAGGGCAGGGGCGCGAGGCTGGCGATGGCGTTGCGTTTCCACGTCTCCGCCGCGTCCGCCGATCGATCGGGGACGAACACGCGCGTCTGCGTCGTATCCAGCGCGCTGATCTGGACGAGGACATCGACGCCCGTGGACGCGACGTGGGGCCACCAATTGGGGCCATAGATGCACGTCGTCGGGTCCCGGCCCTCGGCGCGGGCTGCGGCGTCACAGGCTTCCTGGACGGGCCCCCAACGATCAGCCGCCGGCAACAGCGGGCTGTCCACGGCGGGAATCCAGCTTCCGTCGAGCACGACCTTGAGGCGGCCTGACGCGGCAGCGGAGGGAAAGGCGGCCGTGAGCGTCGACAGATTGCCGACGACGCCCGCGCCGCCCGCGGAGTGGCCGACGACGAGGATGCGCGCTTGGGTCTCGTCGAGCCCGAGTGCCTTGAGGGCGGCGACGTTGGCGGCGAAGACGGTCCGCCCTGAGAAGTACCAGCCGTCCGGGCTGGCGGGCGTGGCCTGGCGTTCCGTGGACGTCCCCAGCCAGAGGTCCGACGAGCAGTACTCGAATTGCACGTGGTGGGCCGTGGCGAAGAGCGGGTTGGCGGTCGCGTCGCGAGAGAAGAGGCCGATGTCGCTGAGATCGGCGGGGGCGCCGTCTTGGCCGGGGGGGCCCGTCGTCAGCCGCCGCTCGCGTTCCGCACACGGAATGCGCTCGTCTTCGCAAAAGAAGCCGCCAGCCACCTTGATGACCCAGGTCGTCGAACCCTCGGCGCCAGGCCGGTGGCGCAGGCCGGCGGGAGTCCCGTCGTTGCACCGCGCGGCCGCCCATTGGGGGTCGCGAATCGCGGGGAGGACGACGACGGCGTCGCCTTGGCGCACCCGCGTCTTCGTCTTCACCTTGGTAGGTTCGACGACGGCGGGAGGAGGCTCGGGATTTTGGGCGCAGGCCAGCCAGAGGGCGATCATGGGGACGGCCTATTCGACAGGCGGGGCCAGGTGCTCGACGGCGGGCCGGCGCGTGTGTAGGGGCGGCTGCTTGGGGGGCGTATGGCGTCGTGGGTGCACAAGGCGATCGGCGCCGTCCAACGGGTGGTCCAGGGGCCGCCCCCGATCGACCGGCCCGCGTCTCTTGCGAAGGTTCCGCTCGTCGGGCTGGACGGCGCAGCCGTCGGTGACCTTTCGGGCCGGGTTCTGCTCTTCGTCAACGTCGCCAGCCGGTGCGGATTCACACCCCAATACGCGGGACTGCAAGCGCTGTCGGTTCGGTTCCGAGAGGCCGGCCTGACGGTGGTCGGCGTCCCGTGCAACCAATTCCTGGGTCAGGAGCCGGGCACGGCGGACGAGATTGCGACGTTTTGCTCGGTGCGATTTGGCGTCGATTTTCCGCTGCTCGAGAAGGCCGACGTCAACGGTCCCGGCCGGAGCCCGCTCTACCGATGGCTCGTTGGCAGCGAGGCGGGTCGGGGGGAAGACATCAGTTGGAATTTCGAGAAGTTCCTCGTAGACCGCACGGGTGAAGTCGTGGCGCGCTTTTCACCGAACACTTCGCCGGACGACCCCGGGCTCGTGAAGGCCATTCTTGGGGCGCTGTCATGAGGGACCGGCGGGCTCACGTCGAGGGTTTGCTGCTGTTTCATCGGCCGGTCGATGACGTGGAACGTGCCCACAAGACCGCGATGTTGCAATGGCTTGGCGCCGGGGGCGACGTTTTCGATCGGTCGCGTACGGAGCCGGGCCACTTCACGGCGTCGGCCTTCGTGGTCTCGTCGGACCTCAAGGAAATGTTGCTTATCCACCACCCGAAACTGGGTCGGTGGTTGCAGCCAGGTGGCCATGTGGAGCCAACGGACCCCGACGTCGTGTTTTCCGCGCGGCGAGAGGTGGCGGAAGAAGTCGGCCTCACGGATATCGAGTGCGACGGCCGGCTATTCGATGTCGACGTCCATCCCATCCCAGGGCGCCGCGACGAGGGTCCTCACAACCACTACGACCTGCGATTTCTCGTGATCTCTCGTCGAAGGGAATTCACGGTCGGAGACGGCGTCCGGGAAGCGCGTTGGGTGCCGATTGACGACGTCCACAAGACGACGGACGACGAGAGCGTGCTTCGGGCGGTCCGGAGGATGCGGTTGGGTTGAAGGCGACGCTGGCGGGCTGCTGGCGCCCCTTCACCAGCACCGATCCCACCCCGCGAACGCGCCCAGCTCCCTGAACCCCTTGTCGGCGGGGAAGGGAACGGGTTCGGGTCGCCGGTTCCCTGCGGAGTGAACGGTCCACGTTCGCGGCGCGGGCAGGATGCCAACGAGCCGCCGGGCCTCGTCCGCGTCGAGAGCATGGGCTGGCTTCCCGAACGCGCGGAACGCGCCGGCTTCCGCGCCGAAGGTCATCGGTCCCGTCTCTGCGACCTGCAGGTACAGTTCGAGGATTCTCTCCTTGGGCACGAGCAGTTCCAACCACGCCGTGTAGATGACCTCGAGGCCCTTGCGAACCCAGTCTCGGTGTTGCCAGAGGAAGACGTTCTTCGCGACCTGCTGGCTGATCGTGCTCGCGCCTCGCGTCCCTTTGCCTTTTTCGTTCGCACGCACGGCCGTGCAGATCGCGCCGACGTCGAAGCCGTGATGGTGCCAGAACAGCGCGTCTTCGCTCGCCACCGCGGCCCTCGGAAGGTGGGGTCCGAGATCGCCGAGCGGGGTCGGCCGATGGTCCACCCATCGCCATTGTCCGTTGTCCAGGCCGGCTTCGACGACCCGTTGGACCATCGTGAGGGTCAGCGGCGGATCGACGAAGCGCACCGCGAGGACCTGCGTCGGAGGGACGACGAAGGCAAGCAGAAGGGCGAAGCGGAGTCGCGAGCGGCGTCTGGCCACGTGCGGCGGTAGCACGTGGACGCACCTTCGGTGTCTAAGGGTTGACCGGCCGCCCGGCGTCGATACTAGCGGTCCTCAGCAGCAGCCCTCAAGGAGGAACGATGTGGTGGTGGCTCGCGTGTACGTCTCCGAGCGACGAGGCCCCGGCCGACGCTCCGACCTTTCATGAGGACGTGGCCCCGATCCTCGCAGACAGCTGCACGAACTGCCACCAGGACGGCGCCATCGCGCCGATGCCGCTGACGACCTACGACGAAGCGTCGGCTTTCAGTGAGGTCATCGCCGCCGACGCCGCGGCCCGGATCATGCCGCCCTTTCTCGCGGACAACGCTGGCGCGTGCAACACCTTTGAGCACGCGAATTGGCTTTCGGACGAGGAGATTGCGACGCTCGAGGCGTGGGCGGAAGCGGAGGCCCCAGAGGGCGACCCGTCGGCGACCCCCGCGGAAATGACGCCGCCCATCGAAGGTCTGTCCGACTGGACCCACGATGCGTCGATGGCGGAGACTTACGCGCCCGACTTCGGCGGCGCCGCGGATGACTATCGGTGCTTCCTCGTGGACCCCGGCCTGGACGACGACGCGTACCTCACCGCCTACGAAGTGCTTCCGGGCGACGCGACGATCGTCCATCACCTGGTGGCCTACGGCCTCTACGACCAAGCCGGCTTCGACGAGGCTACCGCTCTGGACGAGGCCGACCCGGGTCCTGGCTACACCTGTTTTGGGGACGCCGGCGTCGATTCGACCTTCCTCATCGCGGCCTGGGCGCCGGGGGGTGCGGCGTGGGAGTACCCGGAGGGGACAGGCATTCCCCTTGACGGCGACCTGCCGCTCATCGTGCAGATGCACTACAACGACGGCGGCGGCGTCGAGGATCAGACGGCCTTCCGCCTCCGCATGGCCGATGTGGTCGAGCGCCCGCTGAGCGCGTTCTTCTGGGTGAATTCCGACCTGAACATTCCGCCGGGCGTCGACGGCCACAAAGAAACCGATCGTACTAGCCTCGCGTCCTACACGGGCTACCCGGCCGACCTGATTCCTACGCAGGAAATCCTGGCGATCGCGCCGCACATGCACCAAATGGGCAAGTCGCTCAAAGCGACGATGTTCCGCGAAGATGGGTCGAAGCAGTGCGTGGTCGACGTCCCCCGTTGGGACTTCAACTGGCAGTTCGTGTACACCTACACCCAGCCGATCGAGTTCAACGCGCTCGATGAACTGAAGTTGGACTGCATCTACGACAGCAGCGAAGCCACGGAAACGGTGAATTGGGGCGAAGGGACCGGCGCCGAGATGTGCCTTGTCGCGCTGTTTACGGCCGACAAATTGTGATTCGACCCGACGTGCTCGTTGTCGCCCCTGGGGCGGGAACGTCGGTTTGGGCCCCGGCCATGACGCGTTGGACGGCACGCCTTGGGGCCCACGTGCCGGTCGTCGCCTTCGACTACCCTTACCGCCTCGCCGGTCGGGGTCGCCCCGACCCGACCGCGGTCCTCGAGGAGGCGCACATCGCCGCCATCGATTCGGCAGCCCGCGTCGGGCGCGTCGGGCTGTTGGGCCACAGCATGGGGGGCCGAATTGGAATCCACGTAGCCACGCCTGAGCGCGTCGTGGGCGCCGTGGCGCTGAGCTACCCGCTCTTTGGCAGTGGCGACCCCAACCGTTCGCGCGCGCCGGCGCTCGTCGCAGGATCGGTGCCGACGCTCTTTGTCGCCGGCGACCGCGATCCGCTCGCGCCCCTCGATGCGCTGCAAGCGGCGCTGGCCACGCGGCCGGCGCCGTGGACGCTGCATGTCGTCGCGGGCGGGGACCACAGCCTCAAAGTCCGCAAGGCCGAGCAGGCGGCCGCCGACGACGGCGTCTTGGCGGCCATTCTGGCGTTTTTCGGAATCTGACGCGAGTGCTCAGCGAACCCACATCGCCTGGGCCGCGCCAACGGTGCCGTAGGTCACAGTTTGGGTGGCCCACGCCCCGTACATGAAATTCGATCCGTCGGCGCCGCACAGGGTGAGGCCGGCGTTGGTGCCCGCGCTTTCGGAGAAATCCCAACCGGACCCCAAAAAGCCGTGGCCCTTGCAATCCGGCGGGGCGCCGACCGGGTTGTTCACGGCGCCGACGCCGGAGTCCGTGTACAGCGCTTGTCCCCCGCACCAATAGTAGCCGGTGACGCCGCCGTAGAGCTTGTAGCCGTCGTCGCCGAAGTTGGTGAGGAACTCGGACCTTGGGATGGTGCGGCTGCGGTAGCTGTTCGAGCCCTGGTAGGCGGCCGTCAGGACCAGTTCGTCCCATGAGGCGGCGTTCATGTCGATCCAGGCCATCGTGGGAATGGCGCTGGCCGACGCGATGGCGGGCGCCGCCCCCAGCAGCTCGAGCCCGACCTCGCCGGCGCCGAAGTCGCCCTGGTTGCTCACCGATGCCGTGTTGCGGACGAAGGCGAGCGTCCACCCGCCGCCGTCGGTCTCGAGGTCGCACCAGATTTCGGCGAGGGAACCGGACGCCAGCGCCATCCAGTAAGGCCCCGATTCCGTCTCGCCGTCCGCGAGAATCTCAGCGCAGGAACTCGCCGGGCAGTCGGGGCCCGCACCCAAGCCGTCTTGGGCGAAGCCGTCGCAGTCGTCGTCGATGAGGTCACACGACTCGACCGCGTCGGGGTGACGGGCGGGGTCGTCGTCGTCGCAGTCTCCCCCGACCAACGCAACTCCGGCCGAGTAGGCACAGGCGAGAAAGATCGCGTCGCTGCCGTAGCCGTCTCCATCGGCGTCTTCGAAGAACGGCAATCCGTCGACGACGCTGCCAGCTTCGTCGATCGCGCCGTTGCAATTTTCGTCCTCGCCGTCGCACGTCTCCAGCGCATCGGGATGGCGGAAGGGGTCGTTGTCGTCGCAGTCGCCTGGCACGAGTGCGGCCCCCTCCCAACAATCCGACGGAACCGTGCCGAAACCATCGAAATCCTGGTCGACGAAGCAGTTTTCGGTGGGTTCGGCGGGTGGTGGCGTCGTGGGGGGTGTCGTCGTGGGAGGTGTCCCGGTCGTGGGATCGTCCGTGGAGGGGACCGTGGGTGCGTCGGTGGTGAGGGTGGGCGTTGCGGAGCCGCCCGCGCACGCCGCGGCGGAGAGGGCGAGCAGCGGTCGGCGCCTGCGCAGGGCCAGCCAGAGCAATGAAAGGGCGACGAAGGGCCTGCCGTCGGTGTGACAGCCGCAACCCGCCGGCTGCGTCTCGGGTGGATCGACAATTCCGTCGGGGTCCGTGGCCGTCCCCGTGGGCGGCGTGGAGCCTGGCTCGGTCCCTGGGGTTGTCCCTGGCGTGGTGGCCGGCGTCGTCCCGTCCGTGCGGGTGGGCGGGACCGGCTCCGTGGGCTCGCCCCGTAGGTGGTCGAACTCCTGGTCGCCGTCGCCCCAGATATTCGCATCCGCGTAGGTCGATACTTCACAATCCCCGTAGGCCTGATCGGCGCGGCGGACGGTCGCGTCGGGGTCGCGCTGCAGGCATCCCGTGTCAGACGAACCGATGCCGGACCGGGGTTCGATCCCCTCGCCTACGGGCCCGAAGATCACGGTGCCGTCGGCGTGGCGGAGCGTTGCGGTCCACGCCTCGGGCGTGACGTCGAACCCCTCGCTGACCGCGTAAATGCCGTCGGGGGTGGGCGTGATGTGGAAGCGCCAGTCGCCGATCGTCGGATCGAAGGCCGGGTCCTCTGGTAGCGTTTCGGCGATCGTGAACAGAGCGCCCGCAGGGAGGTCGGCCCAGAGCGTGTCGGCTGTGAATTCGATTTCGCCGGCGGAGCCGCGGCGATCCCGCAGGCTCAGGCGCGCGCCGCGGAGATCGGTCCCATCGGCAATGACGACGAATTCCAGCCAGTTTCCGCCATTTCCCGCGACCGCCCCGAGGGCCGGGTCGGGGCCGAGGGCCAGCTTGTCCGGCTCCACCGCATTCCACTCGTTGAGCACGACCGTGGGGTCGGCGTCGACTTCGTAGAACGCCTTGTGCAGCGGCCCCCAGGTGGGACCGGTGCGGCTGCGGACCCAAATGTCGGTGCTGGCGTTGATCTCGACGATGGCGGATCCGGACGCGACGATCACCCCTGGTGCAAGGTCCCCGCCCGGCAGCCGGGGGTCGGTTCCGTCCAAGGTGTAGCCAAATTCCGGCGCGGTAATCGTGATGACCGTCCCGTCCGTGACCACCCCTGGAGGGACATCGATCTCCGCCGCGCGCACCGGGTACCAGCCGTTGGCGATGAACTGGCCCATCGTCGCGTCGGTTCGAACGGGGAACCAGGTATCGAGCATGCGGGTGCGCTCAGGAATCCAGTCGCCGGCGCGATCCCACCAACCGGCTCCCCATCGGGCCGATTCGGCGAGGATGGCGTCGTAGACTCCGTCCGACATGACCAGGTAGCGATCGCGCGCCCGCGTCGCGTCGAGCGGGCCGCCGGCCGCCATGTTGCGGTGAATCGCGTCGGCCAGGGCGACGATGAAGTCAGGGTCTCGCTCGGCCACGAGCGTGTGGAAGACGTTCTGGGGGCCACCCAATGCGGTGATGTCGGTCGTCGCTGCGTCGTAGACGAGGCAGATGTCGCAGTCGTTGCTGTGGAAAGTCAATCCGCCCCGGTCGTCTTGGGCCGACGGCCCGCCGGTCATCCAATTGTGGTCGTACCACCAGTCCCAGGCGTTGCCCGCGTAGAACATGAGGACCATGTAGTCGAGGTACTGATCGACATCGACCCAGGTTTTGAACGTGTCCCAATCCGATGCACTCGCCTGGGCCGCGGTCCAGGCCACGCCGGATCCGTCCTCCAGCGCGTACCCCGTCCACGCCTCGTAATCGTCCTCCGAACCTCCGTAATAGGATTCCAGAAAGCCCTTCGCGAACCGCTCCCGGACGTGGTAGAGGCCGTGGTACACGCCGTTGACGTAGGCGTGCGCATAGCGGCCGTGGGGCATCGTGTGGCCCATTTCGATCTGCGTCTGATCGATCCAACGGTTGCGCAGGAGCTGTCCCTGGGTGCCCAACCAGTACAGGGTGTCGTGGTTGCCAGATCGGAGCGTCAGGGCGTCGAAGGCGTCGACGGGCGCCGTGCCGAGACCGTCGTCCACGTAGATTTCAGCGTCGAATTTCGGGCTGCCATATTCGGACCGGAAATTCAGGCGGATGCTCGACTTCAGGTAGACCCAGGACGTGCCACCGACGATGTGAACGCCACAATTCGTGGAGGCCGTGTCTCCGAGGGGGTCGATCCACTCGACGGAACCGGCTTCTTCGTACAGATTCAAGCCATTGGGGGCCACGACGGACACGGTAGGCAAGTCGCGTAGGGACGCGGCGATGGAGAGCGCCGAGAGGGGGTCACCCGCGATGACGGGGTCCATCACGGGGCTGGTGAGCACGTCGTCGACGAAAACATAGGTGTGGCTGACGGGTTGCGTCTGGGTTCCGTCGGCGAAGCGTTCGACCGCGCGGACGACGACGGTGTGGTCGACGAGAATCGGGCCCGCGTACGGAATCGACGGGATCGAACCGTCGAAGCTGACCAAGATGTCGCCGCCCTCGCCGCCGGTCACGGTGAGTTCGAAGGGGGAATCCACCAAGGCGCGCTCCACGTCAAAGACGGGGGCGGCGATGGCGAGGGCTGTGAGCCAGATCATGGGGCTTCCGGCGGAGGCAAGGTCATGTGGCGGAGAAACACGTCGCTCTCGGCGGCAGCGGGGCGATAACTCTCAAACGTGATCGCCGCCGTGGATCCGTCGGGTGAGACGCTGAGGGACGGGCGTTCTTGGTGGCCGTCGACGTCGATTTCGTTGATTTGTACGGGGTCGCTCGTGGGCTGGCAGTCGAGATTCCACAGTTGGGCGAAGATGTCGCCCGACAAACTGTCGGGGCCCTCCGCCCAAACGACGAGCAACGCGTCGTCGCCGACGAAGTTGGCGACGGGCTGCTCGGCGCTGTCGCCTTGCCCGATGGGCGCCGAGCAGATGGGCGCGTCCACGAACGCATCGAACATCCACAGCGTGGCGCCGTGGGGCGTGTACGCCAGTTCCTGGTTTTCGAACGTGGTGAGGGCGAGGAGGCCACCTGCGGTCGCGTCGAGCATGGGGCGGCCGGGGTGAGCGTGGTCCGTCGCGACGTCGAAGGGCCCCCAGCTGGGCTGGCGGTCCTCCTGCCACGCGCCCATGACCAAGCGACGTTGCCCCTCCTCGAACACGACCCAGGCCGCTACGACGCCGCCGTCGGGAAGGGGGGCGACGGCCGGCGGGGTCGAGCCGAAGGGGGAGTCCCCGAATTCGAGGACCGGCGTGAGGGTCTCCTCGAACGGGTCGAAGACGAGCATTCGATAGACGGCGTCCGTCTGTTCGAGGCCGCGGAACGCGGACCAGACGACGGCGATGTGACCGTCGGTGCGCTCGGTGAGGTCCTGGGCTGCCTCCTCGACGTCGAGGGTGGCGTCATCCGTGACCGGACGGGGGTCGTCGATGGGCGTGCCGGTCGAGGCATATTGGCCTAGCAGGATGAGTTCGTTGTCGACGGCCCAACTGATCCACGTCGAGGTCTCGGCGCCTGCGATGATCGCCGGTCGTGCAATGATCTCGACGGGTGACAGGCCGCCGGACGGTCCAAGCGCCTCGCCGGAGGCGTGAAATGGGCGGGCGAGGGCCCAGTGCCCTTCTCCCGTGCCGTTGTCCCAGGCGACGACCGTCCGGTCGGCCAACGTGGCGACGGTCGCGTGGTGCTGGGTGCCAAGCGTCTCGTCATCGACAGGCACTTCGGCGCCGAGGACGAGCGCGCCGGCCTGGGTTTGGGTGGCTCCCGTCGTCGTTGAGTCCGATGTCTCCTGTGGCGTCCGCGTCGGCTCGCCAGCGCAGGCGGCCAAGAACCACGAGATCATGGGGTCGTCCGCGATAGTCGCGCTGCCGAGAGGTGGGGCGTGGCGCGCTTGTGGGTCTGGCTCACCACGCCTTGGCGTGCGCTGGACGAGGCATGGCCGACGCCTGTGCGTGCCGACCCATCGGCGGCCGTGACCATTTGGCTCGTGTGTTGCATCAGCCTCTTTGCAAGCAACTATGGCGCGCGAAACCTCTACGACTTCCTGCCCAACGACGTCATTGTGGCCGATGAACGCTACGCGCGCAAGGTCTTTTGGGCACTTGGCGTCTTCGTCGTCTACACCGCTCCGGGCGTCATCTGGGCGCGCGCGACGTCGACGCCGCTGCGCGACGTCGGGATTCGCGTCGAGGGCTTGCGCGGGCACCTCGGCATTTACGTGGCGTGCCTCGCGTTCATGTCGCCGCTGATCTACGCTGCGAGCCTGACCGAGGCTTTCCGACGGACCTACCCGATGGCCAAGGGCGCAGGCGATTCGCTTGGCCGGCTTCTTGGGTGGGAACTTTCGTACGGGCTGCAGTTCGTCGGGGTGGAGTTCCTGTTCCGCGGCCTGTTCTTGTTTGGCGTCGCTCGGGCCCTCGGCGGTCGCGTGGCCGTGGCCGCGATGGTCCCTTCCTACTTGATGCTCCATTTCGGCAAGCCGCCGGCGGAGGCGCTTGGCAGCGTGATTGCCGGTCTGGTCATGGGGACGCTCGCCTTGCACAGCCGAAGCATCTGGCCGGGCGTGGCCTTGCACGTGGCCGTCGCATGGTCGATGGACCTGCTCAGCTTGGCCCACGCGGGTCGGCTCGCGCAGCTATTCTAAGCGTTGGCCCTTGGGGGCTCGCCTGCTCCCCACGAGCCTGCTAGACGCCCGCCCTTCCGAGGTGTCATGTGTCCGAGCCGTACGCCACGACGTCCAAGGCCTTTCTCGACACGGGGCTTGCCCTGTTCGGGGGCCTGCCTCACCGGGTGGTCGACCTGACGCCGGCCACGGTGACCTTCGGCCGCAAGGAGCTCGAACTTGCGCTCCACGAGATGCCGGGCCTCGCCAGCCTGCGCGAGCAGTACGGATCCGAACAGCCGCTCCGCGGCGCGCGCATCAGCGGTTCGCTGCACATGACGATCCAGACGGGTGTCCTCATCGAGACGCTCGTTGCGCTCGGCGCCGAGGTCCGGTGGGCGAGCTGCAACATCTTCTCGACCCAGGATCACGCGGCCTCCGCCATCGTCGCGGGCCCGTCTGGCACGGCGGCGGCGCCGTCTGGCACGCCGGTCTTCGCGTGGAAGGGAGAGACGCTCGCCGAGTACTGGTGGTGCACGCTGCAGGCGCTGGTTTGGCCGGGCGACGGCGGCCCCAACCTGCTTCTCGACGACGGCGGCGACGCCACATTGCTCGTCCACCTCGGCGCAGAGTTGGAAGAGCGGGGCGAGACGCCGGATCCGTCGAAAGCCGACAACGACGAGTTCCGCATCATCCTCGAGCTGCTCGCCCAGGTGCGCGCCGAGCGCGGTGCGGGCTTCTTCCAGGCCATGGCGCGCGGCATTCGCGGCGTGAGCGAAGAGACGACCACGGGCGTGCACCGCCTGCACGAGCGCGTCACGGCGGGAACGCTCCGCTTCCCGGCGATCAACGTCAACGAC
>SXGU01191626.1_pt1 | contig 27268 bp, 32 predicted proteins | sample 3174531 | NCBI WGS metagenome assembly SXGU01 (sample SAMN11356863, study PRJNA531348) | freshwater metagenome | isolation source: freshwater sample F1-140 | place: China: Fuxian Lake, Yuxi | collected 2017-12-25 | reverse complement strand
GGACCCGCTGATTAAGAGTTCGCAATACGTTCAACAAAAACAGTCACTTAGCTGCACTCGGGCATTGAATATACTACAGCACACCACAGGGGCACAATTCGTCCGCTAGCACAAATCCGGTCACGTCGAACGGGGCTAAATTTCACGTCGCTGGGCCGACTGTCTCTTGCGCCTAAAGCGGCCCCGCCGGCAGTTGCGGTCGGTTAGGCCACCGACGCCAGCCTTGGTTGCGGACCTACTGATCCTAGGAACAACGGTCGCCTACTTCGACCAGTGGCCGAGCACCCATTCCCACTGATGACGGTCATAGTCCCAGCGCCAGTGCGCCCGCACCCATTTCGTTTTCCCCAGTGGCCGCAGCGTCTTCATGTTCTGCATTCGGTCGATGGGCTTCGGCGGCCGAGGAGGCCTAAGCTTCTTGAACATGCTAGCGGTCCTTCTTGCGGCGCGTGTCGTCAGGCGTTTGGAGTGTCGCGGCCATCGGGCTCCTTGGCCACACCCTTGAAGGGCTCGCCGTCGTCCTTCACCCCCATCAGTTGCCCCGTCCGCTCGTCCCGCTTCTGCCAGTTGCCGTCGGACCGCTGGAACTGCGTCCGACCGGTCACGGCTCCGCGGCGAAAGCCGCTTCCAGTATTCTTCGCCACCCTAAAATCTCCCAATGTTGGTTCGCCCTAGCAGTCGGGCAGGTCGTCCAGATTGTTGCGTGTGGTCGTGTCGCGATCCGTGCGCAGGTACTTGCCGCTGGTCCCGTTCACGACCCGGATCTTCGTCTCCGGACTCGTGGACCAGTTCACCCAGTATTCGTGCGTCCCGGTCTCGATGTCGCTGATTGCATCAGCCTTCGTCCGCGGAGACCAAGGCTGGCCGCTATTGCAGAGCCGCGTGATGTCGCCTTGGCTGTTCTTGCCGGTCTGCCGAACGTAACGCTTTGCCATGATTCTGCTCCTTCCTGATCCGGTGCCAAGTGGCGGGGCAAGGCCGCAGTGCGTGGTTGGCCGCGCCGCTACTTCTCTTGAGTCGTGGTGCTAGGGCGGCGCTTGCCGTGGGCAGCCGTCACGAAGCGCCCGGAAATGGCGCTCCGATACGAACCCCCAGTGCTGCCACTCTTTCCGCTGGCTTCGCGAACGGTCGTGTTCGGACTCCGCTTCCCGTGCGCGGCGGTCACGAACCGTCCGCTTTTGGCGCTCCTGTAGGAGCCGCTGCCTTTACCCTTGCTCATCCTCATCTCCTTCCTCTGTCCGGCATTCGCTCTGTCGCCGCCCCTTGCTTTCACACCCCGGGAATGGCATCGAGTTTGTCCATGCAGGCAACCTTGTACCGTAGGCTTCCCATTTGAAAACTGCCGCTGATCTAGTCTTCTTGAACGTTCTGTTGTCTTTCCAGACAACAGATATGCGTGGAGATGCGATTTGTCAATGAGGACCTATGTCTGAAACCGCATTAGGCTTTCTGCTGCGGGAGCTTCGGGGCGAGCGGGCGCTGAATCTGCGGGAATTGGCGCAGTTGGCCGACGTCGATCACGCCTACATCCAGCGCTTGGAGACCGGAGCGAAGACATCACCATCGGACGAGGTGCTCGCGAAGCTGACGAAGGCTCTCCGCGCGCCAAAGCGAGAGGCCGAGATGCTGCCCTATCTTGCTAAGAACCCGGAGGCGGCTGTGTCACTGGTCGAGTACGTACGGGGTGATCCGAGCGTCACGTTCGAGGAGTTTCGTGGATTGGCAACCTTGGCCCATCGCGGATCGGCGCGACCCGACTACGCGACGAACCTACGGCGCCTCCGGGCTTTGTGGAGCGACGAGGACTGAGATGGACGAATTCACGGTCACGCTGAAGGCGCGCGAGTTTGTCAGCAAGGTGAATCCGACGTCTGTCCCCGCCTCAATGCAACAGTATGTCGATCAGATCGGCGCTACGATCAAGGTATCGCACGATCTTGGAGACGATGAAGACGGCTTCTCTGCAATGAAGCCGAACGGCAAGTACGGCATCTGCGTCAACGGCAATCAGAACGAGAAACGCCAGAGATTTACGGTGTGCCACGAGCTGGCGCACATCGTTTTAGGTCTGCCTTCCGAACACAGTCCCGGCCCTTCCTGGAGCTACACCAAGCGCACGCCGAACGAGATACTCTGCGACGTGTTCGCTGCCGAGCTGCTGCTCCCTTACAAGCAGTTCAAGCCAATGGTGGACGGTGTAGATTGCTCTCTAGCGGCAGTGGATGAATTGGCGGAGCGTTTCGACGCGTCGGTCCTGGCGACGGCCTCACGCTTCGCGACCATGATGGGGTCTCCGTGTGCCTTCGTCCTTGCGGAAGAGGGCGTGGTCCGGTTTTCGGCGAGGTCAGCGAAAATGCGCGAGGCCAAGGCGTGGATTCGGCTGGGAACCGATCTACCCGACGAGTCAGCCGCAAAACGGAGGCGTGAAGGGGACGCTAGTGAGGGTCCCGAAGAGGTCGATCCTGAGGTTTGGTTTGATGACTGGGGCCGCGAGGGCACCTTGTACGAAGATGCGCGGCATGTAGCAAAGTATGATCAAACGATCGCCCTATTGTGGTTTGAAGAGGAAGACGTGCCGCCCGTACGGGAGCGGCGCCGGGAGCGCGAAGAGGAAGAATCCGGGCTCTCAGAGCTCGATGGCGTGCTGCCATGGCCCGGGAGCCGGAAGCGGCGGGCCTGATTGCGGCAAGCCAGCTGCTCTACCCCCGGTCTGAGACGACCGGTTTTCAACGTGGCGTGGAACGCAGGTGTCCGCTTAAGGTGAGGGGAGGGTGGTTACGGCAAACACAAACCCCGGTTAAGAGGCCGCCCTTAAATTCATCAACGGCGGCGACGACACCGTCTTTTCCGGTCGTTTTTGGGGCGAATGCTCGTCACTGGCGTACAGTGAAGTGTGGCGCTCCTCTGGCGTATTCCAGCCGCGGAAGAAATCCAGTGGATCCTGCGTGCCGAGAAAGGCGCGTGCAAGCGTCAGTCGCTGAAGCACGGTGCGCCTTTCGCTCTCGGGGAGTTCGTCAGCCCCTCTGCTCCACACCCGCGAGGAAGCGCTCTACGCACATGACATCCGACCACCGTTCGATGACCTGCCGCAGCTCAGTCTTGCTGTCGGCGGTCGACTGCTCGACGCGCCTGCGATCCTCCTCCCGGCGCCGGCGCTCTTCGTCGGCGAGCCATTGCTGGCGCCATAAACAACGCGATGGCCGACGGACTCGAGCGCGTTGGCGAGATCGAGCGCCTTGTCGGGCGGCCTGCGAGGCAGTCACATCCACCAGCAGCTTCTTGTAGGGCTTGAGATGGGCGCCCTCGTCGACTGGCCTGCCATTCTCGAAATGCGATCTCGCGCCGCGGATCAAGGCATGTGTCTGGTCGCGGGCGATCCGAACTTTCTTCTCCGGCCTGCGCCGCGGCGGCGCTTTCGGCTTCGGGAGAGCCAGACCCTCGCCCTCCTTGCTCCAGTGCGGTCGCCAGGATCAGGCGCCTGCAAGGGTGGTTGTGGCGGCGCATTGCCGTGCGCAAGCTTGGCCCAGTAGCCCCGCTCCGGACCAGGCGCGTTGAGCAATGTACAGATTCTTGCGAGATAGCTGCCGGACACCTCGAACCGTTCGGCTATCTTGGTCATCGGCTCGGACCACACCAGCCAATAGAGGTCGTCCCGCGAAACCACAGTCGACCCTCCTCACCACCCGTCTCGGACTCGGGATCTCGCGCCATGAACACGCAGCCGCTTGATGGCTCCCGTCGGTCGAAACCTGGTCGGCAGCGATCGTCGTTTCGCGCGATCACAGCCGCTACCGAATCCTTAAGGCGACTCAGGAATCCGGGTGAGGCGGCGGGTTGGCGTTGAGAACCAAAGTGCCGTCCACCCGCCGTTCCAGATGGAGGTTGAAGGCCGCAGCTAGGCTCTCCGCGAAGGCGCCGGCATCTCCGGCGCGGAACGCTCCTGTGATCTTCAACTCTCCGATGGACAGGTCGGCGAGCGTTATCCGGGTGCGGCTGTGGCGATTTACCTCGGCGACCGCCTGTGTCAGCGGAGTATTGTCAAACTGGAGCATCCTCGGAGCGGGTTCTTCGCGTCGCGTTGGTGCACGCGCGGCTCGATGTTGTGGAGTAGGCCCGGCCTCCGCTTGAGGTGGGCTCCCGACGACAATCTGTTCCCCGGGCTGCAGCCGGCGAACTTGCAGACCTGTTTCCTGGGCCTCGGAGGGGTAGGATACATCCACCGACCCCTGGATAAGGGCGACTCTGGTCTGACCGGCCGCAAAGCTCACTTCGAAGACGGTGCCGAGCGCCAGGACCTCGGCATCACCGGCAGCGACGCGAAAGGGTCTGGTTTCGTGCGCGACGGTGAAGCGGCCCCGACCCCGCTCAAGGGTGATGCGCCGTTCGCTGCTGGTGAACGTGGCGATGGCAATCGTCTCCGGCGCCAGCACCATTCGTGAGCCGTCCGACAACTTGACCTCTCGTGCTGTGCCAGCGGCTGCGTATGTGACCGTACCGTCTGCGATGGGCACGGGCGAGGGCGCGTAAGCGCTCATCAGGAAGATCAGCGCTACGGCGGCGGCGGCGGCGACCGCGCCGAACGCGTAGCGGAGCGGAACAGCCTTTCGCTGCGGCTCTGGGAGGTGACGGGCTCTGCCGAGCTCCCCCTGCCTCAGCACGCCGGCATCCTCGAACCCGGCCGTTGCCTCGTCGAAGGATTTGGCATGAGCAGGGCTCGAGTTGTACCAGCGTTCGAACGCGGCGCGGTGCCGCTCCCGCTCCGGTCCTCGCATCCTGCTCGCCCATGCGGCGGCCTTGTCATCGAGGCGATCGCGCGCGCTTCGGAACGGCCAGACCATCTGCGATCAGCCCCGACGCCGTGCGCGGGTGACTTGGGCGATAGCTTTGCTCATATGCTTTTCGACGCCCTTGACGGACAGGCCGGTACGGTCCGCGATTTCAGCGTAGCTCAGGCCGTCGAGGCGGTGCGCCATGAAGATCTCCCGGGTGATCGGTCGCAGCTTTAGCATAGCGGCCTCCATGCGGCGCAGCATATCTCGCGCTTCAAGATGCTTCTGCTGGTCCGCTCCGGCTAGGGTTTGCTCATCGACTGTCACATGCCTGTCCGATTGGTGTCTCGAGGCGGTCCTCGCCACATCCCGCAGAAGGTTGGTGGCCATCCGGCTGAGATAGGCTTCCGGCTTGTCGAGCTTCAGCGGGCGGGAGGCTCCGATCCTTGCGATTCGAAGAAAGATTTCATGAACGAGGTCGTGCGCCTCTTCGCGGCTGGAGGTCCTGCGTGAGATCGAACGAAGGAGCCGCGGAGACTGGTCGCGGTACAAGGCCTCTAGGCATACCGTCTCTGCGACTGGCGTCTGGCGGTCCTCCGGTGGAAGTGGGTGCGCGTCGCTAATCGGGAGCGGCTCGTCTCCACCTTCCCAGGCGTCGGCTGGAGCGGCCCGGTGCACGGTCTACCTTTGCCTGCGCAGCAGCAACGGCGAGCACGCCTTGCCAGCACTGTTCCGGACGGTCGCCAAAGCCTGCCTCCTTCGACGAGGCAGCCGGCGGGAAGCCGGGTGTTGAGAACAAGCTTGGACTTGCGCCGCCGCCTTTAACCGCAAGCGGTCTGGACATGCGCGACGGCCACCCGGCAGCAAGCCGGTTACCCACAAGCGAGGTTCTCACGCCTCGGCGCCGCTGGACGGCGCATGTTTCAGGATAGAGTCGAAGCCGGAGAGCGCAAGGGGGTCCTTCCGCAGCGAGTTTAGGGACCAGCCACGAAAGCGCCGTGGGCTTGCAGCAGCCGATGGGGTCCGACCCAGAACTCTGTGAGTGTCGCCGGATCACCGTTGGGCGGACTCGGGAGGGTTCAGGAAAAAACTGGGGGGAAGTGGCCCTCCCCGCCGTCAACGCCCCCGAACGGCGCCCTCAACAATGCGCCGACAAAAAGGGGGAAGGATGTTCCACAATCATCTTGGGTCGCTCCTCGCGGCCGGTTCGGTTGCCGCCATTGCCTGCGCTACGCCGGCGGCAGCGCAAATCGGCGACGAGCGGGTCTACGCGCTGCCGGCGCAGGATCTCGCCACCTCTCTGCGGGAGGTGGCGACACGCTCCGGCCGCAACATCATCGCTCCGAGCGAGCTGGTGTCCGGTCGGCAAGCACCTGCAGTCTCGGGGCCGTTCACGGCGGAGGGCGTCGTTCGCCTGCTGCTCACGGGCAGCGGCCTCGAGGTCCGACGGGTAGGAGAATCCCTGATTGTTGCGCAGGAGAGCGCTGGATCGGAAGCGCGTCGGCAGGAGGATGCGGCGGCTGCCACGGAAGAGACGATCGTTGTCACCGGCACCAACATTCGCGGCGGGCAACCGACCGCCTCGCTGATCACCATCACGCGCGAGGAGATCGATCGAACAGGTGCGACTTCGGTCGAGGGTCTGATGCGGACCGTACCGCAGAACACGCAGGGCGGAGTCAACGAGGAGAGCTTCGGACTGCCCCTCCCGGATCAGGATCCCACCGAGCATGGCGCCGGCCTCAACCTCCGCGGGCTCGGCCAGCGCGCCACCCTGGTGCTCGTCAACGGCCGTCGCCTCGCGCCGAGCAGTTCCGGCTCGTTCGTCGATGTGTCGCTGATACCGGTCACCGCGCTGGAGCGCGTGGAGATCCTGCCTGACGGGGCCTCTGCCATTTACGGATCAGACGCTGTGGGGGGCGTCGTCAATTTCATCCTGCGGGACGATTTTGAAGGCTTTGAAACCTCAGTCCAGGCGGGCACGACCACCCGCGGGGGCGGCGAGCAGCTGCTGATCTCCCAGGCGGCCGGGCACGACTGGACGAGCGGCAATGCAATGCTCGCCTATGAATATCGGCTCGAGAATGAGGTGGAGGCGGGGGAGCGTCCTTTCACGATCGGCCTCCGTCCGGGCACGCATCTGCTGCCACGAGAGCGGAGGCACAGTCTGCTGGGAACGCTCGAGCAGGAACTGCTTCCCAATCTGAGTCTCGGCGTCACCGGAAGCCTCGCGCGACGCACCACCGACCGAACCGTCTTCCAGTCGGTTTCGCCCCTCCCGATCAGCGCCGAAGCCCAAGCCGAGTCTGCGAGCTTGGCGGCTGAGCTCAGCTACGAGCTGCCCGGCGACTGGAGGCTGCGGCTCGACGGCAATTACGCCGTGTCGGATGCCGACCAGCGGCAGACGCAGCCGGGCGGAATCGCGCTCGTCAACTCTCGCAGGGTTCGCAACGCAATCCTGGAAGCCGGCTTCAAGCTTGACGGCTCGCTCCTCGAACTACCCGGAGGCCGCGTTCGCCTCGCCTTGGGGGCACAGGCACGCCGGGAGGACTATCGCGACGCGTTCGAGTCCACCTCCATTCCCGAAGTGGTTCGGGAGGCGGACAGGAATGTACGCTCCGTCTATGGCGAGTTGCTCGTGCCGCTTTTCTCGCAGCTCAACCGCCGGCCCGGGCTCGAGCGGCTGCAGATCTCGGCGGCGGCTCGGTACGATCGATACAGCGGCACCGGATCCACATTTGACCCGCGGATAGGCGTGCTGTGGTCGCCCGTGCGTGGCTTCAACCTGCGCGGCTCCTACAGCACGTCGTTTCGTGCTCCGCTGCTGTCTGAAATTTCCGGCTCTTACTCCGTCATCTACGTGCCGTCGGTGTCATTTTACGCCGACCCGTCGCAGGCTCCTGCCGACAGCATCGCCGCGGTGGTGCAGGGGAGCGATCCCAACGTGCGTCCCGAGACGTCGCGCAACTGGTCGTTCGGGGCCGACTGGTCTCCCAGCTTCGCGTCCGGCCTGACGCTCAGCGCAAATTACTATGACATCCGTTTTTCGGACCGGATCGCGCTGCCAACGGCTCGGGCGAACGTCATCGGCAATCCGGCCTTTGCGCCGATCTTCGACCTCAATCCTGACGTCGCCGCCGTCACCCAACTCATCGGTGGCGCCCAGACGGTGCTCGACTTCAGCGGGCCCGGCTTCTCCGATGGCGGTTCCACTCCGGCGGATGTCGACGTCGTGCTCGATACTCGCATCAGCAATACGGCTTTCACCAGCACCCGCGGCTTCGACTTCGGGCTCCGATATGCCTTCAGCCTCGGTGCCAGCGACTTCGTGCTGGACGCGAACTTGAACCACATCATCGAATTCGATGAGCAGCTCACGCCGGCGAGCCCGATCATCAACAGCCTGGACCGGCCGTACAGGCCCCTCGACTGGCGCGCCCGGGCGGGCCTCGGTTGGAGCCGCGGCGGTTGGACCGGGAGTCTCTTCCTGAACCATGCCGACGACTACCAGGATGATCGGAGCGCGACGCTGCGAGAGGTGGGGTCGCACACAACCTTGGACGCGAGTTTCGCCTACACCTTCCGGGAGCAAGCCTCTTGGCTGCGGGGGACGCGTATCTCCCTCTACGTCGAGAACATGTTCGAGAATGATCCCCCGCGATTGCTTCCGGAACAGGGGTCAACCACCGGGGCAGGCTACGATCCAGTCAATGCTTCAGGCCGGGGTCGTTTCGTCGCTCTTCAGGTCCGGAGGACCTGGTAATGAGCTCGGCGACAACCAGCCGTACGGCGGGAAGGCGGCGACTTCTCGAGGGCCTGACGGTGCTGACCATCCTGGCCGCACCTGTCGATCCTGCCGGTGCGGTGCAAGCCGGCGGGCCGACGCTTCGCGAGCTTGTGGAGGTGGCGGATATCGAATCGCTGGCGCCTTCGCCGGACGGGCGAATGGTCGCCTTTCGGGTGCAGCGCCCGTCCGTGCTTGGGAACAGCTACGCGATCGACTGGTATGTCGCGGATCTCGCGACGGGACGCAGCTTGCGCGTCGGCGATGGCGGCGCGCCCGTCTATAATGACGGCATGATCGAGAGCGAAGCGCCCGTCTGGTCTCCGGACAGCGGCTCCTTTCATCACCGGGCGCTGGTCGACGGCGCCATCGGCATCTGGCGCACCGCAGTGGACGGCTCCGGCAGCCGGCTTGTGGTGGCAGGCGACGCCGACGTCGAGAGCCTTGCGGCGGCTCCGGATGGGAACTCGCTGATTTACGTGACCGGACCGACGCGGGACGAGATACTGCGCGCAGAGCGGCGCGAATATGATGAGGGTATCCTCATCGACGAGACCGTTGACATGTCGCAGAACATCTACCGCGGCGCATGGGTGCACGGGCGCTTGGGGAGCCAGCGGCTCATTGGCCGCTGGTATTCGCGCGACGGTCTTCTCTGGCGCGCGCCGCGAACGCGGCACCGGCTGGACATGCGCACTCTCGCAACCAGCTCGGAACCCGAGGCCGCGCGGGGGGTGGATCCGCTCACAATCGGGGCCGCTCCGGCGGCGCTCACCGCGACCTCCGCCTCCGGCGACGTCGCCACTGCGACAGGCGAGACAGCCGCGCGGAGCCTGTCGGTGCGCCGCAGCGGCGGCGAAGTCGTCGCCTGCCCGGCTGAGGCCTGCCGGAACGCGCGCATTGTGGCGCTCACCTGGCGCCCCGGGCAGGATTCGGTCGTGTTCACGACTGCCGATCCCCACTTCCGGCAGAGGCTGCACGTCTGGAGCCCTGGCACCGGTCGCGTGCGGCAGCTTGCCGCCGGCGATGGACTTCTCAGCGGCGCGCGGCAGCCGCAGACACCCTGCGCGGCGACGGCCGAGAATCTGGTCTGCGTCGCCGCCGGCGCAGCCTCGCCGCCCCAGGTCGTACGCATCGATCTCGATAGCGGCGAGCGAACCGTGTTGCTCGACCCCAACGCTGGCCTGCGCGCTCGCGGGGCACCACGGGTGGAGTATCTGTCGTGGCGGCTCGCCGACGGCCGGTCGACCACGGGGACGATCTTCTTCCCGTCCCGTCCGTCTGAAGCACGGGCGCCGGTCTTCCTCACTTATTATTATTGTCCCGGCTACTTGCGCGGAGGCGTGGGAGATGAGTTCCCATTGCTCCCTCTGGTGGACGCCGGGTTCGTCGTCGGCTGCCTCAACATGGTTCCCTTTGAGCGATCGGCTGACGGTGTGGACCTGTACCGGGCAGCGCAGGCAAGCGTCGAGAACCTGCTGGACATGCTCGACCAGCGGGGGGTGATCGACCGGGCTCGCGTTGGAATGGGAGGCTTCAGCGCGGGAAGCGAAGCGGCGATGTGGATCGCGATGAACACGAACCTCCTTGCAGCGGCGTCGATCTCGTCGCCGCCTTACGAGCCTTCCGCTTACTGGATGGGCGCGATGCGAGGCCGCGACAATCCGCGGGTGATGCGCGAGTTCATGCAGGCGGGGCCGCCGGACGAAGACGTGGAGCGTTGGCGCCTCTTCGCGCCCGCCTTGAACGTGGTGCGCATATCGACGCCGCTGCTGATGCAGTTTCCTGCACAGGAGGTGCGGCACGCGGCCGAGTTCCACGCGCGCCTCAGCAACACAGCGACGCCCGTCGAAATGTACGGCTTTCCCGAAGAGGCGCACGTCAAGATCCAGCCGCGACACCGCTATGCCGTCTATCGAAGGAACGCGGACTGGTTCCGTTACTGGCTGCAGGACTATGTCGATCCCGATCCCGCGCGCGCGGAGCAGTATCGGCGGTGGGAAGCGTTGCGGCTTCGGCAGGAAAGATCAGCCGTCGAATGATCGGAGCCATTGCTCAGCGGCGGCGATCTCGAGGATCCGGACATAGCCGAAATCCCGCGGCTGGCCATCTAGCCGAAGGTAGGCGCTCACTGCTGGCCCATCTATGATGCCGCGCTGCGCCAGTTCGCCCTCGGCTATGAACTGCTCGAGGAGTGGCCGCTCGGCCATATAGCCTTTCACGAACATGCTTTCGAGCGTTCCTTTGCTGCGGCGGTCGAGGATCGCATCAGGCACCATTCCCCGGAAAGCTTCGCGAGCGACGGCTCGGTCCCGTCCTCCGGCCACCCAGAGCCACGACGGTATGCGCAGGCACAGCTCGAGCAGCGGCTGCGCCAACAACGGGTGGAGGGAAGCTGGTGTCAGCGGAGCCGGGTCCGGAAGAAAGTGGTGAATGCCGGCAACCATTCGGATCTGATCCGCCTTGCCCGGTCCCAACGAGGGATGAGGCGCAAGCCAGGGATGCGGCTCCTGGCTTGTCGCCGCCGCGTCCGCATCCAGGAACATTGTGTTTCGTGGCCATCGGGATCGAGCGCCGCGTCTCACCCGCCGAAGCGCGCTTCGGGCGGCGGTCCAGAAGGTGGAGCCGTGCACCTGCGCGACCTCTCGCAAAGCGCGGAGCGCGGTCGCGCTCCCTGCTCTTTTGAACGCGTCAATGGCGGGCGAAGCCGTGTTGAGCGAGCAGAAGATGTTGTCGCCACCGGCGCCGTCCAGGACGGTTCCGGTGCCCCGATGCGCGAGTTGGAGTGTGACCGCACGATGCATCGGCTGCAGAAGCGGGTTGGGTGGCGGCCGCAGGGGATTGCTTCGCCCGATGTCGAGGTTGAGGCGGGCGGTTTCCTCCATCAGCTCGACCAGCTCCGCCTGGCAGCGCTCCGCCATCGCGCGCGCGAAGCGACGTTCGTCGCCGCCGGGGCCGAGCGTCGCGAACGTGATGGCGCGGAAGCTTGTGCCGGCATGCCGAAGCGCGGCGGCAATGATCGACGAATCGAGACCGCCGGAAAGCTGGACCGCTACCTCTCCGTTCGCGGCGGCCAGCGCAGGAACGATACGCAAGATCTCGCCTCGCAAGGCTGCGGCAGCCTCGTCGAAGCTGTTGATGGTAGAGGCGGGGTCAGTGAATCCGAAGGGGGACCACGCTTCGACCACGCTGCGGTGCGGCGGGTCCACCCGGCGGCAGGTCCCCGGCAGGAGTTCCCACACCCCTTCGGCGCCGGTGCGCGAGGCCCGCAGGAACGGGAAGGTCAGCCAGTGGCGGATGAACTCCAGATCGGGCCGAAACACCTCCGGCCACGCCGCCTCGAGCAGACCGGCATCCGAGGCATAGACCTCCAGCTCCCCAAGGGAGCCGTAATAGACCGGCAACGCTCCCGATGGATCGCGAAGTACCGCGTGGCTGCTCCCCTCGCAGGTGAAGAGCACGTAGGCACCCCAGCGGTCTTCAACGATCCGCTTGGCATCCTGTGCGGTAGACAGGCTCGGGAGCCTGGCGCCGGTGGCCCGATCGAACAGCAGGCCGATAAGGATCGCCGTTCCATCGGCGGCGAGAACGACCGGCGTTTCCGATACCGTCCACACCATCATCGCACTGGTTTCGAAAACCTTCACCAAGGCTCGCTCTGCTCGCCTGTCAACGGTCTGCTTCAGCGCCGCGAGCGCCTTGGGCGGACCGGCCGCCGCCAGAAAGCGCAGCCTCATGAGATTACGAGAACCGGGGCGAACGGCGACACCGTGTCGGGCGCATCGTTGAGGATGGCGGCCTCCGTCTGAACCCAGCAATGGGCTGCGAACGGGTCGAGCTTCACGCCGAAGACGATATCCGGGCATGCTCCACGCCGTGCGAGCCACGTCCCAAGCGCGAGCGAGTCCTGGAGGCAGGACGGGGCGATCGGAACCAGCGCGCGCGCCATTTGGAAACGGCAGGCCAGCGCGGCCGTTTCTACGGAGCTCGCCGGCGCCAGCACCTTTGACCTGTGATTTTTTAGCCGGCAGAGGGCCGACCCGAGGGCACCTGATACCAAAGCCCGCCGCGCCTGCCAGAGCAGCAACCAGATCTCGGGCACGTCGAGAAGCCGAGATCGTGCGGGAGCTTCGGGTGATATTTGGATATCCGGAATCTGAACCTGCACCGGAGGCATGGGCGTCCAATCGTCAGCAAGCGTGAACAGCTTGGTCGCCAGAAGGCGCGTCGCGTCTTCATTATTGGGACAAGCTGAGCTCGGGGGCTGCCGCGCCCGATCGAATGCGGCCTCCGCCAAAGGATCGAGAGCCAGGTAGCGGTCGCGGCTCACGTCGAGGAACACCGGCCGGCCGGCGATCAGGCCGTAGCTCACGTTCGAATGCAGACGGAGATGTCCCATAGCGTAGCTGCGCGCGGGGGTTGCCCCCCGCGCGCCAGCGCTCATTCGTCGCTGATCCCGAGGGCGAAATAGCCGATGCCCTCGGAACGGTCGCCGGTCGGCACACCGAGGGTGTCGATGCTGGCGGTGCCGAGTTCGACGAGACCGCTGTTGTCCTGTTCGCGTTCCATGAGTTTCTCCTTCTGCTGCACCAGTTGCAGCGGCAAGAAGCTACGGTCGTGAAGGCAGGGCACGAAGCTTATACGGTGACTATAAGCCGATTGTTTGCAGGGACCGCTGCATTCGGCGCGGCCGGGAAGTGCCGGCCGCGCCGACGCCTAGATCAGTCTTGGCTGATCCCGGACTTGTGCCAGAAGCCGATCGGCTCGAGCATGTCGCCGATTGGCCCTTGGGTTTCGGTGGAGACCGAACCGAGGTCGATCAGATCGGCGGGCGTCGTCTTGGTGTCGCGTTCCATCATCTTGCTCCTCAATCCCGCGGGATTTCGCGGTTCCGCGAGGCTAGGAGCGGTCCTCAGATATATGAAATCTATAAGGCTGGTGTTCGCCGATTGTTTGGGATCAGCGTCCCCGATGCAGCGTGCGGAAGGCGATCAGGATATCGGGCGCGTGGCGCTGGCGACGCCGGTGGTAAACGACGATACATCGGCGAAGTTCGCTGAAGTCTCCTTGCTCCCACGCGGTTCGTTGAATGCAATGCTCTTCGACGACGTCTTCGAAGACCCGTGTTTCTGCGACTCGTAGCGGCGCGAGCCGGTCGTTCAGGTTCTCTACGGCTGCTTCAAGCTCGACGCTGCCCGTCCTGCGCGCCATCGCGTGGAACAGATCCGCTGCGCTGCCCAGAGCGCCCCCAACTTCCGCCGCCCGCAAGGCGGAGGCCGGACTGCGGGAGGCCGAGGAGCGCAACGCGAGCTCGAGGAGCGTGCGGCTCCAGCCGTACAGGTCGCGGAGATCGGCTTCCGTCGGAGCGGGAACCCGGAAGCCGTCGTTTCGCGGCGCCTCAACCACACGCTCGCCGACGAGCCGGTGGAGGGCGTCCCGTACCGGAGTGATGCTGGCATTGAGCTCCGGCCCCAGCATCGCGGGCTCAAGATGATCTCCCGGTGCGAACCGCCCGCTCGTCAGCTGCTCCTTGAGGGCGAGATAAACCCGGTCGAAGGTGGGGCCGGGGCTCATAGCCGCCTCCGTCCGCGCCCTTGGGCCAGCGTCACGCTGCCATCGAGCGCCGCTCCTGCGCGGCATGCTCGTCCACGGCTTCCTTCTGGTCCGGGCGCAGGGCGTCGACGGCCGCAAGCCGTGCCGGCAAGCCCTCCTGAAGCAGGACCGAGGGGCAGCATCCCTCGAAATTGCCGAGGTTCGGCCGGTGCTGGCGATAGCCGACCAGCGCCGCCAGCTCCGGCGGAAAGGTGCGGGCGATATCCGGCGGGTAAGCGAGGAACTGGTTCTCGTAGGTCTTGAGCCAGCCGAGGCTGTAGCCGGCGATCATCCCGCGGCGCACGTCATGGCTGCGATTGGCGCCGGCCGCGTGGAGCGTCGAGCCCAGCATCAGGAGCGCGGACCCAGGACCATATTCGGGAACCTGTTCCGACGCCTCGGGGACGGGATCGAGGGCGCGATGACCGTGACTTTCGGGCCAGACGCGGGTGGCGCCGTTCTCCGCCGTATAGCGGGTGAACGGCCACATCACGTTGACGAGATATTCGACCTCGCCGACCTCGCCGCGCCACATGTCCTGGTCGCGGTGCGGCATCTGGGCGAGCGCTCCCGGATGGACGGCGATGGCCTGGGTGAGGTTGAGCTGGAACGTGTCGCACCAGGGCGAGAGCACGCGCTCGACCACTCCGAGCACCAGCGCGTTCTGGACGAGCGCGGCGGCCCGCGGCGAGCGCGCGAGCAGACGCCCGAAGCGCTTCGTCCGCTCGCCGTAGAAGCGGCCTTCGCAGAAGGGCGTCGCCTCGAAATCATCGGTGAGGTCGGCGTCGAGCGCCGCAACTTCCTCCGCGGAAACGACGTCGGGAACGACGCAATAGCCGTCGACGAGCAGCCGCTCGCTCCAGCGATCGATCAGGGCTTGAAGAGTATTGTTGTGCGACATGTTCTTTCCTCCGATTTTCAGGCGGCTGCGAGAAGCTCGAGCGGGCGGACCGGCGCGAACCGGTAGATGCCGTTCGCCTCGAGCAGCGCCGGCGTCTCGGCGGTGATGTCGATCCGGAGGGCCCCCAGCATCTTACCGTCGATCCGGCGGGGGAGCCCCAGCGGACGGCAGTGCCAGCCGAAGGCGAGGATCTGCTGAAGCCAGCCCATTTCGGCGACGCCGGTATAGGTCTCGACGCCGTTCTCCAGGGCATAGCGAACGAGCCCGGAGACGAGGCAGTTGCGGGTCTCGAGCCGCGCGTCGGCGCTCTGTCCGCGATCGAGACAGAAGCGGGTGATCTCGAGCGTCCCGGCGCCGCGCGGCACCGGCGCTGCGCAGATTTCCGGAAACAAGGTGTCGAGGATGTGCGGGCGGATCGTCTTGAGGAGACGCGCCGATCCGGCATGGCGGCCGTCCTCCCCGGGCACGATCAGGTAGACGGCGTCCTCATCGTCGAACTGGTCGACCTCGTAGCGACCTTCGAGGACTGGCACGTTCCACTTCAGCAGGTCGACGAAGACGCGCTTGCGCGCCTCGAACATGCCGCGGAGCGCGGGGAGGTGGAGCGGAGCGGGAATGCCTTCAGCGACGGTGACCATGTCTTTCTCCTGGCGGATGACATGGTCGCAATCGGCCGAGCGGCGGGTCGGCCGCTATTCCCCAAAAAGGGAATAGTCAGCGCCGAAGAATGTCTGTGAAGCTGATCGACCCCTCGAACAACGCGTGGACGGCCAGCATTGTCCTTTTTCCCACTCCATAACGCTCGCGGGCCTGCTTGACATGGCGCGCCACCGTGTCCTGCTTGACGCCGAGGATGCGGCTGATCTCCCAGTCGGACTTGCCACGGCCGACCCACAGGATGCATTCGCGCTGGCGCTCGGTCAGCTTCGGCAATCGCCGGGCGGCCGGCGCGCGCACGCGCCACAGCCGGCGCGCCGCTTCGAAGCCGAAGGCCCCGATCAGCTGTGCCAGCGGCAGCTTGTCCTCGTGGATGGAAACGCCTGCAGGGCTGGCGAACGAGCAGGAGCCCTGGGACTCGCCGGGGACATGCGCCGGCACGGTGAAGCCGTTGCTGATCCCTTTCCTCTCGGCCCGCTCCAGGATCGCATGATCGTCGGGAGTCAGGTCGATCATGTTGGGGATCTCGGACCAGGCGAAGCCCACGCTGGTCAGATGACTCGCGCGGAAAACAGGGTCGGAAACGCCCAGGCTGTTGTCATCGTAATAGTCCGCCCAGTCGTCCGGATAATTGTGCAGCCGGATCGCGGGCTGGAGCGACCGTCTGATGTCGCCATGGTGCGACAGCGCGAAATAGGTGAAACCCATCTCGCGAGTGACCTCCGCCAGCGCTTCGGCGAGGTCTTCCTCGGTGGCGATCTCGGAGAGATCCCTGAGAAAGCACTCCGCACGCTCGAACGTCTGCACGCCCTGCACACACCCGCCGGGGGAACGCGTCCAAGCCGTCCTCGTCCCCGACCGGGTCCTCTGTGCGCCCACACGCGGGTCTCAACCGGAGCGGGCGCCGCTTCGTACCGGCAGCCACCTTTAGCTTGTTTTCAGCTCATGCCAACGGTCAGAAGGCACCAGGCTCCTGTTATTTCACGATTATTTTGGAGGGGAACTTGATCCAGTATAATGAACATTTTGGGCAGAGGGAGCCGTCGCCGGCTCCCATCTGAACGGCGTCTATTGCCTTACTCCCGCCTCATCGATCAGTTCGAAGCGCAGGCCGCTCTCTGTTCTGATGACTGCGATCTCGCCGGATTGCTTGAAGATGCGGCGCGGGAGCTCGGTTTCGATTATTTTGCGCTGCTCCACCATGCAAGCCTCTGTTCGTCGAGGCCCGGCCTCATCCGCATCGACACCTATCCATCGGGCTGGGAAAGGGAGCTCGAGGCGCGAGGCCTGATCGGCGCCGATCCAGTCCATCTCGCAAGCGTGCGCACGAATATCGGTTTCGCGTGGGCGGAGCTGCCGAGTCTCGTCCCGATCGGGCGGCGCGGACGCGAGGTCCTTGAGAGGAGCAGGCGCTTCGCCATCGGTGACGGCTTCACGGTCCCGGTCAACGTGCCGGGGGAGCCCTGCGGGTCATGCTCGTTCGCCGTCCGCACCGGTGTTGATCTGCCGCTCGAGCGACTGCTCTGCGCGGAGCAGATCGGCGCCCACGCCTTCCGCGCGGCGCGGCGGCTCCATGGCTATCCAGCGTCGGCGCACTGCCCGCACCTCAGCCGCCGGGAGCGTCAGTGCGTGCGCCTGCTCGCCGCCGGCAAGACGGATTGGGAGATCGCCGCCATCCTCGGCATCAGCGTCGAGACGGCCCATCAATATGTGAAACGGGCACGCGCCGCCTATGACGTCGTCAGCCGCGCGCAATTGGTCGCCTGCGTGCTGCGCGACGCTCTGGTCAGCTTCGACGAGGCGATACCTCCGGCAAGATGAGGTCGTTCGAGAACGCTCACACGCCATGCCCGGATCGCGAGCGAGCGATACGCACATGGCGTGGAGCTCTGGGTCGGCGCTTACTTGGTCAGCCGGTACCAGTTCGACGGCACGACCTCGATCACCTCCAGGAGATCGATGCCCGGCGTCAGGTTCCGCGCCAGCTTGCGGCCGAGCCCTTCGGCGGCCGCCTCGGAGCTGCGGACGATCCAGGACGAAGTGGCGGTATGCGCCTCGTCATCGAAATGGCGCGAGCGGAGCACGGCCTTGAGCTTCTCCAGCCGCCCGACAAGATCGTCGTAGCGTTCCTGGCTCGTGCCCTTGGCCGTGGTTTCGCTCTTGATCCGGTAGGACACCTGAAAGGCCTTGCCGGCCTTGATGATCTCCAACTTCCTCATGTTCGATTTTCTTCATTCGAGCGCGCGGCGGGATTGCGGCGCGGAAACAAATTGGTTTCGCGCTGGAATTACCGTCGCGCAGGGCCGGACCGCATTATTCGCGTCGCGGCGGTTCGAGGTCACAGGGTGCGGATCACGGGGGCGCTCCTCGTAAAGGGGAGTGTGTGCTACATAGCGAAATCCAGAAGGGGAGCCCGAGATTGTGACGAGCGCACCGCCTGACGCGGAGCCAGATCAAGCCGACAAGTTCGGCCCGACCGCTCGCGAGCCGGGCTGCGACGAGGACGAGGCACGCCGGGAAGAACGGTGGGGGAAGGTGGCGCGGCAGAAGCCGGTCGAGGGCAGGCCGGAGTGACGGATCACGCGACACCCAATCTGCCGAGCCGCGACTTTGATCAGACTTCCGCCTTCTACCGGACGCTAGGCTTCGCAGAGGGGTTCCGCGACGAGGGATGGATGATCCTCAGGCGGGGCGAGATCACATTGGAGTTCTTCCCGCACCCTGACCTTAACCCGATGGAGAGTGCCTTCAGCTGCTGCCTCAGGCTGGACGACCTCGACGCCTTTTATGAGGCCTGCGTGGCAGCCCATGTGCCTGAAGCGTGCTGGGGGATGCCACGGCTGCAAAAGCCGCGGGTGGAGGATAGCGGTCTCCGCATCGCTTACCTTGTGGACCCGGAGGGGACTCTGGTTCGGCTCATTCAGAACTAGCCTGTTTGCGATTTATGTAGCCGGCCTCTCCAAGGTTCGGTGTCCCCCAGCAGCGCAATTCCCCCATATGGGTGAATGGTTTAGCGTTCGCGCCGCCGCTTCAATCGGGCCATGCGCCCGGAAGATGGACATGCGGCGGTCTGGAGGGACGCGGCGGCCTATGCGCCGCTGCTCACCGCCGACCGCTCCGTCCTCGCCTGGGAATGGCTTCGGCGCGACCCCGGCTATCGCGCAGCCGCTGATCGGGCCCTGGGGCAGGGCTCGCGAGCGGCCCTGGATGGCGGACCGGGCGCTGGAGAGTGGGGCCTCCACGCCTTCGAGCCGGCGGACCTTGCCGCGCCCGCCGCACGGCCCGTGTGGCGGGCGGCAGTTCATCCGTACGTGCTGGAGGCGGATGCCCGGCCGACCGGTGAAGCCCGTGACTCGTTCGAGCTGGCTCGCCTGGCGGGGATATCGACTATCGTCGCTGGTGGCGGGCAGGAGCATCTGCTCGTCTCCGACGGTCTTCGGGCGATCCGCCTCGATCTGCTCTCCGGCAGTGTCAGACGGGGCCCGGTGCGCCTGCACTACCGGCTTGCCGGCCTTGCCAGCGCCGAGCGGCCGCTCCTCACGCTGAGGCGGCTGCTCGCGCTGTGGCGAACGGGGCGCTTCTCGGCCCAGCTTCATCCGGTCGAGACACGGGCGGCTCGCTTCGTGCTGATGCTTCGCGCGCATGACGCGCTCGCTTCCGGCGCGACGCAGCGGGAGATCGCCGCCGGATTGCTCGGTGCCGAGGCCGGCGAGGCGCGTTGGCGCGTGCGCGCGCCGACCGTCCGCTCGCGCGTCCAGCGGCTAGTGCGGAGCGCCCGTATCATGGCCGCGGGCGGATATCTGGCTCTGTTGGGGGGCGAGTATCCGCTTGCCGGCTTGCCGGGCGGGCCGGAAGCGATTTCGGCCGCCGATGAAACCATTGGCTAACCGGTCGGTTGTAAGGTGTCAGAAACTGGCCTATGTTTCTGACAGAAGGTGAGCCATGGAACATCTGTCCGAAAAGATCATCAAGCACGCGGCCGACCTCCCCGAGGGTGCGCCGATCGTCGCCAAGGCGCTGCTCCATCTCGGCAGCCGGGCGGCGGTCGACCAGGCTTTGTCGCGTCTCGTCCGGCGCGGCGCGCTGCTGCGCGCCGGCCGCGGCCTCTATGTGCGGCCGGTCGAGACCCGTTTCGGGACCCGCGCGCCCGCCGCCGAGAAGGTGGTGGCCGCGCTTGCGCAGCAGTGCGGCGAGACGGTGACGTCGAGCGGCGCTTCGGCCGCGAACGCGCTCGGCCTCACGCCGCAGGTGCCGTCGCGCACCGTCTATCTGACGTCGGGACCGAGCCGGAAGCTGCATCTCGGCCGGCAGACTGTCGAGCTCAAGCATGCGCCGCGCTGGCAGCTCGCGCTTCCCAACCGGCCCGCCGGGGAGGCGGTGCGCGCGCTTGCCTGGCTCGGCCCCGCCAAGGCGGGTCCGGCGCTGCGGGCGCTGAAGCGCAAGCTTCCCCGCTCTGCCTTTCAGGAGATGGCGTCGGTGAGCCAGCTTCTTCCGGCCTGGATGGTCAAGCCCGTGAGCGAAATCGCCGCTCATGGCCGATGACTGGCTGCGGCTCAGCGACGAAGACCGCCGCGAAGTCCTGAACGTCGCCGCCTCGGCGTCCGGACGGCCGCCGCATCTCCTCGAGAAGGACGTGTGGGTCGTCTGGACGCTCGGCGCCCTCTTCGGAGCGCCGCTCGGCGAGCGGCTCGTGTTCAAGGGAGGGACGTCGTTGTCTAAGGTCTATGGCGCGATCCGCCGCTTTTCGGAGGATATCGACCTCACCTACGACATCCGAAGGCTCGCTCCCGATCTGGTGGGGGAGGCGGGCGATGCGCTCCCCGCCACGCGCAGCGAGGAGAAGAGGTGGAGCAGCGCCGTGCGGGCGCGGCTTCCCGCCTGGGTGAAGGAGGAGGCGCTGCCGCTCGTCGCGCGGCGGCTCGAGGAGGACAAGGTTCCCGCCCGGGCGGTTGCCGAGAAGGACAAGATCTTCATCGAATATGAGGCGCTGGCGAGCGGGTCCGGCTATGTGGCGCCGCGGGTGATGCTAGAGTTCGGCGCCCGCTCGACCGGCGAGCCGAGCGAGCCGCACGAGGTCGGCTGCGATGCCGCTCCGTTCGTCGAGGGCGTCGTCTTCCCCACGGCCCGCCCGCGGGTCTTGCGCGCCTGGACGAAGCAGGCTTCGCAGAGAAGGCGCTCGCCGACCGCTCGCTCGCCGAAGCGGTCGCGGCTCACAAGAGCTGGTTCTTCGCCGAGAAGGACGGTGATCGTCAGACCATCGACTATCGCACCGCAGTCTCCGGCGGGCTGCGGCTGGTCCCGGGCGGCGCATCACGGGACTCCCTCGCGGAAGATTATGCGAAGATGGTTGAGGACGGTCTGCTGCTCGACGAAGCGGAGCCCTTCGATGAGCTGATGGCGAGGATTGAGGATCTGGAGGCGCGCGCGAATGCCGGCCTCTAGATTGTACTTGCCGACGGTGCTGGGTGGATCGTTAGGGGCTCGTGGACGCCGCAGGTCGTCAAGTTGAGGACTTCAGTTTGAAACGCTGTTCGTGCGTCCGGAGCCAGCTTGCGGCGTCGACAGGCACGGCATGGTTTTACCCAGCTTTTGCGCAACCGGGGCTGCCTCAGCTACGGTGAGCACGTCCGCTGACTGAAAGGAGAGCCATGAAGGACGACAACGACTATCTGGAAGCGCGCGCCGAAAAGGAACTGGGGATGGCGCAGCAGGCCGAGCAGCCCGCCGCCGTGAGAGCGCACTACAAGCTGGCCGAAGGACGCGTGCTGTCCGGTTGCCGGGCTGCCTGCAAGCCTAACGATTCATCTGCCGCGCCTGCTGCAGGTGCTGGGTGACGATCGGGACGGCGCCGCTCGCCGCGGCTCGCAAAGAGGGGGTGTCGCCGCTGCGGGCATAGTTGCTGTGCAAGGCGAGCGCCATTTCGTGCGCGGGAATCTGCTGACGGACATAGGTCCTGTCGAACTCGGCATTCGACGCAGCGCGCAACTCGTCGAGCATCCGCTGCTGCATCGGCATCAGTTGGGGCGGAGGCGGATTCATGCCGGCCGCGCGAGCGGCTGCGGTGACCTGCTCCGTCGTCATCGTGTGATGCTCGATGAGCATCTGCGCGAACTGGCGCACGTCGGCACGCTGCGCCTTCTGAAGAGCGAGCCGAGAGGATTCGATCTCGTAGAGATCGCTGGCGCCAGCCATCATCACGAACGGGGTAGCCGCCTCCGGTGTCATGTCACCCGCGGCGGACAGGGCGGCCGGGTCGTTCATCGTGTTGCAAGCACCCAAGACAAACGCGGCGCCGAGGGCCGCCGAAAGCATCATGCGGTTCATGGATCGTCCTCCTCCTGTTATCGCCGACAACAGAGCGGCTTTTCATCAGTTCCGGCGCCGGAACCGGAACTTTGACTTGCTTAACTTGCATTAGGGATATCGTTCGCGTTCGATCTGAGGCTCCCGGCAACCGGCCGACTGAGGTGGCCCTTCACGTCTTCGGCGGTTTGAGCGACGGTGCGGCTGCCTCCGCAGCTCGGCTGGAGCATCAGAGTTTCCGCTTCCTCCTTGTCAGGAGATAACCGAGCCCCGCCAGTGCGACGCCGGCGAGCGCGGCCGGCAGTTCGTTGACCCGCACCTTTCCGAGTTGAGGAACCATTTCCGGAGCCTCGGCTTCGAGACCTTCTGCGCCCGGAAACAAGAAGGCGAAGGCCTGCGAGCCAAAGATGATCGCGGGCAACAGTGCGGCGATGGTCGTGTCCGCAGGCTGGCCGAACGGCCGGCGCGCGAGGAAATACAACCCCGCCCCTCCCGCTAGGCTGGCCGCGCTGATGGTGATCCCGTCGTGAAATTTGGCGTGCGGCGTCCATCTCGGATTATAGATATGAGTCTTATTCATATCTGCCAGCCAGCCCCCCGTCAGTGCGCCGAAATTGACCGCATAGAGCACCGTTCGCCCAATCGCCGCTCCGGCGTCAAGGGAGGCAGATGATGGTGACGCCAAGCTTTCTCTCCTGAAACAGATGAGGCCGGGATCAGATTCGCGCGCTGCCCCTGGCGAGGTGATGAGACCCTGCGGCCGTAACTCACGGCCACAATGAGAGGTCCCTGGCGCCGATGAGACTTGGGTAGCGGTTGCGGCTGACGCTTCCGACGAGTCGTAAATCGCAGGTTGGCGTTCCCAGCCCGGCGATCCTCGATCGCTGCGGCTGCTCTGCACCCTCAAGCGTCCTCTCCATTGTTCAGCCGAGGCGATGTGGAATGAGATGTTCCTGCCTCCACAGGGCGTCTGCGGGGCCTCGCCCCGGCGGGAGGCCATCACCCACGCAGGTGCGGCTCGGCGGTCCCGAAATCTCGCGCGGCGCTGGATATGGTGAGGCGAACGTCTCAGGCATGCTATCGCCGATCTTCCTCTGGATCATAATCGGGCAGCTCGGGCGATCGCAGGCCTTCACGGTGCACCTTTTCAGCGGCATCGCCAACCTGCCGGACCGGCTCGCGAAGCGAGCGCACGGAGTCGGTGACTTGTCGCGCATCCTCTTCCAGCTGCCTTATCCGAGGCCGCGCGTCCGAGATAGACTGCCCGAGCGACTCGGCTATTCCCTCGGCATTATTCAAGGGCCCGGCGAACGATTCGCGAATCCCTCCGCGCGAGCTCTCGATCCGCCGACGGAGTCGCTCTGCGTCATCACCCGCCCGAGCCATCGCGCGCCCGAACGCATCGATCTTGCCTGGCTGGCCGATCTGCCCCGCCACCCGGTCGGCTTCCCCTGCCCAGGACCGCGACCGGCGCGCGAGCTCGGTGAGCTGTTGTTCGATCTGTCGCTGACCGGCAGGATCAAGCCTGTTCGACAGGCTCTCCGCTCCAGACGACACCTGCCCGACCAGAGCCGCCGGATCAAGGTCACCGCCGATAAGCCCGCCGCCCTTGACCGGCACCACCGGAAAAGGCTGTCCGGGACGCGCGGCAAGCGGGGGAGCGCGATTGTCGCCGCCCTCGAGGCTGATCGTCGCGGATCCATCGAACAGCGATCTAACGATTGACGCCGCCACGCCCCGGCGAAGTGGGGCGTCCCGGGTAAGGACGAAGCGGACAGTGACGAGACCCGGATTTGCGGGCTCAAGCCTGACCTCGGTGACCCGCCCGATCGGAACGCCAAGCAGGCTGACGCCCGAGCCTTTCTGAAGGCCGGCGACCGACCGTTCGAAGCGAATCTCATAGGTGGGCCCGTCAGGATCACGTCCCTGCATGAGCCAGACGGCGAAAGCGATGGCAGCGGTGATGAGCAGGCCCACGACCAGGCCGACCATCAGCCAGTTCGATCGGGTTTCCACAGGAACCTCGCATTTCCGAAGACGGCGGCGCCGGGATCAGGGCCCCGCAGTTCCAAAGTCTGTTGTGCCGTCATCGCCGCCTCACCCAGTCGGAAATGGCCAACCCAACGGAAAGCAGCGCCAGCAGGGCCGCGAGCAGCGGCTCGGAGGCAAAGACGATCGCTGCGCTTATGCCGAAAGCGGCGGGGTATAGCTGCGCATTGGCTCGGCTGGCGCCGAGACCTGCGCGCAGCCGCTCAAGATCCCTCGGCGCGAGGGTAACCGTGATCGAGCCGGTTCGGGCGACCTTCTCGATCTGGCCGACAAGGCTGGGCGTCGACAGCGCCGCTCTGCCAAGTGCGGCGAGCAGCTTGCCCGCTTCGCCGCGCAGCCGTGCCGGGCTGGTCCGCTCCCGCATCAAATCCCTGGCAAGCGGAGCCAGCTCGCGAGCGATGTCGAACGTCGGGTCGATGCGCCGGACGAAGCCCTCGGCCGTGAGCAAAGTCCGGAGCACCAGCGCCAGATCGGGCGGGAGGGCGAGATGAAACTCGCGCAGCAGCGTGAAGACCCGCTGGAAGATGTCGCCAAGGTCGATCTGCTCGAGGAGGACGTTGCTGAAGCGGTCGATCAGCTCGGCCAGCGCCTCCTCGAGCCTGATCCGGTCGACGTCGGGATCGCCGGCCCACAGCATGAGAATGTCCACGACACCGCCCGTGTCCTCGGACGCGATCGCCAGACCCAGCCGAACCAGTTCTTGCCGGCGTCTCGGCAGGAGCGTGCCGACCGCTCCGAAGTCGATGAGCCCGAGCGTTCCGTCGTCGAGGAAGAAGACGTTGCCGGGATGCGGGTCGGCATGGAAGTGGCCGTTGATGACGATCATGCGCAGCACCGCCTGGGCATAGGTGCTGGCAAGCGCGGTGAGATCGAGATTCCTGCGGCGCGCGGCCTCCAGGTCCGTCGCCGGAACGCCGCGAAGCCGCTGCTGGATGTTGACGCGCCTTCCAGAAAGCTCCCAGTCGAAGCGGGCGGTTCGAACGCCCATGTCCTTGAGAAAGGCGCCGATCGAATCGCTTGCGCGCGCTTCTGCGCTGAGGTCCATTTCCCGGTCCAGGCTCTCCGCGAAGTGGCGAAGCAGCTCGTCGGGCTTCAGCCGCGCGATTTCGGGGATGCGGCGCTCTGCGATCCGGGCGAGGCGCCGCAGGATCCGGAGGTCCGCGTCCACGATCCGCTCGATCCCCGGGCGGCGGACCTTGACGATGACGTCCCGCCCGTCGAGCAGCGTCGCGGCGTGGACCTGGGCTATGGACGCGGCTGCGATCGCCTTCTCGTCGAAATGGCTGAAGCAGCTCTCGATCGGTCCGCCGATGGCCTCTTCGATCAGCGGTCGCACAACATCGAAGGCAAGCGGTGGAACCCGGTCCTGCAATCTGGAGAGTGCATCGACCCATTCCGGCTCCAGCAGGTCGCTGCGCATCGCCAGGATCTGGCCGAACTTGACCGCTACGGGACCGATATCGCGCAGCAGTGCGACGACTGCCTCGGGTCGGGCGTTCTCGAGAGGCTCCTCCCTGGCGGCTCCAACGCCAAGCCGGGCGGCCAGTCCCTTGAGACCATGTCGCCCGAATAAAACCAGAATCTGGGCGAACCGGTCGCGCTCCCTCAACGCGGTCGCAGCTGGCCCGTCGCTCCTTCCCGGATCAGCCACGGTCCTCGTCCTTCGGAGCGGCCACGCGACCTTTCCGGAAGCCCGCCTCTTCCTCGATTTGATCGACGATCCGGTCGAGGTGCAGGATTGCGGCGCCGAGGCCGGCAAGCTCCTCCGCCGTCAAGCTGCCGAAGGTCCGTGCCACAATCCCGTCGTAGAGCGGCAGGCCCTCTTCCAGCATGTTCCTACCGGCGTCTGTGATCTGCACGAGCTTCGCACGGCGATCGTCGGGAGCCGGCGAGCGCGACACCAGTCCATTCTGTTCCAGCCAGTCAATCGCCTGGGTGACGGTGCGGGGAGCATGATCGAAGAAGCTGGCGATGTCGGTCGAGCGGCGCGGTTGCTCCGCAAGGAAGGCGAGCAGCTTCAGCCGGGCCATGGAGGCGCCGTTTGCTGAGAGGTGCGCGTCGATCAGCCGCCGCATCCTGTACCAGGTCCACCCGAACCTGGTGGCGATCCTGCGCAACCGTTCTTCGTGAGGTTCCATATAATATGTCATTGCCGCTATTTTGCGGGTGTGGCAAGGGCGCGCCGTACGAGCTTAGATCAGGGTGGACCCAGGGATGGCGGATCAACCGGCAGGCGCCGCAGAAGCCAATGAAATCACCGAGGAGCGCCGGAGTTCCCCGCTGAAATCTCCGCGCGTCCGGCTTGCGCTGCTCATCGGCGCGATCGCAATCCTGGTCGCCGGATTCCTCTGGTATTATGACCGTGAGACTCGCGGCAAATTTATGCAGAGCACCGATAATGCCTATGTGTCAGCGGATTCGGTTGTCGTTGCGCCGAGGATCGGGGGATATGTCGAACGCGTGTTCGTCGCGGAGAACCAGGCCGTCCGGCAGGGGCAGCCGCTGGCTGAACTCGACCCACGCGAATATCGCGCCCAGACCGAGCAGATCACCAGCCAGATCGGAGCGGCGACGGCCACGGCCGAGACCACGCGCTCCCAGATCGCCGAGCAGCAGGCCGCGATCGCGCAGGCGCAGGCGCAGCTCGACGCCGCGCGCGCCGAAGCCGCCTTCGCCGCGCAGCAGGTCGCCCGCTACCAGCCGCTTGCAGCCTCGGGCGCCGAGCCGCGCGAGCGGCTGGCCCAGCTTCAGACCCAGGCACGCCAGGCGCGCGAGCGGGTCGAGGCCGCGCAGGCCGGACTGCTCGCGGCGCAGCGCCGTGTCGGAACGCTCAACGCGCAGGTGCGGCAGGCCCAGTCGCAGGCCGAGGCCGCCCGCGCCCAGCTCGCGGCGGCGCGCGTCAATGTCGAATCGACGCTGCTGAGGGCCGCGATCGACGGCCGGGTGGGCGATCTCGCAGTCCGCGTCGGACAGTTCGTGCAGCCGGGCACGCGGATGATGACCCTGGTGCCGGTCGACCGCCTGTTCATCGAAGCCAACTTCAAGGAAACCCAGCTCGGGCTCATGCGGGTCGGGCAGCCGGTCAGGATCGAAGTCGATGCGCTTCCCGGGATCGAGCTGACCGGACGGCTCGCCAGCTTCGCTCCGGGAACGGGCGCGCAGTTCTCGGTCCTTCCGCCGCAGAACGCGACCGGCACCTTCACCCAGATCGTC
>SXGU01245903.1_pt1 | contig 27270 bp, 37 predicted proteins | sample 3174531 | NCBI WGS metagenome assembly SXGU01 (sample SAMN11356863, study PRJNA531348) | freshwater metagenome | isolation source: freshwater sample F1-140 | place: China: Fuxian Lake, Yuxi | collected 2017-12-25 | reverse complement strand
TGGGCTCCTGATACTCTAGAAGCAGATGATGCTATGTCTATTCACCAAGATAAGGTGGGAGGTACTACAACTATCTGCTCTCTAGATAAGGATATGTTACAAGTTCCAGGGAAACACTTTCAATGGGCTATCGGCACACTTAGTTGGTCTAAGCCTGATAACTTTGTAGAACAAACAGAGTTAGAAGGTTTACGATTATTCTATGAGCAATGTATTAAAGGAGATACTTCTGATAACGTTAAAGGAATCAAAGGTTTAGGTGAAGCTAAAGCTAGGAAACTTTTACAAGGCTGTAAGTCTGAGCAAGAGATGTTTGACATCGTGTATCAGCTTTACCCTAACAAGAATGACTTCTTAGTAGATTCACAGTGCCTATGGCTTTTACGTCACGAAGGAGATAGCTTTGCTACTCGATATGAGACATTACTAAATGCCCAAGTTCAAGAGTAAGTTAGAAGAAAAAGTTTGGAATTCGTTAATTAAAGAATATCCTTCTGTTCAATACGAACCAACTAAGATTAAGTTTACACAACCAGTACAAGAAAGAACTTACACTCCAGACTTTAAAGTAGATGAGAGTAAAGAGATTTATCTTGAGGCTAAAGGGTTACTTGACTTAGAGACTCGTAAGAAGATGATATGGTTTAGAGAATGTAATCCAGACATTAGAATAATAATGTTATTCCAGAATGCATCTAATAAGTTACACAGAGGTAGTAAGACAACTTATGCAATGTGGGCTGAGGCTAACAACTTTGAATGGCTTGACTTTAGAAAGGATTGGTTAAATGCGTATAGAGAATTGTGTTCGAAATGAGAAGGATGGGTCTTTGGACTTTGACTTTAATGTTAGTGAAGCTGAAGCTGCTTTCTTAATGGATCATGCAATCAAGAACTTAGTGTTCAATGGTCTTATTAAGATAAGTGAATCAGATGCGCAACAAGAGTTAGATCTATTTAAACAAGAAGGAGGTATCCCATCATGAGTCAACCACTAGATCCTAACGATCAACTATCCGAAGAAGAAATGATTGATGAAGATACAGCTGATGAATGGGACGAAGATCGGATTGATAACATAGGTCAGAATGGTAACGATGGAGATCACTATGGGTAAACGTATTATGGTAATACCTGATACACAGATTAGACCTGGAGATGACTTCTCTTTCCTTGATGCTATTGGTCGTTATGCAGTAGAGATGAAGCCTGACATCATTGTTCACTTAGGTGACTTTGCTGATATGCCTTCTCTCTCTTCTCATGATAAGGCAGGTAGTAAGTCAATGGAAGGTCAGCGTTACAAAGCTGATATCCAAGCTTCTAAAGATGCAATGAAGGTTCTGCTTTCGCCCGTAAGGGCGGAACAGAAGCGTCTAACAGATACTAAAAGAGCTAGATGGAAACCTCGTTTAGTTATGCTTGGTGGTAATCATGAGCATAGGATCAATCGTGCTATTCAGAATGATCCAAAACTAGATGGTTTAATTTCTTTAGGAGATCTTGAATATGAAAAAAGTGGTTGGGAGTTTATCCCGTTTCTTCAACCTATTGTTATCGAAGGTATTGCGTTCTGTCACTACTTTGTCAGTGGAGTCATGGGTAATCCTTGTAACACTGCTCGTATGCTTTTACTTAAGCATCACCAGTCTTGCATAGCAGGGCATCAACAAGGACGAGACATTGCTTACGGTAAACGTGCTGATGGTACTGAGATGACTGCTCTGATTGCTGGTAGTTGCTACGAGCATGAGGAACACTATCTCAATCACCAAACTAACAATCACTGGAGAGGTTTGTATATTCTTCATGATGTTAACAATGGTTCTTTCGATGAAATGCCTGTAAGTTTGAAATATTTAAGGAAAAAGTATGGAACTAGCTAGTGATAAACAAGTTGGTGGAGATCACTACAAAGATTTCCCAATCCAACCAGCTTACTTTTGTCATGTAAATAATATACCTTATCTAGAGGCAACTGCAATTAAGTATCTTTGTCGTTGGCGAAAGAAGGGTGGTACACAAGATCTAGAAAAAGCTATACATTTCATAGAGTTAATAAAGGAGTTTGAGAAATGCTAACTCTCCATGAACTAAAAGAGAAAGTGTCTGAGCAAATCTCTGAGTTTGATTTAGTAGATTTACTTGGACTCACCTCTTGGGATATTGTAAATGCTTTCGAAGATAAACTTGAAGCTAAGTATGCACAAATTTTAGATGAACTTATAATAGAGGAGTATGAAGATGGCGACGAATGACATAACAGGTGACAAACTAATTAGTAAGACAAATACTAAAGCTTATGAAGATCGATATGACTTAATCTTTCGCAAGCAAGTCGAAGATCTAGATAGTACGGCACTGGACATTGCAGATAGCAGGGTCGGTCATAGCAATCCTAGTGATGAAGAACTATTCAATTCTAAAAAGAAGTAACATAGTATGGGGGGAACTGACTCTTCCTCCCATTAATCTCTATAATGTACCATATAATCAAGAGGATAACTAATGGAATTACCAAGTATCTATCAATCCATTATCCATCGTAGTCGATACTCTCGCTACATAGATAAGGAACAACGTCGTGAGTCATGGGAAGAAACAGTAGATCGTTTAATCACATACTTAAAGACACAAACTAAAGATGTAGAGGTACCTTATGATGAGTTAAGGTCTGCTATCCTTAATCTAGAAGTAATGCCTTCTATGCGTCTTATGATGTCAGCAGGTGAAGCAGTAGAGCGAGATAACATTGCAGCTTATAACTGTAGTTACCTAGCAGTCAACAACAAACGAGCGTTTAGTGAAGCTCTATATATTCTTATGAATGGTACTGGTGTAGGCTTTAGCTGTGAGCGTCAAGAAGTCAGCAAGTTACCCGCTATTCCTGAGAAATTACGTGAGGTAGATGATGTCATATTTGTACAAGACAGCAAGCTCGGATGGGCAAAAGCATTCAAAAAGCTCCTCTCTTCTTTGTGGGAGGGCGATGTCCCTCAAGTTGATTACTCAAAGGTTCGACCAGCTGGAGCAAGACTTAAAGTATTTGGTGGAAGAGCATCAGGACCTGAGCCTCTTAAACGACTCTTTGACTTTACGATTAAGTCATTTAAAGAAGCTAGTGGACGAAAACTCACTAGTATTGAAGTACACGACATAATGTGTATGGTTGGTGAGATTGTTGTGGTTGGTGGGGTACGTCGCAGTGCTCTAATCTCCCTCTCTAATCTTACAGATCGTCGTATGCGTGAAGCTAAAATGGGAGCATGGTATAATGATAATCCACATCGAGGACTTGCCAATAACTCCGTTGCGTACACAGAACGACCAGATAGTGAGACTTTCATGGAAGAGTGGTTGTCGTTGGTTAAATCAAAGTCAGGTGAACGAGGAATATTTAATCGTGTTGCTGCTCAAACTCAGGCTGCTAAATGGGGACGACGCTCTAAAGATCACAGTTACGGAACCAATCCATGCTCAGAGATTATCCTCCGTGATAAACAGTTCTGCAATCTTACGGAAGTGGTTGTACGGAACGGGGACACACCTGAGTCTCTCGAACGTAAGGTTAAGTTAGCTTCTATCTTAGGTACTATTCAATCTACTCTTAATAAGTTTAACTTCTTGAGTGAAGAGTGGGTAGCGAATACTTCAGAAGAGCGTTTACTTGGTGTTAGTTTGACAGGTATTATGGATGCTCAAATTACCTCTGATCCTGATCCTAAATTACTAGAACACTTACGAGATATTGCTAGGGCAACAAATGAAGAACTTGCTGAAAGACTTGGTATTCCTGCTTCTACTGCTATCACTGCTGTTAAGCCTTCAGGTACAGTCTCCCAGTTGGTGGATAGTGCTAGTGGCATTCATGCTCGACACAATGATTATTACTTACGACGTATTCGTATGGATAAAAAGGATCCGATCTACGAGTACCTAAAAAGTAAAGGTGTTCCAGTAGAAGATGAAGCCTTTAGACCTGATTCAACTGCTGTATTTAGTTTCCCAATGAAAGCTCCAGCTGGTGCTATTACTCGTAATTCTAAGTCTGCTCTTGAACAGTTAGAGTTATGGTTAATCTATCAGCGTCATTGGTGTGAACACAAACCCTCAGTCACTATCTCAGTTAAAGATGAGGAGTGGGTTGAAGTAGGTGCTTGGGTTTGGAAACACTTTGATGAAGTGAGTGGTGTATCTTTCTTACCACACTCAAACCATACTTATGTACAGGCTCCATACGAAGACATAGGAGAACTTGAATATCAAAGAAGGTTAGAAGAAATGCCAACAGATATTGATTGGAGTGATTTTATAGAACTCGATGATAATACTGAAGGTGCTCAACAATTAGCATGTAGTTCGGGCTATTGCGAAGTATAAATATAAGAAAGGTGAGATATGAGTGTAAAATATAAAACAGTAACTGAATTTACTTGGGAACCTGTTGCAGGTTTAACTACTGGTATTGAAGTTATGGAGAATCCAGACTTCGATGGCAAAGGTGATGACTTAAAATGGGTATTAGTGGTACATTTAGGGTTCATTAGGCTAGTTTTTAGCACATATGCCCTAGAAGGCTAGTTTAAAGAGCTACAACGAGTTTAGAGTAAGATCTTATAGCAGTACATTAGATCTTATTTTAAATGCGTTGTAGCTCGATTCTAGAGGTCACTTTTTAGCTAATTCTCTTCTTCGTACTCTCTTTCTCTATTTTTAGAGGCAGTTTTACGAACTCTTGCTCTTTCTCTTTCTTTTCGTAATTCACTTGCAGATTTAGTATTAATATCAAACATATTTCTAGCAAATTCTCCAGCTCCACCACCAACTTCTTCATTGGCTCGTGTCATATCGCTAAGCATAGGAATTTTCTTCATTAGATATTTTCTATAATCTGCCCAAATTACTTTAGCTTTATCATCTAAGTTATAAATAGGCTGTCTATTATATAATTCATAACCTGCAGCTGTTTCTAAAAACATTTGTAGAATAGGATTAAGAGTAGCAGCAACAGAAAGTAAAGCAAATGGATCTTTCTCAGCTGTAGCTACTTTACCAACAGTAGATAATACGTGAGCAAAACCAGGACGACGTACTTCAGCAGTTTTACTAAATAACCTTGAGTAGAAATCATCTAGAACTGGATAAATAATACTTAAAGCAACTGCAGTAGCAATAGCAGAATCTATACCATCTTTAATCTGTTTAGATTTAGGAGCAGTTTTATCCATCATAGCTAAATCTTTAAGAGTATTTAGACCTGAAGATAACATACCATGCTTATATCGAGCAAAGATAACAATGTTCTTATTATTCAAAGCTTTCTGTAAACCTCTAGATCCTAAGATTTTAGTAGGTAGACGATAAGAAGGCATGTGACGCTCTACATCCCTAGCTGCTTCCTTAATCCCTACATACTCTCCAGGTTTAGCATTATAACCTTTCTCTAATGCTAGTTGCATGTACAAGATATCACGAGATACCCACATAGCCTTATTAGAAAGACGAGATACTGCATTCACTAATTCCGCAGGAGCCCTTCCAGTAGCTTTAGCTATCTCTTTAAAATTCTTATCTTTAAGTAACTCTACTGTACCTTTACGGAAAGCTGCTTCCATAGCTGGTAAGTTACGAGTTCTATCAGACATCAAAGAACCACCCTCTCTAAGCAATTGCTGATACTTAGGACCTTGTGTAACAACCTCAGTAAATGCTTCAGACATAGTAGCCATTAGATCTACATAAGCTTTAGGGTTAGCAAACTTACTTGCACCACGAGTAACATACCAGTGATACAACTCATTATGCATATGCTTAAATGGTAGTACCATCATAGCTTTAACAATAAGATCACTACCTTTAGTTAAAGCAGTAGGAGATACTACACGATTAAAGTCTTGTAATATGTAAGCAGTCTCAGGTTTAAAAGCATAGTTACGTAATTCTGGAGTTCTATTATTGATATTGTCAACAACTATGTAACCTTCAGGAACACTTTGATTAGGTTGTAACTCAATAGCATTCTCTTTAAAGTGATTTGTTTTCATCCAGTTTTCAATATACTCTGTATTTCTAGCTAACTCTCTAGTTTGCACAAGAGAATCAGTAGTAGCCATAGTAGTATTTTGAGAGAACTCTTTACCTGTATGTTTAGTAATCTCAGCTTGAGTAGCTTCTTTAATTACAGAAGAACCTATCTTAGTTCCAGGTTTAACACCATCTATAGGTGCTTTACCCATAGGTATAATCTTGTTTTTATACAAGTGTATTAAGTTACCATTAGCCTCTGTAATTACTTTACGAGCACCATTCTTGTTCTCTAATACAAATAAAGTACGCTTTTCAACTGCATCAGGAATAGCGTAACCTTGATCTAGTGCACTAGTATCCTTAGTAATAGATTCAATGAATCCAGCAGGTCTAGCAGGTAATTTTCTACGAGGTGCAAAAGAGTCTGAGAATGGTATATCCTCTAGCTTACCTTTCTTAATAAGTTCTTGTACTAACTGTTTAGCACGTTCTACTTGTTTAAATGGCACTAAATGAAATACTGTAGATTCACCTGGATTTAACTCAACAAATCGTTTAGGTTGTTTACCTAAATCTACTATTTTTTGTTGTGTTTCTCTTATTTGTTGTGATATATAATCAGGATCATTTTTAAGAGATAAATATTTATTATTACCTTCTCTTATATTCTTTTGAGCTTCATTAAGTTGCTCTACTAAGAACATATTTCTTTGTTCTAAAGTAGACATTTTACTTTGAAATTCTTCTGCATCTACTCGATCTTTCTCTAACTCTTGTCTAAACTTAGTTTGAGTTTCTGGAGAAATATCTTTTAATTCTTTATCTAATAGTAAACCAGTACTAGTATCAGCAGCAGTACGTCCTTGTAACTCAATCAAACCCTCTTGAAGACTCAAGTGATCATTGGGAGCTTTAGGCAATACTTTAGGAGTATCTACTTGATCTAACAGAATACTATTAAGTTCCATTATCTTATTAGGTTTATCGTAACCTAAGTTTACTTTAGTAGTATTTTGATAGTCAGCAATACTCTTAGAAGTAGGACGAGTCAGTACCTCAGATACTTTAGACTTAATAGTCTTAGCTCCAGGAACACCAAGTACCATAAGAGCATCTGCAAAGGTTTCTACAGCTGCCTTTGGTATACCAGTTTCTTTCTCTACCTTAGCTGCACCAAATTGAATACCAGTACCTATTGACTGCATACCTTGAGATACTTTAGACTCTTCTTGAGCTTTAGCTAAGTCAAGCTCAGAACCCCTAGTAGCTTCAACACCAGCAGTTATAGGAGCCCTAGTAATACCAAAAGGTTTAGCTACACGAGCACCAGTCTCTCTAGCCCTATCCCAATCAATTCCCTTTCCTTCCATTAAAGCAGTAGGAACTTGATTGAGAGCATCCATAACTGTAAAACCAGTAGACATGACGAACTCAGGAGTAGAAGCTATTAGATCAGCAATAGCTAAAGACTCTCCTGCAACACCTTCAATAGTTTTAGCTGCAGCAGCTTCAGCCTTACTTACAATAGGAGTAAAGTTTCTTATTGCATCTTGGGGAGCAGCTGTTTTTTCTAAAGGTACAAAATTTGTTATCTGTTCTTCTACTGGGTAAAAAGCCATTAGTCAGAGTATCCTATAAGTTTACCATTTGAGTATACTTCTCGTTTACCTTTATATTGTCCTTGAGTAACTATTTTACCTAACTTAGCATCTTTAGGTAATGCAGGAGCTGGAGGAGGTAGAGTAACACCAGCAGCAGGTTTAGTATAAGATTGACTTCCTCCAAGACCTAAGAAACCAGGTTTAGATGAAATCCTCTTAGCAACTGTTTCTTCAGCAAAAGACTCTGCTTCATCTTCTTCTTTACCAGATTTAAGAGCTTTCTTCTTAGCATTCTTATAATCAATGATAAGACGATTACTATCAGCTTCACTAAGATCAGGATACATCTCTCTTAACTTATCACCTACAGTTTCACTATAATTTTTAGAGTCAACTGCCTTAATTGCATTTTCTTTATCTTTAGCTTTAGTTGTTTCAAGAAGAACAGTTAACGCTTTATCTAAACTATTCCCTGCACCTGCTGCAGCAACCTTCATTTTTTGATCTACAGATATATCATTAAAAGCAAGAGCAGCTTTAGTTTCATCACCACCATACTGTTTAATTAATGCATCATAGATTACTTGATCTGCCTTCTCTTGAGGTTTAAGTTTTTTACCTGCAGTTTCAGTATCAATTTCAGCTTGAATTGCTTTAACAGTTTCTATATCTCCTATAGAATTAGCATAAGCTAAGTCAGCTCTTAATTTACCAATAGGAGAAGCAGCTTCATATCTCTTAGGAATAAGACGAGCTTGAGCTTCAGATTCTAGATTACCTATTTGAGCTTGCTTATAACGAGTCTCTAAATCTTTAGTTTCTTGACTGACCCTATACTCATTAGCTAAATTTTGAGCTTTAAAAGCTTCTTCTGAAAATCCAGCATCATCCAAGTAAGAGGCAGCTATATCATAATAAGCACCTTTGTCTGTTAAACCTGGATTCTCTGTACGAATCTTTTTCTGAATATCTTGCATAACCCTTGCCTTTTTAAGCTCAGGATTCTCAAGCCCAAAGATACTACTTACAACACCACCAAGTAAATTACCTATACCTGCGCCAGCAGAATAAGCAGGACTAACTGTAGCAGCTCTATCTAAAAATGCTTGCTTATCAGCTCTGAGTAATGCTTGTAACTCCTGTGGAGTTGGTCCAAATAAAGTATCTGCCATATTATTCCTTGTATTTTTTTTTAACTACTAAGCTTTACGAGCACCGCCAAGTAACCCACCCCAAAACCCAAGAGTATTCTGATTTTGTTGATTCTGTGCTTGAGCAACATTTGCACCAGCTTGAGCAGAAGATTGTCCTGCTTGTAAACCATAAGATAATGCTGGTAGAGCAGATGTTTGTAATGATGTACCATATCCAAGAATATTAGAAGATTGTTGATATGGTTGATATGCTAATTCTTGCCCCATACCATAGTAACCTAAAGCACGTTGTAAGTCTTCTTGTTGTATTTGTCTAGCTCTATCTTGTAAAGCTAAAGCCCTATCTGTAGAACCAGCAGCAAGAGCAGCATTCTCTTGTTCACGAGCCATTTGTAAAGCATATTGTTGTGGATTTACATAACCTCCACCCATACCCACACCTTGACCAACCGTGCCACCACTAAACATTAAATCGTTTAAACGACTTGATTCTTGAGCACGACTAGGTTCTAATAACATTCTTTGTTGATTATAATAATCTTTAGCCATAGCTTCTGTGTCCATATTGACATCTTTACCTATGGTTGTTCCAAATAATGTCTTACCATAATCCGATAAACTACCTGCAAACTCTGTTTGAGCTTCTGATGGTAAAGCAGATTGAGCACCAGCAAGGTACTTATCCCACATACCTTGTAATTCAGGAGATAAATTATAACCTCCTGTTTTAGTTTTAGTATCAAAGTAGCTACTACCCATAGGAGTAGTAAGACTATAAGGAGTAAACTTCATACCAGCAGTATTTACTGGTTTAACCCCTAATATTTTATTAACTAGTTTACCCATTATATTTTACCCCATATAAACATTATCTTATCCCCATCGTCTGTAGATACTTCATTTTGATATATATTAAAACCATTCATTTTTGTAAATTTATATAATTTAGTATTAGATTTATCTACAAAAGCAAATATAGGTTTTTCTTGTAATGCAAATAAATAAAAACTATCTCTTAACCAATTCTGCTTTACTTCTTTATTCCATCTATGCACATCACAATGAACAGCTATAAAATCGTCAACATATTCAAAATAAATCGTATAGTCTTTTTTAACTAATACTGGATGTTTCATTCCTAAGCAGTGCGATTCCACATATACACAACGATGTAAGGAGGTAAGTTAGCATTAGTGCCACTAGCACCAGCTCCACCTACAGAAGTTGAAACAGAGATACCAGTAGTAGCAGAATCAACGGACAATGAACCTGCTGTTCCATCTGAACCATTTACAAATCGAGCAGCACCAATTTGACCTTCCGCAGTTGTAGATACAGAGTGAACGTGACCAGGGTCAGTTACAGTAGAAGATGCACTGTGGCTATGGCTAACAACAATTGCATCTGCACTACCACCAGTAGAACCATTAGCATAAGCACCACCTGCCCCCATCAACATACGACCTGATGAGAATAATGCCCACGTACCAAAACCAAATAAGATAAAAGGATTAGTAGATTCAGTAGATAAATATACAGAACCTATTGGATATAATGCACCTGCTGGAGCAATAGCTGCTGATACAAAGGCAGTTGTAGCTATTTGATTAGTGGATGTTCCAGCAAGAGCTGTAGGAGCCACTGGAATACCTGTGAATGTAGGAGAAGTGGTATCTGCTTTACTAGCCACTGCTGTAGCAATGTTATTGAACTCTGTGTCAATCTCAGCACCCTTAACAATTTTGTCAGGATTACCTGAGATTAAAGCATCTTTCGTATAGAAATTTGTACTTTTTACATAGTTTGCCATTATACCATCTTCCCTGTTTTCAAATATACTGTTAATTGTTGCAAGCTGACTAAAGTCCCTTCAATTGGAATCTCTACACCAAACTGCAAGATTTTACCTGAGCCGCCTAGGTGCATTGTAATAGAAGCAACAGTGGTAATACCTGAGGTATATTCAGCAATATTATATTCTGATAAATTATATTCAGATGTCCCTACCAAGAAGTCTCTTGTATAAGTGCGGCTTGTATATTGAGCCTGATAATCAAATCCATATTTAACCACTACATCCTGTGTGCCTGAAGCTACTAGAACAAGACTAGCTTTCTTTAAGAACTTAAGATTAAATGGCTCACCTGCATCAATATTAGATGTGTAATATTCTAAACGGTATGAAGCACCATTATCAGAATATCCTGTGTATTCAGCTACACCACCAGCCATACCTAGGTATAATTTGTTGTTTCTAGTTTTACAAAGAGATTTAGGTCTGAACCCTTCCCATGTTGTTACCCTTGCACCACCATTTTCTAATACCTGACGCAAGTCAAAATAAAAGCATTGTTTTAAGTTAGGTAGCACCAAGAGATAGAAAGCATCTTTCTCATAGTAAATACTCTTAAGATTTTCTAGCGTTTCACCTGCAACGTAAGTAACAAGGTCATCCCGCACATTCATTGACAAGTCACGCATAGGCATACTCTTGTCTTGAACTACTCGATTTAAACTACGAAGACCACTATTACTTAAGAATATTAAATCTGTACCTGTTTGTTGTATGGTATCACGAGCAATACACCCAACACCTGTAATTACATCAGCAAGGGATAAATTAGTAGGGTCATTTGGTGATTGATAGATTACAATATTATTACGGCAAAAGATAATAAGGAAATTGTTATGAGATGAAATCCCTACAATTTGGTCACTACTACCAACAACAGATTCAATATCAATTAAACCTGAACCTACCCCTGTAAATGCTGCACCATCTAAAAGTTTACTATAATAAACTGTTGTCTTAGCACCCGTTACACCTGCCACCCAATGACGACCAAAAGCAGTATGGGAACAGTCAGGGTCAAATGTGGATACGCCAGTAGGTTTAGTACCATAATCCCCTACTCGTTGCCATATATAAGAACCTACATGATTAGCTTTACGATAGACAAGAAGTGGATTACCTGTTTGAGCAGCAAACCCATACATACTATTACCAAAACCAGCACCCTCTGCTAGTTGTGAGAATTGCCATCTATTACCAGTAAAAGTAATTGTAAGGTCAGTAGTTTGGTCTGCTTGTTTAACAGGAGATGCTGTAAGAGTTGTAGAACCCGTGTACATCATACCATTCCCACAAGAGAGAATAGTAGGTGTTAAATCAATATCCACAAATTCAAACATTGATTCAAGGTAATTATCTACTCCTAAACCATCACGGTTAGTAGTAACAAAACTCCAACCCTTGCGACTACCTAAACGACCAAACTTATCAATAATACAATTGACGGCTTTTGTGGCATATCCGCTCTCTAATGTAACACCACTCTCTTGAGTGTTTAACCCAAGAAAGCCTAATGCCGCATTACTGAGAGCTTTTAACGACCCTGCCATTATTCAGGTATCCAACGAAGTTCGTCTTGACGATGTGTTGCTTCTATTGCAATAAAATCACTTAACATATTACGGAATCGTTGTTCTTGTTCCATAAAGCCACCATCATCACCACGTTCACTGATAGCACGAGCAACTGTTCCCTCAACAAGGAGAGCTGCTGGTATCTGAATCTGTGTGGCATCCGCTACAAGTTCTTTTTGAGGTAAAACCACATTAATACGAATATTATATGTAGCATCAGGAATAGGGAATAAGTCAATTTGACTATCACCATCAACATTTACACCATTAAAGTTGTAATACATTGGTGAACCAAACTGCTGGTTATTTAACAAGAATTGTCTATCAAACCATTTAGTGCTTTGCTCATACATCACAAAGTTATCTGTGTCATTAATCACATCTAAGACACGGAACCTTGTACCTGAATCAACAAGAACATAGTTAAATAAATTAACAAAGGTATCTGCTGTTAAAGTAGTGCGAAGTGCTGACCAATCCCAGCTATCTTCTATCTCTGTTTTTACAACATTAACTAAATCACCAATGAGTTTGGAGTAAGGAGTTTCATTGACAGTAGTAACCTCATTTTCACGAAGTCGTCTTAAAACTCGATTTACACATTCTAAGTATGTCAATTTATATTCCTTTTAATTATAATACAATTATATCACAATGACTATAATTTGTCAAGTGATTTCTTACCACTTCACCTTATCAGCCCAATATGCCGCAGACATTTTACCTTTAGCAATGTTATCTGCATGACGAGCCTTAAATGATTTTTGTCTAGCTTTCTCAGCAGCAGTTGTTGGATTAGCACCAGCACCTCTCACTCCTTGTTGACCAAAACGAATCAACTTCTCTTTATCTCCATCTTTTGCTAGAACAGCATGAGATTTAGTTGGATGGTTAGGTGTGCGTTTAGGTTTGTTATATCCTTCAAAGGTCTCTTGTCCTTTTTTAATTGGCATTATTTCTTACCCTTTTTCTTGGATTTACCAGCCTCGCTTAAAGCAATAGCAATGGATTGCTTCTGTGGTTTACCCTCGTGCATTAATGTAGATATATTTTTAGATATTGTTTTTTTACTTTTACCTTTAGCTAATGGCATATTATTTCCTTAAAGTTAAATACATTCTTTCACCAATTACGAACGACATACATGCACCACTTAAATCCAACAAGATGATGGTTATTGCTTCAGGAACAGAAGGTGTGAATACTGCACTTACTGTTGCTAACCAAATAATAATTATTGCAATATATCTAAAACTAGACCTTAAATTAGTTACCCATTTGTCAGGTTCACCAATAGGTTTATCTATCTCTGCTAGGGCTTTTAGTCTTTCAGATTCCGCTTGCATCAGTTGAATACGCTCTGTTACATTTTGTGGTGAACCACCTGCACCACCTGTAAACTTAGCAAAGATACCACGGACACCATCTGTTATAGCTGGAAGAAGTGCTGGAAATAAAACTGACCACATTATACAATCCCCTTTACATATTTACCCTTACCTTTTAATGTAAGAATATTTCCACGCATACGAGGGTCAAAGGATATATGAACCCAAGTTTTTTCATAAATAAGTTGGTCAAACTTAAGATTACTTTTACTTAAGATATTAGATATAGTAAGAGGTGTGTGACCATAAGCTGTGAAATCCACCGCATACCCATAAGTATGTGATGAGTTACTAGTGCCACCTACTACACGATTGACATCAGGACTACGATAGCCACTATTTATAGTAATAGGAACATTGCCTAATATCTCTCTAACTTTCTCCATGTAGAAAGCAGTAGTGCGTAATACTTCAATCACTTCTTTAGATGGAGTATTATCTATCTTTTGTTTAGTGACTGTTAGTTCAGCAAGAGAAAAGTGTGGTGTTAATTGCATTAGTGTCCTACAAAAGCACGAGATATATAAGAGATAATAGCTCCTACTAGAGAAGCAATCATCATCCCAGCCCAAAAACCGCCACGACCCTTGTTAGCTAAGGCAAGTAGTTCATCTAAAGCATTTTCCATCTTGTCTATCTTTTTCTCAAGGGATTCTACCTTTGAGATAAGCTTACCATATTCTACTGGATCTATAGGTTCTGACATTTAAATTCTCTTAAGGTTTAGTTGGATAAGTTACAGAAGTTGGGAAACTTTCCTGTGTTGTAATATCACGCAATGCTTGACGATAAGTAGCCCATGCTGCTTTGTCTACTGGTGCGTCAGCTACCTGTGTCCAATCAGATTCAGCTAACAAGCGATTACGTTCAGCACGAATGCCTGAAGCTAAAACTTCATTAGGAGTAACTGGGTTAATAAAATATAAAGGAACTGAATTAGAATAATCCATTGCCTCTTGCTCAGATGACCAGTTTACTTGTGTTTCAGGATTGTACGGAAAAGCTACAACATATCCATCTTCACGAGTAATGGTTAAAATGCCATTCTCAAATAGATAATTAAACATCTGATTCAATTCCTATGATAGATATCACTTGATTTGCATGAGAATTTGCTACTGTTGTGCCTGCAGTTAAAACAAGTTGCTGAGACATAAGATAAACGCCACCAGTACTAGATAACATTGATATAAATTGTTGAACTCCATTTATATATACTGTTGTATATGATGCTGGGGAGTTTATTGATACGTAGCCAATAAATTTTTTGCCTGTAGGAACAGTATAAATAGTCCTTTGATCTGAATAAGTAGTAGCTAAAGATATTTGCTTAGCATTTACTCCTATTGATGGAGGTGTGGTCACTAACATAGTTTATTCCTTATTAAAGAGTTGATTCAACGCCAGTAATTCTAAGATTTATTTTTGGGCCATAAGTGTTTAACTGTTCGCTTGTAGCTACAGATTTTGTTATCTGCAATGTAGGAATAGTAGAGGTGGTAAAATTAGCACCTGTAACTGTAACATATCCTAATATATTAAGGTCTTTGTCAAATTTATATATTCTAGAATTCTCCGTAGCTAGAAAACCAAAAGCATACGTGTCAGCAGTAGCATATTGATTAATTCGCACAGATGTTATTCCCATTGAATTAGCAGGCGTTGTTATTGTAAAACTACTTGGAGAGTTTTGAGTTATTCCAATATAATACCAAGACCCTGTATAATTAGAAGCAGCAGAATATAGTTTATGTGTTTTTGTGGTGTCATCATAAAATGCTACAGCCTGACCAACTTGTGAGTTTGTCCAATTTCCAATGGCGTGGGTTGTGTTGGTTGATACATTATAGGCATATAAGTTCCCACTACTATATGTTGGTCTCCAAAAAACAATTCCATTTGAGTACCAAATGGCTGGATATGTGCTGCCATTTTCAGGGGCGGGGCCAAGATATGTCGTTGTATCTGTTAATGCGTCATGTACATAAAAAGAACTAATTTGCACCCAGTAAAATTTACTAACTCCATCAAAACATTTTGGAGCGTAAGAGGCGGAATTTATTGTGCTGGTTGTTCCTGATGTTGTTAAAGAGTAGAGTCCAGTAGTAGAGTTCCCATCAAAGTTGTAATAATATAATTTACCATTAATCTTGTAAGCCCATTTAATATCCCCCCATCCTCCTAATGAATTAGAAAATGTTGTTGAGGTGGATTGCGCTAAAGTACCTTGAAAAGTCTTTAAAACTACTGATGTTGGATTTGTAATATAGCTTAAAGTTGGATTAGTTTGTGTATTTGCAATATAACTAATCTCACCTATATAATAAGCAGTTGTATCATTATTTTTAATTTTAACTGTACTATTAGTACCTACAATCTCAGAGCCTGCAGCACTTCCAGTTAAACTAACTACATTAAAATCACTTACTTGTAATGATGGGGCTGTAATGTAACCTGTAGAACCTACCTCAACATCCTTTATGACTGCTGTTTTAGTGCTGTCAGTTGTATAGAGTGTCTGCGTATTAGAGACATAATTCCCAAATAGGATCTCACCCTTATATAATTCTTTTACTTGATCTGCCATGATTATTCCTTATTGAAACTTTAAAAGTGATGCGTAATTAAAAGATGCTGGTGCTGCAACCCATGAAGCAGCAGTTCCATCTGTACTTAGATATTTACCAGCATTACCTGATTGAGTAGGTAGTGCTTCTAATGTAGCAAAACTTAAAACACCATCTCCACTTGTTTTTAATATTTGATTTGCTGTACCATCAGTAGTTGGTAGAGTGAATGTATTTACAAAAGTATTTAAATTACTATCATAAGCCTGAATACTTATACCAATAGCAGCAGATTTAAGTGTAGTGGCATCATATCCTTGAACTGTTGTTCCAATGTCACCAGTAGTAAGAAAACCAGTAGAAGGAACATAGTTAACTACCCATGCTGAACCATTCCAAGCTTTCATTGCATTAGAAACACTATTCCAATATAAAGCTCCTGTAATTAAAGCACCACCATCATTATCAGTAGATGGGTCTGCACTCTTAGCACCTAGATAACGGTCATCAAATGAATCGTAGGATGCAGCAGCAGATGCCGCACTAGCACTAGCCGCACTTGCAGAACTAGAAGCTAATCCAGCTTGTGTGGTAGCTATTCCTGCTTGAGTAGCAGAAGTATTAGCAGAGTTTAGGGAGTTAGTAGCATAAGTGGAAGATTGACCTGCACTTGTACTTGAATTATTTGCTTGTGTTGTAGCTAAAGCAACTTGAGCAGCAGCTAAATCCACTTGGTCTTCTGCAAGAGCCACTTGAGCAGCAGAAGTAACAGCAGACGCAGCCGAGGCAGTAGCCGATGTAGCTGAAGCTGTAGCACTTGTAGCCGCATTAGCAGCAGATAACGCAGCAGCCGCCACACTACCTGCTGTAGAAGCAGCAGCCGTAGAAGCTGTAGTAGCACTAGCCTCAGCAGCAATTGCACTTAATTGAGCATCTGTTGCAGCTTGGATAGCTACAGCAGAAGTATTAGCCGTATCCGCAGTAGCATCTCCACTGCCCCCACTACCACGATATATTGCCATATTTATTCCTTAGTAGATTGCTGTTTTACTTGTACTGTTTTTTCTTTTACTAAACCTTCTTGAGGTTTTTTAGGAGTTTCATCTACTAATTCATACTGAGGATGTTTAAGCATAGTCTTAATATCATGCTCATACTCAAAACTTACTACTGTACCTGAAACTAAACACTTAAACTTAGCCATTTATATTATCTCCTAGTTAAATACTTATGCAAAAACCCCCTACCCGAGTCGTGTGGGTAAGAGGTTTAAACCTAATTACTTATTAGGCTGGAACAGCTAATGCAAAACAAGCATTATCACGTAACTCTTTAACACCGTATAATGTATCTGCAGTGTATAGAGTACCTAAGTATTCTTGTTTGTATTGTGTTTGTGAACGAACACCTTGTTGTTCAACCAACACAGCAGCATCTTTGTGACCTAGTAAAGCGATACGAGCACCTCCAGTAGCAGTATCACAGTTGCTTGATACAAATACAGGGATACCATACAAGTTACCGATTTCACCATTGCGGATTGTGTTACCATTACCAACTTCACCTACAAAGGCTTGTTCAGTATAGCGATCTAAACCCATCAATGTGTTACGAGCTGAAGGAGGAATCAAGAAGAAACGACCATCCATAGGAACATCGTTATCATCTAGACGTTGAATTGTACGACGGATTGCAGCATCAGTTAATGCAGAAGCATTGCTTGAACCTGATGTGTAAGCAGTAGTACCGTCACCACCGATGTAAGCACCACCGTAAGTAGCACCTGAACCACCATTGAATGTACGACCTAATTGAATTAGAGAAGTATCAACTTGTTTAGATAAAGCATAACCAGCATCTTCAGTATAGAAACGACGAAGAGATGATAACCCTTGAACTTCTGTAATATCTTCAATTAAACGTGAGTATTCATAGTGTTTATCTATTAATACTTGTACGTCAGATTCAGTAGCTGCTTGTAGAGTTACTTGGGATTCAGCTGCCTTAAGAGATGCCACACCACGAGTAGGTGAAGGGATATGAATTGTATCACCTTTCTTACCTGTGAAAGACATTTTCTTGAATAGGTTAGCTGCAACAAGAGATTTCTTGTAAGCAGCAAGAATCTCATCACTCCAAATTTCTGGAATAAAAGAAGCTGCTGTAGTATTTGTTACGTGATTTGAGCCTAAAGCCATTTTGTAAATCCTTTTCTAAAGTATTATATTTAAATAACCCTGTTCTCTCGATAGGCTTGCATAATTTCTGGTGCCATACTATCGTATCGATCTGGGTCAGTTTGCATAAGTTTAATAATATCGCGTCGACGATATTTCTTTTTTGATGTAGATTCAGTAGCTCCTGATGTCCCCATATCTGCAGTTTTAAGTTGCTGTTCTCGATCTAATTTAGAGGTATCAGTTACTTTCTTAGTATACTCTTGACGTTCAATCCAAGTAGAAAGAAGTTCATCAGCAGAATCAAAGTCATATTGATCTTGAGCTCTACTATATAATTCTAAACGTACTTTAGAAGCTTTGACCCATTCACCAAATTCATCACTTGAAGCAATTTCACGAAAGTTAGGATATTTAGAAGCAATCTGATTTTGCACAGCTGCTTGTTTCATAGCCATAGCCTGTTGTTTAGCATCCCTTATTGCTGGATGTTCATCAATAGCTCGTTTAGTTGCTTGTATTGGATCAGAGTAAAAGTCATCATCACTAAGTTCTGGTTCTACATCTGTCTTTAAGTTTCTAGAAGTTTGAGTTTTAATAAAGTCATCTACTGTTCGACGTAGTTCGCCTACTTCATTACCTTGTTTACCAATCAACTTTTCACTTTCTTGGTGCATTGCGATAATATCTTTTAGCGATTTGTTACGGTATTTCTCTGGTAGATCTTCTACAACCTCATCTGATTTATTATCTGAGGTATCTAGAGGTTCTGAGTTATCATTATCATCTAATGAGTCAGTCTCTAAATCATTAATTAAAACTTCATCTATCACTTGTGCCATATTAAGTCTCCTGTGCATATAAGCATTTTAGGAAAGGAACTAACTACTTGGCTATCGTAGTTAATCTCTTGAGGTAGCAGCCATTCTATGCTTTTTTTCCCAAGCGGCTGCTGCACCTGGAAAGCTACCTGAGTATCCTTCTAATGAAATAGTAGGTGTGCCAACCATACGGACGGCTTTACTATTGCATATAGAACACTCAGTGTATTCTGTATTATTATCTATGTATCTCTCTTCGACGTGGTCGCAAGCGGTACACTTAAAATCAAGCATTATCCGCATTTTGTAATTCCTCATACGTCTGTTCAGAGACTTGTTTTAATGAAAGAATCCACTGTAAGATATCTAGTTGACCCTTACGCTTATGGAACCCCTCAAAGTTATCTGTACTACTAATCTGATTTGTTGCATCATACATCGCTTGTATATCTTCTATCAGGTCCTTCCACCCTTTAGAGGACATCATACTAAAGCGTTCTTCATAATAATCTTGTAATTCTCTATCCAAACTATTGCACCTTTCATAAGAATGTGTTATAATAGCTTTACTTATATAATGATTATACCATAAGATTATTTAAATGTCAAGCTTTATTTTTACCCTCCATCTGCATTTTGACAATCTCTCTATTCTGAGCACTATCCTCAGCTTTTAGATTGAGAGTTTTTTCTTTTAATAAGAGATCTGCTATTTTAACACGACGCTCAAACTCTTTATCATCTCCTTCTCCTGCTTGAAGATTAGTAGAAAGAGCTGCTACTAATTTAGCTTTCACTACTTCAGGTTCTAATTGTGTTTCTACAATTGTTTGTTGAGCCTCTGCTTGTTGTTTAGCTGCCTTAGTATTAAGATCAGCAGTTTGAGCAGCCACTAAACCCATTTGAAGTTGTGTTTGTTGTAATTGCATCTGTTGTTGTTGTGGACTTGGTTGTTGAGACTGAGCTAATAGCTGTAATAATTGTGTTTTGTTAGCTAAATTAGAGGTCTCTAAAACACCTTGCATTAAGATTGGGACTAAAGGACTGTCTGGACCTAGAGTTTTCATTAAATTAATGAATTGTTGTTGTTCTACCTCACGGGCAAGCATACCTAATGTAGAACTAGGAATAAACTTCCAGTCTTGTGTCTTGAAGTGCTCAGGATCAAACTGCATAAACCTCCAAGCTGCTTTTTCTACAAATGGGATAAGAAATTGGTCTTGGAAATTAACTAAAGTACGTTTGTTTTTCTTAATAATAGCAGAAAGAGCAAACGACATATTAGCACCTTCAGGTTGAGACTGCATTGCAGCAGTATCCATAGTACCTGTGGCTTGTAAAAGCATCTGCTCGAACTGTTGAGCAGTCTGAATATTAGCACCATCTACTGAACCAAACTTAAATGGCATCAGAATTTCAGCTGGATTACCATTAGTAAGAATAGTTTTACCTGGTCTTACTTCAAACTTACTACCACGAGGTAAACGAGTAGCATCCATAGCCATCATAGGCACAGTTGCAAGAGCTAAACTATCTAAGTGGCTACGTAACTGTGCATCAATTGCTTTCTGCATGTTGTAGCCCTTCTCTGCAACTCCACGACCCCAGAATCTGTTAGGGATTGTGTCATCTTGATAAGCAACTACTGGACGATCTTTCATCATGTAAGGTGATTTCTCTGCCTTAAGAAGAGTAGTCTCATTAGCAATAACTACTACTGCTTCTACTAGATCACCATACTCCTCCATTAAGTCACTAACTTCACCTTCAGATGAGTCTTCTTCACCAAATAGATCTACTACATTACCATCATCATTTAAAGAAGCCTCTAGTAAATTCTTAGGAACTAAACCGTAGTATCGAAGTATACGAATTTTATCATCATTATATTCTTGATCTATAGAACTAGCTTCTAAATCTTTATCTGGAGTAGAATCATCACCTAAGTTTTTAGCATCTTTGTATATACCAAGAGAAATAGCTTGAGCGACAGAGTGAGCTGACACAAACTCTTCAATAGCAACACCCATAGCCTCTTCAATTGAAGTAGCATTAGGGTCTATAAGAAAGTTTTGAGGATTGATTGGACGTAAAGATACACGTACTTTTTCTACCTCTTCTACTCCAATTGCAGATACTCCAAGTCCTTCTAATGGTTTAGTTGTTGGTACTAATTCAGTTGTTTTTTTGAGAGTAAGTTCGCCAATACCTGTACCATAGATAGAAGCTAAGAGAATAACATCTCCTACTGCTTTACGTACTTTATTTTTCTTGAAGCATTCCTTCATATATCGCTTCATGTACTCTACATCTGCAGGATTAGTATCTTCCATATCATCATCGATATCGAATAGATAATCTCCTTGACCAAAGACTGCTTCTTCTATCTCTGCTGTGTGGTTCTCAATGGCTTGTTGTAGAGCAGGAGAAGTAATGCGGCTACGTTCTGAGTTACGAGTAGAATCTTCTGCAGCCCAGATACCTCGCCATAAACGTTCGTATTCTTTCCAATCTTCAAGATAGTTAGTATCACGATGATCTCGCCACTCAGTAACGCTATCATTAATCCAATCTACTAGTTTACTAGAACTCATTTATCTATCCTCTTTTAAAATCCACTAATACTATCTAAGGGTTCGTACGTCTCATCACTATCATAATCATGAAAGTATTCTACTATTTGTATCTGATCTATGTACGCTACAGCATCAATTAAGTCATCATGTAACTGTGAGTTAGGGAAGTTGACTAATTGATCAATAAACTCGTTATTCCAAGAACCATAGTTTAACGAGACCTTTCCGTGCTCAAAGCGACCTTGGAGAGCCCAGACGATACGGTCTGTTTTCTTTTGATTACCATGAGTAACGTCATCAATCCTAAAGTAGTGATTGTGCCTACGCATAAGGTCAGTAAGGTAAGGTAATGCTGCATTCTTTAAGCTCCCTTTTTCAATTCCAACTGCAACAGGTTCGTACTTAACAACTGCAGACATTATCTGAGAACAAGTCTCTTTAATATCCCACCTACCATGGAGTACATCAGCAATCCACCAACCACCATCGTGTACTTTTACAACGGCAATTGCTGTTTCATCCAGCTTTTTATTCTTGTTACCCGACTCTTTATCGACATTAATAAAGCCAGCCAAGTCAACTGCAACAAAAAAACGACCTTCACTAGGTTCTTCTTCATCTATGTGTACCCACTCTTCTTTAAATAAATCTCGTGACGCAGCTTCAAATGAAGCCATAAACTCTTGTCTAAACGCAAAGCTAGACATAGACAACTTAGCTGCTTCAATCTCATCCTTTGGAAGGAGAGGATTGTCATATGATGTATAATGAAAAGCCTTCCAGTCAGGATCCTTCTCACCCTCTGAGTATTTGAATAACTCATAGAAGTGATTCCTACCTTTAGGAGTACCAATAAATAGAGCACCACCTCGAACATCAGCTAGAGCTGGTCTTAGGATCTGTTCGAATACCTGAGGTTTCATGTCAGCGTACTCATCGATCACTACATATGCTAAACCTACACCCCGAAGAGTATCTGGTCTATCTGAACCTTTAAGATAAATCTTACGCCCATTTACTAGAGTTAACACCGAAGTGTTCTCATGAGCAGATGCTGTCACATCTCTAGCTATCTCTTTTAGAAGAGACCAGAGAATATCTCTTGCTTGTTGATACGTAGGAGCTACATAGAATACATCTTTCTCTGTACTCTTTAAAGCCTCTATGATCAAAGTCCAAGCAGCTAAACGAGACTTACCAAAGCGTCGTCCTGCAGCAACTACCTTAAATCTATGTGGATCGTTAAAGATCTCTAACTGTTTCTCGTGAAGCTTGACCTGGAGATTAGCCATTAGACTCTACCTCCTCTTCTTCATTTGCTTCTACGTACTCAGCCTCAATAGGCTCATCATCTTCTTTAACACCAACTTCACCTACACCAATGATCTGAATAGTAATCCCCTTGTTACCCTTATTCTCTTTCTCAAAATAAGATGTAGGGATCATTCGATCTATGAGTAGCTTGAGACAAGCCATCTGATCTTGATCATTATCATCTAAAGCTTTGTCCATCACCTTCTTAACTACAAGAGTACTCTTACCTTGCAACATAGCCGCAAGGAGTTCTTGTGATTTAGCTTTAGACTTCTCAGGTAGAATTGCAGGAGGACGATAGTCTTTCTTAGGTGGAGCAACCTTAACGGTTAACCCAAGAGAAGCTCTAATCTTATTTGTTTCCTCTCTACTTCTTCTTCCTTTTCTACGAGGCTTCTGTGTAGCCTTTACCGTATTCTCTTCCGTCATTTAGTTGTTCCCAGGTTTAGACCTCTTGCGTTTTACTTCTTTCATTGCATTCGCTTTAGCCGAGACGACTCGTATATTAGACTTCTTAGTAGATCCCCCAGAATCTAAAGGTTTCTTGTGATCTGCTTGACGAGGATCCCCTACTTTAAGTCCAGACTCTTTACGAGCTTTATTACGAGCAGCACGGTCTTTAACACGCTTAGTGTTTTTAGTGTGTTCCCAATCTAATTCTTTTTTATAATCTCGTTTGCCGTTCGTCATGTATGGCATGTGTCGCTTCGCTCCAATAAAGAGTCACCCGTTGTATTAAAGAGTGGTAAATAATTTACTAACTATGTAATCATTATAACACAGAAGATTCTAAAAGTCAAGCATTTTCTGCTCACTTCGTTCGCATTAAAGAGAAGAAAGATTTATTTTAAGAGTTTGCTATGTGTAATATTGACTTTTATCAAAAAGTATGCTATAATAGAACTATATAGTAAACACAAAGTAAAACTCTTTCTAAAAGCAGATTTTAGATTAAGCGTTACTTTGAGTAATGTCTCAGATCTATATAGTCTCTTCTCAATTCCCTTCTCTTTTGTCCATAATAGCACATTAAAGCCTTGATGTCTATTTTACCCTTTGTTGTGTGTGGTGTGATACATCATCAAAACCTTGTGCTCTTCATAGGATACCCCCCCCTATCTTGTCTACATAGATGACTATGTCTTACCTTCGGTAAGTTTAAAGACAGACTGAGTATGTGGTATGTGTAGTGTATGATATAGATACTATGCAGATACTCTCACACTCTATCTAATACTTGAAGTGTATATGTGTAATGTGGTGCACATAGAGGTTACTTAGAGGTTATTATTAAGTAGTATTTACACTATCTATATAATACTTTGTAGCTATTACATATTATAATATATGTTATTGATTATTAACAGCTTTAAATACTCCAGCACAACCATTGCTTCTTCAGTCTAACTTAGTTGTTCTAAATCGTAAACGCTTTGCTAGCGCAAGCTACGCTTAAGAACAACTTACCGTTATCCTTCACTATCATTGGTCTCACTTCTTAGTCCAGCTTTCCACAGGAGTCTCTCCGTCTTTCCATCGTAAAGCTTAAGTTGTTAACGCTTACGCTACAACTTTAAGCTCTACTCAGGTTCGACTACCTGCGCTCCAAAGCCGCTAGGGCTTCACACACGATTCGTCATTGTTTCATGAGGTAAAGGTAGTATCGACTTCGTCGATCTCCACCTTGACTCTCATGACAATATCGAATTACGTGTGTTGACTACACTCGTCAATATATTTTTATTTATATAACTTAAAAGGAATTAAACTTATCATGGAAAACTTAATCTTATTATTAGTATTTATCTTTAGTTTATCTTTAGCTTTAGTTGTAGGTGATTTATGTGTTACACTTATAGCTAAACGGAAACATGCTAAACAATCTAAACTTAATGGTTTCATCTATAAACTTTAACTTATTAACAACCGACGAGGTAGCGGTTACTACCTCACTTTTACACTTAACTTAAAGGAATCAAATCATCATGACACAAGCTACACAAACTAACTCAAGCTTCACATTTCAAACAATTATCGCAGGTGAGAAAGGTGAGACCTTACAACATCTAGGTGCTCGTAACTTACTTTGGCACTTAGGTGGTGCTATTGCTCGTCACCCTGTAACAAACGGTTACGGTTTATCTAAAGAACAAATCGCTGAGGGTGGTGAGATTGCTACAACACCCGATGAAATGCCTAAGAAACAACCAGCAGACCTTGAGACTCTAGTAGATGCTTTCACCTACTTAACTAATCGTCTAACAGAATTAGCAGAGTTTGAGGATTATGATACACGAACAGGTGCACCAATCAATCCGTTCGCTTGGTATAACATCCCAACACTTGAAAGTTATGTTCGTAACTTCCAAGGTTACAAAGCAGGTCGAGTGAATACTCAGCGTCAAGACCAAGCTAAAGCACTAGGTATCAAGACGGATATCCCATTGAAAGATGTATCATCTGAAGTAGATGAACTAGTAGCTCATGCTATGGCTGAGATTCACGGAGTAGCTAATACCTCAGGAACTCTAGATGATTTAGAGGATGCAATCGCTGAGTTAAAGATTGACCCTTTATACATCATTCATCAATCAGCAGTAGGTATGCTAGATAGAGCCAAAGCAGCTTTGATGGCAGGTAAAGCAGGTTACATTGACCCTGAGATTCTAGCCTTCGCTCGTTGGACTTGTCGCCCACAGCAAGGTATGCAAGCACCTCAAGACTAAGTAACAAGTAGCAATTAATCTAAGCCCACCAGAACATCGGTGGGTTTTTTATTTGTTTAGCTAAAATTGTAAGGGATTTCTAAAATGCCACTCGCTCGCATTCGCTCGCTCGTCTCTTACGCTCACTTATTAGTTCGCTCTATTGCCCTCACCTGCGGTTCGGGTAGGTCGGTCATAATATGTGCTGAATAGGGCGAAACATAAAAGGAATTGTAAAATGAAATTATTACTAGGGCTAATCAGTGTATTAATTATTCTTATATCTATTGACTTATCTTCAAATGTATGCTATGTTGTTCTAACAGATAGGAATGGACAACACTCAATCTTAACAGGAACTCGAGACTATTATGATAATCTCTAATTGCTGGTCTCCAGCTAAATATTCGACTGATACATTGAATGAAATGTATTGTCACTTGTATTTTAAGAAGTTTAATAGACTTCCTAAAAGTAGTAGTAGTATAGACCGTAAGACCTTGATACAGTTAGTATCGAGTTTATCTAATACAAAGGAGCAAGTAAATGAGACCGTTTACCCACAGTCAGTTCGCTAGACACAACTACGAAATACCCAATCTACATCCAGACTTTAAGATGGAGTTGGTTAATACCCAAGATTCATATGGTAGAGATATGCAGCTAAAAAAATACTATGTCAAAGGTAGTGCTATGACTCTTACAAGAGACATGGCAATTATCAATGAAGAATGGTATCACATATTCTCAGTTTCATCTAGAGGTTGGATCCGTGATTACAATTCAACAGTAGCAGCAGCAGCTGAACTAGTTTACATTCGTAACAGTTGGGATGGTGAACAAGCTGTAGTAGATGCTATGTATTACAAATCTAACCCAGTTAAACGATTCTTAAAGAATGGGACTCTTCGTAAAGGTATCTATAAAGAAGTATCTCGTCGTCTAGATTCAGAGAGATGGTGTAAGAGTGGGTTTACTCATGCCTTACTTCAGACTTGTATCACTGCTCAACATGAAGTCCTTATTGCTGATGCAGATGCTCTTGTATCTTACATGAGTAGTATGTTTAATATAGACTTATTCAAGTGTCACTTAACAGGGGCAGTACTTCCTTACTACATGGGTAGAGGTTATGAGTTCTCCTGTGGTATTCGTCAGATAAATTCAGCACTATCTCCTACTGACTTTGGTTATACTCGTCATGAGAAGGGTCACGGTTATGTATTCTTATTAGATGATGAATGTCTAATTCAAGGTAGGGTATACAAGCGTAGTGAAGTTACTATGTGTGAGTGTCCAGTATGTCATCGTGAGGTTCCTGATCTATCTATCATAGATGGGGCGTGTTACAAGTGTAACGAGAATCTATACAAGATACACAACTATAGCACTAAGGTTCCTGAGCTTCTTAAGTTCAAGGCTAAGAATGTCAAACCTTCTACTGTCTATCTAGGTATAGAGTTAGAGTATGAGTCTGATGATCGTGATGTATCTAAGATCAAAGTAGGTAAAGC
>SXGU01170580.1_pt1 | contig 27270 bp, 29 predicted proteins | sample 3174531 | NCBI WGS metagenome assembly SXGU01 (sample SAMN11356863, study PRJNA531348) | freshwater metagenome | isolation source: freshwater sample F1-140 | place: China: Fuxian Lake, Yuxi | collected 2017-12-25 | reverse complement strand
GCAGGTGTTGAGGCCGTCAAGGCCGGCAGCATCCAGGCCACCTCGCAGCAGTACCCGCTGCGGATGGCTTCCCTTGGTGTCGAAGCCATCAAGGCAATTGCCGATGGTGGGGCTCCCCCGGCGAACACGTCAGCAAATGGCGAGTTCTTCGACACCGGCGTGACCCTTTGCACCGAAGATCCTCAGGACACCGTTACCTCGGCTCCTCAGGAGAACGCGCAGTACTGCATCGACAACGCCTGGGGCTAAACCCCCTTGTCCGTGCAAGCGGATAAGCGTTGACGCGGGGGGCGGCAATCTTCGGATTGCTGCCCCCCGTTACGCAACTTCCAGCTAATCTCCTGTCAACAAAGCGATCACCCTGAGCACCCTCGGGCTGCTGAGCCGGAGGCTAAAATGTCGGAGGCACCACGGTGAGCAATCCCGCCAGCGGCACCATTGACCTAGCCGAGGAGTTCCTCGGCCGCCGCACCCCGATGCAACGCATTCAGGTCACCCTGCATCGCTACCCATACCTCAGCCCGCTGATCGTGCTTATCGTCGCCATTGCCATTTTCGCGTTGATCAACCCCAAGTTCATCCTGCCGGGCAACCTGTCCTTCATCACCCAGCAGACCGTCGTCATTGGCACCTTGGCCATTGCCCAAACCCTGATCATCTTGACCGCGGGAATCGACCTGTCGATCGGTGCCATCATGGTCTTCGGCCAGATGGTGATGGCCAACCTCGCTATCACCGCGGCTTCAAACGCCACCAACTTCGGGCTCCCCCCGTGGCTTGCGATCACGATAGGTATCTGTGCCTCTATCTTGGCGGGGGCGATCAACGGCTTCTTAATCGTGAAATTGAGTCTGCCGCCATTCATTGTCACCTTGGGCACCTTGAGCGTGTTCACCGCGTTAACGCTCATCTTGTTCAAGGCGCGCACCATCCAGGGGCCCGAAATGCCCGATCTGCTAAAGGTCATGGGGGTCGCGATCAAGATCGGGTCCTTCCAACTCATGGTCGGCGTGATCGTGATGCTCGTGCTCTTCGCGGTGTTCACTTACGTGTTGCGCATGACTTCCTGGGGCACGCACATCTATGCGGTTGGTGATGACCCCCAAGCAGCCGAGCTCTCCGGCATCTCGACCAAGCGGGTGCTCTTCAGCGTCTACGTTGTTGCCGGGTTCATCACCGGTATCGGCGCGTGGATCTATATCGGCCGCACCGGTGCGGCCAGCCCGAATGCCGACCCGAGCATCAACCTCGACACCATCACCGCCGTGGTTATCGGTGGCACCTCGCTTTTTGGTGGCCGCGGCACCTTGATCGGCACCCTCCTCGGTGCCTTCATAGTCGTCGTCGTTGAAAACGGTTTGGCCCTAGCCGGCCTTGACCAGGCCTACCGCGTCCTGGCCATCGGCATCCTTGTCATCGCGGCCGTTGCCCTTGATCAATGGATTCGGAAGGTGCGCGCATGAGCACTCAAACCTTGGCCATGGAGCCACTGCTCAGTTGCCGCGGCCTCGTCAAGTCCTTCGGCCGGGTCATCGGACTCAATGGCGCTGACCTGGATCTTTATCCTGGCGAGGTGCTGGCGGTGGTCGGCGACAACGGTGCCGGCAAGAGCACGTTGATCAAGTGCGTCGCTGGGGCTTTGATTCCAGACACCGGCGACATCACGCTAAATGGCGAGCGACGCGAGTTCAAGCGCACCCAAGACGCCCGCCTGCAGGGCATCGAGACCGTTTTCCAGACCCTCGCGGTTTCACCGGCCCTTGATATCGCAAGTAACTTGTATCTCGGCCGCGAGCTGCGTAAGCCCGGGTTAATAGGAAAGCTATTTCGCATGCTCGACAAGAAGCGCATGCGCACTGAAGCCAGTCAGCATCTTCAAGATCTCGGCATCGGCACCGTCCAGAGCATCACCCAGACCGTAGAAACTTTATCCGGCGGGCAGCGCCAGGCGGTCGCCGTGGCCCGCGCGGCCGTCTTCGGCAGCAAGCTGATCATTCTCGATGAGCCCACCGCAGCGCTCGGGGTTCGCGAATCCGCCCGCGTGCTGCAATTGATCAAGGATCTCCGCGATCGCGGCATGCCCGTCATCTTGATCAGTCACAACATGCCTCAGGTTTTCGAGGTTGCCGACCGCATCCATGTGCAACGCCTCGGGCGACGCGCCGCCGTTGTCACTCCGCAAACTCACACCATGAACGATGTGGTGGCGATCATGACCGGTGCAATGACAGTGGACGAGAAGGATCAGGCCCTAGGCCCGGTGCGGTCAGCCAACTAGCCTCTGCCCTTGGGGCTGTTGACCGCCCGGTTGATTCTGTGCATACTTGTGTACATGTCTAAGTACATGGCGCTGGCCCTTGTTCGGCAGGACCTATCTGGGATCGTGGAGGAAGTTGCAAGCACACATGAACGTGTAGTTGTTACCCGGCATGGAGAACCGGCAGCGGTTCTCCTGTCTATCGATGATCTCGAGGCCCTTGAAGAGACTCTAGAAATTCTTGCGGATGCCGCGCTGGTTGCAGCGATTCAGCAGTCATTAAAGTCGACGAAGCGTTACACCATGGCACAGGCGCGTGCACGTCTAACCAAACGTTCGTCAGCGTGAAATATGAGGTGAAATTCACCGGTGGTGCGCTGCGAGATCTAGACGCACTTCCCTCGGCAATCGCGTGGGCCGTCCTTGCTTTCTGCGATGGTCCACTTGCCGAAAATCCCAAACGCGTTGGCAAAGCGCTACGCAATCAACTTAACGGCCTGCACTCAGCCCGACGCGGCGAGTACCGCATAATTTATCGAGTCGACGAGACTGTGGTAACCGTTGATGTAGTTCGCATTCGACACCGCGCGCAGGCTTATCAAGGTAAGGCGTAATGACTCGCATCTTCACAAGATTTGCTCAACGTCCGCACCGCAGCCACTGCTCAAGGAGGCTTGCACCGCCTCGACAGCCGCTAGGGAGCGCACCCCATCCAAGCCGGTGACCAGCGGAGCTGCACCCTCGTGCACCGCTCGGTCAAATGCGCGCACCGTCGTGACATAAAGATCATCGCGCGGGCCGACTTCAATGTCGGTTAGCTGATGGTCTTTGAAGAGTTGGACTTCACCGATCGGGTCACCCGTCATGCATCCGGTGGAGCGAATTGCCCCTTGCGTACCAAGGATTTCCAGCCAGGTCGGCAGGTGGTAGTTGTCATATGAATCATGGGTCTGGACGATGACATCGTCGGCCCAGTTCACCACAGTCATGAGCGACTGAGCGACGAGTGCACCGGTGCGCTCGACCGCATAAACCCGAAGTGCTTGGCCCCCGATCAAGGCACGGACCGCGGCCATGTCGTGGACGAATACGTCGTAGGCCACGCCGCCGCCGATGGGGTCATCAACGCGCCAGCCCTGCAGATGCTGGGGCAGGCCCACCGAGTGGTTAACGTGGATCGCGCGCACCTGACCGATGGCCCCCTCGGCCACCAGCGCCTTCATGGCGCGATGGGTCGGCGATGCCGGCAGGTGATGGTTGGTGGCCATCACTACACCTGCTCGCTCGCATGCCTGCACCATCGCCCTGGCGTCGGCGACCGTCAACGCCAAGGGCTTCTCGGCAAGCACATGTTTGCCGGCCGCAGCCGCGGCCAACACCTGAGCGTGGTGCTTCTCATTCGTTGAGCTCACGTACACCGCATCGACATCCGCACGGCTTAGTAGTTCATCAACGCTGGTGGTCCAAAAATCAATTGCATGGGTCGCCGCATAGGCAGCCGCCCAATCAGGTGACCCAGATTGCACGGCGGTGACGGTGTCGCCCACCTCATTGATGGCGGGGATCAAGCGGGTCGCGGCAATATCACTGGCACCGATAAGTGCCCAACGCAGGGGTGGTGTCATACGAACATTCTGGCACGGAACAATCACTGTGACAGCACAACTAGTGCTTTATCGAGCACAGCGTGAAAGCCCCAGCGGAGGTCACCAATGGATGTCATCGCATATGCCACATCGGCACCTAAGGCCCCGCTGGAGCCATTCGTGTTTAGTCAACGCGAAGTCGGCCCGCACGACATTTTGATCGACATCAAGTTCGCCGGTATCTGCCACTCCGATATCCATCAAGCCCGCGAGGACTGGGGATCCGCCATCTTCCCGATGGTGCCCGGGCATGAAATCGCAGGTGTGGTGAGCGCGGTCGGCACCGCAGTGACGAAGTTCAAGGTTGGCGATCACGCCGGGGTCGGCTGCTTCGTTGATACCTGTCGCGTTTGCGCGAATTGCCTGGCTGGGTTGGAGCAGTACTGCCTAGGTCACATGGTGTTGACCTATAACGGCGTTGAGGCTGACATGCAGACACCCACCTATGGCGGCTACTCCACCCACATCGTCATCGATGAGGGCTACGCCCTGACCATCCCGCCAGGCTTGCCCCTCGACATCGCCGCTCCCCTCCTTTGCGCGGGAATCACCTTGTATTCACCACTTCGCTATTGGCAGGCCGGGCCCGGTACCCGGGTAGGCATCATGGGGCTGGGTGGCCTCGGGCACATGGGGGTGAAGATCGCACATGCAATGGGCGCTGAAGTCACGTTGATTAGTCACTCGCCGGGCAAGGAGGAGGACGCTAGGCGCCTTGGAGCAGACAATTTCATCCTGTCGAGTGACGCGAAAGCGATGAAAGCCGCCCGCAATTCACTCGACTTGATCGTCAACACCGTCTCGGCAGATATCGAACTTGATCGATACATGTCACTAATCGCGCTGCAGGGCACCATGTGCGTTGTCGGGCTCCCGGAGAAGCCGCTGTCGGTGAGTGCCTTCACCCTGACCGGCCAACGTAGATCCATTGCCGGTTCAAATATCGGTGGTATCGCCGAAAATCAGGAGATGCTTAACTTCTGCGCCGAGCACGGTTTCGGCAGTGATATCGAGGTTATCGCGGTGCAACAGGTTAACGAGGCCTGGGAGCGAGTACTCCGGAGTGATGTGCGCTATCGGTTCGTGATCGATACCGAGTCACTCAACGCCTGATAGGCCGGGTCAGGCAGGTTGGCCCGCCCTCACCCTTGTTTATTTCACTTGCTTCATACAGATGCACTTCGACCCCGTGCTGGCGCAATAAGGTGGCGGTCGCGTCATTGCCTGTTGTCATAACCACAACACCGGGCGAGACGGCAAGCACATTGCAGCCAAGCGACAGGTAATCGTCTTCGGGCAGGCTGAGAATCCCGATCCCGCGGCGTTGCAGGGCTTGCATGAGTGCAACGGGAGCCAAGCGCTCATAGACAAGTACCAGATTTTCCCTAATCGCCGAAATCACCGACATCAGATGCAGGCAGAATTCAGGCCCCAAGTCATGGGGTAGGTCAAACACCACGACCTCGATGCCATCAGCCGCCAGTATCGGTCGCAACTGCTCGATGGCTTCGGCATTGGTGCGATACGAACGCCCCACTGCTAGCGTATTTTCATCCAGCCAGTACATGTCACCGCCATCAGCGGTGGCCGCACCGGTTAGCTTGCCAACCACGGGCAGCCCTAGGGCGTGCAGATCGGCGGCCATGAGCGGGGGCTCACCGGCCCGCACCACCTTGGCGCCGCGGAGCTCGATAACCCCCGAGGGAATAACGAAGGCTGGGTCATAGGCGAAGATGGCATCGGGCATATCGTCAACCGGTGCCAGCTCCTCAACCTGACAGCCCAGTTTGCGCAGCAGCTCGACGAAATCTCGATGCTGCTGCAGGAGCAGCTCGCCGTCGATCGGCTGCTCCCAGTGCGCCACCGCATAGTCACCGCGCAGCGAAGGTGCTCGAACCGCCACGCGGGTGAGCGGCGCCACCATCGAACGCACTCCATAATCGCTCATGCCCTCCTACTTTCCAGGATTCCGGTAAGCCGCAGCCGATTGTGCCGCAAGATTGCGAGATAGATGGTGTTGCCTGAGATGACAATAAGAGCAAATGCCAAGGTGAGCCACCATGGGTTGAAGAAGATGAGCGGCAGCCAGACGAACAGGGTTAGCCAGTGCACCCACTCGGCCCTGCGCACCTCGACGAGGTAGGCACCCAGATCCTCGATCGTCAAGCCAGGCAGTGCCTTCTTGCTCTGCCCGCCGAATACTGCTCCGAGCTCGGGCAGGGTTCGGGCCAATCTGGTGATTCCGATCCTGCGATACCTACTTCGCGTATCGAATCGATTGAAGTGAAGCGGGCCCACATCTCGTTGCAGCCAGGTGTTCGGCCAGCGTGGCGCCGATGCGCCGATGCAGACAGCGAGTGCAATCACCACCAGCGCATCGATGGCGATATGCAATAGCAGATCTTTGACACTCACACGCGTTTGCCTAACGCGTCTGTCAGCCGCGCCAGCGCCGGGCTGATCGAACCCTTCGGCACCTTGACGTGCACGATCGCCAACTCATCATGGGCAAAAGCCTCAGCCAGCGCCGATGCGAGTTCGTCCTCGGTTGTCACGACCCAACCCCTGCCCACCCCGAAGACGTCTACCAGTTTTTCAACGGCCAGTGGCGCGATGTCATTGAAGGGGCCATCGCGCATCGGCCGCTGGGTGCCGTAGCCGGAGTTGTCCATCACGATAATTATCGGGTGCACGCCATTGAATGCGCACCAGCCAGACTCGATACCGCTCATCGCAAATGCCCCATCACCGAGCAGTACCACCGGGCGGTGCTCCGGGTCGGCCTTGCCGGCGCCCAGCGCAGCCGGTACCGCATAACCCATCGTCGCGTAATACGCACTGGATAAGGACCAAGCCGGCACCGGCAGCTCAACCGAGGCGAAAAGGCAATCACCGGGGTCGACGATGAAACCGTGGCGGGCGTCTAGGTGCGAGGCCACCGCGGCAATCAACCGCTCGACATGGATGGGCACGGCGCCGGCGGGAGTGAACTCCGGGACCACATGCGCGGCCGGTAGCAAGGCATCCCTACCTTCGGCGACCGCACTTTGCAGGGCGGGCAGGAATGCGGCCAATGGCACATCTTGGTAGGTGCGCAGGCCAACGGTGACGTCGGTGTCGGTGCACGCAATCAAGTGAGTGGGTGAAATGTGGGCGGTGAAGCCACCGAAGTTCAGATCCGTTGGCAGCACTCCCAAACTCAAGAGCACATCCGCACCCTCAACTACCTCAACGACAGCGCTCGGACTTACCGCGCCTTGATAAACACCAAGTGCTAGCGGATGGCGTTCGGGGAAGACTCCCTTTGACATCGAACTCGTGGCCACCGGCAGCCCAAGGTGCTCAGCCAGGTGCAGCAGTGGCCGGGTAAGTGACCTACGCGCAACCAGCACGCCGGCTTGAATAACCGCGGAGTTTGCCGAGCGCAGCATCGCGACAACATCGGCGACCGCCGCCGCCAACTTTGCTTCGTTAACCGGTTGCGGTTGGAGCCCGATCGGATCAGGCGATGAGCCGATGACAACGTCGACATGGTCCCGTGGGATCTCTAGATAGCCGGGCCGCTGGGTGGCAAGCATCGTGGCAATAACCCGATCGATTTCAGCCGCCGCTATGACCGAGTTATCCAAGACCGCCTGCGCGACCGTCAAATCCTGGAAGACTTTAAGTTGCGTGTCGAAGTCTTTGATCCGGTGGTGCAACATCGCGCCATTGGAACGCTCTGCAAGTCCCGGAGCGCCGGACACCACGAGTAGTGGTACTTGCTCGGCCCAGGCATTGGCGACCGCGTTAGCCAACTTCAGCCCACCGACGCTGTAGGTGCAACCGACAACGCCTAACCCGCGCAGCCGCGCATACGCATCCGCGGCGAAACCCGAACCCTGTTCGTCCGCGGTGACGAGCATTGGCAGCCCAGCGTCCGCCAGGGCCCCAAATAGGCGAAGGGCATAGTCACCAACGATGCCGAACCCGACGGCGACCCCGTGCTCGTTCAGGCGCCGGACCAGGTGCGCTGGAATCGTGGTCTGGCCACCGGCGTTGCCTATTTTGGGATCAGCCACGTCAGCCCCTTCAGTTAGCCGTAGGTGGAATTCGAAAGTGGCGGCGAGGGAGGGATTTGAACCCCCGGAAGGTTGCCCTTCGGGCGCTTTCAAGGCGCCTGCATTCGGCCGCTCTGCCACCTCGCCAGGTGCCTACATACCGTAGTGCACACCGGTCATGGGCACGAAAATGTCTACGTCATCAATCCAGACCCGCAAAGTCGCCGACACCGTGACGGCCCGGTGGCAATGGCCGCCGCTTCGGCAATCGGCCCCGATCCCGTGCAGGTGCAGGCCCGGGATCACCACCTGATCACTTACATCGGGAAACCTGAAGCCAACCAAAGTTCCAGACCAGGTATCGAATGGGAACTGCACCTCGTGGTCTAAGACTTCGGTGAGCGGACGGTACGGGCGCTGCTGGCGTGGCTCACTGCGCAGGACAACGCCGGTGAAAGTCCCATCGACTCGTACTGCCGCCACCGCATGATGATCGTGCTGGCCGGCGGCCGTTAGGATCTCGTCGATCAAGGCGGTCAAGCCGGTGAAATCGGTGCCTGCCGCAACACTTTTGCTGACCTCCGTGCCACCGAGGGCAACCACTGAGAACGGCAGGCCAAGAGCCGGGTCCGCAACTACCGGGATGCCGTCAACCGGCACCCGCCATACGGAGTCGTCAAATGCGACAATCTCGCCGTCAACGGCCTCGGCGACCCCAATACCCAGTACGGCCCCCTGGAAGGCCTGTGCCACCGTCGTCGCTGACTCGTAGTGGCCCGCGAATAGGTCCTTGACGATTTCGGTCTGCTTGATGTGGCCATACTCAACGTGACCCTGCTCGGTCGCGCTGATTTCCGGGCCCGCCCGGGTTACCGCCGCGGCCAGAGCAGCATCGAACATGGCGATAACGTTAGCGCCCACCTACAGTTCGCTGTCGAAAGGCCGCCATGCGTTTGCACCGTGTCATCTCCCCAGACCTGCCGCTACTCGTCGTCGCACTCGAGGAGGAAGCAACGCACCTGCACATCTCCGAGTTGCCGGTGCTGGTCACAGGTGCCGGCAAAGTCAATGCCGCGGTAGCAGTCGCCACCATTCTCGGCGAACTCTCACCTAGTGCCCTGATCAACCTCGGCACCGCTGGCGCTTTGCGTGCTGGGCTTTCGGGAACCAATGTGATCTCCCGGGTGACTCAACATGACCTTGATGATGCCGAACTCTTCGAACTGACCGGGTTGCATTTCGGTGCGCCCATCGAATTGGGCGGTGCCGGACCGACGCTGACAACGGGCGACGATTTTGTGTCCGATGCCACCACCCGCAATCGGTTGGCCCAGCAAGCTGACTTGGTCGACATGGAGGGCTATGCGATCGCTCACGCCGCGGCCGTCGCCAAAATCCCGCTGACAATCGTCAAACAGGTTAGTGATCAAGCCGGCGAGAGCGCCGCCAAGTCGTGGAGTGAGTCAGTTGACGAATGCTCTGCGCAACTTGGTGCCTGGGTGCGCGCGAATGTGCTGCAATAGCCGTTGCTATTCAGCTGCTTCAATCGGCACAACCGCTCCCCGTGGTGAATTTCGGCGGTCCATCAGCAGCCCCACCACGGCAAGGAGAAGTGAGACCGCCACCACCGTCGTGACAATTTCAGCGACCGAGTTATGCCGCCAGAAGGCGACAATGCCGACGAGCACCAGCAGCGCCACCCATACCGTCAAAACCGCGCGACGATCCTGGGCGGCGAGCCGGGCATAGAGCAATACCTGAACCAACGCGAATGCCGAGCCTTCTAGGGCAAAGAGCCAGGCCTCCGAGCCGAGCTCAACATATTGCGCACCGCCCAGAACCCGCATCACGAATGCACCGAACGCGAAACTGAAGCCAGTGACAAAAACACCAAGGGCCGCGGTCAGCCCGGTTGCAATGAGCACCGCACGCCTTGAATCACCGGCGGTCATCTTCGGGAACAAAACGATGATGATGGCATTCGGCAGGAAGAATGCGATCTTGGCCAGCAGCACCCCGACCGAGTACTCACCAGATTGATCCTCGGTCAAGAAAATGCGGGCGAGTAGGACGTCAACGTTGGTGAGGGTAAATAGCACGAGTAAGGCATGGGCGATGTGACCAAATTCGGCGGCGCCGCTCTTGTCTAAAGTTCCGGCCCAAGTTTTCGGACAGATTAATAGGTAACTAATGATGGCACCGACCGCACATCCGACCAGTAGGCCGGCACTGACACCGATCACGCTGCGAAATGCCAGCACGAAAACGATGCCGACGAACGCGCGGCCAAAACCATTGGCCAAGAAGCCAATGGAGAACCGAAGGTGCTCCTCGCGGCCTTGTGCTATCCCAAGGGAAGCCGTGCCGAGCACCACGAAGCCAAGGGATGCGAGTCCCATTGCCACCGCGGCATAGGGAATGGCGAAGACCAAACTAAGTGGCCAGGCCGCCAGCAGACCCGCCAAGATGATGGACACCCCGACATAAATGGCGAGCCGAATCGCTTGGCCCTCTACTTCGGCGCGGTTGCCCGTGGCGACCGACACCCGCCGGGCGGTCAATGCCTGAACCGCGATCGACAGCGTCGAGATGATGATCAAGATGCCGAGCAGGGCACCGTAGGCGCCAAAGTCGGCCGGGGTGAGAATCCGGGCCGCCACAATGGACAGCAGGTAGGCGGCACCATTGCCGATCAAGGTGGCCGCTCCCACGAACACCAAGCCCTTGGCTAGGGTCCGGCGGGTTTGCTCACTCACGTGTAGACCCTACTTCCCGGCTAATGAAGCGCCCGGCTCACCAGCCGATATTGAGATAGAACCGGAATCAGTTCACCTTGTTTAAGTGCCGGGCTGGTTATAGCCTGCAGGCTTCACCGGTAAATCTAGGGGACGATGTGACCGACGCACATTTGGATATCCGGCAGGTCACCAAGACATTCCCGACTCCTGAGGGTGGGGTGGTGGTCGCCCTAGACAGCGTCGATCTGGCTATCGCCGAAGGAGAGTTCTTCGTAATGCTCGGCCCTTCGGGCTGCGGCAAGACTTCGCTACTGCGGTGCATCGCCGGGTTGGAATACCCAGACAGCGGTGAGATTCTGCTCGACGGCTCCCGCATTGACGACATCCCGGCCTATGCCCGGCCAGTCAACACCGTCTTTCAGTCGTACGCACTGTTCCCGCATATGTCAGTGGCTCAGAATGTCGCATTCGGGCTGGAGATGGAGCGGTTACCCAAGAACGAGATAAAGAGCCGGGTGGCCGCAGCCCTTGCGCAGGTCAAGCTGACCGGGCTGGACCGCCGTAAGCCAACCCAGTTGTCCGGCGGCCAACAGCAACGAGTCGCGTTGGCCCGCGCACTCGCCAAACAGCCAAAGGTGCTCTTGCTCGACGAGCCACTTTCGGCCCTGGACTTAAAGCTGCGGCGCGGCATGCAGGTCGAACTCAAGCGCCTGCAGCGCGAGACCGGTATCACCTTCGTATTCGTCACCCACGACCAAGAAGAAGCCATGACGATGGGTGATCGCATTGCCGTCTTCAATGAAGGCAAGATCGTGCAGGTCGGCTCGCCGCAGGAGATTTACCGCAGGCCGGTCAATGGTTTCGTTGCAGACTTCATCGGCGAGACGAATTTGATCAAGGTAACTGTTGGCTCCGGTGGATTTATCTTCCCCGGCGGCGGCGTGCTGGCACGGGAGTTACTTGCCGAGGACTGCGAGGTTCCAGCGGCTGGCGAGTGCTTACTGGCTGTCCGACCCGAGGACTTCGAGTTGGTCGACACCGACGCCGCGGTGGTCGGCGAGGTCGTTGACGTTATCTTCACCGGTGGGTTGATTCGCTTGCATGTGCGAGCAGGTGACCAGGAAATCGTCGCAGCCCTGCCATCGCATGGGGTAGTAGTGCCGGCGGTTGGTGACCAAACCCGCCTACGCCCGATCACCAAGGCGGCTCGAACGGTGGGTTCATGAGCAAGCCGAGCGCCCCTAGGAGCCCGGGCCGGCCGGGGCAGGCCTCGTCGTGGCTGGCAACCCCAACACTTGTCTTCCTGATCCTCGTCATCTTGCTGCCACTTCTGATAATCGTGGTCTACTCCTTCTTGTCGCAGCCGTCGCTCGGGACCGGCGTGAAATGGGTTTTCTCCACCGATGCCTACCGTCAGATCTTCGTGCAGGACAAGCTTGATGGCACCACAGCCTTTGATACCCGCTACCTAAAAGTGCTTTGGAACTCCTTCTACTACGCCGGTATCGCCACCATCACCACCTTGGTACTCGGGATTCCGGTTGCCATGTGGATTGCGACTCGACCGGTTCGGTTCCGGGCGCTGCTGGTGCTTGCTGTCACCTTGCCCTTTTGGACGAGTGTGCTAATCCGCACTTACGCGGTGCGCCAGCTCCTGGACGAGACCGGACCGATCGGAATCTTCTTGAAGACCGTAGGCATCGGCAATGACTACCAGATTCTCTACACGCCGTGGGCGACCATCATCGGTCTGACCTACACCTTCATCCCGTTCATGATCTTGCCGATCTACGCCAGCGCTGAGCGTTTTGACTTTCGCTATGCCGAGGCCGGCTACGACCTAGGCGCCAAGCGCTGGACGGTACTTCGGCGCATCGTCATCCCGGGCATCCGGCCTGGCATCATCGCCGGCATTGCCCTCGTGTTCATCCCCGGCCTCGGCTCATTCCTGCAGCCCGACATGCTCGGCGGCGGCAAGACCAACATGATCGCCAACGTCATCGCAAACAACTTCGGTCAGGCGCGCAACTGGCCCTTTGGCTCAGCGCTATCGGTGTTCCTGCTCGTCTTCACCGTGCTGTTCGTCCTCATGGTTACTACCGGAGCGCGCTCCCGCGGTGATCAGGTGCGGCTGATATGAGCGCCCAAACGACGTTGCGACCCCGCCGGCGGCTAGTAAACCTCAGTAACTTCCCGCTATTTCGCGGTACCGCTATCGCGGTACTCGTCGGTATGTACCTGCCGCTCCTATTAGTGGTGATCTATTCATTCAATAAGAACCGGGTGGTACAGATCTGGACCGGGTTCTCACTTGAGTGGTACAGCTTCGTCTTCAATAGTGACGACATCCTGCGAGCACTGCAGAACTCGCTCATCGTTGCGGTCGTCGCAACCATTTTGTCAACCCTACTCGCACTCGGTGCCGCCCTCGGCATGTTGCGCATGGCCAGGTCCGGACGGGTATTCGCCTGGGGCTTACTGGGCGCCCCGCTCATCATCCCGGAGATCGTGCTGGCGGTCGGCACCCTCGGGTTCTTCTTGACCATCAAGGTGCCACTTGGGCATGTCGCGTTGATACTCGCGCACACCGCCTTTTGCATCCCCTTTGCCTTGTTGCCGATCCGGGCGCGCCTTGCCGGCTTGGATGCGGCCCCCTTCGAGGCCGCCACCGATCTCGGTGCCAATGAATGGCAGATCCTGCGCCGCATCACCTTGCCGCTGCTGGCTCCCGGGATCTTCGCCGGGGCCTTACTCGCATTCGCTATCTCATTAGACGATTTCATCACCTCGTTTTTCATTGCCGGGCCGGGTGCCACCACCTTGCCCGTCTACATCTTCGGGATGATCCGGTCAAATGTGACCCCGGCGATCAACGCCCTGTCTACCCTTCTGCTGATCTTTTCGGCTACCCTGCTTTTGGCGGTATATCTACTAAACAGAATAAGGAGAAGCGACTAATGATTCGACGATCCAAAGTAACTAGATTGGCGACATCTACAGCAATCATCGCTGCGGGTGTTTTAGTACTTGCCGCCTGCGGGGGCGAAACAACCACCACGCCACCCTCGGCTGCAGCACCCTCGGCTGCAGCACCTGTGGCCAGCGAGGCACCGGCCGCATCAGCACTGCCGGCAACCGGCACCGGTGAACTGCACCTTTATAACTGGACCAATTACATCGATCCCGCGCAGCTTGATGCTTTCACCAATGAAACGGGCATCAAGGTAATCCTTGACACCTACGATTCGAATGAGACCCTGCTCGCCAAGTTGCAGGCGGGTGCCACCGGCTACGACGTCATCGTGCCCAGTGACTACATGGTCGCCCAGATGGTCGAACTCGGCCTGTTGGAGAACATTGGCGTCAACACCTTGCCAAATGCCGCCAATATCAAGCCGAATCTGGTCGATGTCTACTGGGATCCAGGGCGCAGTTACTCCGCTCCGTACATGTATGGCACCACCGGTATCGGCGTCGACACCACTGATCCAGCGGTTTCGGGCATTGCTTCTTGGAAGGATTACTTCGCCGCCGGAGCGGTAGCTGGCAACTCCCTTGATGTGCTCAAGGATCAGACCGAGGTAGTCTCCGCGGCACTACGTGCCGGCGGCGTTGCTCCGGCCGACCTTTGCTCAACCGACAAGGCGCAGTACGCCGCGGCCCAGGAGCTGCTGTCGACTTTCAAGCCGAAGGTGATCGACTCGGACGGTGGCATCGAGCGCATGGTCAAGGGTTCGAGCAAGGCGCGCATGGCCTGGAACGGATCGGTGCACCGCATGACAACCGATAATCCGAACGTGGCATACGTCTATCCGTCAGATGGGCTGAATCTTTGGGCTGACAACCTCGTCGTACCAGTTGGTGCGCCGAATATTGAAAACGCGAAGATCTTCATCAACTGGATGATGGGCCCCGAGCAGGCTGCTGCTGCCAGTAACTTCAGTGGTTACGACAATGGCATCACCGGATCGGACGCCTTCATGGACGAGGCACTAAAGACCGACCCGGCAGTTGTGGTACCGGCCGACAAGGTAGCCCTTATCTCGCCGACGCCGAACTGCGGCCAAGAGGCCCGCGACCTATACACCGAGGTCTTCACCTCCTGGCAGTCGGGTCAGTAGTAACAGGGCAAGTTGCTTGGCCCTGCTAACGCAGGGCAAAGCGAAATGGCCCAGCTAACGCAGGGCAAAGCGAAGGGGTGGATCCGCGAGGATCCACCCCTTCCTCGTGTAGTACAGATTCCCCTTAGGGGAACGAGACCTCCGGCACCGTGGCCATCGCCTCGGCCAGCCGAGCATCCGAGAACTCCTCGTCCACCATTTCACCGCGCAGATACTGGTCGTACGCCGGTAGGTCGAAGTGGCCATGGCCGCAAAGTGCCGTCAAGATCACCGTCTCCTCACCGGTCTCCTTGGCTTTCAACGCCTCGCGGATTGCCAAGGCAATCGCATGGGTTGGCTCCGGTGCCGGCACGATGCCCTCGGTGCGGGCGAACTGGATTGCCGCCGCGAAGCATTCGGTCTGGGGTACTGCGACCGCGTCCATCATGCCCAATTCGTAGATATGTGAGATCAGCGGTGACATCCCGTGGTAACGCAGGCCACCGGCATGAATCGGGTCTGGAATGAAGTCGTGACCCAGGGTGTGCATCTTCATCAATGGCGTCATGCCAGCGGTATCACCGAAGTCATAGCGGTACTCGCCACGAGTCAGTGACGGGCATGAGGCCGGCTCAGCGGCGACGATGCGCGGTGAGATCTTGCCGGCCAGCTTCTCGCGAATGAACGGGAAGGAGAGCCCGCCGAAGTTCGACCCCCCACCGGTGCAGCCAACGATCATCGTTGGGGTGTCGCCGGCCATCTGGAGTTGCAGGATTGCTTCCTCTCCGATGATCGTCTGATGCAGCAGCACATGGTTAAGGACCGAGCCAAGTGCGTAACGGGTGTCGGCATTTGTCGCTGCCACTTCAACGGCCTCGGAGATCGCGATACCCAGGGAGCCGGTCCAGTTACGTGGATCCTGCGCAAGCTGCCGACCGATTTCGGTTACATCAGATGGCGACCGGTGCACCTTCGCGCCGAAAGCCTCGATCATCAACCTGCGGTAAGGCTTTGAGTCGTACGACGCGCCTACCTGCCATACCTCGCAGTCCAGGCCATATAGGGCACAAGCAAATGAGAGTGCGGTGCCCCACTGGCCGGCACCGGTTTCCGTGGTGAGGCGCTTGGTCCCTTCCTTCTTGTTGTAGTACGCCTGCGGCACCGCGGTATTGGGCTTATGCGACCCGGCCGGTGACACCCCTTCGTACTTGTAGTAAATACGTGCCGGTGTACCGAGGGCTTTTTCCAAGCGATGGGCCCGAAACAGCGGCGACGGCCGCCACTGGCGGTAAACATCAAGTACCCCGCCGGGGATTTCGATGTATCGATCCATCGAAACCTCTTGCATGATCAAGTCCATCGGGAACAGCGGTGCTAGGTCATCGGGGCCGACCGGATCCATGCGGCCCGGGTGCAGCGGTGGGGGTGGCGGGGCCGGCAGGTCGGGCATGATGTTGTACCAGGTGGTCGGCATCTGGTCTTCGGACAATACGTACTTATGCTGGCGAACAGTGTCGTCCATCTGGTAACCCTTTCTCGTCATCAAGTTGGCGCTAGCCAAGTGATGGGCAGGCTACGCCGATGCCGCCGGGGACGCGACGTGAATCTAAATGTTCGCGGTGCCGGGCCTGGGCCACCGGTTCCTCGAGGGAACACGGTGTTACTGATGGGGCTCTAGCTTATTTATGTGTCTCTTGAGGTAAATGGGACTAACTGTGGGCCATCCCACAAACCCTTGGCGTGGCGTCCGAAAATCGGTCCCGAGCCTGTTGTGAACAAGGTCCTTCGCCATAGCGTCATCAAGTCGCATGGTTCCAAGCCGGTCCCCCGACCGGCCCCGTGCGGCGTGTTTTTTGTAGCAACGCGAAGGAGACGTGCATGCACGCCCACCTCAAGAAGCTAACCACCGCGGCACTTGCCGCCGCCTTGATCACCGGGCTGGCCGTGGCCCCGTCGGCCTCGGCTTTGGCCCCGGTCGCCGGTGCCGACAAGAACACCGTCGGGCCCCTTTCCACCCGATTGGCCCAGCCCTTGACCGCAACCGAAATCCCGGTACCCACCATGTCCCGGGTCCTTGAACACCTGGCCTCGGTGCCCGCCCGGACCCCGCGCCAGCGCCTAGTGGCCCACGTCGCGCTGCTGCGCAAGCAGCTCACGGCCCTGGGGCGCAAGCAGGTGGGCGATGCCTACCGCGCCGGCAGCTCCGGGCCCAATGCCTTCGACTGCTCGGGCCTGACCCGGTACGTCTTCAAGCAGGTCACCGGGCGCAACCTGCCGCACTACTCCGGTGCCCAATACAAAATGGCCAAGAAGGTCTCCCGGAAGAACGCCCAGCCCGGGGACCTCGTGTTCTACCTGCGTGGGAGCGCCCACCATGTCGGCCTGTACCTGGGCGACGGCAAGATGGTCCACGCCGTCGGGCGAGGCAAGCGGGTGCGGGTGCAGTCGATCTTCGGGCCCTGGTACACCCGCCACTACTCCGGCCTGGGCCGCATCCTGCCGGCCTAGGCGCCATGGCAGTCTGCTCCTACCAAGGAGGTGGAAAGTGACTGCGCCAACCATCAGCGTCTGCATACCAGCACGTGACGAGGCTGCGACAATCGGCGCGGTGATCTCACCCCTGCACGAACTAGGTGATCTCATCGACGAGATCCTCGTCGTCGATCATGGCTCGACCGACGACACGGCCGCGGTCGCGAGCCGCGCGGGCGCACGTATTGTCGCGGCCGATCGGGTGCTCTCCAGTTTTGGCCCGACTCTGGGCAAGGGCGATGTGCTCTGGCGCTCTGTGCATGCCTCACACGGTGAGATCATCGTCTGGCTTGACGGCGACCTTGAGGTAGGTACCGCCGACTACGTGCGCGCCTTGATAGCACCGTTGCTTGCGGACGACAACATCTCTATGGTCCGGGCAACCTATGACCGCACCCTTGCGGGCAAGAGTTCAGCCGGGGGCCGCGTCACTGAACTGACCGCGCGCCCTGCCCTCAAACTCCTGCAACCCCAACTTGCACATATCCGCCAGCCCCTTGGGGGTGAGTACGCAATCAGGCGCACGGTGGCTTCATCCTTGCCCTTCGAGGTTGACTACGGAGTTGAAATCGGACTCTTGATTGACGTAGCGCATGGCTATGGCGTCAATTCGATTCGCCAGGTCGAGTTGGGCCCACGTGTGCACCGCAATCGCACCCTCGCCGAACTCCATGTGCAGGCCGGTGAAGTCCTGCGGGCTATCTTGGCGCGGTCTGGCCATGCGGAGTTAGTGAGTAACGTCCGGCCGGCACTTAATACCTTGGGCATTGCTCCCGGCAGCACCGTGGCCTAACTACGACTCAATATCGTCCACAACGTATTTTGCTACGGCAAGTGCACTTGTCCAGGCAGGTGAAACGGCATTGAGCATGTGGGTCGATCGATCGCCATGCTGAAAGACAAAATCCATCTCCAGCCTGCGCGTCGGTAGGTGAAATAGCTGTGCGCGCACCCCTGGGCGGCCCTTTATTCTGAAGTCCGCGGGTACGACGGACGGCACCAGTGCGCGGGCTTGATTGACCAAGTGCCTGCGCGAGTACTTCGGCAGCTCACTGCGCAACAGGCCGGCTACGTCATGATGACTGCTTCGGAAGAAACTTGGATAGGTACGGGCAATGCTCGCGAGTTCGCCGGCAGCAAAGCCAGCAACTCCGCCGTAATCCTCGCGCCAAAGGGCGGGTATCGCGGTCGGGCCGATTTTCGCCTTGCCGTCGACCGTTACGGTCAGATGCACCCCGAGAAACGGATTACGCGGATCCGGCACTGGATACACATGACGCTGCAGGCGCCCGGGCGCCCAGGAGCCGTACCAATACAGCCCCTTGAACGGGAGCATGCGGTACTCCTCGCCAACCCCGAACCAGTGCGCGACTTTGTCGGCGTATAAGCCGGCCGCATTGATCACATAGCCGGCGCTAAATCGCTGATCGGTGGTCGTTACGAGTCCCGGCCCGGCCCCGGTTACCTCCGCCCCGAGGAGCACCGAGCCACCGCGCTCGCGAACCCGCGCGGCTAAGGCCTCTACGACGGCGACCGGGTCGGCCACCGCGGTTGTCGGTGACCACAGCGCCAACCCGTGGGTCTGGGCCAACGGCTCGAGTTCACGCAGTTGGCCTTCATCAATCAACTCAAGCTCAACGCCGTTGGCTTGGCCGCGAGCAAAAAGCTCACGCAGGGCCGGCAACTCGCCTGCCCCTTGCGCGACAACCACTTTCCCCGTTTCGCGAACGGCAACCCCGCGCTCCGCGCAAAACTCATGCAAAAGTTGATTACCCTGCCGGGTCAGTTGGGCCTTCAGGGAATCGGGGGCATAATAGAAACCTGCATGCAGCACGCCGCTATTGCGCCCGGATGCATGTGCGGCCAGCCGATCCTCTTTCTCCAACACGACAACCTTGGCGCTTGGGTGCCGTGCTAACCAGGCATCGGCGAGGGCCAACCCCACGATTCCGCCCCCGATGACAACCGCATCTGCTGTCGTCGACTTGCTCATGCCAGTTGCCAAGTGACACTCACTCGCAAGCCACCACTCTCATCTCGCGTGGCGACCGCATCGCCCCCATGTGCGCGAGCCGCCTCGCGCACTAGCGCTAAGCCCAGCCCGCTGCCACCCGCGACCCCAGTTGCGCCGCGGGTGAAGCGCTCAAATATCAATTCATGCTCATCCGCGCCGACACCTGGCCCATCGTCGGTGACAACCAGTTTGGCGTACCCGCCCTCAACTCCAACTCCAACCGATATCACTGACCTCGCATAATTCATCGCATTGCCAAGGAGTTCATCTATCACCCGAGCAGGCACGCCCGGGCCCGCAAGGATCCGCGCACTATCGACCGTGGCGATCTGCAACTTAAGGCCGCGCTCATCGGCTAAGTAGGAAGCCGCCTCCACCCTTGCTCGAGCCGTCGCGGAGAGATCCACGACCTGCTCCCCACTATTACCTGCATCACTGCGTGCTAGGGCAAGTACTTGGTCAATTCGCCGAGCGAGCCGATCAACCTCAGCGGTTGCAGCCTGAGCTTGCTCCTGGACCGCGGCCTCCGTGCTGATGTCCTCAATCGCCTCCAGCCTTAGTCGGACGCCGGTAAGCGGAGTGCGCAGATGGTGCGAGGCGTCGGCTGCGACTCGCTGGGTTCGGTGAACAATCCCGCCTAGTTTTTCTGCGGTTTCATTCAGGGCATGACCGACCGCTCGGACTTCATCAGGGCCGTTGGTCTCCGATGCGCGAAGGGCTAGATCATCAGGGAGGGCCTTGGCCACCGCAGCAACCGCAAGTAGCGGAGCAGCGATCGACCGTGCGAGCAACCAGGCAACTAGTGCTGCAGCGATCACCACGGCGCCGACGAAAGCCAAGAGCCACAACTGGGTCTCACGGATCTGTGCATCCACCTGGATCTCCGGAAGCGACAGCCGAACCGCAGCGACAATCTCGTAATTCTGGATTATTGGCGCTGCGACATAGCGCAGATCCGCGCCGATGGTTTGCGAGTATCGAACATCGGAAGTCACAGATCCGGTCAGAGCGGAGTCAATCTCAAGGCGGTCAAATACTCGGTCAAGTGAGGTGTTGTCGCTATCGGCCAGCAGGCTGCGATCCGGATCCACCACGACCACCCGCGCGCCGGTTTCACGCGCGGTCGCCTCAGCTGTTGCCGCCCAATCGAAATACGGCTCCGATGACATCTTTGAAGCGGTGGCCAAGGTATCGACCTCGAGTCCGGAAACAAATGCCGACCGCTGATCATTTGCGACAAGCAGGGACATCGGAATCGCGAGTGCAACCGAAACAACCGCAACCAACAGCGCCATGACGATGACGAGCCGGCGCGTCACGATACTTCCTGAACCAGCCGATACCCAACCCCGCGCACGGTCTCGATGAGTTCAGCAGATCCAAGCTTCTTGCGCAGGGAGGCCACATGCACATCAAGGGTCTTGCCCGTGCCAATCCAAACTGGGTCCCAGACCCGCGAGAAAAGCTCCTGCCGGGTTACCGCACGGCCGGGCTCCTCGGCTAAAACCGCTAGCAGATCAAACTCCTTTGCGGTTAACTCCACCACTTCGCCGTCTACGTGCACCACATGGCGCACTCGATCGACGATAACTCGCCCGGTATCAAGGGTCGATTCGGATCGCCGGCGCCGGGAAACAGCACGAACCCGCGCCGCCAACTCGCGCACACTAAATGGCTTGACCACGTAGTCATCGGCGCCGAGCTCCAGCCCGACGATTCGATCGGTCTCATCACCGCGCGCTGTTGCAATAATTACCGGGATGTCAGTCACCTTGCGCAGCTCGCGCAGCACTTCAAGGCCGTCACCATCTGGTAGGCCCAAATCCAGCAGGACTACGTCAATACTGCCCTTGCTGGCGGCAGCCACCACCTGACTGGCATAGGCAACGTGCTCGGTCTCGATGCCGTTGCGCTGCAAGCCCTCGATTAATGGGCCGGACACCGCCGGATCGTCTTCGACTACCAACACCAACATGTGCCCATAGTGGCATGTCAAACCGGCTGGCACTGGCCCGGGACGCAGTGCTTTCCCGCATTTCGCTCAAGCGGGAAGGCTCTTACCTTTACTTAACCTTGCTCTGGTGTGCATTTGGCATGACCCCACCTACTCTCATAACAACTGCACTTACGAACTCATTGACTTTAGTAGGAGGAAGCCATGAACCGAGGCACGACAATCGCCATCGTCTCCGCAGCAGCCGGGGTCTTGGTTGCCGGATCAATCGCGAGTGTCGCCGTCATCAATGCTGCTTCCGGTACTGCTGCGGCCGAATCCGTCGCCGTTACCGCGGTCGCTGACTCGGTGGCCAACCCGTTACCGCCCGTGCCGCAGGCTGACGCACCGGCACCACAGGCTGACACACCGGCACCCGAGCCCCGCGTGATCTCCGCGGATGACGCGGCCACGGTGGTACTGACGGCCAGCGGCGGCAACGCCACTGAGGCGCAGCGCGTTACGCACGGCGGCTACGACGCCTGGGCAATCACCGTTACCCGCGCCGACGGTTCAGTGGTCCGTGGATTCGTCGAAGCATCTAGCGGCGTCATCTTTGATTGGAACGTTGTTTCCGGCCCCACGAAGGCTACTCCGTCGAAGGGCAACGGCTACGAATCAGACGAGCACGAATCAGACGAGAACGAATCAGACGAGAACGAATCAGACGAGAACGAATCAGACGAGTACGAAGGTGGCGACGATGACTAATCCCGAGACTGTCAAGGTGACGGCAAGCCCGGCCCGCAAGGCACGCCGCAACTCACCGGCTGACAAAATTTGGTCGGCTGGCCTCGCCACTGCTACCTGCATCGGCCTGGTCGGGGTCATCGGTGTGCGCACTGTCGAAGCCAATGTCGACAATGCCGCTGCGTCCACGGCCACCGACATTGCTCTGGTTTCTGCCCAGGAGCCCACCACTTCGACCGGCCTAACCCGAGCCGATCTCGATGCCTACGCGGTGGCGCTAAGTGACGAGGCCGCGAAGCTAACCGCCTACCGGGCCGCCCTTGTTGATGCCGCGAACGCGCTGCAAGCAGCAGGCGGCCAGCCGGCGGTGCAGCAACCCAAGATCAAACAACCCAAGATCAAGCAACCTACGTTCAAGCAACCTGCGTTCAAGCAACCGGCCCCGGCCCCGGCCCCGGCCGCGCAACCAGCGCCGCAGTCGAACACCAAGAGCAGTTGACATGTCCGAGCGCAAATTCCGCGCGATGGGCACCGACTGCCATCTCATCGTCAATGCGACCGATGAGCAGGCGGCGACGCGCCTTCTTGAGCTTGCGCTCGAGCGAGTTGAGCTCCTCGAGGCCTGCTGGTCCCGCTTTCGCCCTTCAAGTGAGCTCAATCGCCTCAATGCGCAGGCTGGCACTGGTCCGAAGGTGGTCTCCGAGGATCTCTTGGCCTTGGTCGCGGCTATGCGTGAAGCCTGGTCGGCCACCGATGGTCTCTTTGATCCGACGATCTTGTCGTCAATGCACGCAATCGGATACGACGTGGATTTCACGACGATGGTAACCCGCGATGCGATTGCGGTTACCCAGGTCCGCCCAGCGCCGGGGATGGGCGATGTCCTCATCAACTTGGTCAATCACACCGTCACGTTGCCCGCTGGTGTCGGGATCGACCCGGGTGCGATCGGCAAAGGCTTGGCCGCCGACATCATCGTTACCGAGATCATGGCCGCGGGCGCATCCGGCGTGCTTGTCAACCTCGGCGGCGACATCGTCGGTGCCGGGATTCCAGATGACACTGACGGTGCGGCCGTTGACCGGTGGATCATCGGCGTTGAGGATGAACGGATTGGGTCTGCACCCAACTCCGCTGGCACCGACCGCGTCACACATTGGCTTAGTTTCCCTGCTGGTACTGCGCGGTCGGCGGTCGCAACCTCCACCGTTTTGAAGCGTCGATGGGCTGATGGGCGGCACCATGTCATCGACCCCCGCACCGGGGATATCTCCCGTGGTGATCTACTGCAGGTCACCGTGGCCGCCAAAAGTGGTGCTGCCGCCGAAACCGCGGCAACCGCAGCCCTGCTGCTCGGCGCCGAGCGGGCAACCACGTGGCTGACTGAGCGTGGCCTACCTGCCCTGCTCATGACTGCAGATGACTTGATCATGACCGAAGACTCACTCGAACTAGTTGGCGGCCACCATGGCTGATATTCCATGGACCTGGCTATTGATTCGCGCCAGCGGAGTGACGACGTGGGGCCTGCTTACCGCAGTGGTGCTGTGGGGGATCTTGTTGCACACCAGATTGCTCGGGCGCCTCGCCTCGCCAATTCGACTACTCGACATGCATCGCTGGCTCGGCGCAAGCGCCCTGGCATTTCTACTGTTGCATATGGGGCTACTCCTGATTGACCCGAAGGTTGCTTTCACGGTGCCGCAACTACTCATTCCCGGCTTGGCTCCGTGGCAGCCATTCGCCGTTGCCCTTGGCATCATCGCTTTTTGGCTGCTCATTCCAGTATCTATTCTCGGACGCATTCGAACCAAACTCGGCAAGGCAGGTAACACCATCTTCAAGCGGGTGCACCTCCTCGCCTACGCTGCATGGCCACTTGCCACCGCGCACTACGTACTCGCCGGCACCGATGCCCTCACCGAGTGGTCACTTGCCCTTTTGATCACCGGTGGTGCGCTGATGGTGTTCGCGCTTTTGGCCAGGGGATTCGTCCCGGCGCCGGCGCCCCAACGACCGGCCCGCAAGGACCCGGTTCCAATTTCGTAGACGCAGCGCGCAAGCCGCGGTTGCGGCCGATGCCTGTGGGAGCATCAGCCCATGAGTACTTTCGGGCTGGACGGCGTGCTCCCTTGGGCTAAGGCCCACCATGTCGCCAGTACCTGCGCCCGGCCACTCCCGGATACTTTTGCCCGCCTTGATGAGGCGGCCGGCAGTATCCTGGCGCAGCCGATCTTGACTTTGTCCGCTGACCCCGCGGTTGATAGCGCCGCGATGAATGGCTACGCGGTCTGCGGTGCGGGCCCGTGGCTATTAACCGATGAGCCGACACTGCGACCAGGCCACGCAATGCGAATGCGCACCGGTGATCCGCTGCCCCAACACACCGATGCGGTGTTGGCCATGGAAGGTTCCATCTCCGAACAGCACGGCGATGGCACCCTGAGCGTGATCGCACTCGATGAATTGACCCAATTGCCCGATGAGCGCGCACGGCCCGGATTGGGTTCAGGAATCATTCGCGAGGCTGAGGTGGCGCCAAGTGGCGCACTACTGGTGCCCGCTGGCCGAATTGTCACGCCGCCAATTCTCGCGATTGCGGCGGCCGCTGGCCATGATGGCATCGTGATCGTCCGCCCACCTGTTGTGGGTGTGATCGTGCTGGGCACCTCATTGCTGTCACAGGGGCAATCACGTGATGGTCGGGTGCGTGATGCGCTCAGCAACACGGTGCCGTCATTTGTCGCAGCTTGTGGTGGTCGAGGCAATCCTGCGGTGCGCGCACCCGATACCGCCGAACTCTTGCTCCATGAGATTGACGACGCCGCGGTTGACGTGATCATCACCACCGGATCAACCGCGCCCGGCCCGGATAATCATGTGCGCCAGGTGCTGCGTGATCTCGGGGCGCACTGGCTAATAGACGGCGTCGCCGTCACACCCGGTGCGCAAATGCTGCTGGCAAAGTTGCCCGACGGCAGGTTCCTGGTCGGCCTGCCCGGTGAGCCGCAGTCGGCCCTTGCTGGCTTGGTCACCTTGGTTGCACCACTCATTGCGGCACTGCGCGGCGGAACTGCGGTGCGCGGCTATCCGACCGCGGTGCTCTTTGCCGACGCCCCGGCCGCCGAGTTCGCAGATGACACCCGGTTGGCCCCGATCAGACTTGAGCTGCTGGAAGCGGCGCAGGTCGCCTACCCGTTGGCCGATACCGGCCCCGCCGGGCTTGCGGGCTGGGCCCAGGCCGATGCGGTGGCCATCGTGCCCCCCGGTGCCGGTTTTCGCGGTGATGTCGTGCACCACCTGCCGATTTCCCGGTAGCCGCACCCGCACCCCTACCCGGGTATTTCCTATCACTCCGATAGGGTTACTTTTATGCACCTGGGAGCTATCGACCTCGCCTTGGCCCTGGGCGGCCTGATTGCCGGGTTGATGGTGGGCCTGACCGGGATGGGCGGGGCCGCCCTTGTCACCCCGATGCTCGTGCTGCTCTTCGGCGTCCCCCCGGCCGCCGCCGTCTCGAGTGACGTGGTCGCCGCCGCCGTGATGAAGCCGGTCGGTGCCGCGGTCCACATCCGCAACAAGACCGTGCACTGGGGCTTGGTCAGCTGGCTATCACTTGGCTCCATCCCCGGGGTCTTGATCGGCACCCTCATCTTCGCCAAGGTGCTGGCAACATCGGGTGCCGACGAGACCATCCGCACCTGGATCGGTGTCGTCTTGATCATCGCCCTGTGCGCGATGCTCCTGAAGACCTACCTAACCGCGCGCTCATCGAAGATCCATGGCGAACAAGAGCTGCTCGGCACGCGGCTGCCGGTGCGGATCATGCCGACCGTAGTTCTCGGCCTGATCGTCGGACTCATCGTCGGCATGACAAGTGTTGGCTCCGGATCCCTGATGGTCACCGTGCTCTTGCTCATCTACCCCTTGCTACGCCCATCAGTACTGGTTGGCACCGACCTAACCCAAGCAGTACCGATGCTGATCGCTGGCGCCATCGCGCACGCTGGTCTTGGCGACATCGATATCGCGGTAGTCGTGTCACTGCTAATCGGGCAACTACCCGGCGTCTACTTTGGGGCCCGGTTGTCATCGCGTTATGACGGACGCAGATTGCGCTATCTGCTCATGGTCGTGTTGGCCGCCACCGCCTTCAAACTCCTAGGCGCACCAAGTCTTCTCGCCGGCACAATCGCAATCCTCGGAGTCCTAGTCATCGGCGCCATGATGGTTCGCGAGCGAGTACGATCCAAGTCATCATGCGAGCCATCATCGTCACCGAGCCCGGCGGCCCTGATCAACTCAGGTGGCAAGAGGTAGCAGCACCTGTTCCTGGGCCCGGCGAAGTCTTAATTGACGTTGCCGCAACCGCGGTCAACCGCGCAGATATCCTGCAGCGGCAAGGCAACTACGCCCCGCCACCGGGTGCCTCGCAAATCCTGGGCCTTGAGTGCGCCGGGGTAATAAGTGCACTCGGCCTAGGTGTCAAGGCGGTCAAAGTGGGCCAGGAGGTAACGGCCTTGCTCGCCGGCGGGGGCTACGCAGAACAAGTTGCTGCACCCGTCGGGCAATTGATGAGCGTGCCAACCGGCATCGCGCTCAATGCTGCCGCCAGCCTGCCCGAGGTGGCCTGCACGGTCTGGAGCAATATCGTCATGACCGCCCATCTGGCCGAAGGCGAGTGGCTGCTAATCCACGGTGGCGGCTCCGGTATCGGCACGATGGCTATCCAGATCGCCCGCGCTCTCGGCGCCCGGGTTGCCGTCACCGCGGGCAGTGCGACCAAACTCGAAATCTGCGAGCAACTCGGAGCTGAAGTCCTGATCAACTACCAAGAGCAAGACTTCGTTGAAGTTATCGCTGACGTCACCGGTGGCCGGGGCGCCGATGTGATTCTCGACAACATGGGCGCCGCCTATCTGGAGCGCAATGTGCAAGCACTTGCCCGCAACGGGCGACTTGCCATCATCGGGATGCAGGGTGGTATCAAAGCTGAAATAAACATAAACACCTTGTTGCGTAAGAACGCAGCAGTGCATGCCGCCTCACTTCGAGGGCGCCCGGAATCTGAGAAGGCCGCGATCTGCCAACAGGTTGAACGCACCATCTGGCCGTGGATACCTGCCGGCATTGTCACCCCGGTTATCGGGGCCACCATGGCGCTAACAGACGCCGCGGCCGCGCACCAACTACTTGAATCCGGGGCGGTCACCGGCAAGATCGTGCTGACGGTCTAGGCCATAATCTCCAACGTGCGCAT
>SXGU01090598.1_pt1 | contig 27276 bp, 20 predicted proteins | sample 3174531 | NCBI WGS metagenome assembly SXGU01 (sample SAMN11356863, study PRJNA531348) | freshwater metagenome | isolation source: freshwater sample F1-140 | place: China: Fuxian Lake, Yuxi | collected 2017-12-25 | reverse complement strand
GAGATCATCATTCAGGCAGAGGCCGAAGATCTTCTATTCCCAGGACTTTCAGATCAATTGAGCGGGTCATCCAAGGGAGCGGGATACTAAACACATGAGTACAGAGACATCACGAATTCGCGTTACGGACCTCAGTGGTGTCATGCGTGTCGAATTTGTCGATAAGGACATTCTTGACGAGGCGGCTATTCGCCAGATCAGCACGGAACTTATAAAGCGAGCCGAGGCAGCAGCTAGTCCACGAATGGTGATTTCTTTTCGCGGGGTGGAGCATCTTTCCTCTGCGGCGCTTGGAACTCTGATCACAATCAACAGCCTGACGAAAAAGCGGGGAGGACAATTACGCCTTTCTGATATCAAGCCTTCGATCATGGAAGTCTTCACGATCACCAAACTGAACAAGCTTTTTCAGATATTCGAGACTGCCGAGAAGGCGCTCGAAGGCTTTGGCGGAAAATGATATTGGTGGTGTAGGACAAATGACATCAGCACCTCAACCCGTTGCAGAAGGCTCTGTTCGGCTCCACGAAATTAATAAAGAGATCGAAAGCATCCAGGAATTGATTGAAGGATTGCTTTCTCAATTCGGATATCCAGATGCTGCGATGTTCGCAATCCGACTATCGCTTGAAGAAGCGATGATGAATGGTTTTCGACATGGGAACCTCCAGGATCTCAGTAAATTTGTTGAAGTCCGCTGGCGTATCGATTCGCAATCCGCAAACTTTCATGTGATTGATGAAGGCGAAGGATTTGATCCTGATGCGGTTCCAGACCCAACGCTCGACGAGAACTTGGAAATCCCATCAGGTCGAGGATTAATGTTGATTCGCGCATATATGTCGGACGCGCGTTATCACGATCCCGGCAATCACCTGGAGATGAACTTTCACAAAGTCGCAAAATAGTGAGGACTAAATTATGAGCGCTGGCACACAGAAATCTCCTACGGCAACAATTCGTTGTGGCGTCATAGGCGTAGGGCGAATGGGCAAGCATCATGCAAGACTCTGCGCTCAACTTGAAGGCGCCGATCTAGTCGGCGTGGTTGATGAAAGTGCCGCTCGACGCACCGACATGATCGAACAGTATGGTTGTGGAGCGTTCGCTTCGGTTGATGAATTGATTGCGGCTGGTGTGGACGCATGTGTGGTCGCAACGCCGACTGTGACGCACCGCGCCATCGTTGAACAACTGCTCGCGGCCGGCGTTCACTGTCTGGTCGAAAAACCACTCGCTCCCGATGAGATTCAAGCTCGCGCTATGGCAGAAGCAGCGAAGCGCGGCACCGCAATCTTGCAAGTCGGACATGTTGTTCGATTTGATCCAGTAATGGTTGCGATTCGAAACATTCCAAATTTGCGACCTCGTTTCGTCGAAGTTGATCGAGTCTCTCCGATGACATTCCGATCGGTTGATGTCGGAGTGGTCTTGGACATGATGATTCACGATCTCGATGTGCTGATTATGTTGATGGGCAATGAGCCCGAAGAGATTCACGCCAACGCTGTGAGCGTGCTGGGTGAAGCGGAAGATGTTTGCAACGCCCGCCTTGTTTTCCCTGCAGGTCCCGATGGAATTCGATGCACTGCAAATGTCACTGCAAGTCGATTGGCGCTGAAGACCGAACGCAAAATGCGAATCATCAGCGAAGACACATATGTTTCCGCTGACTTTGGGGAACGCAAAGGAACAGTTGTTCGCAAGGCTGTCAACGCGGAGCAACTTGCGGAAATTCGCGCGCGTTTTCAGCGAGGTGATGACTTGTCAGGTTTGAATTATCTCGAATTGGTCAAAGTGGATGCGCTTGATGTCGGCCAAGGCGAGCCGCTCAAGTTGCAACTCGAAAATTTCCTTGACTCCATTCGTAGTGGCGGACATCCATTCGTAGATGCCGAAGCAGGATTCGCCGCGGTTCGTACTGCCCAGCGAATCGTCGAATGTGCCCGTCGCGCTGGCTCGCGTATGGTCTAGTCGCGGGATTCACCGGTGCCCAAACCGCTTTATGGCAGTCATCTTTCCGTCGCTGGTGGAGTGCATCTTGCAATCGAAGAAGCGGTTCGCCTGCGAATGGACGCAGTCCAAATCTTCACCAAGAATCAAAGACAATGGTCGTCGCCACCGCTTGCCAATGAGCAGGTGGAATTATGGCGCGCCGCCGTACGCGCAGCAAATTGGAGCGATGCCCCGCGAAGAATCGTCAGTCATAATTCATATCTAGTCAATCTTGCTTCGCCGGATGATGCGCAGAGATCGAAGTCCATCGCACTTCAGCGAGATGAACTGGAGCGCTGCGAAACGCTGGATATTGCATGGTGCGTTATGCATCCAGGTGCTCATCTTGGCACGCCTCGGCGACCAAGCAGTCCGAATATTTTGCGCGCACAGCCCAACGCGGATGAACTCGCGGGATTGAAGCGAATCGCGGCATCATTGGATGCGATTCATGCCGACACCTCCGGCTGGAAAACCGTCACTTGCCTTGAAACCACAACGGGCTCTGGAACAAATTTGGGTTATGACTTTTCACACCTCGCAATCATTCGTGATTTGGTGAAGGATCCGCAGCGTGTTGGAATTTGCATGGACACTTGTCATATTGTCGCTGCGGGATATGAAATGTCGACTCCCGCTCTGGCAAAAGGCGTTCTTGATGAATTCGATGCGATATGTGGGCTGACAAATCTTCGCGTCGTGCATGTCAACGATTCGGTCGGCGCGCTTGGATCGCGCCGAGATCGGCACGCGCATATTGGTCAGGGTTGCTGTGGAGATGCATGCTTTCACGCTATTCTTGGACGCAGTGAACTTCGAGCAGCGCCAATGATTTTGGAAACCCCCAAAGAAGATCCGCAAAACGGACAAGAGTGGGATCTTGTCAACATCGATGCGCTCGAGCGCATTCGAGCGAATGTCGCCTTGGCCACCACGCCACGCCGTGGTCTGGTGCAGCGATCACTGATGTCGGCAATCATGTCGATGACAGTTGCTGGCTTCGTTGCATATTCGATGTTCAATGGAATCGGCTGCCGAGCATCGAGCAATGTCCGCCCATTTTCAAACCAATCGCAGTCAAGCGCAGCATCGCAGGAACCAACCAAAAATGAGCAATTGAAATTGGCTTCAGCAGATCAACTTCTCAAACAAGGTGACAACGAATCTGCGCTTGCGATTTTTCAGGAAGTGCTCGCACAGAATCCATCATTGCCAGAGGCGTATATCGGGATTGGCGATGTTCGATTCGCTCAAGGCCGATACGGCGATGCTGAACCAAACTATCGCCGAGCCTCGCGGCTCGATCCCGCGGACTTTCAAGCGCAGTATGGACACGGCCGATCTTTGCAGATGCTCGGAAGACTTGCCGAGGCGATTGGTGCATACCAACGTGCGATCGTGGCTAATCCAAGGAGCGCGGAGGCGAATCTGAATATGGCGACTGCATATCTTTCGCTTGGCGACGCACGAGTTGCAGCGCAATTTGCGGAGCGCGCAATCGTTCTCGAGCCTCGCAATGGTGCAGCACACGTCAATCTCGGTGTGTCATACGAGCGATTGGGCCGACCTGCAGAAGCGATTCAGCAATATCAAGCCGCTGCCGAATTGATGCCTCCGACGACGCAGTTGATGATCAATATGGTCAATGCGTATGTTGCGGATGGTCGGTATCCCGAGGCGGTGAATACCGCGCTCGCGTTGACAAAACTTTCGTCTGTTCCCGAAACATTCGAGCGATTGGGCTGGGCTGAATTTCGCGCTGGGAATTACGATTCCTCCAGCATTGCATATCGACAAGCGGTTGTGCTTGACCCTCGATATTGGCCAGCTTGGAATGGCATCGGTGTCAACGCGTTGAATCGTTGGCTCGCATCCGAAAAGCGTGATAGTCAAGCTGGTGACGAAGCCCGTCGCGCATTTCGATCATCGATGCAATCAAATCCCAATCAGCCAAAAGTTCTGAAGTTGTATACCACCTACGGACTGTGAGTTTGACCAATGCCAACTGTTGACATCCTCGAATTTTTCGATTCTCCAAGCGACCAACCATTTGTCATTGAGCACATCAATGAAGAATTCACTTCGGTCTGCCCTAAGACTGGGCATCCAGACTTTGGAATTATCACCCTGCGCTATGAGCCACTTGCAGTGTGCGTCGAATTGAAGTCCCTCAAGATGTATTACCAGTCCTTCCGCAATGAAGGGATTTTTTATGAAGCTGTCACCAACCGAATCTGCGAAGATTTGACAGAGGCGATGAGCCCAGCGTGGTTGCAAATCATCGCTGACTGGCGAGGCCGCGGCGGAATTCGCTCGCGGATTCTCGCAAGTTCTGGCAACGTTCCCGCAATATGGGCGCGGGGATGATTCGCTGAATCTCTACTTATTCTTCTCGACAGATTTTTGGTTCAGCTTCACAGCAAGCTCTGGTCCAAGAACGCGTTCTAGATCACGGCGCAGTGCGGCATCTAACTCTTGGCGAGCAAAGAGAGTTCGCCGCAGAATGTCATTTGCGGGTCCTACTGCATCGTCAGTCGCATCAACAAGACTTTGTTGTTCGACTGCGGTTTGAAAAAGCGCTTCGCTTGCGGGCCCATATGCAGATGCCAATTCGATTATTGACTGCGCCATTTTTTCTTTCGTCTGCGGATTGTTCGACTCCTCACTCTCGCTGATTTTCAGCGCACGGATAATCCACAGATCGCCAGTGCCAAGGAACTTTGCAAGCGATGGATACGCCGTTCGTCGAAAGACATCCTGAAAACTTTTGGCATCCTTGTCGGGCAAAGTCGACAGAATCTGTGCAAGCGAGGCATTTTGGATCGATGTAATTTGCTTCGATTCGTTTATGCACCTGGCACGTTCAGCGGCCATCTGATTTGAATAGACTTCGAATTCGGTTAAGACTCTGGGATTATCCGCATCCTCTTCGATCGTTCGAAAAAGTAAGTCATCGTTATTGATGGCGTCGGCCATTTTGGCGGTAAATATTGTTTGATTCGCAGTAAGGAAAGCGATCAGCGCATCGGAGAGTTTGCGCAAAGGCGGCAAGAGCGCTTGATTATTTGCCTGGATAATCGGCGCAATCAAGTCTTGGATTTGTTTATGGGATTCAGCGATATGCGTTGCGCGCAGAATCGTTTCAAAATCGACTTGCCAAAGAGGTTCGATGGAAATTAGTTGGATTTGTTCCAGCAGGCACTTGATCACATTGCGCTCGATACTTCGCAAATGGATCAAGCGATATGTCTCGACCAGCGAACCCTTGGGTGCAGTCGAAAGAATCGCAGAGAGTTGGGAAAAGAATCGCTCGGAGTTTATTCTGTCCGCTCGAAGTTGTTCCTGTCTGAAGCGTGCGATTTCCTGAAAATCAGCGGCGGATGGTCCGCCAGTTTGATTCTCTGGCGTGCTTGATACGCGCATACCAACTTCGGCCCATCGATTCGACATATCGTTCGTCGAGCGGATGAGCGCTTCAGAGAAATCTTGTTGAACTATGAGCGCGAGGTCTCGTTGATCCGCGGTCGCCTCGGTCGTATCGAGAATATTTTTCATCCCACTTTTGTCAATGGGACTGACATTGCAAAGCGTTCCAAAGACCATCTCCATCTCCATCCGAATCGACTCGGTTGACATTTCGATTGCCGCTGGAGATTCGATCTTCGCAGTCGTTGGATTCTGCTTCGCAAGCATTGCGATCTGGCTTCGAAATGAGTCAGAATTCGTCGTCAATTTTTCCGTCAATTCAATCTCGGCTGGCAATCCCAATTCGATTCCTTTTGAAAAGCGACTCCAGCAACTCTCGTCATATCGCTTCGCCGCCGCCGTCAAGAGGGTTAAGCACTCGGTGCGCCACTGTTTTTCGAAAGTGGTTAATGCCGCCAATGAATCCGCGGTTACTCCCGAAGCTTTTCGCAGCATCTTTGCGGATCTCTCAGCACCGCTTCGATCCCACTCGACTCGTGGATATGCGCGGGAATAAAAGTTTATCCAAATATCCCAAGCCGCTTCTGCGTTGGTATGACCAGCAATTTGTCCGATGAACGATCGCTGTGTTTCTCCGATCTTCTGAAATGCCTCGGATGCGCGGAGGAGTCCATCCGCTCGTACTTGTTGAATCGATTTTTTCCAATTTTCGAATTTATTTCGCATTGCCTCGCCATTCTCGATAAGATTGTTCTCAGCATTCTCATAAGGGTTTGCTTCGTCAATAATTTCTGCTTGATTCATCGTCTTCGAAATCGAACGCTCTTTCGCAAGTCGCGCCGTTCGAATGGGAGTTTCAAGCAACGCATTTCGCGCAGTGCGACTCAGACCTGCCATCTCCGCATCATGCGCGGCAAATTGAGGGCGAAGCGATAAACGAATTGCTTCGTCTTTATCAAATTTGGCGAATACGTTCTCGACAGAAAAATCCAAAGGACTTGCCGAAATATGTACTGCGATAAAAAAGAGTTTGTCACGGCGGAGATTCACCCAATACTGAAATCGTTGCGCAGCCTGCCGATCAGTATCGCTGAGCATCGCGGAACCGATTCCATTCGTCAGTTGCGCATCTATGGCATCACATTGCGCAAGTTGATGCTCATATTGTTTTTTCAATTCAGTCGCCTCGCTTAATTCCAGCGGGGATGGGAAGAAAGGAAGATTGAACGTCGTGCTATCAGTCGGCGCGTTCAGAGCCAGTTTGATATACGCCTCAATCGCGGGCATCGCAAGCTGAATCCCTGCATCGGAAGCGCCAAAGCTTCGCAGGCGTTCACGACACTCATTGCTCGAAATCGGAGCTTGGAAGTCAATGCGCGGCGCGCTCTGTGCGTGACTCGGCGCAAAACTCAACAGAACAATTCCAGCTGCGAATAATGTCAAAACATCAGTCGCAAGCGTACGAACCCTCTGAAGCATTTTAAGGTGATTGAGAGTGTGCATAGCTAAATGCTAACACTGCAACCACGGTTTTCATTAAAAAAGACTTTTTTTCACGCGGGTTCTGACAGCACAAACTGCTTTCAATCGATGAAAGAGCCCATTTCAGTTGGATAATCCCCAACATAAACCTGAACATCGCCTTCCACCGTCCGCAGCACAACGAGATTTGTTCCCTTATTCAAGACCCCATAGTTCGAGTTGTTGTCATTGCGGGCATCTGTCGCAAGCCAAGAGCCTTTTCGCACTCGCACTTGTACATCGCCATTGATCGCTTCCAATTGATACGAGCCCGCACTGCGCGGAGGTACACGCCAATCAATCGAACCTTCTTTATTGAGGACTGTCGATGGAAGGCGAATGGGGTTGTTCGTCGCAACGCGGACATCACCTTTCGTTGTTTCGATATCGACACCATCTTCAAAATCCGTTGCCATCACATGCCCACGACTGGTTCGCACAACGACCACTCCCAAGCGTGGGACCGCAATGTCGATATCAATTGATTGAAACCACGGCTTGGCATTTTTCGATGTCGCATTGATGACGAGTGCTTTGCGATCACCACGATCGACCACTTCATATGTCAAGGAAATGTCGCTGAGAGAATCTTCGAGTTCTGAACGCGGTCCCATTTCCCTTGTCGCGCGCCGAACGAGATCCATTGTTCCGCCATCGGATTTGCCTGTCGAATGAATGACGACATCGCCGGCAAAATTATCGATCTCTACATCCATCACGCCACTCATCGGAATTTCAACAGACTTGCTCCGCTGCACTTCACCTCCAGCGGTCTTATTCCAAACTTGCACGACTCCGTATGCAAGCCCAGGTCTGGGATGAGCAGTGCAACCGCTCGTAAATGCCATACCGCTAGAAATACTGGCGATCACGATGATGAGTGCAAGTTGTCTCATATATAGAGCTGTTGATTTCACGAAAGCAGTCTAACGCTCACCCGCCTGTCGTAGGATTGTGTTGTGTCCTGCCTGCCAGCAATTCTCTGCGCCTCTCTGACCACCATCGCATCTGCGCAAGCACTGCCTACTGCGAAAGCGACTGCGCCTCCTCTCCCCCAATCCGAAAATCAGCAGATTTCCCCGTCAGTTCCAGCAACTCTAAAGCCTCAACCCGAGCGGGTCGACAAAGTGCGCCGAATTGCGCCTGCGCAAGTGGGAGTCGCGTTGCCGATGGACACAATCACCGTCACTCTTCCAATTGACAAGGCGGATCTCATTGATCCCAAGGCGAATTCTGGTCGATTGATCTTGTTCTTTCGTGCAGTTGACAGTCGCACCGAAGGCGAACCTTTGAACGGTCCATTCTTCGAGGACCCTCAGCCGATTGGATCCGTGGAAGTCGATTCGATCAAACCCGGCACGCCGATCAAAATCGCTGAAGCCAGCATCTGGTGGCCCGGTGGCAGCGAACTTTTCGAGGGTGAATATGAAGTGCAGGCCGTGCTCGATGTGAACAATGACGAGAGAGGGCATCTCGCTCCTGGAAATCTCGTATCGAAGGTCGTCACCGTCGATCTGACTCGTGGCTCGGCGGAAGTGATCGCGTTGGAACTCACGGAGAAAATTCCTCCGCCGGTTCTTCCAGTGCTGAAAAATGTGGAGTGGATCGATTTGACGAGTCCAATCCTTTCGAAGTCCATCGGTCGAGTTGTGACTCACCGAGCGGGGGTTATTTTTCCTGCGGAGTATCACAACCTGAAAGCAAAACGCCGAATTTGGCCGACGATTTATGTCATTCCTGGATTTGGAGGTCGGTGGACAGATGCGGCGGATTTGGCGCGAAAAATCAATCTCGCGGGAGTTTCCTTGCTCTGGCCACAGGCTGTTTATGTGATTCTTGACCCAGAAAGTTCACTAGGTCATCATGGATTCGTCAATAGCGCGCTGAATGGGCCGCGCGGTTTGGCGCTGGTCAGCGAGCTCATCCCATATTTACAAGAGCGTTTCCGATTGATTCGAGATCCTTCCGCCCGTGTGCTCACTGGTCATTCATCCGGGGCATGGACCAGCATCTGGCTCGCGCTCAATTATCCCGAGACATTCGGCGCGGCTTTCGCAAGTTCTCCGGATCCGCTTGACTTCCATACTTTTCAAATGAACGATCTTTATCGTGACGAAAATCTTTTTGTTGGCGAAGATGCAATAGAGCGTCCGAGTTTTCGAGAACCGATCGGGCTTGGTCACGAATTTGTGCCGATGCTGGTTCGTGAAGAGGTCCAAATGGAGCGCGCTATTTCGCCCAACGGAACTTCGGGCGAGCAGTGGGATTCTTGGGCGGCGATGTTCAGTCCTGCCGCAGAATTGGAGCGCAAGCCGCGCAGACTCTGCAATCCGATGACTGGGGTCATCGACCCTGTGACCGTCGAAGCGTGGAGTCGTTTCGATATCGCTCGACGCATTTCGAAGGACTGGAATGGATGGGGAAAATTATTCGTAGAGCGCGTGCGTGTGATCGTTGGCGAACGCGATTCTTTCTATCTTGAGCGTGCAGCGATTCGGTTGCGTGATGCAATCGCCACACACGCACAAGAACAAGCCGCTGCGGGAAAAGATTTTCCAACTGGACCTGGATATATCGAAGTCATTCCAGGAGCAACGCACGATTCTGTTTTTCCAATCGCGCAATTCAAGTTCAATGGAGAGATCCGCGAATATCTTCGCCGCGCAGGTCATCACGAGTGATTGCGATTCGACGCTACTCTGAATGTTCCTATGCGTGAAGTCCAAGACATCTGGTTTCGACGAGCCAAAGAGGAAGGCTATCGAGCGCGCAGTGCGTTCAAATTGATTCAGATCGATGATCGGCGAAAAATTCTTCGTCGTGGCGATCGTGTGCTCGATGTTGGTGCCGCGCCTGGATCGTGGACACAAGTCGCGGCGGCGCGCGTTGGCCCAACGGGATTCGTTTGCTCATTTGATTTGAAAGCAATTGATCCAAAGGGATTTCCAAGTCACGTTCGCGTGATGCAAGAAGATCTGAATAATCTTGATGCAGGTTCTTTCGATGGCGAGTTATTCAATGTTGTTATCAGTGACATTGGTCCAGATACATCCGGCGATTCATCTGGTGACAGCATTCGATCAGTTGCACTCTGCAACACATTGCTCGATCGCTTGCCTGTCTGGCTGAAGAAGGGCGGTCATGTGGTGATGAAGGTCTACGAAGGCGCCGACTATCCTGAACTCCTGCGCCGCACCGAAAAATTGTTTCGCGAGGTCAAGGGAGTCAAGCCAGAATCTTCGCGGCGCGAAAGTGTCGAGATGTTTATTGTGGGACAGGATTATCGCGGCGAGAAGATCGAGCAACCGCGGCAAACAGCGGCAAAAAAGCGCGGCTGGGGAGAGTGAACGATCGAGCGCAAGTTGGGATTTACCGCGCCACACTCGGTGCAAGCACTGACAATCTGCGAGCGACTTCTTCGACATTTGCCCGTGAATTGAAGGCGCTGATTCGGATAAATCCTTCGCCGCACTTTCCAAATCCCGCGCCAGGCGTTGTGACAACTTGCGCTTCGCGCAACAACATATCGAATGTCTCCCATGATCCAATTCCGCTGGGGCATGTCATCCAAACATAGGGCGAATTTGCGGCGCCATATGTCTTCAGGCCAAGCGCTTCACACGCCGCCGAAAGCAACTTCGCGTTGGCAATATAAAAATCCGTCAATGCGCGAGTCTGTTGCCGCCCTTCGGGTGAATAGAGCGCCGCTGTTGCGCACTGTACAGGCCACGAAACTCCATTGGAGCAAGTTGCCCATCTGCGCATCCAAAGTCCATGAAGCGCGACGCGCGTTCCGTTGCTCGATGCTCCGTGCAGTGTCTTGGGCACCACGGTGTATCCGCAGCGCACCCCAGTGAATCCGCCAACTTTCGAGAAGGATCGAAACTCGATTGCGCATTCTTTGGCGCCATCAATTTCATAAATCGAATGGGGGATTCCATCTTCACGAATGAACGCTTCATATGCGGCGTCAAACAAAATAAGCGCGCCGTTTTCGCGGGCGTATTTCACCCAGCGTGTCAGCGCAGCGCGATCAAGCACCACGCCTGTTGGATTATTTGGCGAGCAGAGATAGATCACATCCACTTTGCCGCTTGGCAATGCGGGAGAAAAATCATTCGCGGGGGTGCAGGGCAGATATGTGAATCCTTCGTATCCGCCGCCGGAAAGAGCAGCGCCAGAATTTCCATGCATCACATTCGTATCTGCATAAACGGGATAGACCGGATCCGTGATCGCAACTCGATTGCCCACGCCAAGGATTTCTAGGATCGCGCTTGCGTCAGGCTTGGATCCATCGCTGAGAAAAATTTCGTCGTCTGCGATATCGCATCCCCGAGAACGAAAATCTCCTTGCGCAATTGCTCCGCGAACAAAGTCATATCCAGATGGCGGGGGATATCCACGAAAAGTTTCGTGTTTGGTCAAGTCATCAATCGCCTTGCGCATCGCTTGCGCAGCGGCGGGTGGCAGAGGTTCGGTCACATCGCCGATCCCACAACGAATAATGCGCGCTGCGACGGTGGGATTTTCTTTCGCATACATTGCGACTCGCCGCGCGATTTCTGGGAAGAGATATCCGGCGGAGAGCTTGAGATAGTTTTCGTTGATGTGGAACATAGTTCGAAAGATCCTTCTTTTATGCACCTTGCCGCTTGATAATTCGAACCGCGTGTGCAGGGGGAAAATTTGCGACAACCAAGCGGTTCGTCACGATGTGCGCCTTTGCGGTTGATTGTTGAAATGCTTCAAAGCGGCGGATGTGATCGCGGCCGCCAGCGCCGATGAACGGACGCTTGATCGTCCGTACGCCCGCATATTCGAAGTATGTCATCTCTCCGCCGTCGCGCATCAAAGCCAGAAGCTGATTGAAAATCGACTGAGTCAGCGCAAGCGGGAAATTATTAAAAGGCAATCCACAAATCACGAAGTCATATCCGCCTTCAAGAGGGGCTTGTTCGATCGGCATCGCGTGCAATTTGACGCTGATTGATGGGTGGTGCGCGCGATAGTCCTTCAAGAGGCGATGTTCGAGATGCGCGCAGAAAACTTCGTTCACCTCCACGATGTCAAAGGAGTCATGGCCGCGCAAAGAGTTGAGGATCGCTGAAGTGAATGGCCCAGTGCCAGGTCCAACTTCTAGAATCTTTTTCTTCCCGCGGTGGCTTCGCAAAGATCGCGTCATCGCTTTTGCAAGTGCGGGAGAACTCGGAAAGACCGAGCCTGTTGTTCGGATATCTCGAATGGCTTGATGGACGAACTTCAACATAATTGGGGGATGAGTCTATCCGACATGACACAAATCACAGCGAAGAAGTCATTATCTCATCCGCGCCGAGGCCGAGAATCATCGCGGCAAAAACTTCTGAAATTTGACGCAAATCGCGGATATTCGCCAATTCGACGGTTGTATGCATATATCGAATTGGCAAACTGAGCAGGCCACTTGGAATTCCACCGGCGCGCGTGAAGATCGCATCGGTGTCGGTTCCGCTGCGACCAGGCGTCGCCGCGCGTTGGAGTGGTATGGATTTCGCAGCAGCAGCAGTCATCAATCTTTTGACGACTGCAGGATGCATTGCGCCACCGAGTGCAACTTTTGGTCCTTCGCCCATCTTGAATTGTCCGTGCTGCGCGTGGGAAATTCCGGGGCTATCGGTCGCGTGTCCGACATCGGTCACCAGCGCAATATCGGGTCGTAGGCTTTCTGCAATCATCGATGCTCCGTGCAGTCCAACTTCTTCTTGCACCGTGCTCACAGCGACGACACGAACTTTCAGTTGATCCTTCTGCTCGTGGACCAAGCGAAGTGTTTCTGCCGCGACGAATGTTCCAATTCGATTATCAAGCGCGCGAGCGACGATAAGTTCTTCAGTCATCATCATGCTCGCATCCAAGAAGACACCAGCGTCGCCGATATTCAGTCGTGCCATCGCCGAGGCTTGATCCTTCGCGCCAATGTCAATGAAGAGTTCGTGCAATTTGCGAACTTTCGCGCCAGCTTCTTTGTCTTGCAAATGGATCGCCGTTGCGCCCACAAGTCCAATGACTGGATTTTTGACGCCTGCGACAGTTGATAAAAACTGAATACGCTTTCCGACGATCGAACCCGCATCGATGCCGCCGATTGCTTTGCAATAAATAAATCCTTGCGCATCTATATGATTGACCATCAAGCCGATTTCATCCGCGTGTCCGCACACGGCGATAGTTCGCTTCGCTCCCACCGGCGCAATTTCCGCAAAACAGTTTCCGTATGCATCGGACCATGTTCGTGCGGCGCTTGGCTTCACATATTCCAGCCAGAGCTTTTGCCCAGGCGCTTCAAAGCCAGATGGGCTTGGCGTGTCGAGAAGTCGGTGAAGAAACGAAAGTGATTCAGGTCGCATAGACTTGTTAGAATAGGCAAATTCAAGTTCTTGCACACTCTATGGGGAAACAGATGATCAAAGAAATTTCACTCTCACCTTTTTCAGGTTGGTTGTTGCTGCCAATTCAGCTCATCGCATTTCCCATCATTTTGCTCTGTTTTGTTTTTTCAATCTCGAAGGTCGATTCAAACCAAGTTGTGGGCATCCTCGGCATCATTATTTGTGTATTTCTATTTTTACTTTGGCTCTTCAATTGGAATGGCTTTTTCGTTGTGAATCCAAATGAAAGCCGTGTCGTACTTTTCTTCGGGCGATACCGAGGCAGCGTGCGCGCCGTTGGATTTCACTATGTCAATCCATTTTCTTCCAAGAAGCGTCTTTCGCTTCGCATTCGCACATTTGAAACGGGAGCGCAGTCGATCAGCGAGGTCAAGGATCCCACATCGGGGCGTGTCGTTGTCGCTGCGAAACGCGGGCGAGGTCATCCAATCAAAGTGAATGACCTTGATGGAAATCCAATTGAGATTGCGGCAGTTGTTGTCTGGCGTGTGACTGACACCGCAGAGGCACTCTTCAATGTTGAAGCGTTTGACCAATATGTCGAGACACAGTCCGAAGCGGCGCTGCGAAATCTTGCGAGCCATTATCACTATGACAGTTCAGATGATTCCGCGATGAGTCTTCGTGGCAACACAGATGCAGTTGGAGAAAAATTGCAATCAGAAATCTCCGCCCGTTTATCCAAGGTGGGAATTGATATTCTCGAAGCGCGCATTTCAAGTCTTGCGTATGCGCCTGAGATTGCAGCAGCGATGCTTCAACGACAGCAAGCGGGTGCGGTTGTTTCTGCTCGTCAACGCATTGTCGATGGAGCGGTCGGCATGGTCGAGTTGGCGCTTGCGAGATTGGAAGAAAAAAAGACTGTCGAACTGAACAGCGCGCAGAAAGCATTGTTGATCGCCAATCTTCTTGTGGTGCTTTGCAGCGAAAGAGGCGCGCAACCTGTTGTATCAACATCGTCGCTGCAAGAGTGATTCGCAGTGAATATGCGATAAAGTGGTGGCATGAAGAAGAGCCTCCCTTGCCGTGCTTGTCGGATGATCTGCCTCTGCGTCACCCTGCAATTCGCATCCTTTGCATTCGCTGCCGAAATTGATCTGCCCCGATTCCCAGCGGCAAGCCCTGACGGAAACTTTGTGACATTCACTTGGCGCGGCGATTTATGGAAGGGCGCTGCTGAAGGCGGCGCTGCGACGCGCTTGACCAGTCATCCTGCTGATGATTCGCGAAGTGTGTGGAGCGAGGATGGATCGATGATTGCTTTCGAAAGCACGCGCGATGGTGGGCGCAATCTCTACATAATCGATCCAATGGGTGGATCGCTGCGACGAGTGACTCAAACCGACGAAGTCTTGAGCATCTCAAGTTTTTCAACAACTCCAACAGGCGAACCTGCTCTCGATTTTTCCGCATCACTCGATTACGACCTCTTTCGCTCGCCTCGTCCGTACTTCGTTGCGTTGACTGGTGGCGAGCCAATTCGTCGGCACGGAGCATTCGGTCGCGCCGCAGTTCCATCGCCTGATGGGAAGCGTTTTCTCTTCGAGCGCGGCGGCAGCGATTGGACTCGTCGTGGATATCGCGGCAGCGATAATTGTGATGTCTGGATGTATGACACCTCAGCGACAGGGGATGCAATGTTCGTGCAACTGACGGATTTTCAAGGCAACGATGGATGGGCGCAGTGGCGTAATGACTCTAGTTTCCTCTTTCTTTCTGATCGAGACCTCGCAACAGTCAATGTCTTCGTTCAGGATGCAAACGGCAAAGCAACTGCGCGTCGATTGACTGGATTTGAAGGGCAAGACGTAAAAGATCTTTCGGTCAGCCGCGATGGTCGGCGCGCTTTTTTCACAGTCTGGGACAAACTGTATCGGTTGGATCTCAATGCCACGGGGGCTCAACCGATTGCGATAAAATTTACCGCTCCAGACGACACCTTTGATAGCGAGGAGGTTAAATCTCTCGCAACCGCTGCGACAGAAATTGCGCTCAATCCAGATGGGAAGAGCGCGGCGCTTGTTGCGTTCGGCGATGTGTGGATCAAGCCCATTGAAGGCAAGTATCCCGCTCGACGCGTGACCAATGCGATGGCGCGCGAATATGAAATCGCGTGGAGTCCAGATGGGCAGACGCTTTATTTCACAAGTGACGCGGATGGTGGAGATTCCATCATGACTGCGGCCGTCGCAACGACGCGCGAGGATGTTGTGGCAACTGCGAAAGTTTTATTGCCCAAGCCAGCCGAACCCGCGCCAACTCCCGCGGTCGATCCCGCGACCGCGACCACGCCCGCGCCTGTCGCAACTCCCGCAGTCGATCCCGCGACCGCGACCACGCCCGCGCCTGTCGCAACTCCCGCAGTCGATCCCGCGACCGCGCCCGCGACCGCGCCTGTCGCAACTCCCGCGGTCGATCCCGCGACCGCGACCACGACCACGCCTGTCGCAACTCCCGCGGTCGATCCCGCGCCCGCGACCACGCCCGCGCCTGTCGCAACTCCCGCAGTCGATCCCGCGACCGCGCCCGCGACCACGCCTGTCGCAACTCCCGCGGTCGATCCCGCGCCCGCGACCACGACCGCGCCTGTCGCAACTCCCGCAGTCGATCCCGCGACCGCGCCCGCGACCGCAGCGCCAAAAACACCAAAGAAAGCGGCGGAAAAAGAAAAAGAGAAGCCAAAGAGCGAGCGATGGACGGAAGCTGTTCGCTTCGAAGTTGCGCCACTCATCAGCGGCGCGACGAATGATCGTCAATCAACTCCTTCGCCAGATGGAAAGCATCTGGCATTTCGTCGAGGCCGCGGCAACATCATGATGATGGATCTCACATCTCGCGAAGTGCGAACTGTGCGCGAAGGTTGGGATCCAGATATCGAACTTCGTTGGAGTCCCGACAGTCGATGGCTTGCGTTCACCAATACAGATCGCGACTTCAACAGCGATATCTTTCTAGCACCAGCCGATGGCTCGACAGCTCCAATCAATGTCACACGCCATCCTGACAATGATGGATCGCCGCGCTGGTCTGCGGATAGTCGCATCATGAGTTTTGTTTCCGAGCGAACGAACGAAGAAGTGGATGTATGGATGGTTTTCTTGGACAAGTCGCTTGAGGGCCTTCCAAAGTTCGAACTTGAAAAATATTTCAAGGACGCAGCTGAAGCCGCAAAGAAGCGCAAGCCTCTTGCGAAAGCAAAATCCGACAAGTCGGAAACCGCCGATAAAAATGAGAAGGCTGATAAAAGTGAAAATCCGGACAAGCCTGACGAAGAAAAAACCGAAGTCGCAGAGAAAGGCGATAAGGCAGAAAAGTCTGACAAATCAGAAAAAACTGACAAGCCAGAAAAGCCAGAAGTTCCAGCCGTGCTTTCCCTTGACGACGCATACCGCCGAGTTCGTCGAGTCTCGTCGATGCCCGGCAACGAAGGCAATCTCGAAATCGCTCCCGCCGGCGACCGTATGTATTTCACTGGCGGCGAATTGCTCGATGGCGGATTGTTTGTCATCAACTGGGATGGAACTGGTCAACGCAAACTTGGTTCACGCACCAGCGTCCAAGGCATTTCACTGACCGGCGAAAAACTTGTCACGCTTTCAGGCGGAAAAGGTCAACTGACCTCGACCTCTGGTGGATCTGCTTCGGCGGCTCCCGCTGAAAGTGGCGGCAGTTCCGGCGGAACATCCATCGATATTGATTCATCCATCGTTGTCGATCAGGCCGCTCTTGTCAGGCAGAAATTTGCAGAAGCCCAGCGATTGATGGGCGAGAACTTTTATCACCCAACGATGAAGGGTTTGGATTGGGATGCACTCTCCGCGCGATATGCAGAACTTGCCACGCACGCTCGAACTGCCAGCGAATTCGATCATGTCGCAAATCGTTTGCTGGGAGAACTGAACGCAAGCCATCTTGGAATTCGTTCGCCGCAGGCGGGTGGGCGCACGGTTCTTCCGCAAGGTCGTATTGGAGTGATGGTCTCTTCTGCAACTGGAGGTCTTCGCGTCGACACAATGATTCCAGATGCACCAGCGATGACAACAAAGACGCCACTGATGATTGGCGACATCATTACCGCAATCGATTTCGAGCCGATTCGCGCAGGAGATACGCTCTCTTCGCGTATGGCCGGCACGATTGGCCGCGAGGTTGTGCTCTCGATCAATCGCACTCTTGCAGATGGTCGAGATGTTTCCTTGCAAACCGCAATTATCCCAGTGACTGACTCAGCGATCGGCAGGCTTGCATATCAGGCAACGCAAAATCGCAATGCAAAATTGGTGGATGAATGGTCGGGCGGGCGTTTGGGTTATATCCACATAGAAGGTATGGCTCAGCCGGCGCTCGACGAATTCGAACGCGATTTGTACGCGGCGTGTGATGGCAAGGATGGTTTGCTTATCGACGTTCGCAATAACGGTGGCGGATGGACTGCGGATCGACTGCTCGCATCGATCTGCTCGCCGATTCATGCTTACACAGTTCCGCGCGGCGCTGATCCCAAACACACCGATGGATATCCGCAAGATCGCCTCTTCATTCAGCGGTTCACTGGACCGGTCAATATGCTCTGCAACGAAAAAAGTTTTTCGAATGCGGAGATTGTGGCGCATGCCTTCAAGAAACTCCAGCGGGGAACGCTCGTGGGAATGCCCACATATGGCGGCGTGATCTCGACTGGCTCTGCGTCACTGCTTGATGGCACGTCCATTCGGATGCCGACGCGCGGTTGGTACTTGCTTGATGGCAAAGATATGGAAATGAATGGCGCAGTTCCAAACATTCTTGTCGCGCAAACTCCCCAAGATGAATCAGCAAATTCAGATCGCCAATTGCGCGCGGCCGTAGAGAATCTTCTTCAGCGAACGCCGAAATCTTCGGCGGCGCAAACAATTCCAGTCGCACCAAATGCCGCCGTCGCACCGAGTGGTGGTTGAACAAAGCGTTACTCTCCCACGATGGATCCAATTCGCTATTACACCAGTCGCCCTCACCCATGGCATGGACTTCGCTGCGGGAATAATCCGCCGCGCATTGTGCAGGCGTTCATCGAGATCACGCCTTTCGACTTGGTGAAGTACGAAGTCGATAAAGAGTCTGGATATTTGCATGTTGATCGCCCGCAGCGCACCAGCGCAACGCCGCCGATGCTTTATGGTTTTATGCCTCGAACGCTCTGCGCAAATCGCGTCGCTGCGCTCAGTCCGCACGCGAAGAGAGCCGACGGCGATCCGCTGGATATTTGCGTTCTTTCAGAGCGCCCAATCAGCAAGAGCGATCTTGTTATGGATGTATGCGTTGTTGGAGGTTTGCAAATGCTCGACGATGGAGAAGCTGACGACAAGATCATCGGAGTTCTGGTTGGCGATCCTGTGTGGGATGGCGCGCGCGAATTGAGCGATCTTCCGCCGCTGCTGATCGAGCGGCTTCAACATTATTTTTCGACATACAAACTTCACATCGGCGAGAAGCCCTCGACATCGATTCGTGATGTTTATGGCTATGAGCGCGCAGCACAGGTTGTGAATGCCGCGATGGAGGATTACAACGAGGTCTATCCAGAGCCACTCATAAAGCCTCTCGGCGGCGTGTAGTCCTGTTCCCGCGGCGGATCAAGAACCCCAAGCAGCCAGCAACGATGCAAGGTCTGTTCCGCCGACGGTGCCATCTTGATTGATGTCGCCTTTGCCGCTTCCGCCCCAATTGCTCAAGAGAATGGTGAGGTCTGCGCCGTTGACCAATTGATCGCCGTTCAGATCAGCGGGGTTCGATGGGACGAGAGAGATCTGGCTGGAATCCATCGCGACTGGCGCGCTTTTCCCGTGCAAAACCCAAAGGTTGTATGCCGTTACGCCTGATCCATCACCAGCAGTATCTCGTAGGAATTCCATGTATTCACGGCTGGAAGTTTGATAGTAAAAGTTCACAGCCGCGGTGGTTGCGCCAACAGGAATCGCATAATCCGTGTTGTCCCAGTATTGACCGTCTTCATAGGAATATCCGACAACGGATGCTCCCACGGCATCGAATGCAGCGTTGGTGAAACCACGCGGTGGGATTCGATTGTCAAGTTCCACAACATTAGAAAGTGCCAAATGCATCGAATGTCCCACTGGAAGATGAGTCGCAGTCGCAATCGTTTGGTCGATCACATGCTTTGCTTGATAAACCTTCGTATTGTCTTCAGTGAGCGTCGCAGTTGCAATGTCATACGCTCCGCGTTGTTCGAGAAGCGTTCCAGTCGCGTTATAGAATTTCACATTGATCCAAGCGCGTCGACCTTCTGCATAGCCGGTGGGAAGTTTATGCCCCGATTGGTTGGTGATCTTGACCCGCAGTTGATCTCCAACTTGACTCAGTTCGATGTCTGAAGAGTCACGCAGCATTTGCACATTGCGCGCAATCGCACTGTCGACGCGTTCTGGAGTCAAACCGAAAAATTCTGCATCATCACCCATCTGTGTCGCAACTCCACGCAAGACCCAAGTGTTCGATCCAGCAAATGAATGCTGTGGGACATTTGGTCGTTCGGTGGTTGGATCACCTTCATAGAAGACGCATCCGCCACCTTGTTGATCTGGCATGTGGCAATCTTGGCAACTCTTCATCACGCCGGTTGGATGATTCCCACCGAAGCGCCCGTCAGCAAAATAAACTCCTGTTGTCGCAAAGGTGCTGTTGAGCCACTCGGAATATGTTCTCTGTTCGGGGAACATGTCACCTTTATTCATCGATGGATGCGCTGTGCTGAGAGCATTCAAAGCCATTTGTCCATTAGGCTGTTTGCTGAATAAAGGATTGCTGACATCATGGCACGTTCCACAGAGCGAACTGTTGGAGTGATAGGGGGAATAAATCAATTCAGGTCCACCGTGAAAATTCTGCGGGACATCATCGAATGGTCCACGACGAACATCTTCCGGATCGATGACGAACGAAGCGTTTGCAAGATCCGCCGAAGGAAGCAATCCTGCCGCGAAGAGTGGGTCAATCACTTCCGGATCGGGGGTTGGGTCTTGACCCTTCTTGGGATATCCAACTGCGCTGTTTGTTCCTAAAGTTGGGTTCACAGTACGGTGACAAAAATGACAATTGATTCCATCGAAATCATCTTGGGTGAACTGCGAGAGATCTCCCGTCGAACTATGTCCAGACAACCATGCGCCCGGAGCGTGACAGCGAATGCAAAGTTCACCAGAAAGATTCGCGTCCTGATTTGCGATCGCCAAAGCTGCGTGCCAAACAGGATCGCGTGCTGACTGACCCATCAAACTTACAACCCAACTATCGAATGGAGCAACATTGTCGTTGTAGTTTCCGTGACAGTACGAGCAGTTGTTCGAAGCTTGAACAGGTTCGAATGCTGTCGAATCAGCGTTGGGTTGTGTTCCAGGGATAAAATAATCATTTGCGCTTGTTGGAATTTGCACTTGGTCGCCGGCGCCTGGCAGCGCAAGAACTGAAGTCGATAGAATTGCGACTCCGGTCAATGAGAAAGTTGTGATCAATGCAAATTTGGCATGCTTTGGATTTTTCATATTTGATTTCATTTTTTGAAACTTTCAATTGAAGCCAATCATTGCACAATGCATCTGCAGGAACAGAGTGATCACAGAGGCATCACAAATGTCCTTCCGTATTAAAGGTGCGTTCTAGGTGCGGAATGTCAAAATAAATGGGAAAAAAGGTATCTTTGGATGGTTATAGGACTTTTAAGGCATCCCCCCGACGCCACCACCTACTTCGGCGAGTAAAGACTTTCTTCAATCCGCTGGACAATCGTCCGCTCATACGCCAAATCGCGCCCGAGAGGCGTCCAATTCGTGTTATCGCGAGTTGATTCGTCCTTTGCATCCGCTGGCTTCGCATCAAGCTTATTGGTCCAAGTCGACGCCAAACCTCCCGAATAAGTCGAAGGCTTGATTCCTTCTGTGAAAGACCTCTCTATATAGACCCATACATCAACGTCGATTGGCCCTGTGCAGGTTTGCACATCGAATCGCTCTTGCGCTCGAGTGCTTCCAGGAATGGCTGGACCGTGCAGAATGGGATCTGTCTGAACTGCATCGAGATTGGCGCCAACTGGCACGAACTCAAATCGAATTCGTCTTCGACGACTTGCAATCGTATTCGCCGTCGCCTCCACAAATCCGTCATTATCGAATCGCCAAGGTTCGAGAGCGCCACCAGCGTGGCGAGGCTCGGTCTCGATGATTCCATTTGATCGATCAACGACAGTGACCTTGTATCCCATTTCGCGAGCTGTTTGAGCCGCGGCATCAAATGCGTCGCGGTATTGCGCAGGAGTGATCGTCAATTGGTCGGGGCCTTCGTTGGTCAGCGCGCCCATACAGCCACTCATTCCAAGCAGACTCAATATCGTGATCACAAACAATGAAAAGTGTGCATCCTGACGCATCGTATGAAAGTCTACCGTGATCCTGCGTTGGCAAGATCGATGCGCGGATCGATCCACGCGTACAAGACGTCGACCACAAGATTGAGAACAATCAACAAGACGGCATAGATCAACACAACTCCCATCACAAGCGTGATGTCTTTGCCCAAGACTGCGTCGACGAAATGGCGGCCGAGCCCTGGAACTGCGAAAACTTTTTCAACGACAAACGAACCAGTCATCGCAACGGCGGTGGCGGGGCCGAGAAACGAAAGCACTGGAAGGAATGCATTCTTCAATGCGTGACGCCACGCGGCTTGTCGGCGAGAAAGTCCCTTGGCGCGCGCGGTTCGCAGGTGATCCGTGGTCATCTGCTCCACAAGACCAAATCGAAGCAGTCGAGCGATGTATGCCGCGAAGGGGAGGGAGAGAGTCAGCATCGGCAGGATTGCGTGCGCGGGAGTTCCCCAACCAGCAATTGGAAAAATCTGAAACTTTGCGGCGAACAACACAATCAAGAAAGATCCAGTCACAAATGATGGCACGCTGATTCCGATGAGGGCGATCAGTTGCGTGCCCGCATCCAGCCACGAACCTGGTCGCAATCCACCAACAAGTCCCGCGATCGTTCCGATGACAAGCGCAATCGCGATTGCTCCAAGACCAATCGTTGCAGAAATCGGAAATCCAGCGCTGATAATTTCATTCACTGTCCAATCTGGATTGCGCATACTTGGTCCAAGATCGAACGGCGCGTCATTCCATCCCAGCACCCAACCAATACCAGTCACACGCGCGAGATACCCGCCGAAAAATGTCACTGGGCTATCAAGTTGATATTGCCGATTCATCGCGTCGACGATTTCTTGCGGAGGTTGTCTGCCTTCCTGCAACATTGGGTTTCCAGGGATCAACCACACCAAGGAAAATGTCACGGCCACTACCGCCAAGAGAACCACCGGCAATTGCAACAATCTGCGAATAATAAAACTCATCATGGGGTTGGTCTCGCACTCTGCTCGTCAACGCGGTGAAGGAGAGACAACCTTTGATCGAGTCGTGGACCGCGAATGATTCCACGCATTTTTGCGGGGTCATACATATAGAGCGTCACATATTGACAAAGTGGCAGTATTGGCATTTCTTCCTCGACTAACAATCGCTCCGCTTCGCCGAGAATTTCCATACGTTTCGCGACATTCAGTTCGGTGGCGGCTTGCTCGAGAAGCGCGTCATAGCGCGCGCTGGAAAATGCACGATCATTATTGCCGTTGCCAGTCTTTGCCAAATCCAAGAAGGTCGTTGGGTCTGCATAATCTCCATACCAACCACCGCGTGCGATCATGAAGTTGCCACGACGAAGATCTTCCTTGGCAAATTTTCCGTCTTTGCCTCGAAGTTCGCATTGCACACCAAGCCCATCGCGCCACATCGCCGCGAGTGCAATCGCGATATTTTTCACGCGCGGATTTCCAGTCATATACAGCATGTCCACAGTTGGAAATGGTTCGCCCGCTGCGTTCTCGACGATGCCATCACCGGTGCGGTCAATCCAACCAGCCGAGGCCATCTCTTCGCGTGCGCGAGAAACGTCGAATGGCAATCCTGCTGGCGAAAGATATCCATCGATTGATCCTCGCGGAACAAGAGTTGTTGCGACTCGTTCGTTCAATCGAGTCACAGAAGTGGTCAACCGAACTTTATCGACAGCGAGTGCAAACGCTCGTCGAACATGCGCGTCCGCGAATGGATTTACTCGACCATTCGAGAGCAGCGGTCGACAATTGAAGCTCCAGAAATCAGTGCCGAATGCGCTCAATATGTGCACATCGCGCCGCTCGCCCAGCGCGGGATCGGGCGCAGGCAATGCTGCAAGCGCCTCGTCTTCACTCGCTCCAGCGGCGATTCGCAAATCATATTCTTCTCGGTGGCGATCCAGCCATTTGCGCGAAGATTCGGCGAGGTCCGCACGAAACTCCGCGGTCAAATCGCTGATCCAATCGACACTTCCCGATTCATAAGCCAATACCGCGGTGTTCGCATCTTCGATGGGAACGACTTCCACACTCTTTGCCAGCGGTGTGTTGGGTCCAACATACAACTCGTTGGGTTCCAAACGCATCGAGCGTTTGTATTTCCAATCAACAAGTTTCATCGGGCCATTCGTGACCAATACTCCAGGCTTCGTCCATCCTGGATCAGATTTCAGAAATCCGCTGATTGGATCAATCCTTGTAAAACGATCGAGCGACGCTTGATTGATTGGCGCGAGGGTCTGAAATGCGCAGAGATCAAGCCAATACGGCACTGGACTTTGCAGTTCCACGACGAGTGTGTGCGGATCGGGAGTTTGAATACCAACCATCTGATCAAATGTCGCAAGGGTCGAATCCCAAAGTGCATTCGCAGTTTGCGCATCGTGCTTCTTTCCCGCGGCATATTGCGCTAGAGCATTTGTTCGCCACGCAAAAAATTCGCGCGCGCCGCGGATCGGAAAAAGCAGTTCGGAATAATCCGCAGCGGTATCGGGAAGAAGCAGACGCCTCCACGCATTTCGAAAATCTACGCTTGTCACTGGATCGCCATTTGTCCAGCGCGCGTCGGGGCGCAAGTGAAATGTCCATATCTTTGCATCGGGCGAAGTTTCCCAACTCGTCGCAACAGCCGGAGTGGGAAGACCCGTTTGAGAATCGCGAGAGCAGAGTCCATCGAAGAGCGATCGTGAGATGCGCAAGTCCTGCATATAAGACATGCGCTGTGGATCAAGAGTGAAAACATCACTGCTTGCGAATTTGATTTCCGCCGGAAGGCGAGAGGGATCGAAAGTCAGCAGCGCCTCGGAGAGGACGATGATCAAGGTGAACAAGAAAAAGGCGATGATCCAGCGCATCGCAGGAGAGAGTACGCCTTCAAGAAATGAACGCGGAATTATTTCTTCGCTGGGGGGGGCGGAGGAGTCGCGGGCTTGCCAGTCGCGCCGCCTGAAGCGCTACCTGTGCCACCCAAGAATGTCTTTTGAATGGTGTCGACAGTTTTATTGGCTTGTGTGTATGCCTCGACGAGCGATTCTGGCTTGCTCGGCACGGGCAAATTCTTGATTTCTTTCAGCGTAGTCGCTAGCGCTTTCATAACTGCTGCAACATCGGCTTGAGTTGCCAATGGGACCTGATCCCTCATATAGATAGCAAGGCTTCGATTGACTGCACGAATCATTTCTGGCTGGACAGTTCCTTTGCGAATTTGCGTAACAAAGTAACTCAAAGCGTTCACAAGGGCGGTTCGAGCGAAAGCTTGACTTGCCTTGGGCACTTGAGGCGAAGTAGAAAATGTGCAAATCGCCTGAAGGTCGTATGAGGCAACCATCCAATCGGTTTCCTTTATCACATTGGAACCAAGGGTTTTCAAGACCCCATCAGCTTGCCCGCTGGTCAATTCGATTGGTGTTCGCAAGGTTGCCAGCCCACCAGCGGCGACGAGTCGCAAAGAAGAATTTGGCTGGTTCTTCACCGCAGTTTGCTCTGCAAGGAATGAGATGGAATCTGGACATTGAAGCGCCTTCACAATTTCAAGAGCATTGGTCGCTTGGAAAGCAGATGCACTCGAGATGACTTTCTTCAAATCCGGCAAGATCATCGCCGCAAACACTGGTCGAAAGGCTGGATTGACCTGTTGCTTGGTCATCGACGAGACGACCATTTCTCGTCCACTCCGGACAGTCAACGGATCTGTGCTATTGAGATTTTTGATGGCCTGATCAATGAATTTCGTGATGTCTGCTTTCGCTGACGGATCGACCGTGGTGCTCTGAGTGATTTTCTCGGAAAGTTTCGATCCCAGTTGTTGAGCACGCGCGTCCGGCGCAAGCGACAGAGCCATAACTCCAGCGACAAATCCAACGATGATGATGCGGTTGATGCTCATGCGGGTGGAAGAGTGTAACGCAAAGAGAGTACACTTCACTTATGTTGGCGATTGTCCTTGCCGTCTGTCTTGGATCTCAATCTGGGGGAGGAAATCCGACCCCACAACCGCTTCCAATTGCCGAAGGCGCTCGTATCCGCTATGGAAATATGCTTATGCGCGAAGCATATTTGGCGGTTTCGCCGACCGACCTCTCTCCAGCGGAACTCGATGCAGCGATATTTATCTCCCGAAAAGCCGCGCTTATGCAACCTGAAGATATTGAGAGATGGCACATGGTGCTGTCGCTGGCTGGTCTTTCGGGCGACATGTCGCCTTATGCGGCGGAAGTGTCGCAAGAGGTGATTGGCCGTCTCGTCAAATTATGTCCAGATGATCAGGTTATGCGACTTCGGAGAATCTTGTTGGACATCGAACGGCGAGAAACCGCTTTCGATCGAGCGAATGCTTTTAAGAAGTATCTCACCCCAGAGGCGATAAAAGTTATTCAAGCTCCAGTTGCGTCACGCATCGCATTTGATCTTGCGTTGTTCGAATCTCGCAGAGGTGACATGGAAGCGTTTGGGAATTATCTCATGCAAAGCCTGACTCTCTCGCCAGCATTCCCCGCCGCGGCCGAGACCTCGGCTGGATTTATCAACGAACGAATCGACGATCTGGTTGGAGAGTGCGAATTGTTGGTTACCGCCGCATTAGCCAATCCAATCGAAACCCGTTCGTGGAGTCGCCTCGCCGCTCTTCTGCTTCAAGAGGGTGCGTATGGATCAGCGGCCCGCATATATCAAATCGCATTCCAGTCGATGCGGTTAAAAGAAGACCTCGAATATATTCAGAACATCCTTATGACTGATTATGCGTTGGCACTTTGGGGGGCGGATCGTCCGGTCGATGCAATTCAAGCTTTGTTTCAGTTTGTCTATGATTTAAAACTCAAGCAGACGACACTCATTCAATCGAATAATCCTGGGATCACGAGAGCTCAATGCGAGGCTGTGCCTTTAACACTTTCTCCACTCTTTGCAATGGTTGATGCGACAATTCGCGTAGAGTCGAAAGATCCTGGCGCGGCAGCTTCGATCACAACAATGGTCGCTGCGGCGACCGCTCAGTCAGAAATTGAAGACCCCACTGGAGCGCGCGAGAAAAATGCTGCACTTCTTGCATCCAACCCCGAGTTTGCAGCCCTGGCGCGCGAGGCAATGGAGTCCGCCGTGAAAGAATTGCTCGATGCAGCCACTTCCGCGGCTCTTCTCGACGCGGATGTTTCTGCGGTCCAAGGATTGCTCGACCTTGCGGAGCGCAGATTGCCGTTCAGCGACGATACGAAAATTCGATTCGGTGCTTGGAAAAAACTGAAGGAAGGCGACGCTCCAGCGGCGCTCGCGCTGATCAGTCAGTCGACATCAGTCCAGCCTTCGACGCTGTTGATTCGCGCGAAGATTCTGACTGCGATGGGTGACAACAAAGGAGCCGCGAAGATCTATTTCGACATCGCTCGCAACGGAACTGGTTCACTCATTGGACTCTTTGCTTCAAGCCGATTGAAGGCATTGTTGGGTACAAGTATTCCGGCGAGTGAGTCGG
>SXGU01027417.1_pt1 | contig 27277 bp, 14 predicted proteins | sample 3174531 | NCBI WGS metagenome assembly SXGU01 (sample SAMN11356863, study PRJNA531348) | freshwater metagenome | isolation source: freshwater sample F1-140 | place: China: Fuxian Lake, Yuxi | collected 2017-12-25 | reverse complement strand
TTAATCAGGCGGATGATCGGCGCTTCGTCCTCGCTTTCCATCAGGTCTTCGGGTTTGGGCAGATGCTGCGCCATATCGGCAAGATCGAGGTTTTCGTGCAGGCTGTCGACCATTTGCTGGGCATGTCCGGCTTTTTGTTCGTAAGTCGCTTGCAATAAGGCATCGAAAGCGTCGGGGCTGATTTGCTCGAAAGTGACAGGTCGAGCGATCAGTCGGCGTATTTCGAATAGAGCTTGGCCGGCGGTTTTTTCCAGGTAGACAACGCTGGGAATGTTGTCGGGATTGGTTTTGACCAGAATGCCGTGACGTTTGGCAAAGCTGTAGGACGGTTGTTGAAAGCCTTGTGCAGGGCTGACGTCGCTCTCTTGAATCGTGTTCATCGGATAGTGGCGGCGTCGATGGAAAACACAATAGCATCGTTCCCACGCTTCGGCGTGGGAACGCAGTTAGGGACGCTCCGGCGTCCCGCACCGCTGGAGCGGTATTCCGGCATTCCCACGCCGGAGCGTGGGAACGATAAGAGACTGGACATCGCTTTACCTCCCCAATGGCGCTGGAGCCGGATGTTGGGGATACGGGGGCGCAAGATTCGGCAGCAATGGCCCGTGTTCTTTCGGCATCAGGTACACGCCGTCTTTTCCGGCCTGTTGTTCACGGCTGCGTATATCATTGTACTTACCGTTAGTCAGTTGCGAGGCTTTTTCAGGATCGCGCATGATTTCCGGGCGCAGAAACACCATCAGGTTCTTTTTAGTGACGGCGGTATTGGTGTCCTGGAACAAGCGGCCCAAATACGGTATGTCGCCCAATAAAGGCACTTTGGTAACGGTCTCCTGCACGCTGTCCTGCATTAAGCCGCCCAACACCAGAATTTTGCCGTCGTCGACCAGCACCGAAGTATCGATCTCGCGCTTGTCGATGCTGACGCCGCTCGGCGATAAGGCGGTGGTTTGATCGACGCTGGACACTTCCTGTTTGACTTTGAGCTTGATCGCATTGCCTTCGTTGATTTGCGGGGTGACGTTCAACTTGATGCCCACGTCTTGCCGCTGTACGGTTTGAAACGGGTTGCTTGCACCGCTGGTCGCCGTGGTGAAACTGCCGCTCAGGATGCCGATGTTTTGCCCGACAATCATGCTGGCTTCTTCGTTATCCATCGTCACCAAAGACGGCGTGGACAGGATATTGACGTTATTGTCCTTGGCGAAAGCCGCCAGCAAGGCGCGCAATTCGCCGCCGACCATATAACCCACGCTCATGGTTTTGGCGCTGTTCGAGATGAAATCGCCCAGATTGTTGGTAAAGGTATTCGCCGATACGCCGTCTTTGACTTGTCTGGTATGCCATTCCACGCCGATTTCCTGGTCTTTACTGTAGTTGACTTCGGCGATGATCGCTTCGATATGGACTTGAGCGCGGCGAATATCGAGTTGACGCACCACCGATTTCAGCGAACGCATTTGCTCGTCCGGTGCGCTGATCACCAAGGCATTGGTCGATTCGTCGGCGCGAATATCGACGCCTTTTTGCGTACTTGCTTCGGTTTTTACTTGACCGTTAATGTCGCCTTTGATCGCGGTTTTAACGCCGGTCAGGGTTTCAACCAAATCTTTGGCTTGCGCATAATGCAAATAAATAACTTCGGTGTCGCCGCTGTTTTCAACCGGGTTATCCAGGTTCGCGATTAAGGCCCGCATTTCCATCCGGCCGGCCGGGTCGCCGCCGAGCAGCACGGTATTCATGCGCTCGTCGGCGACCAGGGATGGAATAAATTGTCCGGCCTTGCCGGGGCTTCGGGAGCTGATCATTGCCGTCAGGGTTTTAACCAAGTCCTGGGCATTGGCATGGCGTAGCGGGATCATTTCGATTTTAAGATCGCCGTTTCTGTCGATCTGCTCGATCATTTGCGCCAGACGATTCACATTGCCGGCGGTATCCGACAGAATGATCACATTGCTGTCCGGGAAGGCCGACATGAACGCATATTGCGGCATTAACGGCAGCAAAATTTGGACTAATTGATTGGCGTCGACATGATGGATTTGCACAATCCGGGTCAATAATTCGTCGCTTGCCGAACTCGGTATCGAACGTTCCTGCTTGGCGTTGACGTTGGGGATGATTTTTACCATGTTGCCGCTATCGGCGGCGGCATAACCATGCACTTTGAGTATCGATAAAAAAATATCGTAGATTTGATTGGCGCGCATCGGCTTCGATGTGACCACGCTGACTTTACCGGCGACATGCGGGTCGACAATGAAGTTCTTGCCGGTAATGTCGGCCACGGTATCGATCAAAACCTGCATGTCCACTTCATTCAGATTAAGCGAAAATTCGTTTTTTTCGGCGGCCGCAAACGAACAAAACAGGACTAAAACAAACCCGATCAGCAAACGAAAAGACATAATGATTAATTGGCAAGTGATTCGGGCGGTTGAATGACGATGTCGTCGACCGGTTCGGGCGATATCGGTTGTGCCTCGGTGGCGGGCTCGGATTCGGTTTGTTCCGTTTTGGTTTTAGTCAAGCCCAGCGATTCTTGGCGGTTATCGCTCATGATAACGATGCTGTTGCTTTCGATAGTCTGCAAAATCGCGCCGCCGGGTAAGGTGTCGTTGACCCGGTAGGTTTTTTGCGTTTGATCGGCCGCTTCAATAATGGCATGGGCATGGTTGTCAGGAAGATACAGCACGCCTTTCAATTTCAAGGGCAGGGTAGTTTCCGCCGGAAGCCCGCCAACAGACGAAGCGGAAGCCGATTGACCGAACAAATGAAACTCGCTAATCAATGAAAAATCTTGCGGCGTTTGCAGTTCAGGGTTTTGCGCAAGGGTTGTTTTGTCGGTTGTTTCGGTTTCCGTAGCGGATGAGCTAAAAGTAAGAACGCTGTTAATTAAATAAATTAAGACCAATCCCGTCGCTAAAATGGGGAAGACCTTAGGTTTGCTGCCGGTTATATCGAACACTGCGGAATTTTAAAATGAGGTCGGGTTTCGGAAAAAACGTGAGCATAGGCATAGCGTGTACTCACGGCGTTCAGCGGCAGGCTTCGCGTAGGCTGCCGTTACGGTTGCGGCATATCGTCAAACAGCGGAGTTTTGTCCATCTCCAGCAAATTGTATTTCTCGGTCAGGTAAAGCTTAAGCCAGGTTTCCACATCGATATTGGCTCTGGGCGTTTCATCCTGCTTCATTAAGCGCTGCTTCAAAATATGTTGCGGCATCAGTAACAACTCAATGTCCGACATGGCGACATATTTATCGGGATGCAGGTTATTGCCGTTAAAAATTCTTTCCAGCTGATGCCTTTTAAGGCCCAGCGTATGGTTGATTTCCGCTCTTATTTCCAGCATGGCCGGCAGTAAATCGCTACCGGTGCAGGACTCGTCGAATAAACAGCTGAATCGGTTCAGCAGATAGTTGATCGCAAAACGGTAAATATCTGATTCTCTAACAAAAAGACGGGAGGCAATCGCCTGGACCGCAGCGCGGTCGCTGTCAACCAAGCGCAGAGAAATAATTTGTTTAAGTTCGTTCAATTTTCAACTCCCTGTTTAGTCGTCAATATGTTTAGTTGTCGCACTAAGATAAAGGATCAAGGTTACAGAATTATGACGAGACCGAGAGTTGTCATCTTATCGACTTACGCGTGTATGACATGACATGGAACTGTAACCGAGCTGTCATTATTTGGTCTTATTAACTATGAAAGAATACATTTCTGTTAAAGAGGCGGTAGTCATACTGTTGACTTTAGGAAGCATTGGCAGAGGGGCGGCGAAGCCAATTGAATGTTTCACAGTGTATTGTTTAATCAAACTTTAAGAGGAAAATTATGAAAAAATTACTATTGGCCGGGGCAGTTTCTACCGCTTTATTCGGTGGGGTTGCACAGGCCGCTATTACTGTTGACGGCAATGGCATACCGGTCATTAATGCAGCGACAACCTACGAAATATTTTTATCGGGTTCGTCGGCGGCGCAACCGTTTATCGAGTCGTTGATGACCAGCAGCAAAATTCCGGCCACTAATAGAATATGCGATTCAACGCAATTGATTTATAAATTCAGCGATACCGCTACGGCGGGTAAAGACCAAAATGCGTATTTGTGCGTACTGAACACGGCCAATCCGGCATTAAAAGGTTTGGCGGCCGGTAAAACCAACCTGTTGTTGTACAAGCGCAATAATGGCGGTTCGGCTCAGGGTGTTAATCCGGTGGTTGCCGATGCGGCTATCGATTTCTTGAAAGTCGATACTGCGGCTAATTGTTCGGTAGTTCCGCCGGCGGGAGTTGCGGGTACCAGTTTTACTAAACTGAACTGTGCTTATACCGCGGGCAATGCATTATTATCGAATCCGCAAAAACCGGATTTCGGTATGTCGGATGTCGATCCCTCCCAGTTCTTCGGCCAAAATACGCCCTCCGGTTTCGACCCGATAACGGCGGCCGACGTCGACAAATTAACGGTAAAGGCGGCGGGCGCGTTGGTGTTCGGTGTGCCGGTAACCAAAAAACTGCGCAATGCGATGCAGGAAGCCCAGTTTGGTAAAACCCATACCTGCGTAGGCAAAGAAACTGCCGCTTGTATGCCGTCCTTAAGTTCAGCGCAGATTGCCAGTATTTTTACCGGTAAGTTGAGTTCCTGGAAACAATTGAAGTTTGGCGCTTCCGATTTATATACCAACGCATCGGCTGCAAACAAGCCGGCCAGCGATCGTTTGCATATTTGCCGCAGAACCAACGGTTCAGGTACCGGCGCTCAATTCGGCATCAAGTTCCTGAATTATCCTTGCACGAGTGTGGCTACCGCACCGGCTTCAGAAACCGGTGCATTGCCTGAAACTGTGGCTAAAGCGCAGGTTCATGAAAACTCTTCAGCAGGCGTGGTCTCGGAATGCTTGTCCGAACTGGATTCAGGCACCAATACCGTCGGCACTTCATTCGACCAAAGCCGCTATCCAGGCGCGCGCTGGGCTATCGGTATTCAAGGAACCGAGCATAATGCCAGCGCTTCATTCGACTACCGTTACATTAAAGTTGACGGTGTAGAACCTACTTTGGATCAAGTTGTTCGCGGCAAATACAAAGATTGGGTTGAGTTGACTTACCAATACAACAAAACCCATGTATTCGATGCCAGTGAGCAAGCCATTGTCGACGAGCTGATCAAGCAAGCGGGTAATCCGGCTGTGATGGCGGCCACCAATCTGGCGGCGGTTCATTTATGGGGTCAAGGCGGATTCTTGGCAACGCCACAGTTTTTCGCGGCGCCTGCTAATGGAGTCATCGCTCTTGATAAGCCCGTTAATCCATTCAGTCACGGTACTACGGCTCCCGGTGCTGCCGGTTCAACCAATAACTGCCGTGCGCCTGCTGTCTACAATCCGCTCCCAACAGGCGGCATTCAATTCAAATAATCTTACGTCTTGTTGATTCGTTGAATAACGGGTAACGGAGTGCCCGGAAGTCGGCCAAAGCCAATCGTTTTAGGACGATTGGCTTTGGTGCATTTCAGGGATATGAAAACTACGATGAATATGTTTGGCGTTTGAAATATTCCGTACCCCCGTATTGTCATCAAACATTAATATAACCTTAATAAAATATCCCGCTAAGCCGCATAGGTATAGGTTATGCGTAGCTTTCGGCATTCAATAGTGCGCATAAGCACTCTGCACGGTTATTCGTGAAATAGCCTAACCACGCGATTCAACACAGCTAAATAAAAACATGCGGACACATAAGAACAAGCGAAGCGTCTTATTCAAACGAGCGGCTTTGTGCTTTTTTTTAGGGACAACCTTGAATTCTGCGGTTGCTGCCGAGCCCGAAGCGGCGCAGCAAGCCGGTTTCGATCTTTTGGAACTGCGCGTAAAAGGCAATACCTTGCTTGAACGCAATCAGCTGGAACGGACGGTCTACCCGTTTTTAGGGCCGAAAAAGTCCATCGAAACCGTTGAGCAGGCGCGCGACGCGTTGGAAAACGTTTATCGCAACAAAGGTTATCAGACGGTGTCAGTCGATATTCCCGAACAGAATGTCAAAAACGGCGTTGTGTATTTACAAGTGATTGAAGGCAAGGTTTCACGCTTGCGGGTCAAGGATTCGCGCTATTTCTCCTTGGGCAGTATCAAGGCGGGCGTGCCGGAGCTGGCTGAAGGCGGGGTGCCGAATATGCCGAAAATGCAGGAGCAGTTGGCCGCGTTGGGGAGTCAAAGCGCGGACCGCAAGATCACGCCGGTATTACGGGCCGGAGATACGCCGGGCACCTTGGAAGTCGATTTAAAAGTAAAAGACAGCCTGCCGTTGCACGGGCGGGTTGAATTAAACGGACGCAATACCTCGTCGACCAGCCTTCTGCGTTTAGTGTCTTCATTGCATTACGATAATTTGTGGCAAAAAATGCACAGCGCGTCGTTAATGTATCAGGTCTCTCCGCAAAATAGCGAGGAAGTCGATGTTTGGGCCGGAACTTATGTGATGCCGGTGCCGAGCACCGATGCGAAGCTGGCTTTTTACGCGGTCAGTTCGTCCTCAAGCGCTCAAATAGCCAGTGCCGGCGCGTTGTCGGTGGTCGGTATCGGTAATATTTACGGCGCCCGGATAATCAAGCCGTTACCGGGCCTGGACGATTATTTCCAGTCATTGACCTTGGGCGTCGATTATAAGGATTTTAAGGAAGACCTTAATCTGATCGGCGCCGATACCATAAAAACCCCGATTTCCTACCTCCCTTTCATGGTGCAGTATGCTTCTTCATTGAAAGGTAAGGCGTCGTTCACCTCGTTTAATGTCGGCGTGAACTTCTCGGTTCGCGGCCTGGGCAACGATCAGCAGGAGTTTGAAAATAAGCGTTTTAATGCGCGGTCGAATTACGCGGCTTTAACGGGTGGCATTAATTTTACCCATGAGCTGCCTTACGGCATGGAGTTTTCAAGCCGCTTTTCCGGACAAATAGCGGATTCGCCGCTAATCAGTAACGAGCAATTCTCGCTCGGCGGCATGCAAAGCGTACGCGGCTATTTTGAAACCCAGGCGCTGGCCGATGACGGCTTGATCGGTTCGGTCGAATTGCGCTCTCCGCATTTGGCGCCGCGCTATAGGGATACGGTCAACAAACTACAGGCGCTGGTGTTTATGGATGGCGGCCGGGGCTGGATTCAGGATGCGTTGCCGGGAAGTGATAAAACCAGTGAGCTGGCCAGTGCCGGATTAGGTATGCGTTTTCAGGTCTGGAAATATTTTGTCGGCGTACTCGATTTAGGTTTTCCGTTGGCGAGCTTAGGGCCGGTGCAAAAAGGCGATCCGAAATTGCATTTCAATGTGGCAACGGAGTTTTAGCCGGTATGTTATTTGAACAGGTTGTTCTCGTTTCCACGCAATACGTCACTGCCATTAAGTTAAGAAAAAAGCTCCCTCTCGGCAATTGCTCCTGCATTGCTCTACTTACCTACATCCCTGTAGGCATCCTGCTGGACGACTGCACGGATGCAGGAGGTAGAGCAACGCATGGAGCAGTTGCCGAGAGGGTTGGGGTGACGACTGCACGGATGCAGGAGGTAGAGCAACGCAGGGAGCGGTTGCCGAGGAGAATAAAAATAAGTAAAAAAGCCTTATTTGATCCCCTCATCCTAACCTTCTCCCTGAGGGCGACGGGACTGTCCATCCTGGCAGTGACGCAACACGTGGAAACAAGGGGCAAAAAGACAAGCGCCTCGCGTGGGAACGAGCATAACGAGCAATTGCAAGTAGGTAATCAACATGGCTAAGCAACGCAGTGCGGCCCAACAGATAAACGTAACGGATATTTTTTGTTTAAAGCCCTTATCCGCTTGTGTGCGCATGGCGATAGCCGGAAGCGTGTTCATGGGCTCCGCTCATGCCGAATTACCGGTTCCCGCCCAAGTCTGGGCGACCATGGGCGCCAATGGCGTGAGCAATCAGGTTGTTGGCGATACACTGAACATCAATCAACACGCTGAACGAGTCATCTTGAACTGGGACAGCTTTAATGTCGGCGTCAATAATCAGGTTAAATTCAACCAAGACGGCAGTTCTTTTATTGCGCTTAACCGTATTTTTCAGAACGATCCCAGCCAAATTCTGGGCAAAGTCAGCGCCACCGGTCAGATCTATCTTTACAATAAAAACGGTTTTGTTTTCGGCAAGGATTCGACGGTCGATGTCAACACGCTGGTGGCCTCCACTTTAAATGTATCCGATGAAGTGTTTGAAAGCGGCATTGTTCGTGAGTTCGATAATACCGGCAAGGCCGCTTTTGAAAGCGCTGCAAGCGACCCTAAAAATGCGGCTATTCAGATTGAAGCCGGTGCGAATATCCACATAGGTAAAAACGGCCGCCTGATTATGGCCGCGCCTAATGTCGACAATGCCGGAAACATCAGCGCCGACGAGCAGGGCCAGATCATTCTGGTTGCCAGCAAGGACAAGGTTTATCTACAACAGGCCGACAGTAAAGGTCCTTTTTCGGGCTTAGTGGTTGAAGTCGGCAGCGGCGGCAAAGTAAACAATCTGGGTAATATTACGGCCCGCCAAGGCAATGTAACGCTGGCCGGATTTGCCGTTAACCAAGGCGGACGCGTTACCGCAACGACCTCGGTCAATGTTAACGGTTCGATTCGCTTATTAGCCAGGGAAGCGGCCGAGAAACAAAGCCAAGTCCTGGTTGCGACCAAAACCAATCGCCAGAAAGATTTAAAGGATGGGCTGGGCACCGAGTCCCAGGTAACCTTTGCGCCGGGCAGCAGTACTGAAATTGTTGCCGATACTGATGCCGGTTCGGCGATCGATGAGCAAGATCAACCCTCATCTTATCTGGAAGTGTCGGCAAATACCGTGCATATGCAGTCCGGATCATCAATAACGGTTCCCGGCGGCAAAGTGAATATCACCGCGACCGATAATTTAATTAATCCGCTCAAGGGTGTTAAAGGCCGGATTATGCTCGATCAGGATGCGCGGATAGATGTTTCGGGAACAAAACATGTCGTCGCTCCGATCGACCGGAATATCGTCGATTTACCCGTGCAAACTTACGAATTGCGCGACTCGCCGTTACAAAAAGGCGGTGTATTGCAAGGTCAAACCGTACGCATCGACCTTCGTAAAGATACCTCAATTGTCGATACCAGCGGCGCGCAAGCCCGTTTTGAGCGCGGCATTGACGAGCGTTTGGGCACCGGCGGCGAAATTAATCTGACCTCCAGCGGCGATGTGATTGTCAATCCGGGGGCGGCGGTTGATATTTCCGGCGGCTCGATCGATTATCAGGCCGGTTATGCCAATACCACTAAGCTGTTAACCGATTACGGCAAGATTGTCGATATCGGCGACGCCGATCCGAATGAGCATTATGTTTCGGTGTTCGGGCTGGTCAAGGAAGTGCATGAAAAATGGGGCGTTACCAAGGTCTTCGACAATCAGGCGCAATTCGGCAAGGGTCGTTTTGAGCAAGGTTATACCCAAGGCTTGGCGGCCGGCACGCTGAATATTGTCGCGCCGAAAGTCTTATGGAATGGCGACTTGATTGCCGGAGCGGCTGTTAATACTTATCAACGCAGTTCCGATACGATCGCTTTCGGCGGCGCTTTTTCGTTGGATAGCACGGTATTTAATGCGACTCAGAGCGTGTTGTTCCAAGCGGAAAAAAATCCGCTGGTCATGCTTCCGGATGATAAGTTTCCCAAGGATAAACAAAGCAAGCCTGCCGATCTGGTGTTGTCTACCGCATTAACGAATGATTCGGGCCTGCAACAGCTCAGCATTAAAACGCTCGGCGCGGTTACGGTCGCGTCCGACGCCAATATCATCATGAAGCCCGGCAGCCGGTTTGATGTGGATGCCGGCAAAATCGACGTGCGAGGGAATATTTATTCGGCAGGCGGCGCGATTAACCTGACCAGTGAAAACACCGGTATTCCTAAAAATTCGGGGGTCCTGAATTTGAGTTCGGGGTCGACGATCAATGTATCGGGGCGCTGGGTCAACGACTATGCGCTGGGGCTGGACGCTACGCCAACCGAGGCTTTGGCCATCAATGGCGGCAGCGTTAAATTGACCGCGACCGGCGATTTAACGATGAATTCCGGTTCGGCGGTCAAGGCCGATGGCGGTGCTTGGTTGGCGCTGAATAATCGACTGACGGCAGGGCAGGGCGGTGACATTAGCCTGGTAGCCGTTGCCCGGAAAGACGGCAAGTCCTCTTTACTGCATCCCGACGGCGACTTGTCCGCCTACGGTTTAAATAAGGGCGGCAGCCTAAGCCTGAGTAGCGGTGAAATTATTGTCGGCGCCGCCGATAATGCCAAACAAGCCGCAACAGCGTTAGTGCTCGGCGTTCACAACGGTCGTTTCGATATTGCCGACAAATCGGGCTTTAGCAAAATTAATTTAGCCAGTACTTCCGGCGATATTACGGTCAAGGCGGATACCGCGTTAAACTTGATTCAACAGAACCTGATTTTGCAGGGCGATTTCAGGAATCAAGCCAGTCATCAATCCATAGTCGATTTGAGTCGGCTCGAAACCTTGCCCGAGCATTTACGCAGTCCTGTCGATTTAACGCTGACCGCGTTGGAAAATATCAAACTGGAGACCGGCAGCGCCATCTTGGCGGATAAGCAAGCCGCTGTCAGTCTGGCGTCGACGGTAGGAAGCATTTATGCCGACGGCTTGATCGATGCGCCGGCCGGAGCTATCACGCTGAATATCAATGCCGATCCGGGCGTGGAATACAATGCCGCGCAAGCGATCTGGCTGGGCGAACATGCGTCTTTGCAGGCAACCGGTACGGCGCGAATGAATCCTCAGGATGCCTCGGGACGGCGTAGCGGCGATATGCTGGATGGCGGCACTATTACGCTTAAGGCTCAACGCGGCTATGTGATTGCCGAGCAAGGCTCGACAATCGACGTGTCGGGCAGTCATGCAGTGTTGGATTTGCCGGTTATCGGCGGAACCGCGCCGGGCATGCATTATGTGCCGACCGCAATCGGTTCCGATGCCGGGACAATAACCGTGGCGGCGGCCGAAGGCGCGGTGCTGGACGGCAGCTTTAAAGGCGCGGCCGGTTCCGCCACAACGCTGGGCGGACGTATCGATTTGACGCTTAATCGCGCCGAGCGCAACCCGCCGAATCCGGCGCTTATCCCATTCCCGAGCGGCGACTTAATGTTGAATGTCGTCCAAGCCGCTCAGAGCGAATTGGATAAAACCGTGCGGTTTGGCGATGTGCTGCCCGATGCGTTAAACGGCCGGATGACGGTCAGCGCCGATAACATCGGCGCGGGCGGTTTTAGCGATGTCCGCTTGACCGCGATCAATGACCCCAGCGCCCCGAACCTTAGCGCTGCAGTCAACTTTTCAGGCGACGTTAATCTGAGCGCGGGCGCACGGATTGATATCGATGCGGCCAACATAACATGGTCGGGACTCAATGATGCCGCTACCGGCAACGTTAATCTGAAAACCGCTTATTTAAGAATGGGCTCATCGTTAATCCGCGAAGCGAACGCGCTACCGGTCCCCGGCGGCGGTGTGTTTAACGCACAATCGCAATGGACGGAATTAGGCGGTGCTTCATTATGGAGTGGTTTCAGCACGATCAATCTTAACAGCGAGCATGATTTGCGCACGGTGGGATTAGTTAATATCAGCCCCGAGCACCGGGATTTCGTCGGAACCTTAGTGACGGCGGCTAATTTGAATCTAAGCGCCAGTCAAATTTATCCCTCGACGCTGACGCATTTTACCTTTGCGCTTAAAAATAACCCGGACGGTCAAATTACCGTATCCGGCAATAGCCATAGCGATGCGTCGCCGTTATCGGCCGCAGGGCAATTGAATTTCGAAGCGCCGGTGATCAACCAGAACGGCGTGGTTAAAGCGCCGTTCGGCAGCATTAATCTGAGCGCCGGTTCCCGCTTGACCTTGGGCGAAAACAGCCTGACTTCGGTTTCCGGTGCCGGTCAATTAATTCCTTTCGGCGTTATTCAGGGCGGTTTCGATTGGCTCTATCCCTTAGATACCAACCATAACCTAGTGTTTAAAACACCGCCCGAAAAGGAACTGGTGTTATCGGCTCCAAGCGTCGAATTGGCTAAAGGTAGCGTTGTTGATTTATCGGGTGGCGGCGATTTATTGGCGTATGAATTTTTGCCCGGTTCCGGCGGATCGTATGATTACCTGGATCGGAACAGCCCGTCTTATCAAGGCGGCTTTGCCGTGGTGCCGAGCTTGGCTTCGGACATTGCGCCGTATGATCCTTTGCAAAGCGCGGGTTTTGACTATGCGGTCGGCAGCAAGATTTATTTAAGCGGCACGGCGGGCTTGCCTGCCGGTGAATATACGATATTGCCTGCGCGTTACGCCTTATTACCGGGCGCTTATCTGGTGACGCCGCAGGCCGATACCCAGGATTTAATCGCGACGACCTATACCAAAGCGGGTTTACCGATTGTGGCCGGTTATCAAACTCTGGCCGGTACCGATACCCGCGATCCGCGCTGGAGCGGCTTCATGATAGAGAGCGGAGCGGATATTCGTAAACATTCCGAGTATGACGAACAAACCGCTAATGCTTTTTATGCCGCGCAAGCCTTAAAAAATGAAACGGTGACGCCGATCCTGCCGATGGACAGCGGCCGGATTTCGATAGCCGCGCAAGATAAGTTGGCTTTACAAGGCGAATTTAAAGTCGCATCTTCCGGCAACCGTGGCGCGCGGATGGATATTGCGGCCAATCGTCTTAAAATCGTCAAAAGTTTAAGCGCAACGCCGACAGCAGGGATTTTGGAAGTGTTGGCCGACGATTTAAGCAATCTGGGCGTAGACAGTTTATTTTTGGGCGGCGGCCGCAGCAATAACCTGACCACCGGCGCAACCGATTTAAATATTACCTCTTCGGAGGTGATTTTCGATACCGGCGCGCAAGTCTCGGTCACCGATCTGGTCGCTGCTGCAACGGATAAAGTCGAAGTCAGAAGTGGTGCGACTTTAACCGCCAAAGGCAGCGTTAATTCGGGGGATACGGTGTTTAATATCAGCGGCGACGATGCCTTGTTAAGAATTTCCGGCGATAAACAGGTGACCTTGAATAGAACCTCAACACAAGGCAACACCGGCGAATTGCTGATTGAAGACGGCGCCACCTTAGCCGCATCCAAATCGATGTTGTTGGATGCGAGTAAGTCAACCACATTGTCCGGCAATATTCAGATGAACGGCGGCGCGTTGAACTTGAGCGCCAATGCGATCAATATCGGCGAAGTGGGCGGTTTGCCTTCCGGCGCGTTGAATTTATCCAATGAAAAACTGCAAAATCTTGCCGTTGATGAGTTGGTGTTAAGCAGCCGGGATACGGTTAATTTTTACGGCAATGTCGGGCAGACCGATAGCGGCGGCAACCTGAATGCCATCAAGTTCGACAGCTTAGTGATCGATGCGGCGGGTTTTTCAGGTTTCGCTACGGCGGGACAAACGGCAAAACTGCAAGCGAACAGCTTGCAATTGCATAACAGCTTGGGCATGGTTGCGGCGCAGCAAGCAACAGGTCAAGGCAAGTTGGAGGTTTCGGCTAAAAACTATAGCCAAGGCAGCGGCAGTTTCGGCATTAACGGTTTCCAAAATGTTAACTTCAGCGTGGCCGAAGGGTTTAATGCCAATGGCGACGGCGCGCTGAATGTCGGCGGCGCTTTGACGATGAATGCAGGCTATCTGGCGGCGACCGGCGGCAGTCACCTTAACATCAATGCTTCCGGCCATGCTATTCAAATGAACAGTAACGGCAGCGCCGTTGTTCCGGCATCGGTCAGCTTTGGCGGAGCCGTTAACCTGATTGCCGACAGTATCGATTTTAACGCCCGCGCGCTGATGCCTTCCGGTTCCTTGGCCTTAACGGCATTGAACGGCGATGTCAATGTCGGCAAAAACGCCGATATTAATCTGGCCGGGCGGGCCGTCGCTTTTGCCGATACCGTCGACTATACGCCCGGCGGTAGTTTTAGCGCCGTTGCGGAACACGGCAACGTCGCGCTGGTTGACGGCTCGAAATTGGATTTAAGCAGCGGCGGCGGCCTTGCTGACGGCGGCAAACTGATACTGAAAGCGCCGGAACAAACGGTCGATTTATCCGGACAGCTCAATGCCAAAGCCGGTAGCGCCGAGCTTGACGTCGCCGGTTTCAACGCCAATGCGGGCTTTGACAGCCTGATGAATAAACTGGGAACGGCGGGGATTAGCGATTCGATTTATTTCCGCAGCCGTAATGCCGATATTGCGCAAGCTTCCGGCCAAACTATCAAAGCGAACAACATTACTTTAGTGGCCGACCGCGGTGCGCTGACCTTATCCGGCAAACTCGACGCCAATGGCGGCAATGAAGGCGGAGCCATCGCTTTGTATGCAGGCGATCAAATCAGCCTGGAAGGCGGCGCGGTACTGACCGCAACCGGAAACCAGGGCGGCAAGGTCAAATTGTCGTCAGTGGATAACGACGGCGATAAAACCAGCGGTATCGACATCAAAACCGGGTCGTTGATCGATGTCGGCGGCGCAAGCCAAGAAAGCGGCGGCGAAGTGACTTTACGCGCCTTACGTGTCGGCGACTCGATTAACATTCAACCGATTGCGGGCACGGTGCGGGGATACGGCCAAAAAGCGGCCGTGGTTGCCGATAATGGCGATGTGATTCGGGGTTACAGCAACTATTACGCGGAAGGTGTTAAAAAATACACTAACTCGGATTTTAGCGTTGCCGGAGAAATTAACGGCAACGACATCGACACGATCAAAAACGATACCGATGCTTATATGACCGCTGCGAATATGCAGCAGGTTGGTAGCGATTTAGGCGGCGGCATTCGTTTACGCGCCGGTGTGGAAATCGATTATAGCGGCGATTTGGCGCTGAACAGCAAATGGGATTTGGTCGATTGGCGCTACGGTGACCCTTCCGCGTCCACCTTGTTGCCGCCCGGTACCTTGACCATCAACGCCGGCGGCAATTTGACGCTGAATAATTCAGTTTCGGATGGTTTTAAAGACGGTAGCTTGTATTTCGATAGCGCCCATGTGACTGACATGTTGCAAACCGGGGCTTCCTGGTCTTATCAACTAACTGCGGGAGCCGATCTCGGCAGCGCCGATACTGTCGCGACAGCGGCGGCGAAAGACTTGAATATCGGCTCGGGCGTTACCGTCCGCACCGGAACCGGCGATATTGAATTGGGCGCAGGCGGCGACATCGTCTTGGCCGATCAAACATCGACTGTTTACAATGCCGGCCGAGCCGAAGACACCGCCCGATACGGAACCTTGAACGATGAAACCGTCGCCTTCTTGCTGTATAGCGAATATCCGGTGGACGGCGGCGACTTGGTGATCAAGGCGGGCCGAGATATTCAAGGGGCTGTCAGTAACCAGTTTATCGACAATTGGTTGCTACGTTTCGGCAGCTGGACCAATAGCGCCACGCATGACGATGAACTTCCTACTGCATGGGGTGTGGCCTTGGGTTACACCACCGACTTTTTGGGTAACGCGGCCGATGCAACCGCGCCGCTGTTTCAGCAAAATATCGGTTCGTTCGGCGGCGGTAAAGTCAATGTCAGCGCCTCCGGCAACATTAACGATTTGTCTGTGATGATGCCGACCACCGGCAAGCAAGTGGGAAGCCCCGATGAAAACGCCGTGCAAATTCAGGGCGGCGGCCAGATGCAGGTTAACGCCGGTGGCAATATCGCCGGCGGCGCTTACTTTCTGGGCAAGGGCGAAGGCGCGATTTCGGCGGGCGGAGCTATCACCGGCAGTTCTAAGCAGTTTGTTAACGGTCCCCAGTTGGCCATGGGCGACACCCGGCTGAGTTTGAATGCCAACAGTGGTATCAGCGTCTCCGCAGTGTCGGATGCGATGATATTGCATTCGGGTAATGCTTATTCGGAAGACGGCTCCAACTTTTTCAGTTATACCGATAGCAGCGGCATCGCGTTGAAATCATTGTCCGGCGACGTCCATTTAGGCGCGGATACCGGCATCATCGGCGCGGCCGATATTTTGAACCTGAGCGGTAGTCAGGCGGCCTTATCTAAAATCTACCCGGCCTCGTTGCAAACCACTGCATTTGGCGGCAGCGTGTTGCTGGACAATCAGGTCACGTTATTTCCTTCGTCGTCATCGAACTTAACCGTTTTGGCGGAAAATAACATCAGTTCGTCGGTGGATTCACTCAGACTCAGCATGTCGGATGCCGATAACGCCTTATTGCCGAGTGCCGAGTTTCCGCTGGCCCGCGCTTTGCTGAACGACGCCGAGGCCATACTGAATCCGTTCGGTATCAATAATTTGGTCCATGCCGCAGTACCCCGGCATGTCAACGATAAAGAGCCGGTCAGGTTGGTAACCCATGCCGGCGATATTAAATCGGTGCAGATCAACGTGCCTAAAGCGGCGCTGATCCAAAGCGGTAACGACCTGAATAACGTTTTAATCAATATTCAACAGCTTAACGACGGCGACGCCTCGATTATAGCGGCTAACGGCGATATTCGTTTTACCAGCGAGCGCAGTGTGGACGGCTTGTTGGTCGATAATTTTAACGAGATCAAAGTTTCAGGCCCCGGCAATGTATTGGTCAAAGCCGGACATAATATCGATTTCGGCGCGTCGGGCGGCTTATCGACCATCGGCAATCTATCCAACCCAAACCTTGCGAGCAAACTGGGCGCGGATATTACCGTGCTGGCCGGATTGAATAATAAAGCGCCGGACTATTTTGCGTTTTTGGATGTGATGAAATACGCTGAAAAATACAGCGATTACAAGGCGCTGGTCGCTGATTTCATGCGCGAACGCAGCGGCGATAAGGAACTGACCGAAACGGCCGCATTGACGGCGTTCAGAAATTTGAGCGCCGATGAGCGGGCCGCCGTCCAGCCGCAACTGAACGCGTTGTCGAGCCATACCTACAGCGATCAATACGTGCAAATCAAGGCTTTGATCACGTCGTTTATGCAAAAGACCTTGGCCGATTCAACACTGACGGAAAGCGCCGCCTTGGCGGCCTTTGCAAAATTAAACGCCGACGCGTATTTACCGATCCAACCGCAATTGAATGTTTTGGTGAATCAAGTTTTCTTCGATGAACTGAAACGTTCCGGTGCGGCTTCCGCGGCTTCGGCTTCGGCGGGTAATGAAAGCGGTTTCGGCGTCATCGATACCTTATATCCGGGCACCGACTGGAAAGGCGATTTGAGCTTGTTTTTCAGTAAATTGCAAACCCTACAGGGCGGCAATATCAACCTGCTGGTGCCGGGCGGCGAGATTAACGCCGGTCTTGCGGTTTCGTTTTCCGGCGCGAAACAGGCATCGGAATTGGGTATCGTGGCGCAAGGGCAGGGCGATATTAACGCGTTCGTGCGGAACGATTTTATCGTTAACCAGTCTCGGGTCTTTGCGCTCAGCGGCGGCGATATTCTGATTTGGTCGTCCGAAGGCGATATCGACGCCGGACGCGGCGCCAAGTCGGCGATTGCCGCGCCGCCTCCGGAATACAGTTTCGATGAGAGCGGCAACTTGGTGGTGACCTTTCCGCCTATCGTTTCGGGCAGCGGTATTCGTACTGCCGCGACGGCCGGAAATACCGCCGGCGACGTGTTCCTATTCGCGCCCAAAGGCGTGGTCAATGCCGGTGAAGCGGGTATCGGCGGAACTAACGTGACGATTTCCGCGACCGCGGTTTTAGGCGCTAATAATATTCAAGTGGGCGGCATCGGTTCCGGGGTTCCGGTGGCCTCGTCGGGCAGTCTTGCGGCGGGACTCACCGGCGTCAGCAACCTGTCGGCCAGCGTCAGTCAAGTAGCGCAGGCATCCGCGGATATGAGCAAAAGCAATGAAGATTCCAACAGCAAGAATGCGAAGTTGGGCGTACTCAGCGTTGATGTGATCGGCTATGGCGACGGTTCGGCCAGTAACGCCAACGAGGTTAAAAAGGATAACTCCAAGTCGTAATTAAGCCGGTGTATGTCGGGTTAGGCGCTAGCCGTAACCCGACATGCGCCAAGCATCGACGATATTGCATGATTTGGCGAAATAATAATTGTGGATCGGTCGGCAAAGAAACCCGATGTCTGCTTTGGTTGTAGCATTTATGTTGGCTTAGCAAAATATGTTGAGCAATGAATTGCTTGCGGTAGAAAAAGTGCATAAAAAAACCGCCCCCGGTTTCCCAAGAGGCGGTTCGTTCAATCGTCATTCGCCACGCGATGTGCCGGGTTACGCTGCGCTAACTCGACCTACATGGCTAATTTTTTAAATTTTTAGTAAATAGGACTTGTGGTTTAAGAAAGTATCTACGGCCCTAGGCTTATACTAGGAACGGTCACGATTTGCGTTTTTTTGAATCCCCTCACCCCAGCCCTCTCCCGAAGGGAGAGGGGGACAAAAGCCGCAATCCATGCCCGCGTTGAGTATAATTTTTTCTATTCACCCGGACACCATAAGGTTCCGCCACCTGGGCAAAAGCCAGTTTGAGTGCCATTCTGGATAAACGCATTTGTTACAGCAGGCGCATAATTTCCAACCGGAAAAGAATTTACAATTTGCCTATAAATATATTCAAAATTATACATAGCCAGATCATCGCCATTTGAACTGACGCCATTTAGCAAATAACCGGCGATTACCCCACCTTGATGTTTGAACGTTATCCAATCAAGGCCGTCGATACGGGTATCATGTAAGTCCCAGAAGGCGCGGGCAACCCAAAGTTCATTTTCATATCCATGAAAACAGACGTAGTTAGTCTTATTGGTCTCAATATCAAATCCACCGAGACTCCATCGGCCGGGAACATTAGATATATTGTTCGCCGTTGCCGAATTGGTAACATCTTCCGCGACATTACGGTCAGGAAAGCCCACCCACATGGCAAAAAAGCTGGCAAAGCCTTCTTCAAGAGGCAAGCCCAATTTATTCGGGAAACATTCGCCTAGCCCATGAGGCCCTCCGGAACCGGCGGCGTGCCGTCCTTCCCAAAATTTATTTTGTAGTACGTGTCCCATCTCATGAGCAACGACACCTGCTTCGCCTGTATGTTCCGGGATTAACCAAATTTGATCGCCGGAGGCGCAAGACCATGGTGTGGTTCTTTTTGAACTACAGGTATTCCAAGTATTGGGAACATACATTTTGATCGGGGTAGATGGCACCGGGTTTATTTGTGCATCCCAATAGGTTCTCATCCATACTCGTTCCGCAGCCTCCACCACTTCGCCCAAACCGCTATATGCGCCGCCATCGGTATCGGCAAATTGCATAATATTAAAAGTCGGCGCATCGACAACCCAACTGCCGCCATTAAACCAGTACTTACGGCCATCTTTGTTCTGAGGGGCAAAATATTCATTGTAAGCCCGGTAGCTGATATTGATAGTTCCACCGTTAAATCCTAATGAAGCAGGAACATTCAAAGTCCATGAACCGTTCGGTTGTACCCATGCCGTACCCAGGGACGATACAAAGCCAAAGATCGCATTTGTCGTTATATCTACCCGAAAACCCAAGCCGGGATGCAAACTGTGATCGGAGACCCATTTAGTGGAAAATATGCCGCTAATAACGTGACTGACGTTTTTAGGCGCACTATTGCTGGTTACTGTATGTTGAACCGCCGGCTTTTGTTCAGGACAAACAGTCACATCGTCGGCTATGCACGCACCTTGTGCCAAAACATTAGCGTAGGCGGTTTCTAAGCTGGCATTATTGTCGTACTTTGTATTGGCAGGCAGTTTTCCACCGGCTAAAAAGGAACCGACATTAACCGGTGTGGTATTTTTCACGGCATCGTAATTTTTTGCTTTTACTCCGCCGAAACGTGTACTTTTAGGCGGCGTACCATACACATCGGCATAACTGCCATATTTCCAGATACCCTTGACGATGCGGTAGTGAACCGACAAAGGCACAATGGCTGTTGGCTGATGATCTGCGTAAATATTCGCCAATTTGAACGCGGTCGTGTAAGTTGCCAAGTCTTCGGGCGATACCTCATATACGTTCATTTTAATCAATGGACTCATGCCTTCGTTAGCGGGACGGCGTAAGAAATCGACATCAAATTTTGCCCTTGCCGTGTCACCCGGACTGATTAGCAAAGCGTTCTCCTGTGGGCATAAAGTCCAACGCGGCCCAGGCTTTGTCCAAGCAGTGTTGTATAGAGGCTCCGGTTCTATTTGGAGTAAAAAGTTCTGTAGATTGGTTACCGGCGTGCCGAGAATATCGGCATCTTGACTGCAGCCCGAAAACACAACCAACATGGAGTTCTGCGTTACCTCCGGTCCCGGATGTACTAATTGTGCGGAAAAATGCGTATCGCCACCCGCCGTGACGCCCGCTAGCGCTTTGCCTTCAGAACTCTCCGAGAGAAGTTCTTCCACATATATTCCCTCCGGCGTAAGAGCAAAAGCGTGTTGCCCCCCTAACAATACCCCAGCGGTTAGCGCTGCTATCGCCCCCATCTTTTTGTTCGTGAACATTGTCATCTTGATCCCCTATTGGTATTAATAACTTCCATCAAGGTAGAGCAGCCAGTTACCCAACCGCACCCTCACAAATTCCGGCATGCGGAATTCCCGCACCGGGTTTTTTTTATATTGTTCGCTTCGCATACTGCGCCACAGCCTACCCGGCCGGGGCTTAGTTCTAAATAATCAAAAAGCTCTTACGGCACGAACATAAAGCAACCCGCTTTTGCCATAGTAGCTTTGCGCGCCGGTTGCAAAATTCTGTCCTACGGCGTTGTTGCTGGAAGACTCAGATGAGCTCCAGTAGTCGTAGCCGATAAACTTGCCGATATTGGTTAACGGTGCCGGAGCTCCCGGACCAATGTTGTTGTACATTAAATTCAGCTCATCTTTTGACGGTAAGTGCCAATCGCTGTATGTGCCGATGATCAAATTAGCCGCTAGGCTGGCCGCATAGCTACCCTCACCTTGTACTTGGGTAATTATGTCGGTATTAGCCAGCCCCGTACCGACATCGGTACCTAAGGCATTAGTAGTAAGAAAAGAACCGTTAAACCACTGAAGACCGGTATTATTCTGATCGGTCGGTGCGGCGATTAAGCCATGTTTACCGGTGTCGTCGAGGTAGAAGATAATACCGCCTTGATGTTTTTCTCCTATCGCTTTGACTTTAGCATCCTCAAACCGCACTGCCGGCGACAGGTTTAATATTTCCCCAGCGTTCAAGTTACTGGCAATAGCGGCGACATAACCGCCTTTGTTTTTGTTAAAATTCCACAGCGTCGCCGCATCGTCATTCAATGTTAATTGCACCCACATATTTTGATGCTGAGTTTGATCGACGGTTACTTCAAAGCATGGATTTTGAACATCGGCACTGTCACATATTGCGCTGTCCGCTTTTTTGCCTGTGGGATACACCCGGTACAGCGCATTGGTTACCGTGCCTGTTTTAGGCACCAGCACATGCACTTTATAGGGTCCGGTGGACGGCGCAGGCCATTTCACCGTCGAGTCGCTGCCGCCTTGCAACTCAATTGCAGCGGTTACTGACTTACCCTCGGGCGAAGCCGCCTGTGCCGCATTCAAGCTGACTACGGACAGGATTAATGTTAGGGCCAACTGTTTATTTAATTTCATGATAATGACTCTACGTTGGGAATTAAAAGAATCATGCCGGATTGTTATCTTGGCAATGGGCGTGTCGAGTTAGGTTTTATTTATGTATCGAGCAAAAGCATAACCGGTATTTCACATTTTTTAAAATAAGCATTAATAATCAATGTCATGGTATCAATGGCGGCGAAATGACGGCTATAACCTTGCTACGTATAGTATTATAGTCGTCACTTTTGATTTGCCCATTTTTTATAAGCGCAAAGTCTGCTAGGGGACGCATCGCGCCCCTACCAAGCTCTCGTCTTTATACACAAGTCTGTTCGAGACAAGACGTAGGCCGGAATAAGCCCGCCCGGCGATAGCCAGGGTGGGTTGAGCCTCGGAATGCCGGAAACGCCGGTCCTGCGCTAAGGTGCGGATCGGCTTATTCCGGCCTACAGTGAGATATGTATAAAGACGAGTACCAAGCTTGGGAACGAGCGAAAAATAAATCACCCCATCCTACAATCTTTAATTGATCATTTTATTTGTTGGGAGTTGACCTAGCATCCACCAACAGTTGGATTGACATTGGCATCGTAGTCGTTGCAATCGGTCTTATCCAAAACAAACCGTTCCCGTGCGCCTGGCAGCGAAGGTGTTTTAGCCAAAATAGGCAGATTCGGATCGCCGAAACCGTCCCAATCGCGGTCGCGGTAATAAGTATTCAGGTCTTTGAAAGAGGCGCTGGAAGGGTTTAGTTTCCAAACGTCATTCCAAAGATTTCCAGCGCCAACATAGAGTTCATTGCGATAAATCCATACACTGTTTGCATGGCGAGGAAGCCAATCGGTGTTGGCGACTTGAGTCCAATTGACTCCATTTTCGCTGAAATAGACGTCATTGAGATTACCTGCGGGATCAAGATCGCCAGCCGCTTTCGACCAGTGATAACCGCCCGTCAACCATAATTTCTCATCCATAACATGGACATCGTGATAGTAACGATTGGAGAAAGGAGCATTGTTAACTTTTACCCATTTTTTACCGTCAATACTATTATAAATACCGTTGTACTGTTTCTCGTCGTAAATGCCGCCGGCGATCAGCCACATCTTGTTTTTGAATACTGCCGATCCTGTGAGAACACCTCGTGGCGACCATGCCGCGTGTGCTGTTTCGAGATTCCAGTTGATGCCGTCGCTGCTGCTCCATACATCATTGAGATAATCGTCAGGGTTAGTCGATGGGTTAGCGAGACTAAACAGGTTTCTTTGGCCGCCCATTACCCAAAGCTTGTTGTTAAAGACTTCGACATGATGAAGAATTCGATTTTTCCAGCCGAAATCACCTTTGATTTCATGCCAGTTTTTACCATCATCGGACCACCATACATCGTTGCGGATGATACCGCTGTTGTTGTCGCCGCCGACAACCCACATTTTGCCTTTAAAAACGGCCCAACCAGCCATGTGGCGCTCCGGCCAAGGCGCTACGGTTTCCAACGTCCAATCGGCTCCGTTCACCGACGACCAAACTTCGTTCGAGGTGTAGCCTGCACTTAAAAAACTGGTGTCATTGGGTGAACCCGTGCCATCCGACGAGGTGGGATTCCAACCGCCGAGCAGCCACATTTTGCCTTTGAACGTCAGTGCGCCCGCGCCGTCGCGGCGTTTAAAGGCCGCATCGCAGGTTGCCAATTGCCACGGTCCTTTCGTTTGAGGGGCTCCATCGAATGCCAACGGGCGGACTTCACCATCGTCTATGGCTCGAGCATAAACCTTTACATCGTCAATAGCACCGTGCCAGGGGTGTTCGTCACCGCTCACGCGAAAATCGGCACGAGCTCCGATTAAACCGGAAATATTTTTAGTCCAACGCTTTTTGGCGTCGATGAAAAGCTCTACGTTAGTACCGGCGCGGCGCAGTAATATATGGTGATAGCGGCCATCGGTAAATGCCCCGATTTTTCCAGTGACATACGATTTACCATTTAATATCACTTCGCTACCGTGGGTGGAATCAAATTTGAAAATGATCGATTGTTGGCTTTCAAGTCCCAACGATAGGGCAACTTTTGGACCGATTGCACAGGATTTTTCATAAAAAGCGATAGTGAAATCTCCGGAAAATGCTGTGTAACCTTTAGCTGGAAGGCTTAGATAATTATCAATGCCATTGAACCAATACGCCCCATCATTACCCCCGGCCCAATCCAGCGTTAATTTTGCGCCGCTAACAATGCCATGCTTGTTATGGCCGCTAGTGTCGTGAAGGATACCGGTGAACGGCTCGTCACCATACGCGTTCGCCATAGGATAATGGACAATCGGATCAAGCTCCCCCGCATAAGATGAGGCGGACGCAAGCGCGCCAACTAAAAAAACTAAAGCTGCCTGTTGTTGTTTTTTCATTTCGTTACTTCCTTAATTTATTATAATAAATTCCATCAAGCCATTGATATGCTTGATAAATACAGCATATCTTCGGATTTTGCAGCGGTTTGGTTTCCTTGTTAGCTGATGGATTAAGTCTATACCTAAGCCCAATTTCTTACCATACAATTGGAGTGAAGATATATTCAATTTGAAAAAGTCGAAATTGAAAACCGATTATATAGAGTCCGAAGTGAATAAAGCGACATCATTCCCACGCTCCGGCGTGGGAACGCCGAAGCCATGTAGGGTACGCTACGCGTACTTTAAGGCTGATCGCATCCACGATCTCGAAAATCCGCTTTGCGATGCTAAAACCAATCTCCTCCACTCTGCGGTACGCGAAGTCGGGGTCGGGCAACATCTTTTCGTTGCCCGACATTTGCGCATGTTGATGTCGGGCATAAACAGCATGCCCAACCGGCTGCTGCACACAGTTGTCCACTTTATTTCATGCTCGTTGCTTAATATGAGGATGACAAGCAAGTCCATCGTTCTTGCCGTCAGTGAAAAATCTCAGCGCAGACCGCTAACGGTAAAAACAAAGAGTCCAAAGCGAAACTTAACGGCAAATCGGCTAAGGGATAACTCGGCGGTTCTACTTTAAATTTCCTGAGGGCGACCTCGTTTTTTGCTAGTGCCGCCCAATCAAGCCGGGTTCCAGTATAAATAAACATGCGCTGAGCTAACGGAAGATCGGCATTTAAAGTTTTAAAAGTCGCGCAGCCGGACAGACTTATGATGCAAACGCTCCCATAGACTATTTTTTTGAAAGTTATCACCTTATACCTCTGCTGATTACGCCGAAGAATGCCAAAGCAACTGATTGTTTAGCTCGGAGAGACATTGATACAAATTGTGTATTTCGTTTGGAGTATTATTTACCGCGCCGTTTAGGAAAACGGATGTGTTATAACGCCACCGGTCGCAGGAGCAAATTGGCTTTCCAGTTCCATTTGCTTTTCAATAGGCAAGGTAACGGTTAGATGGATTTGTTCGGTAAATACTTGCTCAATAATTTGCCCGTTAACTTTTTTCAATGCGTAATCGAAAGACTGAAATCTTTCATAATCAAGCGTGAAACGGCGTGTTGTCATTTCTATGTAAGGTTGTAATGTCGATGTATCAATCACCTGTTTCGCCATATGACCATAAGCCCTGTTAAGCCCTCCGGCTCCCAGCTTCACTCCGCCAAAATAGCGGATCACGACAATGAGCGCATTCATGATGTTTTTGCCTTCAAGGTATTGAAAAATGGGTTTGCCTGCGGTACCGGTAGGCTCACCCGCGTCATGAAACCGATAAATAATGCCTTCATTTGTTTTTATGCGGAAGGCAAAGGCAATATGATTTGCGTGTGGATGTTCGGCGTGTAATGTTTTTAATTGATGCAAAACCGCGTCATTACTGGTGCAGGGAAAAATAACACTGATAAATCGCGATTTTTTTATAATGTCTTCGAAGGTATGGGACTCCGTAACATAAAACATTTTTGATTCTTTCATAAGTTTTCAGCATCTGCTATTCGATACGATAAAACTGTCGCTTTATGGCGAATGTGATGAGTCTATGCGAGCATTTAAATTCGCCTGTTTTACATAAGCGGCACTCCTCGCTTAAGTTTGTTTTTCCTTCAATTTATTGGGCTGTCTACCTCGATTTTTACCGGCGACCCGGAGGAGACGAAGAAATTTTGGGCATTCGAAATGGTTTGGCGCATTGCAGGCCGCTGCGTGACGGAGCCCATCGCGCATCGCCGTCAGTTCTTTAATTTTTCCGTCCAATTCGTCTGCCTTGGTTAAAAGCACCGCTCTATTAATGTCAGGCCCTTCAGGAGTAAACATTTCCCCAATCTCATCCAGCGAGAAGCCTGCGTTACGCCCCAAAGATATTAAAGCCAGCCGCTCTATAACATCGGCGCTGAATAGACGGCGCAAACCAAGGCGGCCGTTTGACCGGATCAGGCCTTTTTCTTCATAAAATCGTAACGTTGAGGCTGGTAATCCGGATGCCTTGGCGACCTCGGCTATATCCATTATTTTCACCTGTCGTAATTAATGCTTGACTTAAAGTCGACTTGAGCTTTTATCCTAGCCCGGAACACAACTTAGCACAACACTTAAGCCATTAAGTCAGTGGCATGTTATTTATACTTGAAGCATTTAAGGAGACGATATGGAAGCAAGTTTTTGGCATCAAAAATGGGAACGGGGCGATATTGCTTTTCATGAAAGTGAGGCAAACCTATTTCTAGTAGAACATTTCGAAAAATTAAATCCGGCAAAGGGCAGTCGTGTGTTCCTGCCGTTGTGCGGCAAAACGCGCGATATTGCTTGGTTGCTTGCCCACGATTACCGAGTTGTTGGAGCGGAATTGAGCGAACTCGCGGTTAACGAGTTGTTTAAAGAACTTGGCTTAGAGCCGGAAATCTCTAAAGTTGAAAAATTGGCCCGCTACAGCGCTAAAGATATTGACCTATTAGTGGGCGATATTTTTGATGTGTCCGCTGAGTTTCTTGGACCCGTCAACGCGATATACGATCGCGCCGCTTTAGTTGCCTTGCCTGCCGGTGTACGAGAGCAATATACGTCGCACCTGATGAACATAACCGACACAGCGCCGCAGTTGCTGATCACTTATGAATACGACCAACGGCTGATAGATGGCCCTCCGTTTTCGGTTAACGCGGACGAAGTAAAGCGGCATTATGGCGCTACTTACCAATTGAAGTCTGTTGAAAGCAAGAATGTCGCGGGCGGATTGAGGGGGAAAGTTGCGTCAACGGAAACCGCTTGGTTGCTGCAAGGTCGATAAATAGGTAGGGGAACTGGCGAGGACACTATGCATGGGAGCGGGCCGGGCATCAACTTTGCCGTAGCTGAAGAAAGTCATTAAAAGATCGAATGTTCCGGTCGGGCATTCGCCCCGACCGTAGCGTTTAAAGAGTCTTCGATCAATAAGTTGCATTAAACTGCTAAACGTGTGGACGGGTTAAATAACCAGTCCGGCCGCCGTTTTTCCTTAAGTTGGCGCATATGAGTTGCAAACCCCGTCCCGCTTGGGCGTCTATTCAAGGCTCAGTGGTCTTGTCATCAGCATAGATGAAAATATTGGAATGTCAGAACTGACCTCGCTTTTCCGCTTCGAACATTGCGGCCTCAGCCGCGGTGCGCCGCCTCGATTGCAGCGATGTCGATCTTT